>Ga0325400_1005481_pt1 | contig 11953 bp, 5 predicted proteins | sample PopdelMetagenome_2_FD_205662 | JGI IMG/M metagenome (GOLD analysis project Ga0325400, IMG submission 205662) | Populus deltoides microbial communities from Bellville, Georgia, United States - Xylem-PdKOR-R1 | ecosystem: Host-associated > Plants > Phyllosphere > Stem > Wood/Secondary xylem...
GAATAGACACAGCTAAGCTAATGGGCCCGTCGACAAAAAAAAGTTCAGATGAAAAAAATGTGCAGCTGTTAACATGTTTTCTACCGGCGAGGAAAATTTCTGTTGTGAGCTCAAAATATGAAGCCGCTTGACAAAATAGAACAAGGGCTAGTGTTGTTAATAAATGTTAGGAAAAAAAGAAGAAGAAGCTGTGAATACTAACTAAAAATCAAGTTAAAGTGGAGAAATATATATATAAATTAAGATATTTGATTATGTAATATAGGGAAAGTTTTTAAAAATTATTTAATTATGTAGCACTTAATTTATTTTTTATAAAAGGATTACTAATTTAAATTTTATTGAAACAAAATTATTTGTTGGTGTAGTACCGACATGAAAATGAAATCTCCAAGACTAAAAGAAAATATGAATCATGGAGGCATCACCTAATTCTTTAAAAAAACTAATAATTTGAAAATATAAATTAGTTTTAGAGATCCATGTAAGGGGCTAATTATATTTAAGAGAATATAAAAATCACTCTTTTTCTGCATCATTTTGAAGGAAATGTTATCTTAACTATTTATTTATTGTAAATTTTCTTTTAGGCATGCCTTTAACAGGCCTAATTATTTTATGAGTGTATTTGCAAGTTATATATTATTGGCGAATGCTTTTCGAGTTAGTGTTGAATATTCAATTAGAAGTCTTGTAACTCGATGATTTTATTTATTTATAAATATGTATTGATCTTTTTAACATTATTATTTATTTATCACTGAAACAAAAAAAAGTTTGTGAGTTTTATAGTTTTTTTTATAATGTTCTAATCAAACTTGTGATCCAAGTTCAATAATTGTTTTTTTTTTATAATTTTTTATTTTATTATGTGATAACAAAAATAAATACTAAAAAAATTTAACACCAACCCATCAGTGGGCCATTTATTTAATAACACAGTAATCTTGTAGAAAACAAACTGAAATAAATAATGATACCCAAGTTAACCCACCAAGTAAGTGATTTAGGTGATGAATATTTTTTTCAAAACTATTTTTTGTTTAATCATACAATATAAAAAATTAACACTCGTAAAATTAAATATCAATCAAATATCAAGATTTTTGTTTGAGACTGCAATAAACTAACAAATATATATATATATAAAATGATGTGGGCTAATTCAAGATCAACAAAATATTAGAGGCTGAAACTAAAAAAAAAGCAAAAATAAATAAATAAATTAGAAGAATAAAATTGAAGAAAAATAATTAAAAAAAACTCAGACACACAAGCTTGGTTGGCCCAGCATGCATGGGTTCTTAAAAAAAGTCTAAGCGTGTGAGCTAAGAGAAGCTCATGCGCCAAGATCAATTTTTCTATTTTTTTTTATAAATAGTGGATAACATATCATTCGTCTATTTTATTTTGAAACAACAAATTACACAAGTGATGCTTCACTTATTTTATTTATTTTTTTAATCTGACCACCATAGTTGGTTAGATTATGGACAATTAATTTTAGGGCTTAAAAACCCATTTCTCACCCTTTTCCATCAAAATACACCAAAGAAACACCCTAGGCATCTCAAGAAATCCATTTATGGTCTTAAATTAGCATATAAATGGTTTTTTTAAAAAATCAACTTGAGTAAAAAACATTCACGGGTCATGATCTTTTTTTTTACAAGATAAAAGGAAAAGGCTTAAATAAATCTTTTTTCATCGAATGGAATCTATTAACATCACGAATAAAGAGTTTCATTACCGAAAAGTATATGCTTGCCAACATACTCTCTCCCCCTATACCTTGATGACTATGTTTCTACTCTCTAGATTTTGGAGATTAAAATGCAAGAAAAAAAAGTTTTGGATTGAACCATTTAAGATCCAAACCCAAGGAACAAAAAATAACTTTTACCAAAACCACAAAGAGGAAATTTGTGGAGAATGTGTTGACACAAATCTTTGTTTTAAAAAAAGACCTCTAAGTTTTTGTGCAATACAATTCAATCCCCTAATTTTTTATAAACAATAAAATTGAGTCATTTCATGTAAATGAGCACTAAGATAATTACAAGACATTTTTTTAGATTGAGATAACTATATAAAAAGCAAACAAACAAAAAACATAAACTTTATATCCTAATCAACACAACATCGAGAAATCCAATTAAAAAGAAATAAATTTAATGATTACAAGAAAAAAAGAAGAAGAATAAAGACCAAAGTTGATACTATTTTTTTAAAAAAATAAAAGGTATGCCATTGTTCATTGTTTTGAGTTTTGATCCCTTCACCTTCAACTCCTTGCAACCAATCAAATTAATATTTTTTTTCATGAAATCTAGCATTAAGTGACTGCTGAGATGATTTGAAAATATTACAATAACCAAATTAAAGATAAATCAAAAGAAATTATTATCCCAAAACTCTAATCAACCCAGCATCAAATAATAAAATTAAATGAAAAAAAATTCAACAACCAAAGTTTTAAAAAAATGAAGATAACAAAAAAAAACATCGTGGGATTCTTTATATTTTGCCTCATAATACATTAGTATTGTTTTGCCTTGTAATCCATGATGTTTTGCCACACAAACCACAATACATTAGTGATGGCTGGAATTTATTAAAAAAAAAATTAATAATACCCAAATCAATTTTTCTAGAGTTCTCACATAACCTCATCAAAGCCTCGACAAGTCAAGAAAGACAAACAATACGTATATTATTTTCTGCCCTTTTCTCAAAAAAATTGTTGCAATGCATCATGGTGGCGGCCAGTTTTGATAATCATCGAAGCATCTCGGCCATGACGGTCCCTTCCTTGACAGGGCATTCTTACAGCCTTGCCATGTTACTTTCAGATTTTTCAAAAGGGGGATAAGCACATATTCCTTATTCCATAAGCAATTTGTGCAACCACCGAGAGCACAGATGTTCTTCGGTGTGAATTGTGCATGTCGATGTTTTTTTTTTGTTTTTTTTTTAATTTATATTTTTTCTCTTATAAGATTCTCCAACATTTGATTTATTGGATATTATAATTAATAATTTATTATAATTTTTTTTTTGTATATGGTTATTTTAGTTTCATGATCTAAGTCATAGGCTTGATGGGTTAACCTTAGTTGACTCAAGTTTTTTTTTAATTGATTCTTTTTTTTAATTTCATCATTCAACATCTTCAACATTTGATTTATTATGAATTAAGTTTTGTAATTTATTTTGGTTTGTTTTATATGAAATTATCCTAATCTCGTGATCTAAATCACGGATTTTAAGAGTTAACCCGAGTAGATTTAGGTCATTTTATTGTGTTATTTTTTTAGATTGATTTTTTTCAATTTTATCATTGAATAATTGTTTTATTGAGAATTAAGTTTTATAATTTATTTTAATTTGTTTAATTTGGGGTTATCATGGTTTCATGATCCGAGTCAACATTTTTTTTAAAAAAAATATATCGTCTTGAATTTTTTTGAATCAAACTATATTTTTATCAATTGTTCAGGTTGCATTTAGACTCATCAAGTCAATCGGGTTATATCAGTTTAACTCTGATTTTTTTACTTGTGTTCGAAATTTTAATTTTGTAATTTCAAATTAATTCATCTTTGCATTTGAATTAAAATTATAATTCAAGTTTACTGGCCCATGGTTGGGCCTAACCATACACGTCTAATCTCTTTAGTCTAGGCATCTAGTCTCTTTCTCAGGGTTTTTTTTTTCATGAAGATATTATTGATTGATTTATGTTATTTTTGCTAAGAAGATTAAAGATTTTTTCATGATGATATTATTGATTGCTTTATACATAATTGTGTGTTAACATAATATGCATAATTTTTTAAATAATTCGCTCATTAATATTGAATGAGAATAGAGATTATTTTTTTATTAAAATTATATTCCTTTTCCTTTTTAGTTTAAATTTTTAAATTTTTCTTAGTTTTTTTTTATTATTGTTATTTTTTATTGTTGCTGATAAAAAACTGTTTTGTTGTCAAAACAAAAATAATACATGAATTCAAAAAGATAATTTGGATGAGAAAAATACATTTCTCCTCCACAATTTTATTTATCAATTTTTTTATAAATATTTATTTTTATTATCATATAATTAAATAAAAAATAAATTTTAAAAAGTAAAGTTGTTAAACTTGCCCAGGTATATAACCTAGTTCATGGGTTAAGCGAATTAATATGGTTTAAATTGGGTTCAATCCAAAACATCCTTGTTCCTTTTTTTAAAAACAATGTTAAATTAACATGGTTTTCGAATCTTTAAAACAAATTTGTGTTTGGTATTGTGGTAGCTTTTGTGGTTGTGGTTTGAAAAAATATATATTTGGTTAAAACTGTGGTTAAAATTGAAGTCGAACAAAAAGTAGTTTAATGTGTTTGGTTAAGAATGTTTTCTATGGCTTTCTTAGCGTGCAACAATATTAGGTAAAATATCATCAAGAATAAAATTGGGATTGCGATTAAATTCTGCAAATAGTATATCATCATGGAATCTTCTTCTAATATAATTATATAATGTCATTGAATAATGTTAAATACTAATTTTTTAAATAAAAAACAATACCTCAAAAATTTTATTGAATTTTTTTATTTTACTAGATCGAATCCAATACAATATATTTAAGTTGGGCCGAAACCTATTCAGATCATGTACAGTGGAGAGTAATTCACTTTCCAGTGGATAGGAAATTACTGCGGTTACAGCAATTAATTCCCTCTTCACCTATCGGCTGTTTAAATAAACAATGAAGTAACTGAATTAATTCACGTAAACAGTTTAGCAGAAATACATAAATTTTACTTTTATTAAACTGCGGTCACAGCCGCAATTTAAATGGATTCCATCAAAATAAAACTTAATTTTAAACTTAATTAAACATTAATATTTATAGCGGACTGTAAACCTCGGCCGCAATTTCAATGCCAAACAGGCACTCACCTTATTTATCTCGAAACACGATCCAATTGAAAGACCAAATCAACGTGTAACCATGTTAAAGTTGAGTTTAATAATATTTTAAAAAAATTCCTCCAGCAAACAAACTAGTTTGTTTCTAGCGGGAATACTTTTCATGCAGAATTTGAGAAGTTGTTGAGTTATACATGATATGAAATAATTTTAGCTCGACTGAGTTTATTTTTTATTTTTAATATGAATATTCACATCAGTTTATAAACTAATTTCATAAATTTTAAAATTAATAATTATATAAATTTTCAGTAGTTCTAAGATTTATAAAACTTAAACGAATAATTTTTTAAAAAAATTTAAAATTTAATCAATTAAAATATATCTCAATTAAGTTTATTTTGTTCCATTTATCTATCAATTTTTGCATCAATTTTTTTTCTCAAAATAATGTTGGTTTTCCATTAATTTAACTAATCACAAGCCATGATTGCTATTTTTAACGTCTCAAATTCCACCAGCCAATTCATGCTTTTTTAAAATGAAAAGAAATAAAATTATGGAGACTAAATAGATACGAACTAACTCCATAAAAAAACTCGTACAAGCTCTATTGTGAAAGAACTAAACCCAACTTAATCAATAATTTGAAACTGGTTTCCTGCTTTAAATAAAACAATTTAGGTATCATTTGCTGGTGATGCTTGACAAAAAAAAATATTTATTTTTATATTTTTAAATATGTATTGAAGTCAAAAATAAATTTTAAAAAATAAAAAATATTTTAATACATTTCTAAATAATTTTTTTTTAAAATCATTACTATAATATAAAATATTACCTTAATACTACTCAGTTTGAAATGTTTATACTTTATTGAGAAATGTTTTTGAAGACTTAATTTTGAGAGAGAGAAAGGGTATGATTAAAAAAAAATACAATTGAATGCTGCTAATTTTTTATGCAAAGTAATTATAAATAGGCACAATAAACTTAGATGATGGGATGATTTTCAAATTGATACTGAAAGATGGATTGGTATAGTTTCTGACGGTTTTGAAAAAATAAAAAAATAAATTTCAGTTTGAACCGGTTTGGATTTAATTTTAAATTTTTTTAAAAATTAATTTAATTAATTTTTTAATAAAAATAAAATTAAATAAAAAATAATCATCTCTATTTAATAATAATGGATAATAATGGATAAGCTCAAGCTAAACAGAGAAGAGTTCTGCTAATATAAACAAACCTCAAGAAAAAACCCAGAGTCCGAGGCTGACTGCTTCCCGTTTAGAAATGCTAAGCAAACCGGAAGTTTTCATAAATTTTGATTTTTTTATTAATTTTTTATATATTTTAGATTATTTTAATATGTTAATTTTAAAAATAATTTTTAAATAATAAAAAATATTATTTTAATATATTTTTAAATAAAAAATTCTTTAAATTACAACCAATGTTATAATTCTAAATAATAACAGTAATTCGTCACCAACTTGGTTGGTGACGAATTTGGAACCAAAACACAAAATCAAAGCTGCGAAAAATGACAATGACAGAAGAAAGAGCTCAACTTTCATCAAAAATATTCTAATACGCGATTGCCGCCGCCGCCAATGAATTCCATGTTCTCCGAACAAAACTTCTCGAAAACTTGATAGATCGATCGAAGACAGAATGGGAAAATAAATTTACAGAATCAGGACTCAGTTCCCAGTAGAAAATAACCTCAAAAATTCATTGAAAAAACAAGAAAAATGTGTGACGCGATTGCCGCCAAAGAATTCCACTTTCTATTCTATTCCCTCATAAAATCACGTCCTTGTCTCCAAATCAACCTTTGTTTGTCATAAGCCAAAGACAGAAGGAACCAAACCCATCAGAAGAAGAAGTCCACACTTGGGCAACAAAAACAAAACAAGACCGATGCAACCTATGTAACTGTAGGCTGTAGCAATTCAACCAAACCCCAACCGCACACTGCAGAGCATCGTCTCCTACGTTATTCCCCTTGTCATTTTCACATCCCCAACAACAACAACAACAGCAGCAGCAGCAGCAGCAACAAATCTAATACTATTCTCTCTTCCTCTTCACGCTTCTCTTCATTCCTTAATCCTTATAAACCATTTCTCGTGCTGTTAGTATCATTCTTCTTCTTCTTGCTAAATCTCTCCAGTCTTTCCTCCTTCAAGTCCCGTTATAATGTACGGTCAAGATCATCATTTCTTTGCCTCTTTATTCAAAGACAAAGAATCTGAACTGCCGGATCAACAACCCTTCATTCCCGGGGGTCTGTTCCTAGATCACAAAACCATCTGTCCTCCTTCCTTTGTTTCTATAGTTTCTTCAAAGAAGAAGGGAAACAATGACAGTCATTCCTATTTGTCGAAAAGAACCTTGTTAAGGTTTGAGAATATGAGGCCGCGAGGTAGGAAAGGTGGCGTGTTTTTATCTGTTAGTTTGTCAATAAAGGGGGGAGAAGAAGATGGAGATGAAGGGAATGTTGGGGAGTCAATTGAGAGTTCGGGGCAAGATGGGGTTGAGAAAAATGTCGAGTTGGTGGAGGAGAAGGAGGTTGAAGTGAAGAGATCCGGTACTTCAGCAGCGTTGAATACAACTAAACATCTATGGGCTGGTGTTGTGGCTGCTATGGTTTCAAGGTCTTTCTTTTTTTCTTTTTATTGCTTCAAGATTTATGAATCTTTTTTTAAGTTAGTTATAATTGTAGCATCATATATTTGCATCGAATTAAGTGGTAATGCAATTGAAGATTGTTTCGTGATTGAATTAGATTTTGTAAGCAAGAGTTACTTAAAGAGGTAAATTTTTGTTCACTAACTTTGTTAAAACCGGCTATCAGAAGGATTTTAAATAGAGCACTGATTTGATTTATGCGTATCTTTTTGTGTCTGTGTTCTGCTTAATTGTACAAGGAGAAAACTACTGCAGTTTTTCTTTTATACTAAATATACTTCTCTGATGATTGTCTGTTTTGGAATCATGTATGTCAAATTGCAGCAAGAAAACAAAATTGAGAACATTTCGGGCTCCGAATCTTTATTAAGAGTTCTCTATGATAATTGCTCAACTTAATCTTTATTAAGAGTTCTCTATGATAATTGCTCAACTTTCTTAGAACATATAGTTTCTTAATGGAATTTATTTATGGTTTCTCTAAAAGTTTTAAAAGCCTTTAGTTATGTGATTTGAACTGTGTGCAAACGGGTTGTTAATTTAACTTTCAAGCCCCTTACACTGTGTATCTCATGTACTGGCTAATGATCCATGTATATGTATTAATTTATTAGCTCTTTTTTGTTCTAATTAATGAATTAATATTTCTTTTGCGTCACATTTGTTCTGAAACAGGACTTTTGTAGCACCTCTTGAGAGGCTGAAGCTGGAGTACATAGTTCGCGGTGAACAGAAGAATCTTTTTGAGGTCATCAAGGCGATTGCGGCGACACAAGGGTTGAAAGGTTTTTGGAAGGGAAACTTTGTCAATATTCTTCGCACTGCTCCATTTAAGTCCATCAATTTCTATGCTTATGATACATACAGAAATCAACTTCTAAAATTGTCTGGGAATGAGGAAACCACAAATTTTGAGAGGTTCCTTTCTGGCGCTGCTGCTGGAATTACTGCTACTTTGCTTTGCTTGCCGATGGACACTGTACGTGGTTAACTTAGACTTCAACTCTCTCTTCATGATTTACTGCCATGAGCTTCTTTAATTATTTTGATTTCAATTGTTTCATGTTCTGTATTATGTTTGTTACATCCTATTTTTACTGCCAATAGAAGTGGTTGGTTATTTCACGAGTCACCACAGGACTTGGAAGTACCATACTTGACTAAAGCACTTGTTTCTGACCATTAGTTTGAAGTGAAAATTGTGTTGGAATGTTTAGGGACCATTCATTAGGGTGTAAAAGTTGTTCTCAGGTATCTTTGTTGTGTTTGTGACACAGAGGGGGGCTGTTAGTAGCTCAAGAAAAGAGCTTTTGTACATATAGCAATGGTAAATAATTATTAGTGGATGAGAAGAGAAAAAAAGAAGAATTGATACTGATGAGAAAGATAAAGTAAGAAAATTGTATAAAAAAAGATAGAGGTGGACAAACAGAAGAGGGGGTGAGAAAAAAACTCCACTCAGCTAAATCTCTTTCTGAACTAGTTGGGGCAGCTGTAGAGAGAGAACAGATAAAAAAGATATTGTACAGGAAGAGAGTGACAGAGACTAAAAAAAAACTAGGGAAAGACATAATACTATCTATGATAAGGGGTGAAATTTTAAACCATCCCCATAGGTGAAAATTTTCCCCCCTTTGGGTAACCAAATGGGTTGAAAGCTGGCGAGTTTTTCCTTTCATTCCCAAACAAAAACAGCCTAATGTTCACATCTTACTAAGTCCAGCTCCCTCAGGAACAATCAACATCAATGCATAATTTCAAGGAGGGCACCTGGGGATCTTAGATTTGAATCTGTTGCATGTTACTAGGCCCAGGTCCTGCCAAAGCCCGCTCAGATTTTCACCAATAAAATCTGCTGCATATTCATGTGGTTTGCTAAAGCCTCCTTAGCCATTACTGAATTTTCACATAGTTTACTTGTTGCAGTCATGGATTAAGTTGATTCCCTCATTGATTTTATAAAAGTGGTGACATCCATCCAATCACCTGCAAGGCTGCAAATTGGACGTAGGTCTACAAGCTCTAGTTACCATCCTTAGAGCTGCAAGTTGGTTAACATAAAAGAACCAACACAATAATGATTGCACTGCATTTTACTCTCATTCTTCATATTTAATTTACTTTCTCAGCTTTATTATGTTATGGTGGGATTTTTTTTAATGTAACTAATTTGTAATTGATGCTAAAAAATGTGAAATTTTACAGATAAGAACGAAGATGGTTGCACCTGGTGGGGAAGTTTTGGGTGGTGTAATTGGCACTTTCCACCACATGATCCAGACAGAAGGTTTCTTTTCTCTTTATAAGGGTTTACTACCCTCATTAGTGGCAATGGCTCCTTCAGGTGCTGTTTACTATGGTGTTTATGATATGCTAAAATCAGCTTATCTTCACTCTCCGGAAGGAATGAAGAGAATTCAGAACATCAAACAAGAAGGTCAGGAATTGAATGCATTGGAACAGCTGGAGTTGGGTACCATGAGAACGTTGCTTTATGGGGCAATTGCTGGTTGTTGCTCTGAAGCTGCTACCTATCCATTTGAAGTTGTGCGGAGACAGCTTCAAATGCAAGTCCGGGCAACAAAGATGAGTGCATTGGCAACTTGCATAAAGATAGTTGAGCAAGGAGGCATTCCTGCTCTTTATGCAGGTTTAATTCCCAGCCTATTGCAGGTATGACGATGCATAACTTCTGTGTACATGAACTGTTCCTTTATTTTATTAAGTTTCTAGCTTTAGATGATGGTCCAGAGAGTTTGCGGCTGAATGCAGTCTTCAAACCTCTTTCTTTTTAAGCCTCAAAACTGCTTTGTTTTGACTGGTTGTGGGTCTGCCCCACCATTTTTTGTACTGCATAGCTCATCGAATTAGACCTTAATATAACCCCTCTAGGTGAAGGCACCATGTTTTGTACTTGCGTAGCTCCTCGAATTAGACCTTAATATAATCCCTGTAGGTGAAGGCACCATGTTTTGTACTGCATAGCTCCTCGAATCAGACCTTAATATTGCTCCTGTAGGTCAAGGCACATAGTTAGTTACCTTTATTGTTCAAGTCATATACAAGAGCCATGATGTTTTCTACTGTAATCTCAACAATTAAATCATCTTCAAGGGCCATTGAAAGGAAAGTTACCGAATAATGGTAGAAAATAGCAAGTCTCTTTGGTATTTGCCTCTACTACAACCCCACTTTCACAATCATGTACCTTAGGAACTTCTGATTTGTCCAATCACACATCATTTTTCATGTCGTCTTCTTAGGAGGGCAAGGGTATATTGATTACTGTCAGCTGCTTTCTAGCCCCACCTTTCCGGCTACTATTCAAAGCCTCTTATCTGTTTCAAATTCCTAATATGTCCATGAACAAAACAGTTTTTAAACAATGAGAAATCAGAATCTAGGATACGTAACTGCGTTGTGTCAAGATATTTTGTTTTGGATTTGGCGCCTTTAGTTGCCGGAACTAGCTGTTGCGATTTATTTTTTCCAATATTAAAAATTTGAAAAAAGTTGAAATAAATCTCACTTAATTAGCTTAAGTTTGAAACGTTGATGAAATATTCTCATATGAAATTAATCTGGGACCTGCTACTTGTTCACATCTTTATTACTTTCCTGGCTCTTTGGAGCTCTCCATAATTCATATCGAAATCTATTTGTTCTCAACCCTTTCCAACCCATGTTTTTTTTCCCCCGAACCTGCAGGTTTTACCATCAGCTGCAATAAGTTACTTTGTATACGAGTTCATGAAGATAGTGCTCAAAGTCGAGTCAACATAGACAAAGCCTTGGAGGGGGCTGATGTTTCTGAAGTTCATGGTGTCTCAAGTGGTGTTTTCTGGGACCGTTTGGACCATTCTAATATACCTTGTGTACTGTTTTTTTCAACAGAACTGAGGGGAAATAACCCTCCATTGGTTTCCAGCCTTTCCCTGGCATTTTTATAAGGAGAAGTGAAAGGGAAAATCTGAGTTTAGTATAAAGAAAATGGGAGAGAAAAAGGCTTTGAATGCACATTTACTTGCAAGTTAAAAGCTCTGTCCATGTTGCATAGGAAATAGAAATCACTCTTGCAACTGTTGCCGACTTTTCATGGATTGTCAATTGCAATCACCGGAATCGAAAGTTGAAACCCTCTGTTGAGAAGTAGAGAGTTGAATGCATTTCAGTTGACTTTTGAAATAAAGATAGCTCATCTACTCTGACAATTGTATATTGAAAATTGTATTCAATCAATGTCAAGATATTTTATATTATAAAATAACACGTGTATATTATGGTATTTATTTATTTAAATAAATAAATAATAAATTTATATTTTAAAAAACTCAT
>Ga0325400_1005482_pt1 | contig 11952 bp, 11 predicted proteins | sample PopdelMetagenome_2_FD_205662 | JGI IMG/M metagenome (GOLD analysis project Ga0325400, IMG submission 205662) | Populus deltoides microbial communities from Bellville, Georgia, United States - Xylem-PdKOR-R1 | ecosystem: Host-associated > Plants > Phyllosphere > Stem > Wood/Secondary xylem...
TGCAGGTCCTTTGCAAGGATTATAAGATTCTTTATAACTCTCGGGTAAATTTATGTATTTTTGGTTTAAATTTAAAAAGAAGAAGAAATATAAAGACAACTAAAATAATAATAATAATAGTAATTGATGGACAATGATGAAATTAAATAAATCAAACTTAGTGTCTAATTGTTTCAAACAATACAAGAAAGTTCTTAAATGAAAAAAAAAACCTTGTAAATATTTAGACTAGTGGGGAGTGAAGAATTGATCATTTTGGCCGGCGATGTTAGGGCTTGGGAGGGAGAGGAAATTGAGCGAAAATTTGCCAAATCTAAAAAATTCACAAAAAAGGGTAGAATTAGTGATTAAAATTACTAGGAAGGGTTTTGAACAAGAAAATTACAGAGAGGAACTATGAATTTTTTATTCAAGGGAGTTGAGACTGTCTCTGACTACTTTGCTTGTATTCTCACTATTGCTCATAAAATGCGCTTTCATAGCGAAACGATGATTGATGTTACTGTTATTAAAAAGATCCTGCGCTCTTTGATTTTAAAGATCCCGCGCTCTATGACAACCTTCCTTTCGGGCTTCCGATGATCAAAGGAAATCACATGTAAAATAATATCATCCCTCTAACCTTAAATTTACAAAGCACTCGTATGCATAACTGAGAGGGAAATGGGGCATTAATTTTGCATGCATGAGATTAGATTAATTTTTGTTGCTATCTCATTTAAATTTAAATTTTAAATATTACTACATTGGAATCTTTGATGGTAAAGGAGAGATAAGATGTTTTAGATATTAAATTTTATTTTTTTTAGTTTTAGTTTTAAATTATTTATTTTTATTTTTAATTTTTTTTGATATGTTTACTTTAAAAATAAATTTTAAAAAATAAAAAAATATATTTTTTAATATATAACCAAATAAAAAACACTTTAAAAAAATAATATCTATCCCATTTTTAATACCAAAGAGTCACTTATTCTAGTTTTTTTTTTTATTTCCTTAACTTTTTATTATTGTCCTTTATTAACAAGCCGGAACATTTCCATTTTTTTAGATAAAGCCCCACGACTTCAAGCTTTTACAATCATGGACAAAGCTACAAAGCAGGGTTTTCCTTTCTGGTGCGGTTTTTACTTTTTTTAACCACCACACCATGAACATGATTAGCAATGGACCTGATCACGTGAGAGTGAACCAGATTCACTTGGCCCTCCAGCTGACCAGACAAGACCAGGTCAACAGGATCGAACGACAACGCCCTTTAATGCAGGGCCAATACAGTCTTTTCAAGCATTGCCGTTAATTTTAAAAAATATTTTGCTGGAACCGAGCACTAGTCTCCCTCCCTCTCGCTCTCTCAAGTGAAAGCCTGTCAATTCTAAAAAATAAACACAGCAATTCTAAAAAACTCTCAAGTCATTTTCGCTGGCCATGAACTCCAAGTATTACAAATTCCCACTGCTCGGAATCGCTTCTGCTTCACTCACTCTCTTAATAATCTCTCTCTCTCTGTCTCATTCTTTCTACTAACCTTCTTCTTTTCGCCCACCATAACCTAACCCCAAATCTAACCATTTATAAGCATATACTAATATACAATCTTATAATAATAATAATAATAAAGTAGTCATTCAACATTTATTTTCTTATAGTCCAGGGTTTGCGCGTCAAGTACTCATTTATTTTCTTATAGTCATTCAATACTTGAAGGAAACTTATAGCTGAAATTTTTCGAAAGAGGAGAGAGAGAGATGATGGAACTGGACCAAACGAGGCCGGAGAACCCGGCCATGACTTTCGATGAGGTGTCCATGGAGCGTAGCAAGAGCTTCATCAAAGCCTTGCAGGTACTAACTACTTTCCTGTATCAGAATAAGAGCCACAAGTGAGGAATCTTTGTTACCAGATCTGTTACCAATTGTTTAATATTGTTTCATGGATTTGTGTTCTCCGGTGATGCGTTTCTCTTCTGTAGAACTTTTTTTAAGTCCGCTATTGCTTTTGGTGGATTGAGTGTTTTTGAAGTGCGCAAAATTATACGATGGGTGATTTTTGCAGGAGCTGAAGAACTTAAGGCCTCAATTGTATTCTGCTGCCGAATACTGTGAGAAGTCTTATCTTCATAGCGAGCAGAAACAGACGTAAGGATTTATGTATTTCGTGCTTTCTTGATTTAATTGATGTTCTCGCTACTCGTTGCGTGACTTAGCTCCTTCTGCAAGGTATTATGAAACCTAATTTTTCCGACTTGAGATTTATTTGGAGAGACGACAGTCGATATCTATTCATACTAGATTTATATTGAGTTCTGCGTGGACTATTGAGTATGAAAGCTTGATCTGATTGTGTTGTGTATGTTGCAGAGTTTATGAAATTGTAGAATTTGATGCATAAATTATTTTAGATCAGAATGTTTTGAAGACTTCGTTTGCTGTTGAATGTGAGGTGAAGAATTTATGTAGCCAGTCACGAATCACATTTTAGGATACAGAACGTAAGGATTTAGTGAACCTTATATTTTGAAGGAATATGGAATTGTTTCTTCAGAATTAACAACCAGAAAGCAACATAGGTCTGCATTTCTGGAGCAATTAACCATTGATTGCGTCTGACAGTGCATGGTCAAGGCATTGACATTTAATGCTGTGTGAATTAGGTCAAAGTTAAAAAAATCAAATGCATCCATTCTCTGCTCATGTTCACATATACTCTTATTGCCATGGAATAGGGTACTGGACAACCTGAAAGATTATGCCGTGCGAGCTCTTGTTAATGCTGTCGATCACCTTGGTACTGTGGCTTACAAGTTAACTGACCTTCTTGAGCAACAAACATTTGATGTCTCAACCATGGAGGTTAAGGTTTCTTGTCTGAATCAGGTAATTCTCAACATTCGTCTGACTGGATGTCTTAGCATTTGAAATCATATGAAATGGATGGACTTTAACTCATTTAGTTTTTGATACCAGCAATTTCTTACATGCCAAACATATACAGTTAAGGGAGGTCTTCGACAACAGCAGCTGTTGGCATTCATCCCAAGACATCACAAGCACTACATTTTGCCAAGTAATACTAATTTCTTTAATTTCTTTAGAAGTGCTAGTCTACGTAGGGCGATGTTATCAATTTCTCACTCCATTGCTTTCTGTTTGTGCTAGACTCTGTCAATAAGAAGGTACATTTTAGCCCACAAATACAGACTGATGCAAGACAAAATCATTTTCAAGCTAGATCTCGTCTTCAGCTTTCAGGTATTAAGTTTTCTTAATGAGACATTTACTTTGGTGGATTTGATACTGTTTTTGCCTTTGTTTCTCTCAATGTTGATGGGAAGGATCAAATTACTTGTCAAAACATTGCGTCAGGTTCCCCAGCATCAAAAACTCTTTCCTGGCACTTAGTTTCTGAGACCAAGTCTACACTGAAAGGGACTCTGCATGCTATGACAAGGTTACCCTATAAAAACTCTTTCTTGGGTTTTCAACCATGTCTGCCAAGAACTTTTCTATTTGCATCTCTCTTGCTGAATATGACATTGAGGCGTTTTACATGTGCTTATCATCCAGTAATGAAGATGTAAAAGCTTCTGGAAAATCTTCTGCAGTTTTTCAACTCTTGGGTATGTATAAAAGCAGAATGTTGCAACTCCAAATCAGTCTAGAAATATTAACATGTTATGCTTTGGATTCTATGCATGCAGATGAAGAAGAGAGTAGAAAAACAAGATCCTCAGGAGGTCTTGCTCAACTATCAAGCAGAGGTCCTGCAGCTGGTGCAATCATGCCAACATTTGATGTCCCACGCAGGGTAATGCCAAAATCAGCTAGAACACAGATACGCCTGATATTCTTCCAAGTGCATGCTTGATTATCTAACAAAGAGTATATTAAATTTTGTCAGCATCTCCTTGCATGAGATTCATATAATGTTGGCATGTTTGCATGAGATTCTTATAGTGTTTTTCTTAAACATTCATGCCAAATTCAGTTGGAAAGCTTTTCTATCATATTTTCATTTCATGCTCTCACAATCTCTTCTGAAAAACCATACCTCAGGAGCTCATGCTCAGCTATTAAGTCCCTTAATTTTTCTGTATTATATTTTTCTCATCACCTCTTTTTGGCTGCTTCTGAAAGTGCGTGTCTTCTTGGCTTTGATGGGGGGAAGTACTGCAATTTAAAGTGGTTTGTGATATACTGCTCCGAAAAATCTTTCAAATTAATCATAAACATAAATGGTATGAGTCTTAATCTAGTGCTAGGTAAGTTGCCTGAGGAACATTGATGTGCCACTCTCTGAGGTCTAGAGTTTCCAATTGCTATTATTGGGAAATCATGACAAGCTGCTGCATTATTTAAATAGTGCTGCAAAATACTTCAAGCTTTTAAGCTGTTTGGATCCATAGGCATTATTGTGGATGGTTTCTTGTCCTTGCTCTAGTGCTGTCCTTTTGATATTCAATGATAGTGCAGGAAAAGGCTATGCTTTGTTTGGGTTTGCATAATAGTTTAATGACTTGTATTGAAAGTTCTTAGGTGCAATCTAGAAATGGTTATGAGACTGAACATGCCTTATGGTGTTCACCTTATGTACCTTGATGGGCTGTCAACGCTCAAATTTTCTCTTTGTAGAAAGAATCTACTGATTTTGAGTGAAAGTAGTGTCTATTGCAACCTTGTTATGCTTGCTTTAATGAAGAAACAAAGAAAGCAGTTGCTTCTCTCAAGTCTGGAAATTCTGGTTAACACCACATGCCTTGAAAAGAAGGTGCAGGGATAAAATTTTGCACAGTAGAGCTGTTCACCATATGAACTCTCCTTTTGCCTTTCAAAGAAGTGGGAATATGTAACAGTACAGACTTTTGAACTTTTGAGTACAGATCAAAATTCACCTAAAATGGCCTAGCAGCTGGGAACTAGTTGTTCTTATGGTTCACTTTAAGAATTCATTTATATCAAGCAAACCAAAGCATCATCACCCAGTTATTGATTGGATATTTCATATATGCTAGTTTGATTTTATTTTTTTTCTTGGAAAGATTGGGTTTTACAAGTTGTCAAATGCCATTACAGATGTACATGTAGTAGACAAATAAATGTTTTGGGACCATCCGGTTTAGGGGTCCATTTGTGGGTGAGTGAACTATGGTTAAATATTAGATGAAGGGGTTCTTGATAGCTTATTATTGACTACTTATTTTCTAATCATCACCGAAGACACTTCTGGGTTTTATCATTGATTGAAAACTGCCAATCTTTCTGGCTAGCCATATAACTTTCTTTGTTGGTGAGGATTATTGTCATCAGTTTATTTTCTGCATGTCCTTTTGCATGTCCTTTCCAAATGGATGTGATTTCAAATCTCTAGGTTTGGTTGGCTCATCCGAGCATTCTGTTGTGTTTGCTTACTGAATGCTTTACTGCTAAGCATATGCTTATTCCAGTTTTGAACCTGCCCAGATAGTTGAGACATTGCTAACATAAGAATTTCAATTTGCAGGAATTGTTGGATACTTTTAAGCCTTTGACAGCATTCAGGTCATTTGACAACCCAAGGCATGAGATTGTGCGTGCTCCTGTTCGCAGTAAAAGCATGCTATCAGCTTTCTTTGTAAAGCAGAAAACCCCGAAGTTGAAGGCTGGCTCTGCTTCGTGAATCCTAGGTGGAGCAAATTGAATGTTACCAGTAAATGTCTCCAATTGTTGTTGATAATGAGTTCTTTTCAGCTCACTAGTTAGTCAATTTGTCAAAATTATATTTTCTTCCACTCCAATAATGCCCCTAGCTTGACTCTGATAATGGGTATGCTGTGCATAAAGATCCAGTGATGAATATAATCCAGATTGTCTACTGCCTGAATTTTTTGCCCCTGGCCTATGTTAATAAAGTAGGGTTCTGATGATGGTCGATGTCACAGTGCATTGTGTGACGTCGCTGAGATTGATAACACAAATTTACATGATGTCAGATTGGTGTTGTTTGTGAATACGTTCCGTTTAGGATGTACTAGCATTGATTTTTGGAAAATCATGTCATTTGAAATTGCGAGTTAGTTTGTATGCATTTTGTCCATAGGATTAGGTTATTTACTGCTGTCTTTTCGATCATGTCACTTGAGCAAGTTATGCCGCCGAATGTCATTTTCGTTTATCGAGGTCGTGGAAATTTGGGCCTTGCATAAATATGTGCTTAGTACTAGTTTGTTTTGTCTGTTAATTTATATTTGACCCTGCTTTTAGTGTTTCTAACCAGAGCGTTCAAAGCATAAATCTGAACGTGATTTTTTATTGGATGGTTCCATTTACTTCATTTCTCTATATTTTTAAGCTGATGAGGCTTTGCAAAGTATGGAAGAAGAAGGTGAGTGTATTTACAAGGACGAGCATGGAATGCTTCTTGATGATGAAGCAACATCGACTAGAGATGCAATGTGAGAACTCGGTCTTTCCTTTCCTTTTGCATTCACATGGTTTGCCTTTTGTAGGCTTGATCTACCCTTCATATTTTGCCATTCTCCTCTGCTTCAAAGTTTAGTCTCCCAGAGTAATTTTTCTTGCTCCTCCTCCCTTAACTATCTCTTATCTCCATTCCATCACTGTCTTTTAACATAACCTCCTCACCTCCATAAGAATGATACCCATCATCGTCATCGGTGTCATTGTTGTGATAATCATCATCGTCATCCAAAAAAAGTAGACTCGGAATTAGAATAATGAGGGATGGGTCGGAAATGAGAGAGAAGGCAAATTTAAAGTCGAGGATTTGTACAGGAAAGGAAACTGAAAGAGATATTGCAGGGGACGAACATAAAGTTGAGAATTTATATGAGAAAGCAAAGATACCGCATCAAAAAACATTCAAAGCAAAAATATAATTGTGGACTGTAATATCAATGAAAATTTTAAAATGTTTTTTTTAATTATAATATCAATTAAAATGTTATAGATATAAAACATGATATTATTGAAATATTATGTTTTTCGACGGCAAGTATTTCCCATTTTCAAAATGTATTATTCTCCTAAAAATTTTAAATTACTGTGGGTCATCTGTTAGCTTAGTGACGTGAGATAATGACGCTGTGAAGGCATTTGTTGGCCACAAGTAGTGGATGCTAGCCAGGATAAATATACTGCCACGATATGCGTGTATGCCAGCCATTGTGAATCTGCTGATAATTCCGCGCAGTGCAGTGAGAAGTCATGAAGCATATCTATAACTTATGTGGGACTTTTATTGTGCGTTTGTTGTTCAAAGAAAGACGGGGGGACCTTCAGAATCCTATCCTCCGGGGCTGAGGCTCGTCATGGCACGAGGAACTCGGACTGCAAAGCCAGGAAGGACCTCATGTACTTGCAATTCGCAGTCGATAGAGACTTGTGAGGCCCAAGAAGGTTAGGCCCTAGTGAATTTCGCGACTGTCTAGTGTCAACAGCCTACAGCTTTGCCTATTATATTTTGATTTTCAAGAGAAAAGTCCATATTGCCATTTATAATTTTCCGTTTTAAAATTTTTTAATTTTTTTTAAGTTTTTACTTTAAATTAATATTTTTTTTATTATTTTAATATGATAATATCAAAAATAAAATTTAAAAAATAAATAAATTTTATTTTAATATATTTATAAATTTTAAAAAACAACCCTTAAACAAACTTCAAATTAAACATCAGACTTCTCGATTTTTGCAAATTCTTCAACATGGCAGGCGACTAGCTGTGTATCACCAACTGGAACTTGGAGTATCGCGAAAAACTTGCCAAGAGACAATAATTAAGAGAAAAAAGGTCTCATTGATTGATTTGTGGATGCTGAATAGAAACAATTTGGCTCCACTCGGTTCAAGACTAGAATCATGAATTATATAAGTTTACTATAATCAATTTCTTTTTTTATCATGATAATAAACATGAAATAATATTATTTTAATAAAATAAATTTTTTTATTAACTCGACTTATATCATACCCTACTTTAATCAACCAGATAATTAGATAGGCTGAACAGGTCTTATAACTAGAATTTCAATAGTTCTTGACAATCTTCCTCCCTTTTTATAAACACGTGTGAGTGAGGAATTGAAAATCTTTAAATTTAAAGAATGTTTGAGAATGTTTTTTTTTAAAGTAATTTTTGTTTGAAAATATATAAAAATATTTTTATTTTTATTTTTTAAAATTTATTTTTTATATTAGTAAAATAATATATAAATATTTTTTTAAATATTTTTTTTTAATTTTCATAAAATATTCTTTAAAACACAATTTCAAACATACTTTTTATCGTGTTCAATACCGTCAAACCCGAACCTGTTTCTTTTACCCTTGTGCTCGAAAATAACCCGACCCTTTTAACAAAAATAGGAAAAAAAAAAAAACCCATCATCCTCTGCTTCTCACATGTCACCGCCAAAATCACAGATCCAATCTCAAAAAACCCAGCAAAACCAGACTCCCAGGCTCGTCTCCTCGCTTTTTCTTCCCCATCAACTCCCAATCCCATTAATTTATCACAATTATATGACACAGAAGCTAAGAAAATGTCAACATTTTTGCACCAAAGACCTCTCTACAGCCCACTCTCAGATCCCGACCCACTATCACCACGGCAATCTTCCTCCTCCCAAAGACAAATATCCCTCTTCAGCCGCACAGGCCTAATAGCCTTACTGTCCCTCCTCCTGATTCTTGGCGTAATTTTACCCTGGACAGGCACGCCCTCAATTTTCTCAGCAACAAAACCTGCCTCACTAACAAAATGGCAACAGTACACACTATCCCAAGCGGTCTCGTTTGTTGCGAAAAACAAGACAGTGATTGTTTGTGCAGTTAGCCAACCTTACTTGCCATTTTTAAGTAACTGGTTGATTAGTATTTCGAGACAAAAGCATCAAGATAAGGTTCTTGTTATTGCTGAGGATTATGCTACTCTTTATAAGGTTAATGAGAAATGGCCTGGTCATGCTGTTCTCGTGCCTCCTGCTCCTGATTCACAGACTGCACATAAGTTTGGTTCTCAGGTGCTTGCTACGTTTAATTCTTTAATGCATTTATCTTCAATTAATTCTTATTTTCTTTGTCGCCGTTGTTGAATTGGCAATCATCGTTTGTGGCAAACGAAACTGCTATTTTAAGGATTCTGATTGATTTTGCTTGCTAATAGTTTACTTTATTTTGATAATCTGAAAAGACGATTTTGATTGGTTTCGTTGGATAGGGGTTTTTCAATTTCACATCCCGGAGGCCTAGGCACTTGCTGCACATTTTGGAGCTTGGATATAATGTGATGTACAACGATGTGGATATGGTCTGGTTGCAAGATCCTTTCCCGTATTTGGAGGGAAACCACGATGTATACTTCACCGATGACATGGCTGCGGTATGTATACTAACCTGCTTGTACCTTTGATGTGTAGTATGAATGAACTCCTACCCTATTCTGGGACATGATTGCTGCATCTCACTCTGAAACATTGTTGATTAACTTGTGTTTTGTTTCAAATGTCCTGATTTTCATATCAAATTCTAGTTTTTGTTTTGAGTGAAGTAACCTTATTTTACCTTGCCTCAGATGCTACCTTGAACTTTCGAATCCTGATATCTATGTCCCTTGATCTCTTGCATTTTGAGTCTTTTGACTCGTCCAGAGCTTGTTAATACTTGGTATTTAAGGTTAAACTTCATCAATCGATATCTTTTTGTGGCCATGAACTGGCTGTCTATGGATCATTTCCCTACTAAGTTTAACTCCATTTCTAGTGATATTGGTGGCGGATATGTCATTTTTTATTTTTTACTACTTTGGTATCAGCTTTATGCATCCCTTTGCACCATTCCACTTGATCATAAGTAATTCAATGTTTATATTGTTAGTGAAAACCTAAAATCAAGTAAATGAAACCTGTCCTTAGACTGTAAGCTTGTTTTTACGTGGTGGGGTGGTTTCAGCAATCTTTGGAATAAATACTGTATGTGATGCCCTTTTTGTTTGCATTACCAGGTGAAGCCGCTGGGCCATTCCCATGATTTACCACCCCCGGGAAAAAAGGGGCGCACTTATATATGTAGCTGCATGATTTTCATGCACCCCACTGATGGAGCAAAACTAGTTTTGAAGAAATGGATTGAGGAACTTCAAGCTCAGCCTTGGTCCAAAACAAAGAAATCCAATGATCAGCCTGCTTTTAATTGGGCATTGAACAAAACAGCTGGACAGGTTTGTGCTGACCTTTTTAGTGCATCCACATTCCACAAATTGGATTATTGGATTTCACCTTTCCTTTTTTCGGATATAATTAATTCTGCTTAAGGTATTGAAAACATGTGGACAGTGCTTTAGCTATTGAGGCTCGAGTCTGAAGGAGAATTTTTTAAATTTATGAAGAACTAAAAATGTAAAATGAGTTCAAATTTGTACCCAGAAGACAAATAGTAGATTTATTCCCCCTAGGTTTTCCATACGTTTCATGGTGCATCAATTGAGTTGTGATGCCTGTATATTCATGACATGTGCACAGGTGGATCTGTATCTTCTGCCCCAGGCAGCATTCCCAACAGGAGGGTTATACTTCAAGAATCAGACATGGGTGCAAGAAACTAAGGGAAAGCATGTTATCATTCACAACAATTATATCACAGGTTTTGAGAAGAAGATAAAGCGCTTCCATGATTATGGTCTCTGGTTGGTGGATGGTCATGCTAGTGAATCCCCACTTGGTAAATTATAATGAATCAAAGGACCATGTTAGTTCTGTCTGCGTGGCTAATCACATTCTTTCAGAACCCTGGATGAAATGTCAGCTATTGTTCATGGAATCACATATAGAAAATGGATGATTAGGAACTCTAGTTTTATCCTTTTCTTTTCCTCGTGCTTTATTTCCTGATAATAGCAGTGAATTAACTCAAGGGTGGATTGCTTTGGAAATGGCTTGGTTGATTTCCTTTCTAACAGATTGAATTCAATTCACATAGACAGTGCAAAAGCAAAGGAAATGGCTTTGTTCATATTCTTTCTCCCATGGATGGAATTCTTTTCACGCAGGACGTGCAGAAGCCCACGAGTAGTCTGTTGAATCAATTGGATTTCTGTTTCATATTTGACCGCCTTTTTGTGTTCAAGCCAAGGAACTATTTGCTTAAAATTTTATGCAAACACAATTTTTCCCTGCATTACAAAATCAATCATGTCTTCAGAAATCTTCACCAATGAAATTATTGTTATCATCTGTGAAGTTCGCAGTCTCATGTGCTCCCTCCCATGTCTGTGAATGAAAGCATTGGTGATGCTCCAATTAGTGGTTCTATTAGGGCATTAATGTACCAACTTTCCCAGGTTTTTAACTGTCTTGCGCAACAAGGTAATGCCAAATGGAGTCGAGCTCATAACTTGCATTAATAGAGTAGATGACGCATTACTTACCAGCTTCATCGGGTATTAAGTGGTGAGAGCTGCCACATGTCAAGGAGTTAAACAAGTGGTAGTAAAATGTTTCCTCCCTCGAGAGCGTACTGCAAATAATTGATTTATTTCCCTTTCTTTGCATAAAAATTTGGAGTCAAACTAGCTACAGCTTAGAGGAGGAGGCAGTAGCAAAGAAGTGTCGGCGAGGAATCCACTGCGTAAAATAAACGTTCAATTATTGAAACCTGGCTGTGGCCCCTCATTGGGGCAGGCATGGTGAACAAATTTCTGAGTTCGATTCGGGCAAGCAAGTGGATCTTCGGCATTAAAATAAAAATAAAAATTGTGAAGTGGTAGCGAGGAAAAATATTTAATAAAAATAAAAATAAATACAAGTAGATACTAGTTAGATATATTAATTTTATGTATATTAATTATTGATTAGCATCTAAAGAAAAAAATTGGTTTCTATACATAATTTGCTTCTGATTGAGAGGTTTCTAGTGTGAGCATCTTCAGTGGTAATAATTATTAGTACTTTTTTTCGACAA
>Ga0325400_1005485_pt1 | contig 11950 bp, 10 predicted proteins | sample PopdelMetagenome_2_FD_205662 | JGI IMG/M metagenome (GOLD analysis project Ga0325400, IMG submission 205662) | Populus deltoides microbial communities from Bellville, Georgia, United States - Xylem-PdKOR-R1 | ecosystem: Host-associated > Plants > Phyllosphere > Stem > Wood/Secondary xylem...
CGGTCGCGCTCTACTGCTGATCCGCCTCAAGGAGGATTCTTCTGCAAAACCCTTCCGTCATCCCGGACTTGGTCCGGGATCCACCGTGCCGCAGACTTTGGAAGCGTAGTTCACGCGGAAAGGTGGATCCCGGAACAAGTCCGGGTCGACGGTGAGTGACAAGCGTTCCGAGGAGAGCGCAGAAAAACGCTGCAAGGACAGGATCAGCGAGCTACGGCCGCCTTGCTTTCGGCAGGCGGCACTTGCCCTTGCGGCACTCGGGCGGCGCATAGGCGCCGAGATAGACCGGCGGCGCCGCCACGCTCGCGATCACCACCGGGTCGCGCGCCACCGGCGGCTCGGCCGGGAAGGCCGCGCGCGCCCGGGCGAACAGCGCGCGCGCGCGCGCCGCCCCGGGCGCGGTCGCGCTGGCGCCGACCCAGCGCCAGTGCCACGGCTCCCACTTGACCCGCTGGCGATTGCCCGCGGGGAAGGACATCTCGAAGCCGTAGCGCGCGGCGTTCGCGACGAGCCAGCGGAACGCCGGGGTCGCCGCGCCGCACGCCTCGGCGTCGGGGCAGTCGTTGACGCGCGGGCGGAAGGCGAAATCGAGCGCGTAGCCGGTGGCATGTTCGCTGTGCCCCGGCGGCGCCACCGAGAGCGCGCGCTCGCCCGCCGCGGTCTGCGCCTCGCGGCAGAACACCGCCTGCTGGTAGCTGATCGAACGGTGGCACGACAGCGCGCGCACCTGCCCGCCCGAGGCCGCGATCAGCCGCGCGAGATCGGGCACCACGTCGCGGCGCAGCACGCAGGACCCGACCGCCAGCCCCTCGGGCACCGCGACCAGCTCGCCCGGCGGCGCGTCGCCATAAGGCAGGTGCCCGAACGCGCGCCCGTCCGCGCCCATGCGCACGTTGCTGTTGTCGCACAATTGGGCCTGTGCCGGCGCGGCCAGCGCGAACAGCGGGGCGGCGAGGATCAGGGAGGCGCGGCGCATCGCGCCCTCTGGCCACGGCGGCGCGGCGATGGCAAGGGCGTGGCGCATGTTAGGCGACCGGGTCCTGTTCCTCGACGGCGAGGCGTTGATCATCGACAAGCCCGCCGGGCTGCCGGTCGATCCCCCGCGCGACGGCGGGCTCAGCCTGGAGAACCATCTCGGCTCGCTCACCTTCGGCTTCCACCGCTGGCCGGTCGCGGTGCACCGGCTCGACCGCGACACCAGCGGCTGCCTGCTGCTCGCGCGCAATCCCAAGGCGCAGGCGCGCTTCCAGCAGGCGTTCGAGGCGGGGCAGGTGCGCAAGCGCTACCTCGCCATCCTCGACGGCCTGCCCCAGGGAGAGCGCGGCACGGTCGAGCTGGCGCTGCGCAAGGTCTCCAGCGCCGAGCGCGGCTGGCGCATCGCGGTCGACCCGCGCGGCAAGGCGGCGCGAACCGACTGGGAGCTGCTCGACACACGTGACGGCCGCGCCCTGGTCGCCTTCACCCCGCACACCGGGCGGACGCACCAGCTGCGCGTCCACGCGCGCGAGGGGCTGGGCGTGCCGATCGTCGGCGATCCGGTCTATGGCCGCGCCGATCCGGCGGGCATGATGCTCCACGCCGCCGCGATCGCGCTGCCGCGACCCGGCAAGGAGGATGCCGCCGCCGAGGCGCCCTGGCCCGAGCGCTTCGCCGCGCTCGGCTTCGCCGCCGGCTGAGCTGCCGCGCTCCGGCGCCGATCAGTCGAACGAGGGCTTCTTGCGCCCTGCCTTCACGCCCGACCGGCCTTTCTTGGCGTCCACGCGGCGGGTCTGCGACGCGCGGGTCGGTCGCGTCGGGCGGCGCTTGGCCTGCACCACGGTCGCCTCCTGGATCAGCGCGACGAGGCGCTCCAGCGCCTCCTGCCGGTTGACGTGCTGCGAGCGCGATCCCTCGCTCCGCAGCACCAGCGCGCCCGCCGCCGTCATCCGCGATCCTGCCAGCGCGGCGAGCCGCTCCTTCACCCGCTCGGGCAGGTCGCTCGCGGTGACGTCGAAGCGCAGGATCACCGCCGAGTCGGTGGTGTTGACGTGCTGGCCACCCGCGCCCCCGGAGCGGGTCGCGGTATAGTCGATCAGATCGTCCTCGATCGAGAGCGAGCGGGTCACGGGGATGCGGGCCATGGCGGTATATAACGCCGACTGGCGCGAGTGCGATGGGCCCGGAAGGCCGATGCCGCGCCCTCGCGCCGAGCCGCCACCGCCGCAACATGACGGCGAACGGACGCAACACAGCGACACGCGAGCGAGACGCGCGCGGCGCACCTCGCCCCGCGCCGGCCTCCCCTGCCGGCGCAACGAGGAAGTTGGCATGTACATCTCGTCCCGCAGCCGCGCGCCGCAGCCGCGCCAGGCCCCGCCGCCGCTGGTCGACAATCCCTTCGCCGCCGAGCTGTTCGCGACCGGCTGCGCCGGCTTCACCAGCCTGGGCGGCACGGTGGTGCTGACGCTGGAGGCGGCACGCTGCGATCATTCCGGCGAGACCCCGGTGGTGGAGCGGGTGGTCGCTGGGCGGATCGCACTGACGGTCGCGGGGGCGCAGGCGCTGGCGGCGGGGCTGAACCAGTTCCTCGACCAGCAGGGGCTCGCCCCGGCGCGCGGAGGCGTCAGCCAGTGACGGCGCTGCGGTACTGGGGCGCCGGCGCTTCCCGACCAGCGGTCACGCTTGCGCAAAGCGAGAACCCTCCCTGGCCGCTGTGCGAGGCCGGCTACAGCCGGGTGGTGGTGCACTGGACGGTGCGTAGCTGATCGGCGCGGCGGCGTCGTGGCGGCCCCGCGCCGCCCGACGCACCCGCCTCTGGCGCGATCCTGGGTGAGCTCCTAGGTCGGCGCCATGTACGAGTTCGCCGTCACCGCCGAGTCGAAGCCCCACCGCTACGACGATCTCTTCGCCGCGCTGGACGCGCTGACCGGCGACGAGCGCGATCCGATCGCCAACATGGCCAATGCCGCGGCGCTGCTGTGGCAGTATCTGCCCGAGCTCAACTGGGCGGGCTTCTATCGGATGATCGGCGACGAGCTGGTGCTCGGCCCGTTCCAGGGTAAAGCCGCGTGCATCCGCATCGCGCTGGGGCGCGGCGTGTGCGGCACTGCCGCCGCCGAGCGACGCACCCAGCTGGTCGAGGACGTCCACGCCTTCCCCGGCCATATCGCCTGCGACGCGGCGAGCCGGTCGGAGCTGGTGGTGCCGATCGTGCACGAGGGCCGGCTGCTCGGGGTGCTCGACCTCGACAGTCCGGCACCGGCGCGGTTCGATGCCGACGACGCGCGCGGCTGCGAGCGGCTGATGGCGCTGCTCGCCCCGCGCCTGGCGGGCTGACGCGCTACTTCTTCTCGCGGCCGGCGAAGGTGACGAGGCTCTCCGCGCCGTCCGGGCCAATCGCGGCCACGCCGAAGAAATGGTCGTCCACCGGCACACCGGCGACGTCGAGCGTCGTGCCGGTCACCTCGCGCGAGTCGCTCCACGCCGCGGCGTCGGCGCGACGCCAATAGACCTTGTAGCGCGCCGCGCCCGCGACCGGCGCCCAGCTCACCTTGGTGTCGTACGACAGCGCGCCCGAAATCGCCGCGCTCGCCGGGGCGGCCGGGGCGGCGGCGAGCCGCGCGATCGTCGCGACGTTGATCGCGGTCACCTTGGCGAGATAGCCGAAGTCCATCCCCTCGATCGTGTCGGCATAGACGCGGCCGTTCTCGGTGCGCACGTCCTGGTGCTGGCGGTCCCAATTCTCTGCCGCCACCGAGAAGCGCACCGCCGGATAGCCCTGTTTGAGGAAGGGCTCGTGGTCGCCGCCGCGGCCGAACCGGTCGGGGCGGCGATCGACGAAGACGCCGAAGCCGCCGGGCAGCGTCGTCGCGACGCCGCCGATCATCTTGGCCAGCGCGCGGCTGGGGCCGTCGTCCTCGCCGCCGATGCCGCGCCGCTCGATCGCTTCGGGGAGCGACTCGCTGGCGCGGATCCCCTCGGAGAAGACGCGGACGTAGCGATCGTTGACCACGCCGCCCTGCCCCAGCGAGTTGCCGACGATGTCGTTGTTGAGCATCGCATCGACCTGCCAGCCGCGCGCACGCGCGGTCTCGGCCAGCAGCGTCGCGCCCCACAGCCCCTGCTCCTCGCCCGAGAAAGCGACGTAGACGATGTTGGCGCGGAAGCGCTCGCGGTGGAGCAGTCGCGCCGCCTCGAGCACCAGCGCGACGCCGCTGGCGTCGTCGTTGGCGCCGGGCGCGTCGCTGGTGACGTTCATCACGTCGGTGACGCGGCTGTCGATGTGCGCGCCGACGATGACGTAGCGGTCCGGATCGGTGCCGCGCTGGACGCCGAGCACGTCCTCGATCACCACGCCGTCGGGCGCGCGCGGGCCGGTAAAGCGGCGCGACAGGCGCTCGGTCGTGATGCAGCCGCCGCAGTCACGCGACAGTTTCGCGAACTCGCCAGCCACCCAGGTCCGCGCCGCGCCAATGCCGCGCTTCGGATCGGTCGCCGAAGACAGCGAGTGGCGCGTGCCGAAGGAAACGAGCTTCTCCACCGTGGCGCGCTGCCGCTCCTGCGACACCGCATCGCGCGCGGCGGCGGGGGTGGCGAGCGTCAGCGCGAGCAGCGCGGCGGCGGGAAAGCGGAGCGTCATCCGTCGCTTGTGGCGGGCCGCGGCGGACGGCGCAATCACTCGCTGGACGAGGCCGCCGCATCTCAGGCATGACGCGACGCACAGGAACGATCAGCGAGAGGAGCGGCGCCATCACTCGACGCCTCGAACATTTCCCCAACCTGGTGACGATGTTCTTCACCCGCGCCGCCGAGAAGGGCGACGCGCCCTTCCTGTGGAGCAAGCGCGACGGCGCGTGGCGCGCGACCAGCTGGCGCGAGGCGGCCGAGACGGTGGCACGGCTCGCCGCCGGGCTGCGCGCGATCGGGCTGGAGCGCGGCGACCGCGTCATGCTGGTCAGCGAGAACCGCCCCGAATGGTGCCTGTCCGACCTCGCGATCATGGCGGCGGGCTGCGTGACGGTGCCGACCTACACCACCAACACCGAGCGCGACCACGCCCACGTGATCGAGAACTCGGGCGCCAAGGCGGTGATCGTCTCGACCGACAAGCTCGCCCGCACGCTGATGCCCGCAATCCTGCGCTCGATCCGCCCGCAGATGCTGATCGGCATCGACCCGATGCGGCTCGGCCAGACGCCCGTAGAGGTGCACGACTGGCGCGCGCTCATCGAGCGCCATCCCGCCGGGGTGGGCGCCGCCGCCGATCGCGCCGTCGCCGAACTGGGGCGCGACGACCTCGCCTGCATCATCTACACCTCGGGCACGGGCGGCGCGCCGCGCGGGGTGATGCAGCATCACGGCGCGATCCTGCACAACGTCAACGGCTGCATCGTGATCATCGCCGAGGATTTCGGCTGGGGGGACGAGGTGTTCCTCTCCTTCCTCCCGCTCAGCCACGCCTATGAGCATAGCGGCGGCCAGCACCTGCCGATCGGGCTCGGCGGGCAGATCTATTATGCCGAGGGGCTGGAGAAGCTCGCCAGCAACATCGAGGAAGTGCGCCCCACGATCATGGTGGTGGTGCCGCGCCTGTTCGAGGTGCTGCGGACGCGCATCACCAAGGGGATCGAGAAACAGGGGGGCACACCGCAGAAGCTGCTGCGGCTCGCGCTCGACGTCGGCACCAAGCGCTACGAGGGGCGGCTGGGGCTGCGCGACCGGCCTGCCGCGCTGCTGGTCGACACCCTGTTCAAGCGCAAGATCGCGCGCAAGTTCGGCGGCCGGATCAAGGCGATGGTCTCAGGCGGCGCGCCGCTCACGCCCGAGGTGGGCGTGTTCTTCCAGTCGCTCGGCATCTGCTTTTTGCAGGGCTATGGCCAGACCGAGGCAGCGCCCGTGATCTCGTGCAACCGTCCCTCCGCCGGGCTGCGGATGGACTCGGTCGGGCCGCCGCTCGCCGAGACCGAGGTGCGGATCGCCGCGGACGGCGAGATCCTCGTGCGCGGCGAGCTGGTGATGCGCGGCTATTGGCGCAACGAGGCCGAGACCGCGCGCGTGCTTCAGGACGGCTGGCTCCACACCGGTGACATCGGCGAGCTCGACGAACGCGGCCGGATCCGCATCACGGACCGCAAGAAGGACCTGATCATCAACGACAAGGGCGACAATGTCGCGCCCCAGAAGGTGGAGGGCATGCTGACCCTTCAGCCCGAGATCGGCCAGGCGATGATCTACGGCGACCGTCGCCCGCACATGGTGGCGGTGCTGGTGCCCGACCCGGAGTGGACCTTCGACTGGGCGCGCGCGCAGGGGCGGCGCGACCCCGTGACGCCGGACGATCCCGCCTATCGCGCCGCGCTCCAGGCGGCGGTGGACCGCACCAACAAGGACCTGTCAGTGACCGAGCGCGTGCGCCGCTGGATCGTGGCGGACGACCCCTTCACGATCGAGAACGAGCAGCTCACCCCCAGCCTCAAGATCCGCCGCCACGTGCTGCGCCAGGTCTATGGCGCGCGGCTGGACGCGTTGTACGGGGGCTGAGGCAGGCGGTCGCGCTAGGCCTCCGGTGCCCCGGCGAAGGCCGGGGCCCAGTTAGCACGTCTGTCGTGTGTATCGCCGACGTCGCCCAAATGGGCCTCGGCCTTCGCCGGGGAACTTAGGGGGAGGAGACCGCGCTACTTCGCCGGCACGGCCTGAAGCGGCGATCCGGCCGGTGTCGCCGCCCCCGCCCCGCCCCCGGCCGCCCTGGGCACCACCGCCATCGTCCAGTCCTTGTCCGGCCGCAGATATTTGGCCGCGCTCGCCTGGAGCGCCTCGGGGGTGATGCCGGTCATGTCGCCGATCAGGCTCTGGCTCGCCTCGATGCGTTTGGGGTCGAAGGTGCCGCCCGAGGTCTGGATCAGCCAGAACTGGTTCCCCGACGAAGCGCGCGCCATATATTGCAGCATCGGCACGATCGTGCGGCGCAGCTCGTCGGCGCTGATCGGGGTCGACACCAGCTCGGCCGCGATCTGGCGCGACAGCTGGAAGAACAACGGCACCTTGTCGGGCGCCACCTTGCCCACAGCGATCAGCCGCCCGCCGCCGGGCAGACCCACCGGCCACTGGCTCTGCGCGGTCGGCGAGTAGCTCGCCCCCGCCACCGAGCGCAACCGATCGAACAGCCGGTCGGCGAACACCGCGGCGAGCACGTCGAGCCGGCGCTGCTCGGCGTGGTCGGTCGAGCCGCCCCCGGTCGGCCAGGCGATCAATGCCGCGGCCTGGTTGTCGTCGCCGTCGTGCGTGCGCATCACGGGCGTGGCGTTGTGCGCGGGGAAGCGCACCGGCGCGCCCGTCCCCTCGTCCGCGCGGCGCGGCTTGAGCGCGCCGAAGCTCTTCGCGATCGCCGCGATCGCCTCGTCGGCCTTGACGTCGCCGAACACGTCGACCTCGATCGGCCCGGTTGCCAGCAGCGGCTGCCACAGCTTCTTGAAGTCGCGCGCGTTGAGCGCCTGGATCTGCGCCAGCGTCGGCATGCCCCAGCGCGGATCGCCGTCGCGCAGCAGCCCCTCAAGGTCGCGCGCCAGCACGCCGTCGGGGGACGAGTTCAGCCCGGCATAGCCCGTCAACATCGCCGCGCGCGCGCGCGCCACCGGCGCCGCGTCCCACCGCGGCGCGGCGAGCTTGGCCGCCATCAGCGTGAGATTGTCAGCATAGTCGCTCGGCGTCGTCTGTGCGCCGAGCAGGAAGGCGTCGTCGCCGATGTCGAAGTCGAGCCCCATGCGGCGACCGGTGGTGAGCGAGTCGAGCGCGCCCTGATCAAGCGTGCCGATGCCGCTCGCGATCAGCGCGGTCTCGCCCGCCCAGGCCGGGGTCGCCCGGTCGCCCGGAAGCGCCTGATAGCCGCGCCCGAAGCGCACGCGCAGGTAGACGCGCCCGGTCTCGGACGGGTTGGCGTAGATCAGCGCGCGCACGCCGTTGGCGAAGGTCACCTGCTCCATCGGCGGGTCACCCACCGTGGCACGCGCGGTCGCCTGTCCGGGCGTGCCGAGCTTGGGCACCTTGGAGAAATCGACCGAGCGCTGCTCGGCGCGCTTGCCCGCCAGCTTGGAGACGTCGGCGGTGAGCGCGGCGGCCAGCTTGGTCGCGGCGCTGGCGTCGGGCGTGCGCGTGTTGAGCAGCGCGCGCTGAACGTCGCCCTTGAACAGCCGGTTGGTCGATTCGATCATCGCCGCCGGCGTGAACATGCCCTTGGTGCGCGCCTCCTGCAGGATATCGTAGCTGGTCTTCGGCCCCGCCACCGTCTCGCGGATGTCGAGAGCGTTGACCATGTCGTCGGCCTGCTTGGCGCCGGCCTCGACGCGCGCGGTGTCGACGTCGTTCTTCATCGCCGCGTCGAACTCGGCGAGCTCACGATCGACCTCGGCCTGGGTCGGCGGAGTCGCCATCGCGTCCGCCACGACCGCGCGCACGTCCTTGAGCGCAGCCTCCCAGTCATCGCCGATCGGGATCACGTTGGTGAAGGTGCCGTTGGCCGAGCGCGACACGTCGTCGAGGCTGACCGACGCCTGGAGGAAGCTGCCGCCGGCGCGGGCGCGCGATTCGAGCCGACGGTTGATCAGCCGGATCGCGAGGAAGTCGACCAGCCGCTTCTGGTTGAAGATGATCGTGTCGTCGCGATACTCCCACGGCCGCAGCGTCGCGGTGGCGACCACCGGCGGCAACGAGGGCTCGGCGATCGTCTTGGTCGCCGGCGCCTTGGGATCGGGCTTGCCGAAATCCGGGTCGGCCGGGTCGGCGCCCTTGCCGGTCCAGGTGCCGAAATTCTTGACCACCAGCTTGGCCGCGACGTCGGGATCGATGTCACCCGAGATGATCACCACCGCGCGCGCCGGGCGATACCATCTGTTGTGGAACGCCTGAACCGTCGCGGGCGTGGCCGCCTCCAGCGTCTTGATCGTACCGATCGGCGAGCGCTCGGCGAGCGGCTGGCCGGCGAAGAAGGTCTGGCGGATCGCGTCGCCGTAGCGCACCTGCGCGCCGGGCGCCTCGCGCTGCTCGGCCAGCACCGCTGGGCGCTCGGCGGCGAGACCCGCGTCGGTAATCGCGGGTTCGGCCATCATGCCGGCGAAGATCTTGAGGCTCTCGTCGAGCTTGACGTCGGTCGCGCCGGGCAGATCGAGCTTGTAGACCGTCTGCGTCGGCGTGGTGGAGGCGTTCGAGTCCGAGCCGAAGGTGGCGCCGAAACGCTGCCACACGCGCTTGGCCTCGCCGTCGGGCACGTAGCGCGAGCCGCGGAACGACAGATGCTCGATCAGGTGCGCGAAGCCCTGCTCGGCGTCGCTCTCGTACAGCGAGCCCGCGTCGATCCGCACGCGCACCGCGACCTGCCCAGGCGGCACGCCGTTCTTGCGCACCGCGTAACGCAGCCCGGTCGGCAGCGCGCCGAAATGCCACTCGGGATCGGGGGGGATGTCCGAACCCTTGAACAGCCACGGCGAGGTGTCGACGCGGATCGCGGGCGCGGGCGGGGCGGCGACGGGTTTGACGGGAGCCGCCGGTGCCCGGCGTGCGCGCTGCTGCGCGGGCAGCGGCAGCGACACGGAGACGAGCAGGAGGGCGACGAGCGGCTTCGCGAGCACGCGCGAATACGAATTCATGGCCGCGCTTGTAGGGCGCGCGCGGGCCGGCGGCAACTCACACCAGTGAAACGATCCTTTCCCGTGCCCGAGCAAGCCTTTGCCAAGCGGATGCCACGTTTTGGTCGCGATGCGGGTTTAGCCGACGGGAAAGAGAGAGCGATGGCGCGCGCGCCATCGCGACGAGGACGTTTTCGATGAAGCACGACAGCCGGTTGGCACAGGCGCGGATGTGGCAGGACAGCGGCGATGCCGCCGACCCGGTGCTGGTGCCCGATCTCAACGTGATCTCGGGTGCGCCCGTGCCCGGTGCCGCGATGCGGGCCGACGCCAACCGCCCGCTGCTGATCCGCGTCGGCAAGCACCTGCGCGGCGTCTTCGACCGGTTGATCGCGGGCTCGTCGCTGGTGCCCAACGATCCCGTGCTCGACGTGCGCGATTTCGCCTGGACCGCGCTGCTGCGCGAGCAGTGGGAAGCGATCCGCGACGAGGCGCGCGCGGTGGCGCTGGTCGGCAACGCCGCGCCCAGCCTGGCGACGATCTCGCCCGACCATCGCGCCATCGCCGAGGTCAACAAGTGGCGCTCCTTCTTCCTGTGGGGCTACGGCTATCCGATCCACGACAATCTGGCGCGTTGCCCGCGTACCCAACAGGTAATCGAGCAGATCCCGGGGCTCAACTCGGCCTTTTTCTCCATCCTCGCGCCGGGGACTCACATCCCCGACCATCGCGGTGTGACCAAGGGACTGATCACCTGCCATCTCGGGCTGATCGTGCCGCGCGACGGCGACGTGCGGATGCGCGTCGACGATCGCGTCGTGCGCTGGGCCGAGGGCGAGACCCTGGTGTTCGACGACACCTACCGCCACGAGGTGTGGAACGACACCGCCGGCACCCGGGTGGTGCTGCTGATCCAGTTCGAACGACCCTTGCGAAACCCGGGCAAGTGGTTCGCCGACCTGTTCCTCGGCGCGGTCAAGCGCTCCGCCTTCGTGCAGGAAGCGCGTGCCAACGTCGCCAAGTGGAACGCCGCGGTGCAACAGCTGGATGGGTGAAGCCAAAGATCCTCGCCGGCACGGGGAGGATTTTACCCGTCCCCGAAACAATCCCTTTCGCGGCGCCCGCTTGATCCCCTGCCGCGCAGGCGCCACATGCCGACCATGCTGATCGAGACCGAAGCCACGCCGAACCCGGCGACCGTGAAGTTCCTGCCGGGGCGCATCGTGATGGACGCCGGCACGCGCGACTTCGCCACGCCCGAAGAGGCCGAGGCGAGCCCGCTTGCCACCGCTTTGTTCGATCTGGGCGACGTCACCGGCGTTTTCTTCGGACGCGACTTCGTCTCGGTCACTGCCGCGCCGGGGGTGAGCTGGAGCGAGCTGAAGCCCGACGTGCTCGCGCTGCTGATGGACCATTTCACCGCGCAGATGCCGCTGTTCCGCACCGGCGGCGCCGACTTCAGCGTGCCCGCGGAGGAAGAGACCTTCACCGACGATCCCGCCGACGCCGACATCGTCGCGCAGATCCGCGAGCTGATCGACACGCGCGTCCGCCCCGCGGTGGCCAATGACGGCGGCGACATCGTCTATCGCGGCTTCGACAAGGGCAAGGTGTTCCTGCGCATGCAGGGCGCCTGCTCGGGCTGCCCCTCCTCCACCGCCACGCTCAAGAACGGCATCGAGCAGCTGCTGCGCCACTATGTCCCCGAGGTGACTGAGGTGCGCGCGGTCTGACGCGCGCGCCCGATCGCTCTCCCTTCCCTATCGACAGGATCGCCATGCCCGCGCTCGACCGCCCCCTCGACGATGCCGCGCTCGACCAGCTGTTCCGCACCGCGCGGACCTTCAACCATTATCGCGACGAGCCCGTGTCCGAGGAGACACTGCGCGCGATCTGGGACCTGATGAAGATGGCGCCGACCTCGGCCAACCAACTGCCCGCGCGGCTGGTGTGGTGCGTGTCGGACGAGGCCAAGGCGCGCCTCGCCGCCGCCTGTTCCGACAGCAACAAGGCCAAGGTGCTGGCCGCGCCGGTGAGTGTCGTGATCGGCATGGACACCGAGTTTCACGAGCATCTCCCCACGCTGTTCCCGCACGTCGACGCCAAGAGCTGGTTCGACGGCAACCGCGAGTTGCGCGAGGCCTCCGCCTTTCGCAACTCGTCGCTACAGGGCGCCTATCTGATCCTCGCGGCGCGCGCGCTGGGGCTCGGGGTCGGGCCGATGTCGGGCTTCGACGGCGGCGCGGTGGACAAGGCCTTCTTCGCCGACACGCCCAACGTCCGCACCAACTTCATCGCCACGCTCGGCTATGGCGACACCGCGACGCTGCACGAGCGGCTGCCGCGCCCGGCCT
>Ga0325400_1005486_pt1 | contig 11950 bp, 13 predicted proteins | sample PopdelMetagenome_2_FD_205662 | JGI IMG/M metagenome (GOLD analysis project Ga0325400, IMG submission 205662) | Populus deltoides microbial communities from Bellville, Georgia, United States - Xylem-PdKOR-R1 | ecosystem: Host-associated > Plants > Phyllosphere > Stem > Wood/Secondary xylem...
GGCTGGCGTACACCGGACAAAGGTTTGAAGAGGCCATTAAATGGGGTTGGGTAGATGCCATTCACCCCGACGACCGGGAAGAATCGGCCAGGCACTACAGCCAGGCCGTTGAAGCCGGTAAGCCGTTGCGGCAGGAACACCGGATTCGGCGCCACGACGGGGCATACCGCTGGTTTGTCGTCAGTGCCTCCCCGCTCAAGGACTGGACCGGTCGGGTGATCACCATGTACGGGGCGGCCATGCTGGCCCACGAGTTGCGTAACCCGATGGCGACCCTTCGTTCCGGCTTGAGTATTCTGGACTTAACCCTCCCCGATGAGCGGACACCCGGGGCAACGGCTGCTTCCACGGTGCGGATGATGGACCGGCAGGTCGATCATCTGGTGCGGATGGTGGAGGATCTGCTGGATGTAAGCCGCATCAGCCGGGGTAAGATCCAGCTCAAAATCGAGCAAGTAGATCTGGTGGCGATTGTCAGTCAGACCGTTGACTCGCTGCGGCATCTTTTTCAGGTGCCGGGGAAACGCCTGCACCTGAGTCTGCCCGAGGCCCCCATCTACCTGGAAGGGGATGCCACCCGGCTGACCCAGGTGGTAGCCAATCTATTAACCAATGCGGCCCGCTATACCGGTGAGCAAGGTCAGGTGTGGTTAAGTCTGACGCATAAAGCCGAAATACCGGATCGCCCGGAAGCGATTCTTCAAGTGCGGGATAACGGTATTGGCTTGGCCGGGGATCAACTAACGGCCATCTTTGAGCTGTTTGTGCAGGTGGACAACTCGGCGGCTCGCTCCAGGGGCGGCTTAGGCCTGGGCCTAACCCTGGTTAAGCGGCTGGTGGAAATGCACGGGGGGCGAGTGGCAGCCCAGAGCAGCGGGCTAGGTCAGGGAAGCACCTTCACGGTTTACTTACCCACCTTAACAACCGCGACTGACCGGGCGGCTGAAGCCCCTTCACAGGTTACGAACTCAACCACCGCCCAGCGTATTTTAATCGTCGATGATAACGCCGATGCGGCTACTACCCTAGCCATGCTGTTAAAATTAAAGGGCTACGAGGCCCATACCCGGAACAGTGGTCGGGCGGGCGTTGAAGCGGCCCAGGCTTTACAGCCAGCGGCTATCCTGCTGGACATTGGTATGCCTCAACTGGATGGCTACGCCACTTGCCGGCTGATCCGTCAGCAGGCTTGGGGCCGGGATGTGGTGGTGATTGCCTTAACGGGATATGGTGGGCAGGAAGACCGTCAACAAGCGAAGGAAGCGGGTTTTGATGGGCATCTGGTCAAGCCGGTGGATTTAGAGACCTTGACAAAACTGCTCAACGATTGCCTCAATAAGGACGCCACCAGAGCCGGATTCGCGTAACTCCTAAATCGCAAATAAGGCTTATTCGCCAGACGAATGAATTTTTGCATCTGACTGCCATGTATATGGGGTGTTTAATAGGCTGGACGCGCCACTCATAAACGACCATTTGGCAATTGACCTGAAGTCGACTAGCTTGCGGGCATTCAGTCCTGAACGCGTATGACCCCCCACTTCTTGATTCGGGAGGCACAAGCCACCGACTACCCGGCGATTTATCCGCTGGTGGAAGAGGTTTTTGTCAATCACCCCCACAGCGACCATACCGAACAGCTAATTGTCCAGCGGCTTCGCCAAAGGGGGCAGCTTACCCTTTCACTGGTGGCGCAGTCACAAGCCGTACTCATTGGTTATGTGGCTTTCTCCCCCGTTACGGTTTCTGGTCAGATCAGGGGCTGGTACGGATTGGGGCCAGTGGCGGTCGCTACGGCTTATCAGCGAGCGGGCATTGGTCGAGCCCTGATCGGCCTGGGCTTAGCGGAGCTAAAGGCCCATCAGGCAATGGGCTGCGTTGTCGCCGGCGATCCGGCCTACTACGGCCGATTTGGCTTTAGTCACCCACCTGCCTTAGTCGCGGACAGCATTCCCCCGGCCTATTTTATGGCTATGTCTTTTGACGGCTCGGAGCTACCCAGCGGGAAGGTAGATTACAGCCCTGCTTTTTTTAGTTAAATGCGCGTTGAACAGGCAGTGAAATTCAGCCGAAGAAGACCCATTGAACCCCTTTTGTCGCATTTGTTGTGCGGTTGGTCTTCCCGGCGAATACCGGCTTGAAGTGCACCTCCAGAACCGGTGTCAACGAGAGGCAAAGAACTGCTTCAACGGGCGGTCTCGTGATAGGCCCGCAGAGCGTCCTGGGCCGAGGCCCCCAGGTCTACGCAGGGCTTTGGATAGTCCTTGCCCAACTCCACCTTGGCTTGCTGAAGGATCTTCGCCGGTGCTGACCAGGGCTGATGAACGTATCGGGCTGGTACATCTTTCAACTCCGGTACGAACGTTTTGATGTATGTGCCGTCAGTATCGTACTTCTTGGACTGCAAAACCGGATTGAAAATCCGAAAAAACGGAGCCGCATCCAGCCCTGTGCCTGCTACCCACTGCCAGTTCAGGGTGTTTACCGCCACATCCGCGTCGACCAGACAGTCCAGAAACCAGTCTGCCCCCGTACGCCAGTCGATCAGCAGATTTTTGGTTAGAAACGAGGCCGTGATCATGCGGGCCCGGTTGTGCATATAACCGGTTTGCCACAGCTGTCGCATGCCAGCGTCCACGATAGGAATACCCGTTTGACCTTGCTGCCATTTTTTTAACAGATCGGCGTCGTAGTGCCATTTCAGCTTTTTCAGGCGCTCGTTGTAGCTGCTGGAAACCGTCTGGGGAAAGTGGGTTAAGAGATGATAGGAAAAATCCCGCCAGACTACTTCACTGATAAACTTTTCGGTTTGTTCACTAGCCTGCTCTTTCACCGCTTGAACGGCGTACCAAATCTGGTTGGGTGACAGCTCGCCATAGTGTATGTAAGGGGACAAACGAGAAAGCACATCATGGGCGGGAAAGTTGCGCTCGTTGCCATAATGGACAAGTTTCTGGGTAACAAATGACTCCAGCATCGCCTTAGCCTGCGCTTCACCGGGTGTCCAGGTCGCGTTGATGCCGGCGTCCCAGGGAATCTTGGGCAGTAAGTGTAGGTCGGCTAGCGCCACCGAGTTTGGTCCCTGATGGGCGGCCAGGTTGAGGGGCCGGGGTTCGGGTTGCGGTGGCTGGGGTGCATGGGCCGCCAGGCGATTTCGGAGAAATGCTTTGTAGACCTTAAAGGGCGTACCGTCTTTTTTGGTGATGCTACCGGGAGGCCACAAAAGGGTGCCATCAAACGAGTTAGACTCGACCCCCTGTTGGGTGAGCTGCGTTTCGAGAGCCTCATCAATCGTTAAGGCGTTAGGCTCGTAGCACTTATTCCAGAATACGGCTTTGGCTTTGGTTTCTTTGGCCAGTTGCGGGATGATCTGGGAAGCGTTGCCAACGAAGAAGGTAAGTTTTCCCCCGAGCGATTGGGCCAGAGACGCCAGCGAATGGTGTAGCCACCACTGACTGGCCCCGCCAATCTTAGCTTCCTGGTCTTGGTCGAGCACATAAACCGGAATAACCTTACCTCGCTTAGCCGCCTGGATCAGGGCAGGGTTGTCAGCCAGCCGCAGATCGCGACGGAACCAGAAGAGTACCGAATCAGACATATGAGTTTTTTTGCCGTTTAGGTTTAACTGGTCAGAACCGCTTTAAGTTAGCGAAGGCAAAAAATAATTGGTTGGTCAGGGGCCGTTTGGCGAGAGAAGGCGGGCGGTGTTGTGCTGATGGAAGGGCCCGGATCGGAAGCGGGCTGGTTTGTCCGTGTTACTGGATGCCACGGTCTCGGCAGGCTTGCTGACAAAAAGCGAATGGGTTGTTTGCTCAACACCGTTACGCCAAAAATACATTCAGGCAACGTTCTCAGCGTTAGCTTTGTTAGTGGTCGCTCTCGGACCTAGGCGGCTTTATTTCCTTTTTGATCTTTTAGCGTTTTTGGATAAGAACGGCTTTGATCCAGCCGTTGGACACTCATGGCAAAGAATTCGTTTCCCCGCCGGGTTCGGTAGCCCATCGCATTCAACCGTTCGGCAATGGCAGCATACGTTAGCCCATCTTTGCGGTATAAGCGAATGAGTTCCGCTGCCTGTAGGTTGGCCTGATGGGTGCGGGCGTTCTCCTGCCGAACGCGAAGCCCCTTCTCCCTAATGCCCGGTGTCATGTTGGCACTGCCCAGTTGGTACCCCTGCGCTTTCTTGGCGTTTAAGGCCGCCCGGGTTCGCTGACCAATCAGTTCGCGCTCATGCTGAGCCAGCACGGCCATGATGCCCACCGTTAGGGTGTTGGCATCCGCAATATCGCAGGCGACAAAGTCAACTTCTGAATTACGGAGCGAAAAGATAAAGGACACGTCCCGGCTAAGCCGATCCAGCTTGGCAATCAGGAGCCGGGCTCCTTGTTGCTTGGCAAAGGCGATAGCTGCCGCTAACTGAGGTCGATTGGCTTTCTTTCCCGATTCCACTTCAATATACTCCTGGAGGAGTTGATCACCGGGTTTTAGGAATCGATGAACAATCTCCTGCTGAGCGGCCAGGCCCAGACCACTCTTGCCCTGGCCAGCGGTGGAGACTCGGTAGTAAGGGACGTATTTCATGGGTTGTTTAGAAATGACCTAGAACTTTTGTCTTTCTCGGCTTGACTCCTCTTAAGAGTCTTCGGGGTGTTCCACGGGTAAAGATAAGGGTTTATAACATTTTAGCAACGTCCGTTTAAGAACTGTTATTTAGCATAAAATTCCTTATTTTTGATTAGTCGATCGGAAGATCATCAAACAAGAACTTACACCTTTGAACGCAGGGATCAAATACGTGGCTTACTACCGGGTCTCCACCCGACGGCAGGGTGAGTCCGGCTTAGGTCTGGAAGCACAACGAGCTGCGGTAGCTGGTTTTGTGAAAGGGCCCATCCTGGCGGAGTTTACAGAAGTTGAATCGGGCAAGAAGAATGACCGCCCGCAACTATCTGCAGCGATTGATGCGTGTAAAAAAGAAAGCGCGGTTTTGATCATTGCTAAGCTGGATCGCTTAAGTCGTAATGCGGCTTTCATTTTTTTACTTCGCGACTCTGGCGTTGACTTTACCTGCGTCGATATGCCCGATGCGAACACCTTAACGGTGGGCATTATGGCCGTGCTGGCTCAGCACGAACGGGAGTTAATCAGTAGCCGGACGAAAGCCGCTCTGCAAGTTAAACGGAGTCAGGGCCTGACGCTGGGCAGTCCTCAGAATCTCACCCAAAAGGCGCAGCATAAAGGCGCCGAATCAAACCGCCGAAAGGCCAGGGAGAATATAGATAACCGGAGAGCATCGAAACTAGCTACCATGCTTCGCAAGGCCAATTATACCCTTAGCCAGATTGCCGAGCAGTTAAATGAAAGCGGCTTCAGAACACCTAAGGGGCATGAATTCCACGCTGCACAGGTGCAGCGCCTGTTAGTACGTCAAATGGAGTAAGCTTTTTTAATAGTTACTCAACTTCAGTGCTTAATCAGGAAATGGGTGTGTCAGTAAAGCATTGAATCAAAGAATATTAGGACCAGAATCAGCTTCAACGAGGAACTGCTTTCACAATATGTCTGGATCTGGAAATAGTGCTTTTTCTGATTCCATTTTTAGTGCTGTTTTTAATGCTTTTTTTAGCCTTCTTTATAGTGCTTGTTTATGTGTATAAATAAGCACATATTGCAGCAGTTAAAGCTACACTAAAATATGATCTACGTTGCGAGTGGTATCAAAGGAGGCAGCGGCCGGAGTACAATCAGCGAACACCTGACGGTGTGGCTGGCCAAACAGGGCACCGATGTACTTTTGGTTGATGCGGACGAACAGGGTACAGCCAGTGATTTCACGGCTTGGCGTGAGCATACCCTGGATGGAAATGTTGGCTACACGTTAGTCCAATTAATTGGTGCAAACCTGCGCAAGCAGGTAGAGACCCTTAAACCCAAGTACGACCACATTGTCATTGACACCGGTGGCCGGGATACCACCAGCCAGCGGGCGGCTTTGATCGTAGCGGACATTGCCCTGATTCCTATCCAGCCTCGTAGCCATGATGTATGGACACTCTCCAAACTGACTGAAATGCTGGGGGAGATCCAGGCCAGCCGCCTGAAACCTTTAATTGTGCATTCCTTTCTTAATCGGGCCGATATTACTTCCTCAGACAACCGCGAAACGGCTGAGGCTTTAGCTACTATTCCGGAACTAGGTTTTGTGGCCAGTGCTTTGAAGAATCGGAAGGCTTATCCTAACGCAGGAGCCAAAGGGCTTACTGTTTTTGAAGTAGACCAGCCTGACCACAAGGCAGTCAATGAGGTAGAAGAATTATTTAATCACGTTACTGCTTATGGCCGTCAGTCTATCACCACCCAAGCGTAAAGCACCCTCAGAAGCCGAAATAGAGGCTGTCATTAACAAGGGCGGAAAGCCAACCAGTAAGGTGGATGCTGTTGAGTCAGAAGAGTCAGACGACGCGGTAAAACACATCAATACGCGCCTTACCAAAGGAATCATTCGGCAGATCGACGACCTAAGAGCGCAACGTCCCCGGAAGCCTGGCAGCCCCAAGTTAGGGGTGTCAATCCATGACTGGATTGTAGAGGCAATCTTAGAGAAACTGGACCGAGATTTAGCACCGGATTCAGTGACTAAATCGGTACCAAAAAGGAAACTTAAATAAGTACCGAAATCAGTGCGCGTTTTAGTTGCAATGCGAATTGGTTACTGCCTGTAATTGGGCTAGTTGATATATCCAATGGCTACACAACTAGATGACTAGCGCCTTATTAGAGGTTTTGTATTTCGGTTTATATTTATCTAGAGCCATCTTCATTATTTACTGGGCGTAATGATTTCGCCCAGTATTGAAGCAATAGACTGAGTTGTGCCTGCCCGGGGGCTGGCGGGTGGGGCCGCTGCCAGGAAAGGTATTTCCAGAGTTCTAGCCTGGGGTGTCTTACCTGATTTAGGCTCTTTAGCTTTGTCAATGCCTAACGATTTAACTAGGTAAGCGGTCCGATTTTTAACGTCAGATCGTAGCCCATTGATTAGCTCTACATGTACGCGATAGAAGATTTCCAGTAGCGCATGGTCAGCAACAATCATTTCTTTCTGCCAGCTTTTTAGTTTGTAGTCCGCCATTAAGCTCCAGGCCCTTTGCACTGCTTCGTGGATCGGCATTTGATTGATGGTTTGCCGGTCCTGTTCCACGCCTTCCACGGCCAGCTGCCGGGTTGTTTTAATGACAAATTCAAGCTCGACGACCCGCTTTCCGACTTTTTTAGTGGGTGACCACTCCAGAAGAAGATTAGCCTTACTGGTCAATTCTTTTTGAGCAACACCTAAAGCGTTAATCACAAAGTCATTGTACCGATAAGTCTCCGGGCAATTCAAAATAGTCCTAAGCTGTTCCACTCCATATCGAAACTGACGCTGTCCCCGGTTGTAGAACATACTAACAATTTCAAACATTCGCTGGGCGTATACGGAAGAAAGGGATAACATTACATCAATGTCATATTTGGTATAGCGTTGACCTAGTTCCGCAAAATAAGGAACAACGTTTGCCAGCATCGTAATTTCAATGACACGCAGGCCATTGACCGTGTTCGACTGAACCAAGGGAAAAGGAGTAATAAAAGTAAAGTCACCAGTCTTCTCATTTTTGAAAGACATCCGCTTCTTACTCAGTGACTCAGCTGCGTCAGTTATCTGGTCGTAATGAGCCTTGGTTAATGTATTAATAGGAACTTGTAGGAGTACATTCACTTTGGGCTCTATTTCCCCTTTCACCGCCATATTTCCGAGCTGGTTAACTACCAGGGTCACTATTTTTTTTTCTAACTCGGTAAATTCCTGTCTGGATTCAGTAAACAGATTTGATTGATAATTATTCTGGTGCTTAGTGAAGGTGGGTTTAGTGGTAGCTACCTGCTCCTGTTTGCTCGGATGGGTCATAAGATAAGGGGGAGTCGCTTAAGACAGAGGTAAATGTAAATTACAAGTTTGATAAATACAAACCGGTAATTACTGAATTCTACTACCACCTAAACCTTGTTTTTATAATTTCTGAAGCGCTCACCAGACGGTCTATGGGCGGTATAAGTAGAGAAATAGGCCGAAAAGACACCACCTAAACCTTGTTTTTCTCCAGTTGCATAAATGGATTATAGGGCTTACCCTAAACCTTGTTTTTCGCTTTCTACCCCTTGTTACTTTCCACCTAAACCTTGTTTTTCAACTTCTTAAAAAATTACATCCAGCAAGATCCCTTGATTGGTTACACAAAACGCCTATTTAAATGCTACCACCTAAAGCTTGTAATAAGTCCACCTAAAGCTTGTAATAGGCCCACCCAAACCTTGTAATAGAGCACCCTAAACCTTGTAATGACTGTTGATAAATACACCCTAAAGCTTGTAATGACTCACCCTAAACCTTGTTTTTCTCTTTGTAAGATACTATTAACCAGTAATTTATGAGACGTAAAATCAATCAAATAAAACTATGATAAAAGATAAAGAATCAAAAAGGCAGTTATTGTAAAGGGAAGGAAAATTTATAGAAATTTACCTTTAGGGAAACTTTATAAGCCCCAATGGGCAAAAAGTAATAATTTGGACGCAAAAGCTTAGTTCTCAAGAGAGATGAGCAAGTCAGATCTGGGGCAAAATGCTTTATCTTAGTAGTTCAATACCTATAACATCCATTTATGACAACCAACCAGGCATTGAAGAACTTACTTTATAATGATGAACTTTATTTAGTCGAATGGTTACGAGCTGGAAAGACCAAAGCTCAGCGTACAGAACTTAGAAGGCAGTTCAAAAAAGGAGAAATATCCGCCAAACGAAAAGATGCCTTATTACTCCAATTTAGCTTTAAAATCGTGCAACAAATGACCTGGAATCTACCTAAACTGTAATTTTATATCATTTTGCGGTCTTGCTTATTATTGTCTATAACAGCTTGACAGTTAGCCGAATTGTACACCCGCACCATTTCAAAAAGCCCACGAAAATTTTGACGGTTTTTTCAACATTTTTGAGTTAAAATGCTGAAAAACAGAGTTGTTTTTTAAGAGTTAGGAAAAAATAGGGTCGTTTTGTCTTTGGAGACCCCGCCACGCGCTGCGGAGGCAGTACAATTGTACACCCCTGATTGGGGTGATATATGAGTGGGGTCTGGGGGGGCAGTAACCCCCGGTCAGGTGAGTCTGGCCACTGGCTGGCTGGCCTGTCTGCTCTACGATACTATCGAATCATCTTGCTCATAACCTTTGTTAATTATGACAACTGACGACGAGAACCAAGCTAGCCTCTATATTAATCCAGACCAGGAGCCGCCAACAATAGCTTTACAACTAATCAGAGAAGCCCTAACGGAACAACAGATGCGAGATACCCTTTCAACTATAAGGGCAGAGAATAAAGGACAGGATGAAGTAGAATCTTAACAATTCAAGTACAATTGTATAGACTATCAATTACTTATCTGTGCAATTGTACTAAGGACTATAATGTAAAAGTGAATCTGTCGGTGTCCGGGTTGTAGGTAGCCCGGTTCCGATTTACCAAATCATTCCAGACCAGATCAGCATCTAAGTTTCGATAAATCTCCCCTGCTCGTTGCCTACCCCTTACGGTAGTCGAGCTGATACCCCGACTGAACAGCCAGCTAACCTCAGCAATCATTGCCCGAGCGATTCCTCGCCTCCTTAATTGTGGATCATCATTATGAAACATACCCAGTAAGATGAGTTCACCATCCGGATACTGACCAAATTCGAACTGAAAGAGGACAGATCCTTCCGCTCTGCGTGGATTAGTATCAACTCGCCATTCGTACAATAAATAACCATCTCTTGGTTGAGAAGGGCTAGGTACTACCATAAAGGTACGTTGTCCGTCTCCGCCCATTGTGTTGAGAGGAAAGGGCTGATCTGGTATCATTGGAATGATTATAGCACGTAGTTAATAGGACCGAAGGCAATATAGAGAAAACATCCTATAAGACATTAAATCGCCGTTATTGGTTAGTTCGTATATTAAGATAAGATAGTTGGACTTGCAACAGTACACTGGAGATTTTTTCAGGCAGCCACTGGAGCGGTGTAAAAATGAGATTCCTGTTGAGCCGGGGTCGTCGATTATACCATACCTCGATATATTCAAAGGTGGCCAACCGGGCTTGAGCCCGCGTCTTGAATTCGACATGGTTTACCAGTTCACTTTTAAACGTTTTGAAAAAGCTCTCCGCTACCGCGTTGTCCCAGCAGTTGCCTTTTCGACTCATGCTTTGCACCACAGGCAGCCTCTTCAACTGATCTTGGAATTCAGTACAGGCGTATTGTATACCCCGATCCGAATGGAACGGCAATTGTTCCTGTATCGTCCTGTTTTTAAGAGCCATACGCCACGCTGCTACACTTGTATCAACGGCTTTAAGGCTATCACTAAATGCCCAGCCAATCACTTTTCGGTCCGCTAGGTCCAGCACAGTCGTCAAGTATAGCCAACCTTCATCAGTGGAGATATAGGTAATGTCAGACACCCACTTTTGGCCAGGTTTCTCAGCTGTGAACTCTCTGTTCAACAAGTTTTTCGCTACTGGATGATCATGCGCAGAGTCGGTGGTCTGAACCCGGTATTTTTTGTACATAATACTGCGAATGGCCTCCTGGTGCATCAGTCGGGCCACCCGGTTCCGCGAGGCCTTTACACCCTGTTCCCGCAGTTCGTCGGCAATGCGTGGACTACCGTAGCGGCCCTGACTCTGAGTATGTACCTGCCGGATGTCAGCCAATAACTGACGTTGTTTCATCTGCCTGACTCCGACTGGGTGTTTACGCCAGTAGTAGTAGCCACTGCTGCTTACTTTCAGTACCTTGCACATCTTCTCAACCGCGCGGCGGACCGTAGGAAATTGGCGGGCGTGCTCCGCTATAAATCGGAAGATTTCCTGTCTCCCCTGGAGAAGATGCTGACCACCTTTTTCAAGATATCCCGTTCGAGTTCAGCCTCTTTCAATTCCTTTTGCAATCGTCTGATCAGCTGCTCCTGACTCAGCCCATTGGCAGCAGGGGGAGTCTGATCAGGACTTCTGTAAATCTGCCGCCATTTGGTAATGCGACCGGTTCGCCGGTGCGACTCGAGTCAATCCCGAGTTCACGGGCAGCTTCGTGCACAGAGCCTTTGGCGTAGGATAAGTTGACAACCATACGCTTGAAGGCTTCGTCGAAGACACGTCTTCTTTTCATAGATACTTTTGGGTTTGTCCCCAAATGTGCCTAAAAACTGTCTCCAGTCAAATGTAGCAGGTCCACTAACGAAAGCCATTACTAGTCCTAAAAAGATGGCTTGTCATGCGGGCGTTGCTCCCTTTGACGGGGGCGCCCGTGCGCTATCGTTCTGGAACCAGCATACACGGCAAAACCCGGGTGAACCATCAAGCTCGAAAACGGCTGAAGTCTCTCTTTCACTTAGGAGCAATAGCTGCCATTCGAGCGAAAGGGGAACTACAGGATTACTACCAGCGCAAGGTTGCTGAAAGTAAAAACAAAATGCTGGTTCTCAACGCAGTTCGTAACAAACTGATCCATCGTGTATACGCAGTGGTAAGCAGAGGTGAAAAATATAACAAAAACTATGTATCACTCCTTGCATAAACCATAGAAATCGGTGCGATCGTTTAATGAAAGTTTACGAGATGAGTGTTTATCCACTCATTGGTTCTTATCCCTCGAGGATGCCCAGGCAAAAATTGAGTGTTGGCGCAATGAATATAATTAGTTTCGGCCGCACAGCTCGCTGAATGGGCTGACGCCAGAAGAACTAATTTTAAGAGTAAAAATAGATAAATGAATGACGTCCCCCCGCAAAACGAGACAGGAGATAAGTAGAGGTTTTCGGTGACAAAACAGGTCAAAAATTATAATTTGTCACTATGAAAAAGACCAAATTC
>Ga0325400_1005488_pt1 | contig 11949 bp, 4 predicted proteins | sample PopdelMetagenome_2_FD_205662 | JGI IMG/M metagenome (GOLD analysis project Ga0325400, IMG submission 205662) | Populus deltoides microbial communities from Bellville, Georgia, United States - Xylem-PdKOR-R1 | ecosystem: Host-associated > Plants > Phyllosphere > Stem > Wood/Secondary xylem...
GAGAGAGAGAGAGAGAGAGAGAGAGAGAGTTACACTTCAAAGTAGAGAAGAATTGAACCTGACCAATGGAGGTTACATTGGTTTCTTTCATAGCTCCTGAGGTCCCTTCGTTCATGGAAAGGAAAAAGGTTCACATATTAGTCAAATATCTCTGTCTAGTCATGATAAAATATCTCTGACTTCTTAGGATAAAGTATATCTAACTTCTTAAGCTAAAATATCTTAGATTCATCAGAGTTAAATATCTATGACTTATCATAGTAAAATATCTTTAATTGTAGGTTTGATAGTTTGCTAAACCCATATAAGCTAGCCTGGGCCCAGCAATTAGCTAAGCTCGGAGATGATGAGTCTGACGACATGTTAGATCCATAAATGTCTAGGCTTAGTGCTTGGTTGAGATTATAGATGGTAGGTTTAGCAGTTTGCTAAACTCACATATTTGGGCTAAACATTTGGCTGGGTCTAGAGGTGACGAGTTGTAAACTTTGTTTATTTATTTAGAACTAGTTTGGCAGTGTAGTTGTGATTGCTTTTTAAATAATTTTTCGTGCCGAAATGCATGCTAATGATTTTTTTTAATTTTTAAAAATTATTTTTGACATCAGTATATCAAAACGATCCAAAACATACAAAACATATTAAATTTTAGCAAAAAAAAAATTAATTTTTTGGGAACGCCGTTTGCACCGCGTTCCCAAACGTATTCTTAGAAGGGAAAAGTCAGTAAAAACAAAAAAAAAATGTTAATCCATCACAAATATTGTTGCATTTGCTATTCATATAGAATAATTTTTCATTATGACAATGCCTTCCTAGTTATTGCTGCTCGTTTCTGCAAAACTTTTGATTTCCTGGGACAATGCCTCAGCTTAGCTTCGATTAATTATAATAACCATGGCATTTGTCACTCTGTCAATTTTCTCATCAAGATTTTTAGCCTCTATGCAGCAATTTAATCCCACTAGACTTAGCTCTTTCACTCATCGATTCACTTGTGTTTACCTATAATTAGTTTGTCTCCCAAACCTAAAAGGCTTCCCACACTCTTTAAATGTTGAAAGCAAGCAAAATACACAAATGCATATAAACAACAGAATCCATAAACTCAAACACAATAGATTACAGGGAAACTCTCAACCTTTCATTAACTCTCAACAAAAAGAAATACACAATGTCCATCTTGTGTTCTATGCACATTCTGATTGCATGCTACACATTAATATTTATAGCCTACATATTACAAAACATAGTGGAAGTTAAATAGGAAACTGTTCATAAGTTCCAGCATAATTCAAGACACATGTCTCTCTGTTCTGGCCATTTCTCCCCACACAAGAAACTGTCAAAAACTACCACCAACTAGATAGACACTGCTGCTGAATTTGTCAATGCCCATACACATTGCCATTACCAATGCATGCTACCATTCATGCCGGTAGTGTTTTTGTCAAATCTTGGACTGTCCATCATCCATATTTATTGTTTGCCCGGCCCCTACTGTTGATTCTATCGACGCTACCGATCTCATCAATCTTGTCGATTTCAATATTGTTCCACGAGCTGCCACTGCCCATTTTGTCGTTCCAGCATTGTTTTTGTTAACATATCCCTAATGAATTTAATCTCGTTACAGCATTAGTATCATTGATATGTTGATGATGAAGGGATATGGAATTAAGGATTCATGGGTTAAGTTATTCTTGCTTGAAAAACGTTATTCAGTATACCATATTACAAATCTGCCGCATTGGCATACTCGAAGCATAATGATGACAAAGTTTTCAGAGTGCCGTCTAGAATAAACGTTATTTTGTATGCCGTATTTGGCATGAACGTGTGAAATAAATGGCTTGTTCCTCCTATACTTATGTTCCAAGCCTGGTGAACCGAAGTATCAGCCGCAGCGACAATGTGAGTGGAAAATCAAGTGTTCTTTATTTTTTAATGGTGAGCCGGTTTTCGCCACTATGCGTGCCCGCCAGGTGTTTGATGTTTTGTCTCTAAATGAACATTTTCTTTTCTATTATATTGATCCTGATGTTCACGCCCTTGTAACATCTTCGCTCCTTTTTGGTTTCTTCAATCAAAGCCGTGATGAATTTCCCTGAGGACATAACCGCGTGCTCACTTACTATGCTGGCTACTTGTGAAGATTCTCCTACGTTTCAGGCTGTGTATCCAAACCATAGTGTTCGGTGATCGAGAGTGAATGTTTCGCCAAATTTCACCTTAGAAAATCTGTCATTAACAACACTGAACTCACCTCATTCTTCAAGATGGAAAGGTCTATTATGCTGCCCTTGGTTCTCGTTGCCAAACCATAAAACTCAAAGCCCTACAGAGTGTAGGACCAGAATATTGGGCTCTTGCAATGGTTTGCTTGGCGTTCGTCAACAGCCAGACAAATACAGCCTACACAAACGATCTGGGAAACATTACCCAAGATTGCATTGTGGAACCCTTTAACCATGAAATTTGACATCCCTCTCACACCTATTGACTCTGTTAAAGTTGAATATGAATGCATTTGGACATGATTCGGCCAACGATGACTCCCTTAGGTAGCATTTGTTGACTATCTCGAGACAGAAAAAACAAGATAATGAAGATAAAGGAGATATGTTTTCCTGTTCTGAAATAACTGAAACTCACTAAAAAAATTTTCTAAAATTAATTTATTTTCTATTTTTATCTTCATCAATCAACCAAACACATTTTATGGAGAAGGCATGAATCGAGTATCATTGAATTTAATGTCCGAAGAGAAGAGTTTTGTACGGTGCCACTGCCTATTTTAGAAGGTTCTGCTTGTTCCAACAGGAATTTGGGCGCCCTGGACAATGCCTTCGCTTAAATTCTACTCGTGTCATTGGAAACATTGACATATGGGTGATGAAGGAAAGCTGGAGAAGACAACCACAGATTTTCTTGGCGTTCTTGTAAAGCTGGACAGAAGGCTCACCCAAGGAGACTTGTGCATAGTAGGAACCAATTGTAACTATCAATTATGTGTTGTTGTGAGACTAGTTGATTGCAAAATCGAGGCTTTATAGCTACTACTATTCATGTGATATGTTGAGAGATTTAGAAGCAATCATTTTAAAGAATTCTGGAGATGGTGCCATTGAGTATATAAGGTTGCTCATGGACTTATCGACATTGTTGTGGCAAATAAGCTCGTCAGCATTGAAAAACCTCATTAGCATGATCACATTCTTTGGGATGGAATTTGATCATTGCTATAGTCAGGGGTGGAGACAGGGTGGCAAGTGGGGCTCAGGCCCCTGCAAAAGAAAAAAACCCATTAATCATATGCCTTCTTAGAAGAAGAACAACCTTAAATTTTAGGACCAAAATTAGTAAAATTATCCTAGCTCTGCCCTTAAATATAATAATGATAGAATTTCTGATAATCATGGTCTGATTGCTCTCTTTCATAGATATATTGTTATAAAGCTAATGTCTCTTATATCATTTATAAACATGAAAATAAGTAAAAAAAATTATTAATTAATTTGCTCATCATATTGATCATTGTATCCATGCTGAAAACATAAGCATTCTAAACTTTACATTTGTAATTTGTTTCCCATCCTTTTGGATTGTATAAATCTTATGAGAAGATCTCAATACCATGAGCCCAATTCCAAAGGTAATCAAACACTATTACCCAAAAACAAACCAAACCAAGATAGATAATATACAAGAGTGATATTCTAATTTCTTCAAAAACTAAAAAGAAAAATTGGAACTTCATCTTAAAATTCAATATTCTTCCATCCAGAAAATTGAAAAACTAGTTTTAAAAGTTATTCAAAGTTCTTCAAAATAAGTTTAATTAGACCTGCAAAACCGGATCGAAATTCTATTTATAGCAGAATTCTATGCTTTCACATTACATATTCAAACGAGTATATTTTATGTCTTAGATATTAAAATCATGCAATTTAAAAGTTCAAAATCATCTACATATTCAAGACTATAATTTTTATGTAAAATGTCAAGTCAAATAATATTTTTTTGAAGATAAAAAGCTGGATGCAAGCTGAAGGAAGAAATTAATCTCCTGATTTAATAAAGAAACTAACGATGATGATTCTATCTTGAGAAGAAATCTAAGGGGATTAGAAAGATTGTTTTATAAAGCTTTTAACCTTTTTATCTTTAGCTTAATCTTATCATAAAAGCTATCAATTAAGATAAAAAAAAATAGGGAAAAATCATGTGAATTTGATTTTATAAGAAAAATAATTGTAATTTTAATGTATTATTTTTTAAGTGAGAAATTTATCTTTATTTTTAACAAATGAATTTGTTTTCTAATTTTCATTGAAAAATAGAAATTAAAAAAATAAAAGAAAAAAGAAATAAAATGTTTTCGTAACTAAACACACCTGAAACTATACACGTGGCAATTTATAATTTGTCATCTAATCAAAACTGAAAACTCTGCGTTTTAACGTCTCAACTATAGTGAAAGACAGAAATACCACGAATCTATTCCCACAAAGACACTCACATCCCTTCACCTTCGATAAAAACCAAACTGATAAATACACAGAGACCAGAACCAAAGAACAAAGACAACATTAATCACTCTAGAGATCAAATTTTTGTTTCTGGTTTTGGTGTGGTCCAATCAACAAATCAATGGCAGAAGATCTAGTGTTAGACACAGCTATAAGAGATTGGGTACTGATCCCATTAACAGTGGTGATGATTCTTATTGGGATTCTTCGTTACTTTGTTTCAAAGCTTATGCGATCTCAGCAAAACCCAGATGCTAAAGTTGTTAGAGAAGGGTAAGCTATCAAAAACCCAGGTCACAGAATCTCTGTTAAGTGCTAAAGTTTGTCTCTTTTTGGGATTTATATTGTTTTTTGTGCTGGTTTTGGTGTATTTTTGCTAGTTATTGAAAACCCATGTCATGAATTCTCTGTTTAGTGCTAAATTCTGTTTATTTTTGTGATTTTCGATGGTTTCGGCGATTTATTTTTGTACGTTATTGAAAAACAACGAAAATCTTGATTAGTGTTAAAGTTTGTTTCTTTTTGTGATTTTGTTGCAGGCAAGTTGTTATAAGAGCTAGGAACTTGCGAGCTGGAGCTAACTTTATACCTTCCAAGTCTTTTCGAGCACGAAGGGCTTATTTTAGCAATGAGGTTTTGATTTATTTTTATTGTTTTTGGCTTGTTTGATTTTGGGTGATTGAATGTTGGATTTGTTTATTATTTGTGGAAGTATCTAAATTGGTTATGCTTTGTGGCTAATTTTATGCTATTGTAATTGTAAAAGAGACATGGGATTCAGTGGATTCTGTGGTTAGTTGTGGTGTATTTCTTAAAGTTGGTTGAAGCTGAAATTCTGATTGATGGTAAACTTGAAATATATTTTCTTAAATTTCCAAATAGTTTTGACATGATTCATACTGATTTTTATAAGGAGTTAGATGGGTTTTTGATATATGCCAGGTTGCCATACTTTGTTTGTGCTCCTCAGTTTTGATATGTCGGAGCTTTACTTAGGGTGCATAATCCTGATGCTAGCTTGAAGTTTTCATTTTTAGAAGGTCAGATGCTAAATTGAAAGTTTATTCTTTTTTATTAGGAAAATGGATTATTGCATGTTCCTAAGGGCCAAGGTCAAAATCCACAAGCACAAATGTTCTCCGACCCAAATATGGCCATGGATATGATGAAGAAAAACCTTTCTATGATTATACCCCAGGTACTAACTGTTCAATAGCTTTTTGTCGTTCTCTGACATTTGTATTCAAACAAGATAATTGACTTGGTGGTTTCTTATTTTTTCCTGCTGGCCAGACCCTTACCTTTGCATGGGTCAACTTTTTCTTCTCTGGATTTGTTGCAGGTTAGTTTTCTTTCTTTCTTTTTTTCACTGTTTTTAGCCTTTTGATTCATAAACTATGTTTTATGTCCTTGATACCTTACTATGGCTTATCTGTACATTTAATACTCTTATATAGATAATATATAACCTTTTTCGATCTTAAATTTGTACTCGATTTGATCTTTACGACTTTGTTAATGATCTCTTATTCCCTGCAGCCAAGATACCGTTTCCACTGACTCAGAGATTCAGATCAATGTTGCAAAATGGGATTGATTTGAGCACAGTGGATGTTAGCTATGTCAGCAGTCGGTCATGGTATGTCCGCATTTTTGAATGAGAAGTTGTACTTCAAAAGAACTGTTGAAAAGCTTTTTCTAGAGAATTTCTGGACATTTGCCTAGTTTAATAACTCTAATTATCCACAATCGCTTTCTTTTGCAGGTATTTCCTTAATTTGTTTGGATTAAGGGGTTTATTTAGTCTCATTCTGGGTGAAGAAAATGGTTAGTATTATTTTATAAATTTTCATGGTTATATCTATTTTGACTGAGAATCTGCATGCTGCTTGCTTCTCTTGCTAAATCGTTGGTGCAAGAATCTAGAAGCATGGATTAGAGTTTTGCATACTTTAGGATTTCTGGATTTACTCTCTCTAGATGCTCAAATATGATATTTATAATGCAGCCATGGATGATACACAGCGTATGATGCAAATGAGTGGTTTTGGTATGGATCCAACAAAGGTACAAACTTAACTGGTTCTCTATTGAGCATTTTAGCTTGAAGAATTTAAACTGATGCACATGATCTTCTAGAACAGATTTAGTTATTAATAACGTCCTTGATACATCAATTGCAATATGACTGTTATTAGTCAAAGAAATCCCTTTGTATGTTGATTTGCTGGTTTCTATTTTACTGTCCTAAATCTAACTTTGAGCCAAGGTTGTGCCCCTGCCACTGGGACACCACAGCTTTTTAGTTAAGTAGCAACTGTTTATTTAATTGTGCTACTATCACTGTATAGAAAGAATCAAAGGAATGATACATCTTTATAATTCTGTCATGCACAAAATCTTTAGATTCAGTGGTTTTACTAGCACCTCAGATCTGAATAGATATATGGTTGAGAGTTGAATCAAGCTGTCCTGTTTGAAATGCTAGTTGGACCATCTTAACTACTGCATGTAAGTCTTATTATTCTACTGTATGTTGATTTGCTGGTTTCTATTTTACTGTCCTAAATCTAACTTTGAGCCAAGGTTGTGCCCCTGCCACTGGGACACCACAGCTTTTTAGTTAAGTAGCAACTGTTTATTTAATTGTGCTACTATCACTGTATAGAAAGAATCAAAGGAATGATACATCTTTATAATTCTGTCATGCACAAAATCTTTAGATTCAGTGGTTTTACTAGCACCTCAGATCTGAATAGATATATGGTTGAGAGTTGAATCAAGCTGTCCTGTTTGAAATGCTAGTTGGACCATCTTAACTACTGCATGTAAGTCTTATTATTTCAATGAGTAAAAGAAATTAAGAAACTGTTTGACCATAAGCAAGTTGGAGAGTTCAAACATTTATAAGTACATCTAAAATTTGAACCGGTGATTTGGTGCTGGAGGCAACAAGTGTTTATCAAGTACCAACTAAGCAAGACCATCAAGTCTTTTTATGAGTTCTTGATGGGGTTTGAAGGACTCATTAGAAGTAGATCACTTCCATATAGACTCTCCGCGAGCGCTGGTGCTGGTGTTTAGGTAACTGGTACAGGGGTGGATTCTTCAATGTGTCTTGCCTGTTGTCAGCGTTGTCTGTAATACCATATGATGTCTGAGTCATTAATAGCACCTTGTCATGTTATATCAGCTGCAGGCTTTGCCTATCATATTGAGTCATTAATAGCACCTTTTGTGTTCCAGTTAGCTAAACTGTCTGTTATGCAGCTTGCCTTTTTTCTCCTTATGTTTTTCCCTTCTGGGAAAAGCCAATATTTAGCCCCTGTTATCAAATGGTTTGGGGGCAAAGGAAGTCCTCCTATCATTGACATCGTGTCTATTTAAAGGTTTCAATAGGCACTTGAAATTGATTCATATTTTGTGATAAATATGTAAATTTCATCTACCAAGAGATTAGTGGTCTATAGAGCTCGTTTTGTTATCAAATGTTCCTTCAAATAATAAAGCTCTAAGTGAGTAATAGAGATGACAGCCTAGAGGTTGATTAGACTGATTTGATTAGATTGATTTGATTGATGGATTGTAAAAAGGAATATTGCAGGTAGGAATCTTTAAGTCAGTGAGAAATAAAGATGACAGCCTAGAGGTTGCCTCTGGCCTGCTTAATTTACTCAGTACTGGTCCTAGGTTTGCCATGTCAGGTTGGTTTTGGTCAGCTGTGGATTAATGCATGTCTGGCAACTTAATAATAATATGAGGTCCATTGTACAGTTAGGCCTTGCTTGATTCAGGAGAAAGGGTGGGGAACAAGATTATGTCTCTTTCCTTTCACATTTGGCTAGCCTCTCTTTTGGCTGCTGCCATCATTTTGCTGCCCTGGTCAATCTTTTGCTCTTCATGTGGCAGCTGTTATGCTACTTCTAAGTTTGGGTCATAGGTATGCATGATTAGGCATGTGGGGCTTTTCATGAAGCTTACTTTAGTTCGTTTTAAATTTGCTAAGCATGTCAACATAATCACTAACTTTTCTGAGCAGCATTGGCTTGCTTTTCTTCACTGCTTTAGAAATGTCTCTTGCACGTTTAGGGGTTTGATTTGTAACTAGTGAGAATCTTTCCAATGGGACCCTGACAGACAGTTGACCCTGTTTTTGCTGGTTGAAATTTAGACCAGAATTGGCAAATCTGGAAAGGTGTGAATATAGCATTACATTTTCCAAAGGGATTGGAATTGTTGGGGTTGATTTGTACTTTATAAGATCTAAATTAAATTTATTTGGCAAGATGTTCACTGGCCTTGCTTTGTAATCAGTTAAATGTATGGTTGCAGTATGAGATGTGGTTAGAGAGAATTTAGGACTGTATAACTTCTCTTTCATGTTCTTAACTCGATAAATGCCATTTGTATGTATAATGTTGAGCAAAAACTATTGACTTGTAATCTTGTCTATTTGCGTTCTCCTCAGACCTTGAGTGCTGAGAAAGACGGCCTTGACATAATTCAGCATGAATGGGCCCTACCAAAATTTGAGCAGCGTGCTGAAGCAGCGTTGAAAAAACTTATCAGCTGAACATTGTCAACAGGAGTCAGCTGCCACACGAGTTTCTGCTCGACGAGGCTCCCCTGTTCTTTCATGGATTCTTACTGGAATTTTGCTCACTCAATGGCTGCATGTTGGCAAGAGTTTTAACAATTATAAGAACCAGTGAATCATCGTTGTGGTATTTAGATTGAATACTAGTTTTTATCATAACCATTGGAGAAATTTTCCACACCGCTGGTGGTAATAACGTGCTTTCCCTGTAAAATTGTGCGTGACGCCAGTCTTTCAGCATGCTAGCCAAGAGCATTTGCAGCATATATATTGGCATGCAATCAAATCAATTACTAGTAATGTGATGACGCTCAATTTTTTAGGCAATGCTTAATCTTTGTATCTTTTCCATCTTTTTTCTGCGATTGGACGAACCAATAACGCCTTTATCTAGTGGGCTGAGCAATCCGATGTTTTTCTCTCTTTTTTTCTGGAGGGTTTAGTGTATATTACTTTATAGTCATCATATATGGTGGGAACTTTAAACGATTCAAAAGCTAAACAGATTCAGCTAAGCTGACATTCAACATTGGTGGAAACCTACGTAACTTTTAATGTGGAAACTTGTGCTAATTGAAACCTTCCTTTGATGTATGCTGTCGGAGCCATCTTGCTCTTTTATTAACACTTTATCTGCTGACCAGGTAGATTGCCAGGTTATAGCAGAGAATTTAGCAGCGTAAAGCAATCCCTGGGCCACTCTCGAAATGGAGGTCCCTCTCAAGCTGGACGTTCCATTCACTGGGGCAATTATTTAGCTCATTACTGTGCTCTTATCTTTTGATTCATCGAGTTACGTTTTGGTTGCTATTTCATAACAAGAAACACAGACAAAAATAAATATATTTTTATTATAATTTTGGAGTGAGTTTTCTCCTCGAGAAACATGTCATCTCTGTTATTTTTTTTTTTATCCCAAACAATAATCAGACGCTGCCCACAAGATTTGTTGAATCATGAGAGAAGGAAGAGCTGCAAGTCCCTAAACTTAAAAAAAAAAACTGTGTCCAGAAGAAGCTGCTTCTTGACTTGTTACTGATAGCTTCCTTTATATTGCGTGCTTGGAAGAGTTGTACGCTTGTGTCATGCGTACAAGTACCTGATATAAAGTTTCCTGATATGGCATTGAAAGTCTGTTTGAAAATTGCTTATACCAACCTAATTGGAATCTTAGCAGCCAAAAAAACAAAAGGTAATTATAGCAGATAAGACCCCATATACTATTGAAACTCTCTCTCTCTCTCTCTCTCTCTCTAATCAATGCCAGGCTTGCCTGGCCTTAATGGTGCACACATGCAAAGGAAAGCATTTTAAAGGGAGGGAATTATAGTTTAAGGATATTAGTATTATTTGTCTATCTATCAAAAATCCAGTTAGATTACTGACACAGATAGTATGAGAATAAAAAAAACATATTTTCCTGTATTTTCTGGTTTAAAAATATAAAAATTCACTTTAAATCTCCAAACATTTTATGAATATCTATTCAATAAAACATGTTTTTTTATATATATATTTATGTTTTTATATGTTATACAATGCATGACCATTAGGAAGACCAAGAAGCCATTTAGGTATTCCACGGTGTTAAGAGATTTGAAATTGTATAATTATGAAGTGTGTAGTTTAACTAATTAGATTTTTAAATTTATTTTTTAAATATCATCAGTTTGAGTATATATTACAAACCTTAAGATCACTAAAAATTTACATAATCATTAATTTTAAAATTTTAAAAAATTAGTTAAAATACACGTAAGTTAGTCTAAGCATCCACAATTATATATATAAAAAATAAGAACCAAGTGGCATGAATGTTCTTATTTGTTGAAAGAATGGTTAACGGCTCAAAATCTCATGGGGTCAGGACACCTATCATCCTCCCATCTTTCCATCAACTTTTCTTTTCTCCCTTTACAGTGTGTACACATGTACATGGGAAATGCGACCCTCCTCTCATTCTATACTATAATTTAATTTCTCCTACGTTCAACAATAATGTTATTAAACTTGGTGAATCAATTCATTCATATGCTTAGTTTTAGACCTAACCCAGTCGAGTTTTAAATAGAACTAACCTTGTCAAATTTGATGGATCAATAAATAAATTTATAATCTTGTTAAAACCTAATTTATATTTAAAAAAAATTAAAATGACTTTGTTTTTCTTTTTCTTTTTTAAATCTTGAAAATCTATCATTTTAGATTCATATAATAAAATAACAGTAGAATACATCAATGATTTACTTGATGAAAAACCCACTTCTAAACAATATTCTCTAATGTCACGTATTAAAGAAAATTAATGAAACTTAAATATACATACTAAGTAATAAAGCAAAATACATGCATGACCAACTTCAATCTTAGATCTATAGTAATGCTATATAATAGATATAGAGCTAGTTTGGAATGCGCTGCTGGCCGTGTATTTTCTGTTTAGGTTTTTTATTTAAAATTAATTTTTTAATATTTTTAGATTATTTTAATGTATTGATATTAAAAATATAATTTTAAAAATAAAAAATATTATTTAAATATATTTTTAAATAAAAAATATTTTAAAAAATAATAATAATAATTATTATTATTATAATAGCATAAGAGGAGTGGTGTCGAACAATAGACATTGTGGTTTAATGGCAGCTCCTCGATAGGGTACAAGATGATGAATTGTCATGCAAAATCTCATAATGACACTTTTCAAGCTGCAAATATGTCTGTCTGTCTGTCTGTCCATTTCTTTCTTGCATTTACATGAGACTAACATATTCGTTAACACCAACTTTTAACCACCGAAGTCGTCTTTTTTTTCAAAGT
>Ga0325400_1005494_pt1 | contig 11947 bp, 7 predicted proteins | sample PopdelMetagenome_2_FD_205662 | JGI IMG/M metagenome (GOLD analysis project Ga0325400, IMG submission 205662) | Populus deltoides microbial communities from Bellville, Georgia, United States - Xylem-PdKOR-R1 | ecosystem: Host-associated > Plants > Phyllosphere > Stem > Wood/Secondary xylem...
TGAATAGAACAAATACAGAAACACATGCATGTATGTGTTCATGTAGCTTTAGCTAGTACAAAGACACTGTTGGTTATTGGTTAAGGTCTAATCTGTTGGTTGTTGGTTATTGGTTCGGTTCATATATGTATATATATGAACCTAACCTTTTAAAAAATGAGAATTTTACTTTAAAAGAAAATAGTTTTTTTTCTTTTTAATTTTTAAAATTAACTCGACAAGATTTATAAAAATATTCTAATTATAAAATATCACTTTGATTCTAAAATAATTAATTTAGTAAATTTTTAAATCAGCGGTAAATACCTTTAAATATTGATAGAGAAAGGTCATCTTCAGAAATTTAATGTTTTTAATGTCTACATCTTACCCGCCAACGCGTCACAAGTTCATGGATTTCATTGTTGAACCCATGTGAGTTGTAGTGCCTTTCCCCTTCATGGTCCTACCATTTATTTTTATTTTTTTAATATATGATATTATCAAATGGATAGAAAGTATATTATTTTTTTAATATATGTTAAAAATCTTCACAATTTTGGTGAGTTATGATCCTTTAAGCAACATCTGCCAATTCATGATGGATAAAAAATAAGGATATTTGAACTTTCATAAAGTATGATTTTTCTTTCAAATTATACATGTAGACAAATATCTTGCTCTTAGAGACAACCGAGGAAGGAGATGCACCACTAGGCCTCATGGATGGTAAATTTTGGCCTCCTCCCAGCATTGCCAATAAATGTCAATTCCTTTAGAATAACAGGATATATAGAACTCTAATTTAAAAGGGTAATCATATCTTTTTTTTAAAAAAAAAAAACCAAGTTTTGATAGTAAAAATAAACAAAAGTGGGAGAAAAATCTCCCATATATAGGAATAAAAATAAGAAAAATTCAATGAAAAAATAGAATTGGCTTTCAGTAGCCGACATCAACTCAACTCAAATGAGGGTGTTTTGTTGAGAGAGAGAGGAGAGACAAGAGGTATAAAAAAGAATTCATAATTTTACCACTCTTCCTTGTGGCCCCTGTCAAGATATCAACTTTTTATACAATCCAAGCACAATCCAAGCTTGTGCGAAGGAACATGGATCATCAATGGTGGGACAAACCCAATCACACCAAATCTAAGACAAAATAAAGAGCTAGGAAGACGATAGATGGTGTCATCTTCAGATTCTGCTAAGTGACAGGTGCATGGCCATCACCACCCATATTAATTGTTTACCGAAAGACGTCATTTTAGTTTTGTCGTGTGGAATTTCGTCACTTGGGAGCCGACAGGTTAATTAGGGCTTCGAGAGATCTAACCTGTCTGAAGACATGTGGCATATGAAGTCTGGCCGTGCACTGAAAACTACAGCTCTGGGATTTACCAGCAGCATGTGAAGCATATAGAAGGACATTTGAGTCCTTGATCACTTGGTGGCATTAACAGAACCTAAACCTGCTATATAATTCACTCTTGATTATTGAAACAGTCAAATTATATCTTTGTTCTTAACCAGGAAAATCAATTAACTAGCTTTATTGAGTGAATGAGCCTTTTTTCTGGGTTTATTAGTCATTAATCAGGGGCATCCGGGTGGTATTTTCATGATTAAATTACTTGATTGATCTTTAAAAAAAAAAAAAAAACACTTAACAATGATCCGGGGGTTCCTTTTTATGTATCACTTTTCAAGCTCAATACAATGATTTTATTGCCCTTTGAATCAAGATTCTCCTGCATGAGCTTACTTGTGATTTTCTAATGGTTTTTCTTAATTATTATTTGGTTTCAGGGTCGATGTGGTATTTTAATAAAAAAATAAAAAAAAAGCTACTAATATGTGTGTTGCATACATCAGTCAATTGCTTAGTTATTTTCGGTAGCACATACAATTGACTTTGGTAGTTAAAATCATTGTTTTCTCGAATCATTCGATTCATCTCAGCATCCTCTTCTAGTTAGCGCATATAGTCAACAGATATTTAGTTTAATGCTGACAATTTTTTTTTATTATTTTTTTTCCTTCTTTTAGAAATCCACGTCTGACCTTCCAGATTTGCAAATCAACCTTTTAAGTTTGTTTTCTTTGGATTTCGTTTGTTCTTTTTTTTATTTTTATTTGTTTTATTTTAACTCATTTTTCAAAATGAGACTTTTTTTCTCTCAATTTGATCCTCCTTTAATTTATTTTGTCTATTAAATTTAATATATATTATTTTGATTGTTGTTTTTTTTTTATTTGAGATAGTTTTTTAATTTGATTTTTTTTTCAATTTCACCATCCTTTGTTTTTTTTTCTTTCATATTTGATACTCATTCTTTTTATTGCTATTTTTAAATTGAGATTTTTTTTTGATTTCATCTTATAACATTAAATTGATTAATAATTGAGTTTTTTAATTGAACCTAAATTTATGATTTTCACTGGTTGTGAATTTGAAAGATTAATTTATGTTTAGAAGATTCGTCTGGGCCAATTACAATAGATTGAAACAATAAATTTACTATTTTATCCTTTAAAAAAATTCACATATACCTCCTTCAATTATTATGAATTAGATATTTTTTAATTGATCGAGGTTAATGCTATCTTTTTATAACTTTGTTGTATGATTAAATTACTAAAATATCTTTAAAAGCAAAACAATACTTAACTTGGGTCTAGTTTTTTTTTTTAAAAAAATTCACTTTCCAAAGAACAATACAATTACTTTATTGGCCTTAAAATAATTTTTTTTAAAGCTTGACTTTAAGGGCTTATTTATAATCTCATATTATTATTATTTTTTCATTATAAACATTTCATCTTAAGGAAAAATTCGGTATTTTAATTAATATCAATAATAATTAAAAAAAAGTTGTTAACTGAGGGTTGTGAATTTAAAAACCTATGTTTAAAAGATTTTTTTCTAGTCAATTGTTGTGAATTGAAACAATAAATTTACCATTTTATACTTCAAAAAATCTCACACTCACCCTCCTTTAATTACTGTGGAGGACTATTACCTTCTTCTTATAACTTTGTTACACAATTAAATTATTTAACTAGAATATTCTTAAAAGCAAAACAACATTTTTTATTATAATCTTAGACACTGGATTGTGGATTTTATAAATTAATCATAATTGATCTAAATCAATTCAATATATTGTCTTAATTTCATTTTTTAAAAATACATCAACCAATTTATTATCATTTAAATATTCCGGGCGGTATGCATCAAATCTTCACTTTTGATTTTTTATAGTTTAAAAAATGATTCAACCTAAAAATGCTAGTATTTTCTATCCCTAGAGGGGAAAGACCTACACCCTTTTTCGTAGATTGGATGCTTCAATTCTAAAGGGAGTCGCCCATGAGGTCAAACCATTTGGCCCAAGATCTATAGCCATGCCCACTTTTAAGCCACTGTTTCAAACTTGACTAGCAACAAGAAGAAGATATGGCTGGTGTTTTTCGCTCACGCAGAGAGAATGGGGCAGAGCAACGCCCATGGACGGACAAAATTTTCCAGCGAAGGTTACAAGTTACAACAATAGCTGTCCTAACTTCTGAGAGGATCGACAGGGCTTCTATTAACTGGAAAAGATCAAAGCAAATGGAAAATTGAAATGAACTCTATGTAACAATTTTACAGTGGTGTGGCAGCTTCACTTGCACCGGTTGAATGCAGACAAATTGATAAAAACTTCATGCTATAATGCGCTAATTTGCCCTCCATAGCCATAGTACTTCAAAAGCCCTTCATCTTGCCGCCAATTCTCTTTTACTTTCACTTCTATCTGTTTAAAAAATGAGTCATGCATTTGGTAAATTATAAGATAAAAATCTTAAAAGATTGAAGTTTGAAAATGCAATATGGAATAAGAACATTTCCGTGGATCGACATTTCGGTACACAGTGTTAGCTTTCAGGTATGTACTCACATTGGAAATTAGTATTTGGTTTTTCTGTATTTACCCTCACATTTGGAGGGAAGGGAACAGTGTCAATGTTTATTTTTACAACATGTCTGACACAGAAACATGTCAAGGTAAACTAAACAATCAACAAAACAGAGTGGTCAAGTAACGATATATGACTGATGACTATGAAGTTGTTACTGAGTAACTCTTTACCTCAAGATATACTTTCTTCTGAAGGAAATCCTCAATGTCCAGCCGAGCAGCTGTGGCAAGTAATTTCAAAGCCTTCCCTTCCTGCAGTGGTTAGTGCACTTGAATTGAGACCAAACAAAAAAAAAAAGAACTACACAAAATGTTATGCACATGCGTGTTTACAGGCACACACACTTAATCTTTGGATTGCATCTCTGATATCCAGTACAATCTAAAACAGTCATCAAGGTTTAAATCAGTCAAGCAATAGCTTCTTGAGATCTCATTAATATACCAAGTCATACATGCACCTGAAAACAGCTTGCCATTTCATGATCCATTCCATAACTAAAAGGCCAACTTACTTTTCCAATGATAATGATCTTCTGTGTGTTCTTCTCCACAACAATCTCCACTTGAATAAAATCTTTGGCTGTTGGCCTAGCTTTATAGCTGACCACATTGACCTACAGGGTACACAGAGAAACCAACCTTCGTTGTTATTCATCAACTAAAGCTGGTTTTGGTGGGTTGAGGAGCAGAAGCTATAAGCCAACCTTGGGACACCATTGTTTACCTGACATGCATAAGGAACCTCATTGCGGAATTGCATAAAGATCTTTTCTCTAACAATTTCAGCTACAAAGAATCTTTCTGGGTGCTCACTAACAATGTCCTGAGAATGTCAAAGCACAAACAGCCTAATGTGTGAAAACATAATAGGAAAATAAGGAAAAAGATCCAAAGCCAACCACAGATGGCACTATTGCTTATATCATTTGCGATCAAAAACAGATAAGACAAGAATAAACAAGGCAATGTCTTACCATGTCAGTGGCACCAGTGAGAAGACTCAAATAATGGAAGAGAAGACTCAAATAATGGAAGTTCGACGGAGTTACTTACTGCTGGCTTCTTTAAGGTGTAATGCATAGCAAATATGGAAGTTAAGTTTCGTGGTTCTCTTTCTCATATTTTATATTAATTAACCACTAGTGGACCAGGCGCTCCAGATAATATACTGTTTCGCTCATGTCGTTAAGTTCAAATGATTAACTTAAGGTGGAGTACCCACAGCAGACCACTAACTACCTCCAGAGACTATGTATACGTTTACTCAGAAAAAAACATTTACTCAGAGAAAAAAGGGGAAAAAAAGAAACATGTAGTTCAATTCAGTGTACCTTTGGATAATAAGCTGGCCCCATGGGAAGTTTTGAAAGTATCCATTCCTTGATATCTTCCACTCCTTGACCAAATTTGGCACTCACAGGTATGACCTCATCAACACCTGTAAATTTCTCATACCACTGCAAAAAAGTGAAATCTTTAGGGATCGGATCAGAGTTTTTTAAAGAAGCATAGAAAACATAAAATACCACTTTTTAGGACAGTAGATATTCTCTGGCAAGACAAGACCATAGAACATCCAACATGACACTGACAATTTGCTATCATAACCACTATTGCATTTAGCACAAATCATTACAATCATATGAAATCAACCACCAAAATACACGTAAGATTTAACTTTTGATTCATATTTACAGCCAATGCACCGACTGACCATACATTTAACTTCTGATTTTCTTGTGTTAATGGACAGGATATTTTATCAATGTCAGAAGAACCTAAATGTAGGTAAGTGCAATCACAGATGTAGAAGAAGAGGTGACACCTCGAGGACAAGTTTGATCTACCTGTTATCTCTTAATTACATTACTTGGCAAATCATCTTATTATTGGGGTAATAATGATCAAAAGTCATAAACCAAAAGGAAAGAAAGAAAAGACAATTATCAAACATAAATAATGAAGACAACTTATCATGCCAAAATAAGTATCAAACAAAAAGATCTAACCTCAAGTTTCTTTGCAATTTCACCAGGTTTGATCAAGTCTTTCTTGTTCAATACAAGTAAAGTGGGCACATTGTCTTTGAGGTTTCCCACACCTTCTTCCAGCATTTCATCAATCTAATCAAGAAATGGAATTTAGAAGAAAAGTTGAAAGAAAGAACTGCAAATAATTGCACAAACAATTAGCATACCTTTTCAGGTGCTCTGCAAGCATCAACAATAACTAGTACGCAGTCAGCATTGATGGCAGCACTCCTAACATTCTTCATCATCATAGAATCCAACTTGTGCATTTTCTTCTCGATAACACCTGGTGTATCATAAAGTATCATCTACAAGCAAACCTTTCAGTCAAGTGATCCGCATTGAGCAACTAAGCAATCATGTATTTAAGTATCATCAATTTTTCTTTATGTCTAAAGCGGTAACGTAAACAGTGAAAAAAGCATCATTACAATATTTCTTACAATTTATAAGAAAAATATGATTAGCTCATATCTAAAATAACTCAGTCATTCAATTGCTTAGCCTAGAGATTTCAAATTTTCTTTCAATGGTTCTGGTTTTCTTACAAATCGTTTTCCTACATATCTAAAGACCATTCACCACGTCTTCCTACAAGGAGGAACGCAAGCTTCTCATTACAACATGCACAAGCTAAAAGGCATTAACCAACGCAACACTCTACAATAACTAGATTACCCTAGGAAAAATTGCTCAACACTCAACATCAATTCATGAAAGATGATTTTGCTTATCCTGCTGGCAAAATTGTCATTATATCGTGTTAAACACAACAAACAACCAAATCCAATAGGCAATAATTGTAGAGCAAAGTAAGACACAGCGAAGGATAAAATCATATTTACAATCTAAAAATCACAACTTTCTACTCTAATGTCCCACTCTGTAAAAGGAAATTAACTTAAACAGCTTTGGGAATTCTGGGTTTCAATTTTCTGACAATGGTTCCGCAATAACATTACACAACCAAATAACACGATACAAAACACAGACATCCAAAAAAAGAAAACGAAAAAGAAAAAGAAAAAGAAAAAGAAAAATAGGAAACCTGGTAATCTGGAGCGGAACAAATACCAAGAATGCGATGTCTAGTAGTCTGAGGTTTATCAGTAACAATCGACAACTTTTGTCCTATCATTTGATTCGAAAGCGTGCTCTTTCCTACATTCGGTTTCCCTACCACTGCCACGTACCCTACATCACCACAATCCTTCCATCCTTTTACCCAAATTTTGTTTTATTTTAATAATAATAAAAAAGAAATTCAGTAACTGACTGACCGCTACGATGATTAGAATTGGAGGAGTCATGAAAGGCAAGTTCTTCAATCTCGTAATCGTCAAGCAAAGCCGTGTTCCTGTCTGGTTTCACGCTTAATGATAACAAACCAGACGACATCTCGTCTTCATCTTCATCGCTGTCGAATTCCAGCTCACTTTCCGAATCTATTTGACTAATCAAGAGTTGTTGCTGCTGTTTATTCCTGGCTTGAAATCGAAAATGATTACTTGCTCTTCTTCGTAACTGGTAATGACAATTGCGAAAGAGAAGGGTCTTTGTTGTTGTAGAGAGGAAGGCTGGTTTTTGTCTTGGAATTTTTGTAGAGAGGTTTAAAGCTACTAGCTCCATTCTTTTTTTGAAGCCGAGCTTTTCTTCTTTCAATGTTTCCTCTCCTCCTCCTCCTCCTCCTCCTCTTCTTCTTCCACCTTCTCTTTCAACTGCTACTGCTACTGCTACTACTGGATAACAACCATCCGTCGTCGTTTTGTATTGCGCGCTTCTATTGTTTCTAATTGTTTCTCGTGCTATGTCGTTTCACTATAAGAATGAAAAAGAAAATATGTGGGCTGGGCCTCCCAGAAGGACAGTTTAGGGATGTGGGCCCATCGTTCCAATCCCTACCCGGTTAGAATGTCGGGTTTTTTTTTTATAATAAAAATCTTTGACTGCAGGTTTGTATACTCTTGCAACTTATACTTAGTTATTAAACCAGCTAAATAAATTGATTTAGGAACAGTCATTTTATGGTTATGCTTGGTCCGGGTTTAAAAAAAAATAAAAATTATATTTGATATAATGTAATATGTTTAAAAACTTATGTTAATTCACAACTTAGGTTAAATACAGTAAAAACCTAATGTTTTTTTTAGTTTTTTTTAAAATAATATTGTTTTAATTTTATTTTTTTTTTAAATATAATACTAACTCAATTTACCCTACTCAAACTATGATTGGACTTACCCCAAATAAACCTCAAGTAATAACTATACTTGTTTTTTTAAAATAAATACGACTTGTTTCATATATATTTAGTAATTAAATACATTATATCTTTACAATATTATTTTTAATTGAAAATATATTAAAATAATTTTATTTTTATTTTTTAAATCAAAACACCAAAATCATCACAAAAAATCACATAAAAAATAATTTAATTTAAAAAAAAAACATAATTTAAATAACAAGTCAAACCGAAAAAACAAACAAACTATATTGGAATGAAATTGGACCCTTAAAAAAGGGTCAGTTTTGATGTTTATTAAAACGGGTCTTAGTTCAATTAAATAAAACCCGACCCACAAGTTTAAAACCCTCCTCCTCTTCTTCCTCCTCAAAAACCCTAATATTCCCTCGCTCCATCTTTCTGCGTAAACTTAAAAATGGTGAAGGCCGATAAAACTAAAGAGAAAAAGGAAAAAGAGAGCGAACACAAACAAGAAATACAATTAAACGAGGAACCGGATGTAGTAGAAGAAGAAGACGACGAAGCACAGAGCTTTGAAGAGTTAGGGTTAGACCCTAGGCTAATTCGTGCCCTAAACAAGAAAGAAATTAGCATTGCAGAGCCCACTCCAATTCAGCGAGCCGCTATTCCTCTAATACTTGTCAGTTTCTTTTTGTTTTTAACTTTTATTTATTTATTCATTCATTTTTGTAATTAATTGTTTTGAATATCATTAGCAAGGGAAAGACGTGGTTGCACGAGCGAAAACAGGGTCAGGGAAGACATTAGCTTACTTGCTTCCTTTGCTTCAGAAGCTTCTCAGTACGGCTGATTCGAATCGAAAAAAGCTTTCACCTTCAGCATTTATTCTGGTGCCAAGTGGAGAGTTATGTCAACAGGTTTATAAGGAGGTTTCGTCGCTGATTGATTCCTGTAAAGCTCAATTGAAAGTTGTTCAGTTGACTAGCAACATGCCTGCTTCTGATTTGGTTGGTTAATTAAAAAGTTACATGTTTAATTTTTAGTGATATTCAGCATAATTGGTTGACTGCTAGCTTGCTTGCTTGCAGCGGAACGCGTTGGCTGGGCCGCCCGATATTTTGGTGTCTACTCCTTCTTGTGTAGCCAAGTCCTTGTCAGTTGGTGTACTAAAATCAGAATCTATTAATGACTCACTTGAAATTCTTGTTCTTGATGAGGTGAGAACTTGGTGTTTGTGATGATGCTTATCCTTATAATTCATTCATGATAGATGGAAGTTGGGATTTCTGATGATAATAGATTGTCTGAATTCAACTAGATTGCATTTGTTAAAATAATGGGATTTTGATGAAAATGACAGTGTTATGTCTATTGATATTGATCGAGTACATGTGCTATGTGTGTGCAATTTAGATTTCTACGGTTTCTTCTACCTTCTTATGGATGGAACTTCAGATACTAAGTTATCAATTTCTTAAAAAAGACATCTGCTATATGTTTCCTTGAATGATTCATTAATATCTATTTATTTTCAGGCAGATCTCTTGTTGTCATTTGGCTATGAAGAAGATCTCAAAGCTCTTACTGCTCTTGTCCCAAGACGTTGTCAATGCCTTCTTATGTCTGCAACGTCAAGGTGTGTTGATTATGGCACTCTCCCTCACTCCTTTTACTTATGTTTTGTTTGGTACCTTCAATTTATACTTTAGCAAGTCTCGAAACTTTCTTCCTTTCATCTTGTTTTACCCAATCGAAGTTCATATTGATAAAATGAAGTCTTTATGCTCGTCACTCTTCGATTGAGAGATTTCATGCATGCTATTTTGGCATTTGTTGTTTCAGTGCTGATGTCGACAAACTGAAGAAGCTCGTTCTGCATAATCCATATGTTTTGACCTTGCCAGAAGTTGAAGGTGTCAAGGATGAAGTTATCCCCAAAAATGTTCAGCAATTTTGGGTAAGGAATTCTATAGCCTTTTCTGGAGGATATGAGAAGTGATTGCTCCATTTGAGGTTTTTTTTTTTTTTCCTGATGTGACCCATGTATATTTTTTATGAATTATTTTGCACCCTTATTTATTTTATTTTTGGGAGACTAAAGCATCTATAAGATAAAAACAACTTTCAGATGGAATTTTTGTTCCTTGTTAGGCAGCTCCAGATGGAACTTTGGTTATATTTGGCTTTGAGACTGACAATAACATAATTGGCTTTAAACTGAAATCCCTCTGTAATCCTTGGGAACCAGCTAAAAGAAGATTGGAATATAAAGAGAATAAAAAATATATACACTACCACTGGCTTGCCTCTAGTAATGAATTGAAAGCAAAGCATAAACTATCGCTCCCCATTCAAATATGGAATTCTACCATCGCACAAGGTTTTATTGATGAAGGGGGGAGGGGAAGAGGGGGCTTTTTAAGATTCAAACAAGTTCCCTCCAGCTCTCATTATAATCAGCCCTTAATCATCTTGTCATCAGCATAAACCCCAAAATTCCCCGTATATTAAATGCTGTCTCCACCTATTAAACGATCCTTAGTTCTCAGCATTCAGCCACTGGTGCAGAAACCTGCTGCGTTTCCTCTCTTAAAATATATCACATTTGCCACCAAACTTGTCAGTTTAGGTCCAAAACCTGGGTAATGGTGGAGCACATGTAGTCACACGTGTCTTGTCAGGTATCGCATTGACATCACTGTCATCTTGTAGTTATCAGAATCTGTCAAAGCAAAACTTCTGGTTATGATTCCTATGGTTTGTCGTATGGACTTTTAGCGTTTCTTATCTATATCAATCATCTGAGCCTCGTAATATATGGTTGAACAAGGGTATCAATGAGCTTTACAACTCTTTCATATCTTTTTCAGGTTTCATGTGGTGATCGTGACAAGTTAGTTCATATTCTTGCTCTTTTGAAGCTGGATCTGGTTCAGAAAAAAGTTTTGATATTTACTAATGCCATTGATATGAGTTTCAGATTGAAATTGTTTTTAGAGAAGGTATTCTCAGTCTCTGACTACTTTACTGGGCATCCATTGAATTATTTTAATTCATCATTGATTTTGAAAATAATTGCTGCTGATACATAGGAACTTGTCTCTTTGTTGAGATATTGGATATTAGAAGTGCATCAGTAATTGGAAGCTCTACATAAAAAATAATCGAGATGTAATTTGCTGTTGATTTTGGCTAATTTAGTAGGATGAAATGCAATCTCATTTATCATTGATTGTGTATTCTTAATTGCATCTCTGTTACCATTTTTGCAATATTATATAACCAATCCTCTGCAATCTTTAATTCTTTATCTTTACCAATAATGGATCTGGGTCTCAATATGACATGCATCGGTGATTGGAAGCTCTACATCAAAATTAATTGAAATTCATATTTATGTTCCTTGGGGGGGGGGGGGGGGTTCAAGATCGCTGTGACGGAAAAGTGCTGATTTGCCTTATGTTGTAGACAGACTAATGAAGGCTAGGCATCGAATTTTGTTTATTACTTGTTTTTATTTTCATTACCGTTCTCATTGGGTGGAACTATTAATCTCCACACGCTGCTCTAATGTAGTTGTGTTATTTCTTGTAATGCTCTTGGTTTAGTATCTTCATCCCATCATTGATGTCCTAGGTTATTTTTCCACAGTTTGGAATAAAGTCTGCTGTTTTAAATGCTGAGTTGCCGCAGAATTCTCGTCTCCATATCCTAGAGGTATGTTAGGTTCACAATTTCTGAAAATTTAAAACACAAATAGTA
>Ga0325400_1005497_pt1 | contig 11945 bp, 6 predicted proteins | sample PopdelMetagenome_2_FD_205662 | JGI IMG/M metagenome (GOLD analysis project Ga0325400, IMG submission 205662) | Populus deltoides microbial communities from Bellville, Georgia, United States - Xylem-PdKOR-R1 | ecosystem: Host-associated > Plants > Phyllosphere > Stem > Wood/Secondary xylem...
TATGTGAAAGCTAATCTAATTACATTAAATTTATAATTATAAATAGTTGAATATCAGATGGTTAAGGAGATTTGGTTGTTCAAGGCAATACTTGGAAGATTTTATTAAATTTTTCTAAATATACTAGGATCAATGTGAGAGATATATCTTTAAAATAAACAAACCTAACATAATAAAAAAAAAACACCAAAAGAATTTCAACTTATTTTTTATATATATAATTTATTGAATTTGTATTCTTAAGATAAAAAACCTACATTTTTACTTCAAAAAAATTTAAAACGATTTGCAAAAGTGAATTAAATTTTCGTTGGCATCTATGAAGAATTTCAGTTAAAAAAACTATATTTCAAATTTTTAAAAGAGATTTTTGGTGAATACTAATAATCAAATCAAACAAATAGTTAGTATTTGTTAAAAACATGATAATTCAAGTGCAAGATTGATCATTTATCAAATTGATAGTTGATGTTTTAGTATGTGTTTTGTATTGCAGTTAAAATATTGTTTGTCAAGTTTTTAATTTAACCTTTTTTTACTTTAAATTTTTTTATAGTATTTTTGTATTGTTTGAATATGCATTAAGAATAAATTTAAAAATATTTTAAAATATAATTATTGCCGTAATAACAAACACGTTGTGAATATATATTACAATTCTAATAGGGTAAAAATGTCATTATATCCCAACTTGGCCATGAATAGCAATAAATCACAGGATTGACAACTTTTATTCACCCACCTACAGTATTTGGCCAGAAGAGTTCTTTTTATATATTTTATACTAAAATGGTATTTTTAACCATAGCTTGACAAATAAACACAAAAAGGGATGTATTGATCCATATTATTGTGTGATTTTCCACGGTACCTCATTCTTTTCATCAAAATTCTTTGTAGATAAAAGAGACTGCAAAGGTAGAATTTCAGTGCGAGAGATTAGAGAGAGTATATTTATTAACTAAAAACACAAAAGAAATTGTGTTTTTACTAAGAATCACATCATTATACAATAGAATTGTTTCGCTGTTTATCCTTTTACTGTTCATAAAGGCATAAATCATTATAGATTAAAGCAGTGTAATGATATAATTGTCCTTGCCAATAAAACTGACTAAGCATGCAGTTGTGGATGGGGTTGTCTTTTCTATGGAATACATTTGGAATTGAAAGAATAGTTCGTTCGGGTTTTTTTTGGTGCAATATAGATACTGATTTGCTTTCGGGGCATAAAATTTTAACATTAGGGTTGGGGGCTTCTTTTGCCTTCTCAAGAAAAATAAACATGGTTGTCACACCTTAGGTACTAGAGAATGACATGGCTGCCAGACATCTGGTATTGGGGTTAGACATATCTGTTAGTCCCTAAGCGCTTGGGTTTGGCAAAGCAATCACACCACAGATGCTCAGGTCGGGCATGACTATCAGATCCTAGCGCCTTGGGTCTGGAATGTCATGGGTTTGATAGGGGCGCCAGACCCATGATAATCGGATCAAGCAAAGGATGTCATACCCAAGGAATTTGGGTTTGGCACCAACAAAACCAAGTAACTTCAGTCTGTCAAAGCATCATTTTGAACAAAATATGCCATTTCATTTTAAAAAAACAGCGCCAAAAAATTATGTTTCCAAATCAGTCCTTAATTTTTGATTTGTTTAATCAAACCCTCTGATATAACCATATTATTCAATAGTTTTACCCATATTTACCTAGTATTCTTCCTATGTTTTATATATAAAATGCCTTGATATTTTTTATTTTATGTTTTGAAGGTACTTTTGGATGTAAGACTTAAAAAGAAGTAAATTGGAGATAAGTGGTAGATTTGACCTCCAATTGATGTTTTGTGCAGAACTTGAGCTCTAGTGGTCGAAATAAAGTGATTCCAGTGGCATTAAAAAGATAGCATCCATACCTTTCTATACATATATGGAAAGAAAAATAAAAAGAGAAAGAGAACAGAAATCGCAGACTTCAAAGACAAATCTCGCATTCTGTCAATATTGACCTTCGGCTATTCCGACTTGAATATCTTGAGCTAGAGAAGTTCATTTGATGCAAACTCAATTTTGGTGGATTCCTGACTCGAAGACCTATCCACCTACTAAAGTTCACCAGAAAAGATCTCATATGAGAGAGATGAGTTTTCTAAGATGACATATTAATTCTACAAGCAAACAGGTTTTGTGAAGAAACAACTCCAAAATACTTCCCAAAGCATCCAAACCGATATCCAAGTCTTTATTTCGGCAATTTAGCTCCTCTAAGTCCAAAGTCAAAGCTTGGAGATTTTATGCAAGGCTATTTCTCCATTTTTAGAAAAATAGTTATTGCACTACTTAAATATAAATTGTTTACTTAAGAAAAGACTATTTTATAGAAAAGACAAATTAGGGTATCCTATCAAATAAAAAGTAAGAGAGAAAGGAAAGAGAGGGTTGGCCAGAAAAAGAAGAGAAAACGCACCCTTTACTCCAAAAACCCAAAATCATGCGTTCTTCTTTTCTTTTGATTAGTTGTTCAATAGAGATACAAGGTTAAACTCTTTTTCTTGGTTGCAGGAACATAGAAACCTTTGGATTTCAAGAACTGTGAGATTTATTTTACCTTTTCTTTTCAATTTATATGATGAATATGTTTGTTTTCCTATGCTTTTTTCCTGTGATTGTTTATTTTAATTGCTAAAGCAGACTCTAAGCTATTATTATAAACAATGTATTGTTAAGTTTGCTATCAAAATCGTGGTTGTGGTATATAAACTTGTGAAATAACTAAGTTTAATAATCGTAGTGGATATATGTTATTAATCTTATGAAAAACATTCGATCAAATCAAACATGTACTGCAGACAGTTATATGACTAGATTAATCAACTTATCTAGTTCTTAAGGCTGTCATTCAATTAAATTTACTAGTGCGGACATTGTGCTTATTTGATGGTTAAGGTTAGTTACACTGCGGATCGGTTAACTAACTAACATTAAAGAAAAGTTAAATATTTAGAATATAAAATGATGTATCATTTCATTGATTGGTTTTGATTTCCGTAAGTGGACGTCTACTTGAAACTAATGTTTGTTCTCTTGATTATTTTCTAATTTATTTAATTTAGCTTGAATATTTTATTCTATTGTAGCCTAGATAATCACCAAACTCCCCTCAAATTACATATCGTCTAGCATAAAAATCTGAAGTAAACCTTCCTCATAGGATCGACCCCTTGCTTGCTCATACAATAATTTTTATTCATTTTTTCTTTTTTCTCATTTTTGTGTGGGGACCCAAAAATGGGTAACAACATTTATCTACTCTGAACACCACTTTTCTAGCTAATGGTTATTTTCTGGTATTTAATTATCGATATTTTCACTAATGACAGATATAACACAGCAACGAGCAACCAACTTATGACTCTTTTTTAAGAAAATTTACCAATAATCTAATTATGGATCATTTGAAAGTAATAAAAAAGGTACTTAAATATTTCAGGTACACATTGGACTATGAAAGATATTATGTTGGTTACACAACATTATTAGAAGGGTATAGTTGTCGCACGTGTGTGGCGTCACAGCGAAAACATCCACCCTCAAAATGTATCTAATGTGGCAAATGTTAGGAGACAAGGAATTCTTGTCTCTTATTCATGGAAAATTGGAATGGGAGGCGCCACCTAATATTTTGGTCACTAGGAACCCTAACTGGTCTCAGAGATCGGATACGGGGATTGGTTGTGTAATAGGAAAGGTATTAGCACCCCAAATACACCCTACCTAAGGTAAGCTGCATTGTTTTATTATCTGATAAAATCTAAGGTCTTGTCGTGTTTTCTAGTTATTGGTCCGTCTATGGTTTAAGAAAAGTCCTCTTCGGTAAAGAGATCCTTATCTTATCGAGTAAAACCTAACCGTTCTAACGTTGACAAAAGAATTTAATATTCGGGATACATCTTACGTATAAGATCATAACCCTAGATATTAAAAGAAAACAAAATAATTTTTTTGAAATTTTTGAAATATTAGCCTAGTTCTTGTGACTTTAATAAACTGGTTATTAAAGCCAAAATGTATGATAATACATATTTTTGAAATTTTCTTTACTATATGATTTTTTTTATTATTATTTTTGAGAGACTTGGTTGTATTCATAAAAACAAAATATATTATTATTATTATTATTATTATTATTATTATGTTTTGATGAAACCGAGTATTTTAATACCAAATTTGTATCTTTACAGTATAAAAATACAAACCGATATTAATCAAAATGAAGTAAAAAATTTACGAAAAATAATATATATATATATATATATATATATATATTTGAAATAATTTTTGGAGAAAAATTTCTTCTTCTTTTTTTCGGGCTGGGCCCAGCCAGACCCATATGGCTGGGCTGGACCCAACCAGCCTGCGTAGCTGGGCGAGGCTGAGCCAGCCCAGCCTGGTCACTGGCCCATGCCAGTGACTAGCCCCCAGCCGCCTATTTTACGTGTGCATGAACTGTGCAAAGGTAATTAAATTACCTTCTCACTGTTCATCATCTTTCTTGCAGTGCGAGAAAGAAAAAAACAGAGTGTTGCAACCGATGATTTCAGGTGTTGGCTTCCTTATGTTTTCTTTATTTTTTTTACATACTAACATGTATCATTTCATTTACAGGAACTGAGAAAGGTAGCGAGCATACCTAGTTTTGAGAAGTTGAAGATGATGGTGGTGTTGTGTTCTCTGCTCCACCTTGTCCTCTGTTTCCGTTCGGTTTGCTTCTTTATCTCCTTCCTCTTCTCTCCCTTATGCTTTCTCACTATTTCTCAAACTCTCTCAGTTTCTTTTTAATGCTCTCCTAAGCTCTCTCTCTCTCTCTCTCTCTCTCTCTCTCTCTCTCTTCCTCTTTTTTCTGTCCCTTCTATTCGGCTCCTCCTCTGGCTTTTATAGCCAAAGGACGCAGGCGTTTTTGGTAAGCCGGCGTGCATCACGGTGGCAAGGGATGTCAGTCGCGATACTCACCCCTTGATTTGAAAAATGGCTCCATTATCGCTGCTAATGTCTCCTGCCTTTATTGTCACAGATTCACAGCTGTTGAAGACAATGAATAGCGCTTCAATGGAAACAGCGCCGTTTGGTTTCTTCTGATTTGGTCATTGAAGTTTTCGCAATTTTGTAATCAAACCCCCGATAAAATTGTAATTGGATCCCTTAATTTTGGAGCCTTTTCTGGTTTGGTCCTTGGTTTCGGATTCTGTCAATTAAGTTCTTAATTGGTTATCAAACTTTAATAATTATGCAATTAAGCCCTTGATTTGACCAAATTAACTTTTCAAAATTATAATTGGACCCCAGAATTTTAATTTCTTCCAATGAATTGATTTAAAAATCAATTTTTCTTGGAATCAAACCCTCCATAAATTCAATTAAACCTTTCATAAAATTTAATTGAGTCCATAAACATCTTATTTTGAATATATTTTTTCAAAAATTGAATTTTCTTTGTCAACATGACTCTCATCAGTCAACAATATACTGTCAAACTTCAACCTTTTTGCATTTTTGAACATTCTCAATCAATTTTTAGCCATTTTAGGCATTCCAATATCCTTTTTCTCGCTCCTATAATTTTTTGGATTTCTTCCGAATTATTATTATTTACTTATTTATTTTATATATATATATATATATTTGTATTTTTTTATTTTAATTTTTGTGTGGGAACTCAAAAATGGGTAACAACAATAGTGATGCATATTAGATATCTAACACTAAGAATTCAAAATCCATTAACGGATATGTCTTCACACATAGTGGAGTAATTATGTTGTTACTCATTTTTGGACCCCACCTGCTAGAGATAATGTATATCTCTTTCGAACCAAGTGCAGTAGTATAGCTAATGTTTGCTGGAAAATTGAAAAAAGCGAAGAAGAAAGAAATGTTTTTCGAATGTTGTTTAAGCTGTTTTCTACTCTCTTTATCCTCCCCATTTGCTACCGAAAACGTCAGGTTTCCTAGACTGATTATGATTCTTCATAATGCTAAATTCATTCCTTTTTTATTTGGTTTTTAAGGTTGGATAAATCCCTCAGAATTTGCACTAAAAAATTACTGCCAGATTTTGTTCTTTAAAACGATTTTATCTCATTTTGACTTCTTCATCAAAGTTGTAGTCCTGGACGCGTAGATAAATTTGGGCTTTTGAATCACTTGATTTCGATATCAAAAACTCAAGATATTCTCGTTTTAATATCTAGTGTGAAAGCAGGGATTCTTGCTGCAAAAAAGATTTTTTTTGCCCGAGTTTGCAGGGACACAATTGCAAGATGCTTAAAGTTTGAAGACCAATTGCATGCGAATTTGAAGCCCTTTTTTGGACCAAGGACCAAATGGAAAAGGTGCTAAAATAAGGAAGATGATTGAAGATAAAAATTAGAAGGAATTTTGCCAAAGGAAGAAGTGGAAGAAACCACGTTTTTTCCTGCACAGCTAGCCGGTAGACAAGAAAAACGCGTCTTTGCTCTATTTTTCTGCAAATAAAATCTGCAGAAACGGGAGAAGAAAGTGCAGGAATCAGTAGAGAGAGTGACGGAGACACAGAGGAAAGAAAGAGGCAAGAAGCAGACGCAAAAATAGAACAGAAGAAGAAGGACGAACACAGACCGAGCAACCATCACGCTTTCAACGCCACTGCAGTTTCTTCGTCTCCAGGTCTGTTTTCTCTTCACCTCTTGCATGCTTTGTTTTTCTTCGTTTGCACTGTTAGCGTGGTCTCTTTGCATTTGTGTTGTTTTGTGTCTGTACTGTACAAGTGAATTAATTCACTTGAACAGTAGCTCTCCATACACAAAAGAGGAATTGTGCCCAACCGGGTCACTTGCCCAAGCAAGTGACCCGGCCGGACCTTTTTTTTTTTCTTCTTTTCTTTCAAAAAAAAATATATATATATATATATAAAAAGAGATTTATGATTTTCTAACATATTTATTTTAAGGTTTGAATTTTTTATGTTGTAAAAAATATCAATCTTGTGTTTAGAATACCCGGTTTTTGACGCAATGTGACAAATTTATATATATATATATCAAAAAATGTTTTCTTGTGTGTTGCATACGACCAATACCCTAACATGTTTAGAACGCTTTTTTTTTTATTTTATGCAAAAAAATATTGGAAGTTTTGAAAATGTGTTTTCACATGAATTTCTTAAACACAACAAAAATTATTCTTTTGCATTTCTGGATTTTACAACATGTTTGTAAAACTCCAAAGGGTATTGGCCAATATTCTAAAAAAATAAAAAATCTTATTTTGGGGAAATTCATCGATTATTCACCATTAATGTTTGGATAAAGAAATCCCAAAGGGATGAATATCCAAAATATTATTAGGAATAACTTGTTATTATTCACTGTTAATATTTGGATAAAGAAACCCTAAGTGGTAAATATCCAAAATAATTTTCTAGGAATAATAAGTCATCACACATCCTTAAAAGAAGCCTTGATTATAATCAAGGACATTTCAATTTTTTACTCAATGGTTTACAAGCCGTGAGAGTATAAAACACAAAGGTAAAAATAGGTTTTTAAAGCGCCCTAGATTTCTAATTTTTTATCCCTCCTCCTTGCGATTTACGAGTCACAAACTCTTGAAATGCTAAGGGAAAAATGAGCTTTTAAAGCACATGGAACCTTCTTGGATTTCTATCTTAATCAATTTAGTTTGAATCAAACCTAGGAAAACTGATGGGATTAGAAAACACCAACATCATAGCAATTATAAAGCAAACCAAACACCAAGCAGCTTACCTTAGGCAGGGCATACTAGGGGTGCTAATACCTTCCATTTACGCAACCAGTCTCTTGCCTTAGAATCTCTGAAAGATCAGTTAGGGTTCGTAGTGACCAGTTAGTCTTAAGTTGAAAGCAATATATAATGCTCAATCTAGACATATACATCATAGATATAATATCATTAAATACTTATTCTCAAATGAAATTATTTTCATTGACTATGGAAATCCAAAGTAAAATATTGCAAATCCATTGACCAAAGATTTATTAATAGATCTTATGTAATTCATCGAAGGGAAAATGTTTAAAAGCTTTAAAGATAAAAGAGTATAATAATGGTGACCACAACTAGTTGATTAGAGTTCTCAAAATCCAGATTCAAATAGAAAACTAAGTCATATAACATTTTTTGTAGCATTAAAAAATTGTTCTTTCCTGTTTATTTCTAAGATGAAATAGGTGCTAGCTGTGGTGTGATAAAATAGTGAATTGTGCTCTTATTTATTTTTATATATTGGTATACCAAGTAGAGTATAAATGAATACTCTTAATGAAAAATCATCTATGTAAATGAGAAATGTGGTCATTTCTTTAAAAACTTTGATAAAGGCAGATTTCTATAAAAACATCCATAAATCCAGAATTTGTTTAGGGCCAAAATAAACATAATACGAGCAGTTGGTAAGACATGACCACATTTCATATGGTTCATGTTATACCTCATGTCTTCCCTTTCATTACCTAGATTAAGGTAACATGTAACAGGATCATAGCATAACATTTTTTATATAAGATGATTTAGTGATCTCAAATCTAAGAATTTTAAACAACCGTTATGTGAGCCTTTCTATAAACATAAGTTATTTTTCTATATAAAATTCTGATATAATTCAGTTTAGTGTAAATATATATAACAAGCAATTATATTAACATTTCTTTCGAACAACTACATCATCTTGACTTCCAAATGAACAGAACAAAAGATCCAAAAACCAGGAAGAAAAGGTTGAAGGGGTAGCATTCCATGCAGAAATGCACCATGACAAATAACCATGGAATGAAGAAATGATTCAATAATAATCTACCAATATTCTTATTTGGTTGAAGAAGCGGCGTCTTGATTAGGATGATGAAGAGAAAACTAGAATAGCTTTCATAAATTAAATCTATCATAACACATGTTGACAGACTCATAAATCCGCATGTATCAATTTATAACCCACAAGAATCAAATGCCAGTCCCCATACACGTAACTAACAAACACGCAAAAGAAAAGCAAGTGATTGATGGCTTGATCATCATCTACCACCAACTTTGTTGTTTGCACATCTGCTGAGAATCCTTGGCTTTTCATCTCACTGAGAAGTTGCACTGCCCTTGGATCCTTGTGCTGGAGAAATCCTCGGATAAAAACATGATAAGAACAATTATATGGTGGGCGGCCATCCTCTTCCATTAGTCTGAAAGCTTTGTATGCTTCATCTAGCAATCCCTCTCTGCAAAGGTCATTGATTACTAAAGTCCAAACCCGAGCATCAGGTTGCAGCCCTTTGACTGATTTCCAAAAAACAACTCCAATGCATCTTTAAGCTTCCTAGATCTGCACATGGCAATGATTATGATGATATCATAGATCACCAAATCATGAGGCTTCAAGTAATTTTTTTGCATGTCACGAGATAGTCCTAACATTTGATCAAGATACCCTTGTTTTCTTAAGCCATCAAGCAAATTAAGTTGAGTAGGTCATTAAATCTGGGAAATGGCTTTGGGCACGTATATCCTCGAAAAGCTCTTTTGCTTCCAAAACTCTCCTTGCCTGAAACAAGCCACTTATAAAAGTGGTATAATTAACAGTGTGAAACAAGCCACTCATGATCTGGTATATCGCCTTCTTTTTCTTCTTTCCTCTAGATGCATAGCATTATGCTTGCAGAAAACGGATCTGAAATGTTTATCCACAGATGCAAAAATTATACTGAAACACCAAACCTGATATTCATGATGGTTGTTTTCTTTTGAACAACAGATACAAGATGCTTGAACAGGACATGAAAAAAATACAGACAATAGAAGATTCTAAATTCACTCGAGAAATTATTCAACACCTGAATATCCTAACTCTACTTATTATTATATGCATGCTTGGAAAGTGTATGCACGCACCAGCACATGCTCAAAAGTAAATGCTAGGAAGAGGGGAGTATGGAAAAGTGATTTTTAAAAACCTAAACTCTGAACGTTGTTAGTTACATAATTTTCTGTCATACTCCTCGGCTTCATTGATGGCATTTCTCCTGCAGAAAATGGGTGTGAAATGTTTATCCACGTGAACATTATGCAAGTTGTTTAACAACAGTTTGTAGTCTTGATGTCTCAGTCACATATAACAAACAAGAAAGAAAAGTATGACTTGATTCTCTAGAAACTGAGGAGGCTAGTCAGTAGCATCAACACGTCTCGAACAAGGCAGTCGCTTTGATTTTGATGAATAATATATAATAGTGCCCAATGAACACTCCACGTGAGTATACTTCAATGTTTTAGTATGGTAGACTTTGCAGGAAACTCTTAGTTAGGCCTAAAGTCCTAGTTAGTTGTACAATTTTCTTATTTTCTTTGGCATTATATTTCCTAATCTATGATTTTTCTCGAATTTTTTACCATTTCATGGTGTAAAGATCAGCTATGTTACACCACCATATATGGCAGAGTGTCATGGCTACATGGATTACCATGGACATGTAAGAGTAAAAACGGTGGTTCTGGGTATGTGGTTGCATTTGCATCCTTTAGCATCTAAGGTTTTTTAGTGTCAAAACAGCAACTGAGAGGACAAAAGTTGAGCAAAGAAACTAGGGAATCAGCAACATGAACAAGTGCAAACAACAGAGGATCACACATGAGTAAGTTCACTAGCTTGCACAGCAACCACATTCAAATAGTTAGAGCCAGCATTGACAGAAAACAACTAAGATACCATCAGCTCAACATGACCAAAAAGGTGGTTCTTGCAAAGGCATTTCAAAAAAGTAGCAGAAGTTTTGAGTTTTCCTAAGAAAATTACGTAGAATTCCATGAATTTCTCAGAGGTTTCTGCAACATGACACAAAACACCACTAATTCAAACTTAGGAGGCCATTTTTCTTGGCATCGTTTCAAAGGTGGACCGTGTGTTGAGTTATGGCCGCCTGTCGACCGTAAGAAGTAGTGACTTTGCAGTCAAACCAAAGTCATCTTACTGAAACTCATCCTTCATAATCCACGCATATAGAAGATTGGAATTTTCCATCAACATCAACGATGATCGTAACTTTATGTTAAGCACGCGTGAAATCTGAATTAGAAGCTCTTCTTTCCCCAAAGTATCAATCCCAATAACGATGTCATGCTCCGAATGAGAAGCAATGATATCAACAACATGTCATTACCAAGTAATTAAACCAGTAAGAAAAGTTGTATAACTGATCTGTTTCCTATTGAAGCACTATAATCTCCGCCAAGCCCATAAACTCAAAATAAATCTACTTACTTTCATGATCATTCCTAAGACACGAATACTAATCAATTGCTCACTATATTTTCTCATTTTCAGCACCAACAATATTTAGCTCTTTATCCATCCTTCATCCCTATTAACCGGTACTCATTCTCTGCAATGCACATTAATCGTCAGCACCTACCAAAAAACACTCAAAGAAAGAACTGTTATGTGAACAAGAAATATGTAAATCCTATCTGCTGAGCAGCAACTTCTCGAGTGGGAAAATCATAAGACGGATTACAATATGTATTATCCAAGTAAAAAACGTCAACCGTCTCATTCTTGAGAACATTAAGTAGCCCCTTTGCCCTCTCGCTATCAACTTCATATCGAATATCAAGCATCCAAACTCCTCGCGAAACAAAAACATGACCCCTCCTGTTACAATTCAATCCCATCAAATCTCCATAGCAAACCATCCAAAAAGTGATTTCTGGAAGGTAATGATTTCTTTTTCCAAAATCGATTCCCAAAATATCTCATGCATTGCGATTGAATAAGCAAGCGAACTCGGCCGGTAGGTTCCGGGATAAAAAATAAAGCATAAAAAAAATTGGCTTACCAGGGCAATGGTGGGCGTTGAGAACCATGACATAAGCGGTGATTTGAGATC
>Ga0325400_1005499_pt1 | contig 11944 bp, 10 predicted proteins | sample PopdelMetagenome_2_FD_205662 | JGI IMG/M metagenome (GOLD analysis project Ga0325400, IMG submission 205662) | Populus deltoides microbial communities from Bellville, Georgia, United States - Xylem-PdKOR-R1 | ecosystem: Host-associated > Plants > Phyllosphere > Stem > Wood/Secondary xylem...
TCGTTGATGATCGCGGCCCCCGCCGCCAGTGCGGCCTCCATCACCGCGGCCTTGCGCGTGTCGATCGACACGGCGACTCCCGCCCCCGCCAACCGCGCGATCACCGGTCGGACGCGGGCGATCTCATCATCCTCCCACACGGCGGCGGCGCCCGGGCGGGTCGATTCGCCGCCCACGTCGATGATCGCGGCGCCGGCCGCCGCCATGTCGAACCCGGCCGCCGCCGCGCGGCCCTCGTCGGCATTGTCGCCGCCGTCGGAGAAGCTGTCGGGCGTGCGGTTGAGGATCCCCATGACGCTCGGCTGATCGAGCCGGATGGTCCGGCTGCCCAGGGAGAGGGGGGCACGCGGTGCGGAGATGCTTGCGGCGAGATCGCGCAACCGCGCGGCCTGTGCGGCGGGCAGGTTGGCGACCAGCGCGGGCAGGGCGGGGACAGGCACGCTCGCCTGCGCCACCCTGACGCCGTCGACCACCGCGATGAGTTCGTAGGCGGCGAACCACAGCAGCCCGCCCGCCAGCCGCGCCACCGTGCCGTCACGACCCACCGGCGTGTCGATCAAGCCTTCCGGTCGCAGGTAGAGCCGCGCGTCGGGGGGGATGGTGGCGGGGTCGATCATGTCAGTCGGGGGCAAGAAGCAGCGTGATCGGGTGCCATGACTTGCCACCCACCGAAGCGTCGGTCGATCCGTTCGTTCGGGGGGACCATCTGCCGGCCGGCGATCAGGGCTGGGTCGCCAGCAGGTAGGTCTGACGAAGCGTGTCGATCGGCTGGAGGGCGCCAGCCACCTCGTGCTGCCAGAAGGTCCAGCCGTTGCAAGCCGGCGCGCCTTGCAGGCCGGCGCCCAGCTTGTGGATCGACCCTGCCTGGCCGCAGTCGCTGAGCAGCGACCCGTCGGCACGCACGGTCGCACGCCAGCGACGCTTCGTGTCGGTCAGTACCGCGCCGGGGGTCAGATACCCTGTCTCGACCAGCGTGCCGAAGGCGACCTTGGGTGCGGCCTTGGGGCTCTGCATCGTGGTCAGCGCCGATTCGTCGAGCGGCAGCGCGGCGGCAATCCGCTCCTGCGCCGCTGCGATATAGCTGTCCTCACGCTCGATCCCGATCCAGTGGCGACCCAGCCGCTTGGCCACCGCGCCCGTGGTGCCCGTGCCGAAGAAGGGATCGAGCACCACGTCGCCGGGCTTCGAACAGGCGAGCAGGATGCGGTAGATCAGCGCCTCGGGCTTCTGGGTCGGGTGCACCTTGACCCCGTCCTTCTTCAGCCGCTCCGCGCCGCCGCAAATCGGGAACTCCCAGTCGCTGCGCATCTGCAACTCGTCGTTCAGCGTCTTCATGCTGCGATAGTTGAAGGTGTATTTCGCCTTTTCGCCCATCGACGCCCAGATCAGCGTCTCGTGCGCGTTGGTGAAGCGCGTGCCCTTGAAGTTCGGCATCGGATTGGCCTTACGCCACACGATGTCGTTGAGGATCCAGTAGCCGAGATCCTGGATCGCGGCGCCGACCTTGAAGATGTTGTGGTAGCTGCCGATGACCCAGATCGCGCCGCCGGGTTTCAGCAAGCGCTTCGCCTCCGCCAGCCATGCGCGGGTGAAGCGGTCATAGTGGCCGAGCGTCTCGAACTTGTCCCACTCGTCGGTGACGGCGTCGACGTGGCTTCCGTCCGGCCGGTTGAGGTCGCCGCCGAGCTGGAGGTTGTACGGCGGATCGGCGAAGATCAGGTCGACGCTCGCGGCCGGCAGGCGGCGCATCACCTCGATGCAGTCGCCCTTCAGGATGCGGTCGAGCGCGAGGTCGAGCGGCGCGTCGTCGGCGCGTACGGCAGCCTTGACCGCCACCTTCTCGATTACCCCCACGTGTCAGGCCCCCCGGCGTAGTTGGACGCGCAATTCGGACGGCGGAGCGGACTCCGTCAAGCGAACATTGGTTAAGCGGAAAGGCGAACATATCGTTAACGAGACGGAACATCTCTGCACCCCGCCCTCATCTTGAGATCTGTGGACGAGTTATCCACAACCGGTTGTGGTGTGACTCGAAAGACTCAGCAGGCTCGTTTGCGGCGAACCGTTAATCCGGGGTCGAGATGGTGAACGGCAGTTCGGCTTGTGCGACCGGCGCGAAGCTGCGCCGGTGAAGCGGACTGGGCCCGTGTTCGCGAAGCGCCGCCAGATGGTGGCGACAGCCGTAACCCTTGTTCGAGTGCCAGTTGTACACGGGCCACGTCTCCGCCGCCGCGACCATGATCGCATCGCGCGCCGTCTTGGCGATGATCGACGCGGCGGCGATCGAGGTGCTGATCGCGTCGCCGCCGACGATCGGCGTGCAGGCGTGGCTCCAGCGTGGGCTCCGGTTGCCGTCGACCAGCACGTGCCCCGGCACCACGCCCAGCGCGTCGACCGCCAGCGTCATCGCCTTCATCGTCGCCCAGTAGATGTTCAGCGTGTCGATCTCGGCCGGCTCGACGATGCCGATGCCGACGGTCGCGCAAGCCCGCAGCCGCTCCGCCAGCCGCTCGCGCTCCTTGGCCGACAGCTTCTTCGAATCGTCGATGCCGCGGGGCACGCCCTTTGCGGGCAGGATGACGGCCGCGGCCACCACGGGACCGGCCAGGGGCCCGCGGCCGGCTTCATCCACCCCGGCGACGGGGGCGAGATACAGCTTCTCGTGACGCAGGCCAGGCATCAGCCGGCCAGTTCGTCGAAGGGGTGCCGCGCCAGCGTATGGCCGATCGGACCATGTCCCCGCCCCAGACACGGCGCATGTTCTAGCGCCGACCGGACGAACGCGCGCGCGCGGGCGATGGCATCGCCCAGTGTCAGGCCCCGTCCCAGCCCCTCGGCAATTCCGCTCGCCAGCGTGCAGCCGGTGCCGTGGGTGTGCGTCGTGACGATACGTGGCCCCGCCCAGACCGTCTCGGTCCCGTCGGGACGGACGAGGCGGTCGGCCACCAGATCGGTTTGCCGTGCCGCGGAGGACAGGGGTCGTTCGGCGTCCTCCGGCGTCAGGTGGCCGCCCTTGGCGAGGATGGCCGAGCCGGTCGATGCCGCCAGCCGCGCGGCGGCGGCGAGTGCGTCGCCCTCGCTCCTCACCGGCATGGCGGACAAGGCGGCGAGTTCGGGGGCGTTGGGCGTGACGACCCGGGCCATCCGCATCAGCCGGCCGAACGCGGCGATCGTGCTGCTATCCGCCAGCACCGCGCCCGACGTGGCGATCATCACGGGGTCGAACACCACCGGCGCGTCGATGCCTTCCAGCACGTCGGCGACGGCGTGAGCGACCGGCGCCGCTCCGATCATCCCGATCTTGACCGCATCGACCCCGATGTCGTCGATGCAGGATCGCATCTGCTGGACGACGAACTCCGGCGGAACCGGCAGCACGCCCTGAACCCCGACCGTGTTCTGCGCCGTCAGCGCGGTGATCGCGGTCATCGCGTGGCCGCCCAGCATCGTCACCGCCTTGGTATCCGCCTGGATCCCGGCGCCGCCGCCCGAGTCGGAGCCGGCGACGATCAGGACGCGCGCGATCGTCACGCCTCGTACCGCCGGCGGGTGGAGGCGGGGTGGGCCTTCAGCGTCCTGCCGACCCGCGCCGGGCGGTCGAGCAACTCGCCCCCGCAGGTCGGACAGCGTTCGTCGAGCGCATCGGCGCAATCCGCGCAGAAGGTGCATTCCAGCGAGCAGATGAAGGCGCCGGCCTGATCGGCGGGCAGGTCGACGCCGCAGCGTTCGCAGTCGGGGTGCATGGCCAGCATGGTCGCGGCTGTAGGGGATGTGGGCGGCGTGCGAAAGGCGACGCTCGCCATCAAGGGGGCAGCGACGGGTGGCGGAACGATGCCGATCAGTCCAGCCGGCAGCATGACGATGGTGCCGATACCTTGCTTCAGCGCCCGCCGTGCGCGCTGTCGTCCGGGCTCAAGCGGCGCCGTCCCGGTCGGCGATGACCCAGATGACCAGCTCGCGGATCAACCCGCCGTCGGCGCTGCTGACGACGCCCAGCACGCCAGCCGCGCCGTCGAGCAGCTGCCCGCGAACGACCTTGTTGATCATGCGGGTGCCGAGCTTCATGCCGTTGATGCCCAGGGCGACCGACAGCTCGCCGCGGACCGCGCGCGGGACCGACCGGGCCATCAGGTCGCCCGCGGTGACCCGCGCCGATCGCAGCGCCTTGGCGGTCCTGGCCGTCCCGCGCAGCCCCGCCTGCGCCCCGTACAGGCCGATGACGTCGGCCCCCAGCATCGTCCAGTAGTAGGCGTCGCTGTTGTCCAGGACGTCGTTCAGGTCCTTGCGCCCGCGTTTCAGGTTGTTGACGCGGTACACCGACGCCATGCACTGACCGCTTCCCGCGAGCGCCCCGGCGTAGAGCGCAACGGTGGCCAGCCCGCTGGTGCCGCCGGTGATCGGGGCCAGAGCGCCGGTGCCGACCACGCCGATCCAGCCGATCGCCGCGCCGACGCAGTTCAGCCCCAGTGCGCGCCACTCGGCCGGGGGAACGCTGTTCGAGGTGCGGTTGGGCATGCGCGAGACCGGGGGCGGAGTCCGGCGAGCGGTCGCCGCCATCCGGATCGGCTGCGTCCCCGGCCGCATCACCGACCAGCCCGCCTGCCGCTGCCCCGCCGACGCCATCGGGATGCGGTCGGGCGCGATCGGCTTCATGAAGGCAGGATTGATGTGCCGTTCACGCAGCTCGAACAGGATGCTGCCGCCCGACCCACCGGCTGGGCGCAGCGTGTCGATGCGGCCCCGGTGTCGCAGCAGTACGCCCATGCCGCGGGTCGCCGGGATGTTGTCGACGACCCTGACGAGGCGCGGCGACGCCAGCGGCCCGGTTCGATTCGTTCCGGTCTGCACCCGTCCACCCACGTGCGATCGCCCCCATGTGCCGGACCCGCCCGGCTGTTCCGTCCACAACACGCAACCGCCGACGTGGCTCCATTGCCGGCGCTCCCCGCCTGCGGACCGGAGCGGTTACGCCGCGGCCGCCACCGCCGTGCAGATGCGGTCGACCACCGATGCGACTTCGTGCCTGTCCTCGCCCTCGGCCATCACGCGGATCAGCGGCTCGGTACCGGACTTGCGGATCAGCAGACGCCCGCGATCGCCCAGTTCCGTCTCGGCGGCGGCGATGACGGCCTTTACCGTCTCGTCCTCCAGCGGCTGGCTGCCCGAGTAGCGGACGTTCTTCAGCAACTGCGGCAGCGGCTCGAACCGGTGGAGCACCTCGCTGGCGGGGGCGCCGGCGCGGACGATCTCGGCGAGCACCTGCAACGCCGCGACCAGCCCGTCGCCGGTCGTCGCATAGTCGCTCAGGATGATGTGACCGGACTGTTCGCCGCCGACGTTGTAGCCGCTCGACCGCATCTCCTCGAGCACGTAGCGATCGCCCACCCCGGTGCGGATCAGCCCCAGTCCCTGCGCCGCCAGATGCCGCTCCAGCCCCATGTTCGACATAACGGTCGCGACCAGCCCGCCGCCCTTCAGCCGGCCCTGCCGCGCCCATCCGCCTGCGATCGTCGCCATCAGCTGGTCGCCGTCGATCACCTCGCCGCGCTCGTCCGCCACGATCAGCCGGTCGGCGTCGCCGTCCAGCGCGATGCCGATGTGCGCGCCGCTTGCCGCCACCGTCTCGCACAGCGTCAGCGGCGCGGTGGAGCCGACTCCGTCGTTGATGTTCTTGCCGTTCGGGGTGACCCCGATCGCGATCACCTCCGCCCCCAGCTCCCACAGGGCGGAGGGCGCGACCTGATAGGCGGCGCCGTTCGCGCAATCGACGACGATCTTCAGCCCGTCGAGCGTCAGGTCGGTGGGGAAGGTCGATTTGGCGAAGTGGATGTAACGCCCCTGCGCGTCGTCGACGCGGCGCGCGCGGCCGATGTCGGCAGGCGCGGCGAGTTCGGACGGGCTGTCGATCAGCGCCTCGATCGCGGTCTCGTCGGCGTCGCTCAGCTTGTACCCGTCGGGGCCGAACAGCTTGATGCCGTTGTCGAAGAAGGGATTGTGGCTCGCCGACAGCATAACGCCCATGTCGGCGCGCATCGACGCGGTCAGCATTGCGACGGCCGGGGTCGGCATCGGACCCAGCAGCACGACGTCCATGCCCACGCTGGTGAAGCCCGCTACGAGTGCGCTTTCCAGCATGTAGCCGGACAGGCGGGTGTCCTTGCCGATCACCACGCGGTGGCGGTGGTCGCCGCGCAGGAAGTGCCTGCCGGCCGCCATCCCGACACGCATCGCCATGTCCGCGGTCATGGTGCTCGCGTTGGTCAGACCGCGGATGCCGTCGGTCCCAAAATATTTCCTTGCCATGCTCTGTGTTTCCGCGACCTTGTGCCCCTGAGTGCTCGCCGCCATAGCGCGCGCCCACGGAGATTTCGAGCATGTCGCAAGCCACACGGATTCTGGTCGCCCTGGTCGGCGGACTGCTGCTCGGCATCGGTCTGGCGCGGGTCGCGCCGGGCGCCGACGCGATCGGCGTGGCAATCGCGCAGGCGGTCGGCACGATCTGGCTGCACGGTTTGCAGATGACCATCGTGCCGCTGGTCGTGGGCCTGCTGGTGACCGGCATCGCCGCGACCGCCGAAGCGGCCAAGGCCAGCAAGCTTGCCACCCGGGCGCTGGTGGTCTTCATCACATTGCTGTGGGTGTCGTCGGCGCTGTCGGCGGCGATCTTCTACACGCTCACCTCGATCTTTCCCCTGGGTGCGGAGGCGGCGAACGCGCTGAAGGGCGCGGTGGCGAGCGCGAGTGCGGTGGGGGAGGTGCCCCCGTTCAGCGACTTCCTGGTGGCGATGGTTCCGACCAACCCGGTCAACGCCGCGGCCAACGACGCCTTCCTGCCGCTGATCGTGTTCACCGTCGCCTTCGCTTTTGCCGTCACCCGCCTGCCCGACGAGCCGCGGCGGATGCTCACCCGATTCTTCCAGGCGATCGCCGACGCCATGCTGATCGTCATCGGCTGGGTGCTGTTCCTGGCGCCGATCGGCGTGTTCGCGCTCGCCTTCTCGGTCGGGGCGAGTGCCGGCACCGCGGCGTTCGGTGCGCTGATCCACTATATCCTGGTGGTGGCCGGGTGCGGGGCGGGAGTCACGCTGCTCGCCTTCCCGGTCGCGGTGATCGGGGGGCGCCTGCCGATCGGCGCGTACCTGCGCGCAATGACCCAGCCGGCCGCCGTCGCGGTGTCGACCCAGTCCTCGCTTGCCTCCCTCCCGGCCATGCTGCGCGCGACCGAGAAGCTGGGCGTGCCGGTGGCCACGTCGGGCGTGGTGCTGCCGCTGGCGGTCGCGATATTCCGTTTCACCGGGCCTGCCATGAACATGGCGGTGGCGCTGTACGTCGCGCACATCTTCGGCGTGCAGCTGACGGCGGGACAGATCGCGATCGGCATCGCCGCCGCGGCCGTGACCACGGTCGGCGCGGTCAGCCTGCCCGGCACGATCAGCTTCGTATCGTCGATCGCACCGATCGCGCTTGCCATGGGGCTGCCGATCGGACCGCTGGCGCTGCTGGTGGCGGTGGAGACCTTCCCCGACATCATGCGCACGCTCGGCAACGTCATGATGGACGTCGCCTCGACCTCCGCCATCGCGCGGCGCGCGGGGGGAGCCGGGCGGAGCGAGGCCGATGCGATCCTGGCGGAGGCGCCCTGAGTTCCGACTTCGTCACTCCTCCACGTGTTCCAGTGTCTACCGTGACACGCGATCTGCGCTTGAGGGTCGCGGAACTCTGAAAGGCCGGCCGGTGTCCCTGCAACCCATCCGGGCGACGCTTCAGGGTCGGGCGGCCCGCCCCCTCACTTCATCAGCACCAGTTCTTCCGCCATGCTCGGGTGCAGCGCGATCGTGTCGTCGAATGCCACCTTCGTCAGCCGTGCCTTCACCGCGATGGCCGCCGCCTGGAGGATCTCCGGCGCGTCGGGGCCGATCATGTGCAGCCCGATGACCACGTCGGTCTCCGCCTCGCACACCATCTTGTACAGGCAGCGCTCGTTGCGGTTCGCCAGCACGTTCTTCATCGCGCGGAAGTCGCTCAGATACACCTTCACCGTGCCGTACTTCTGCTTGGCCTGCGCCTCGGTCAGGCCGACGCCGGCCATCGGCGGGTGGCTGAACACGGCGGACGGGATGCAGTCGTAGTCGACCCGGGTCGGCTTGCCACCGTATACCGTGTCGGCGAACGCCTGCCCCTCGCGGATGGCGACCGGGGTCAACTGGACGCGGTTGGTGACGTCGCCGACCGCGTAGATCGACGGGCACGTCGACCGGCTGTCGGCGTCGACGGGAACCGCGCCCTTGTCGTCGACTTCGATCCCCGCGCTCTCCAGCCCCAGCCCCTCGGTGTTCGGCACGCGGCCGGTGGCGAACAGGACCATGTCGACGGTGATCGGCTCGTGGTTGCTCATCCGGACGGTCAGGCACCCGTCCTCGCCCTTCTCGATCCCCTCGAACTCGGCGTGGAAGCGGAAGTCGATGCCCTTGGTCATGCTGATCTGGAGCAGCCGGTCGCGCATCGATTCGTCGTAGCCGCGCAGGATGACGTCGCTGCGGTTGATGAGCGTCACCTTGCTGCCGAACTCGTTGAAGATGCCGGCGAACTCGTTGGCGATGTAGCCCGCACCGGCGATGAGGATCCGCTTCGGGATCGCGTTCAGGTGGAACACCTCGTTCGAGGTGATGCCGTGTTCCGCGCCCTCGCAGCCGGGAATGGCCGGACGTGCGCCGACCGCGATCAGGATGCGTTCGGCCGTCACCTCGCGGCCATCGGCCAGCCTGACGCTGTTCGGTCCGGTGACGACTGCCCGCGTGTTGATGATCTCGACGCCGTGACTCTCCAGCGTGCTGGTGTACGCGGCGTTGATCCGGTCGACCTCCGACAGGACATTGGCCTGAAGGCACGACCAGTCGAACTCGCAAAGGTCGGGCACCTTCCAGCCGAAGCGGCGGGCGTCCTTCAGGTCCTCGGCGAAGTGCGCGCCGTAGACCAGCAGCTTCTTGGGCACGCAGCCGCGGATCACGCAGGTGCCGCCGACCCGGTACTCCTCCGCAACCGCCACGCGCGCGCCGTGCGCCGCCGCCACGCGCGCTGCACGGGTGCCGCCGGAGCCGGCGCCGATGACGAAGAGGTCGTAGTCGTAGTCGGGCATGGGTGACATCCGGCAAGAGTGGGTTGCCGGTCATCTAGGTGCCCGCACCCTTGCGCGCCAGCGGTCGATGCGCGAGCTTCGGCCCGAGGGAGAGAGCGGCATGCGCGAGTTCGACATCGTGGTGTACGGCGCCACCGGCTTCACCGGACGACTGGTCGCCGAATATCTGGGTTGCCGCGACCATGGCGTGACATGGGCGATCGCGGGGCGATCGGCGGACAGGCTGGATCAGGTGCGAAGCGATCTCGGCCTCGGCCCCGACGTGCCGGTCCTCGTCGCGGATGCCGACGACGCCGCATCGGTCCGCGCGATGTGCGACCGCGCCCGCGTCGTGCTGAGCACGGTCGGACCGTACCAGACGTACGGCTCGGCACTCGTCGCCGCCTGCGCCGCGAGCGGCACCGACTACGTCGACCTGTGCGGGGAGCCGGCCTGGATGCGGGAGATGATCGACGCGCACGCAGCGGCGGCGACGGCGTCGGGCGCGCGTATCGTGTTCAGCTGCGGCTTCGACTCGATCCCCTTCGATCTCGGCGTCTGGACGCTCCAGAAGGCGGCGAGGGCGCGCTTCGGCCGGCCGTTCCCTCGCGTGAAGGGGCGGGTGGTCACCATGAAGGGCAGCTTCTCGGGCGGCACTTACGCCAGCGCTCGGGCGACGATGGCCGCCGCCGCGCGGGATGCGTCGGTGCTCAGGCTGATGATCGATCCGTTCGCGCTGACGCCCGGCTTTTCGGGGCCAGCGCAACCCAGGGGATTGCTGCCCGAGTACGACGACGCGCTCGGCGCCTGGACCGCGCCCTTCGTCATGGCGCCGATCAACACCAAGAACGTCCACCGCACCAACGCGCTGCTCGGCCATCCCTGGGGCACGGATTTCACCTACGACGAGATGATGGTGGCGCCCGGATTGGGCGACATCGGCAAGGCCGCGGCGGCCGCCATGGCGGGGCTCAACCCGATCGGCGGCGACAAGGGGCCGGCGCCGGGCGAGGGGCCGTCGCGCGAGGAACGCGAGAGCGGCCACTATGAAATCGCGTTCGTGGGCGAGATGCCGTCGGGCGAGCGGCTGCGGGCGACCGTCACCGGCGACCGCGACCCGGGTTACGGCTCGACGTCGAAGATGGTGGCGGAGAGTGCCGTCTGCCTCGCGCGCGACGTGGTGGGAAGCGGGGGGATCTGGACGCCCGGCGCGCTGATGGCGGCACCGCTGGTCGAGCGGCTGACGGCGAATGCCGGCGTCACGTTCGTGGTGGAGGGCTGACCGCCCGACTCGCTCGCTCGAGCGGCCGCCACCCCGGCACGCGGCCGGGGCGACGGGCGGACGTCAGAATGCCGCGGTCAGGCCGACGACCGCGGTGGAGCCGACGATCGACCCGCCCGTGGTCTTCGACAGATTGGGCTGAAGGTACGCCGCCTCGCGGTTCGAGATGTCGGTGTCGATGTAGGAGACGTTGAAGGTCAGGTTCTTCCACGTCACGTCGGCGCCGAGCGACCAGTCCCAGTATTTGCCGGTCGGGGCCACGCTGGTGCCGTTGGGACCCAGGCCGGGGTTGCCGTCCGAGTAGCCGATGTGCGCCTTCAGCGTCACCGGGCTGGTCGGGATCGCCACCGCGGCATCGCCGGCCAGGTACAGATTGTCCTCCTTGCCGCCGTCGCCGGGGATCAGGGGGGTCAGCGACCGCGTGTAGAGGCCGAGCGCATTCTGCTTGGGCGCGTAGAACACCGACGCCGTCAGCGTCGCGGGGCCCGCGGTCCCGGACAGCTTGGCATAGGGTTCGAAGAAGTCGGTCTCGTCCGCCCCGCCCGGATACATGTACCAGGTGACGCCGACGTCCACCGTGCCGTTGGCGAGCGGAGCCTTGTAGCCCGCGATCACGTCCAGTTCCAGGTTCGCGCCGCCGAACGTGCCCCAGCCGGACAGGTTCGATCCCCAGGTGCCGACGTAGAAGCCGCTCTCGTGCGCGATCGTGATGCCGCCCTGGACCGCGACCTCCTTGTCGCTCTGCGAAACGCCGCGGAAGCGGTAGTCGGACACCACGGACGCCGAGCCGGAGATCGTGATCGGCGGCGGCGGGTCGGTCATGTCCTGCGCCAGCGCAGGCGTCGCCGTGGCGGACAGGATCAGGGCAGCGGGTAGAATCGGAAAACGCATCTCGGGACCTCCATGTTGGGTCGATGGTTTCCGCCTGCGAGCCGGGTGCCGGAGCTGCTGCGTGGCGCTCCTGCTTACCGGCGACATCCACCAACTGCCGCAGCCTGCTGCGATGCACAACAAAAAAGCGTCGAGAGATGCCCTCGACGCCGTTTTGTTGCGCCAGTGTGGCTTTGAAGGATCAGTTCAGCGCGATGATCGCGTCGACCTCCACCGCGACGCCGCGCGGCAGGGCGGCGACACCCACCGCGGCGCGGGCGTGCTTGCCGGCGTCGCCGAACAGCGCGACCATCAGGTCGGAGGCGCCGTTGGCGACCTGCGGCTGGTCGGTGAAGTCGGCGGCCGAGTTGACGAACACGCCCAGCTTGACGATGCGGGCGACCCGGTCGAGTCCGCCGAGCGCCGCCTTGGCCTGCGCGACGACCATCAGCGCGCAACGCTTCGCCGCCTCCTGCCCATAGGACAGGTCGCAGTCGCCCTCGCCGATGCGGCCGAGGATCAGCGACCCGTCCTCGCGAAAGGGTATCTGCCCCGACACGTGGAGCAGCCCGCCCGCCTCTACCGTGGGTACGTAGGAGGCGACCGGGGCGGCGGCCTCCGGCAGGGTCAGTCCGAGCTCTTCCAGCCGACGGTCGACGTGGGTGGTCATGCGGTCA
>Ga0325400_1005500_pt1 | contig 11944 bp, 8 predicted proteins | sample PopdelMetagenome_2_FD_205662 | JGI IMG/M metagenome (GOLD analysis project Ga0325400, IMG submission 205662) | Populus deltoides microbial communities from Bellville, Georgia, United States - Xylem-PdKOR-R1 | ecosystem: Host-associated > Plants > Phyllosphere > Stem > Wood/Secondary xylem...
GTGCGGGTGCCCAGCGCGAGCCGGGATTTAGCCACCATCACCTTCTCCATCAGCGCCTTGGAGATGCCCATCGCGTTGATCGGGTAGACCGCCTTGTCGGTGGACAGGCACACGACGCGCGACACCCCGGCCGCGATCGCGGCTTCCAGCAGGTTGTCGGTGCCGATGACGTTGGTCTTGACCGCCTCCATCGGATGGAACTCGCAACTCGGCACCTGCTTCAGCGCGGCCGCATGGAAGATGTAATCGACGTCCTTAACCGCACCCGCGATCGACCGGATGTCGCGGACATCGCCGATGTAATAGCGCAACCGCGGATCACGGTAATGCAGCCGCTGGTCCTCCTGCTTCTTCTCGTCGCGCGAGAAGATGCGGATTTCCTTGAACGGCTCGTGGATGAAGCGCTTGAGCACGGTTGACCCGAACGAGCCGGTGCCGCCTGTGATCAGCAGTACCTTGTTGTCAAACATGCGCTTTTCCAGTCATCGCACGGATGCGGCGCCCATCCGTGGGACCGACGCGAGTTGAACGGGCGGCGCTGTACGTGCTACCCGGACGGCAATCAACAGCAACGGCTGGTCATCGCCCTACGGTCCTTTGCATCAGGTGCCGCACGGATAGGCCGGGCGAGTTGGACAAGACTGATGCGGCTGGTGGCGTCCGTGCGTATCGAGTGGGGGTTCTGATGCCGATCGGCAAGGTTGCGCGCCCGCTGCTGGCATTGCCTAGGGGGTCCAAGCGGCTGATGGCGGCTGCTATCGACATCGTGCTGTGCGCGCTGACGGTGTGGATCGCCTATTACCTGCGGCTGGGGCATTTCGTGTCGCTGGCCGGGCGACCCACGCTGGCCGTAGGGTTGTCGGTGCTGCTGGCCTTGCCCGCCTTCCACGTGGCCGGGCTGTACCGGGTGGCGTTCCGCCGCGCCGGGCCGGAGATCATCCCGGCAACCGCGCTGGCGTGCATGGCCTATGGCCTGTGCTACCTCACTATCATCTCCGCCTATGCGATCGACAACGTGCCCCGCACGGTGGGGATCATCCAGCCGATCCTGCTGTTCCTGGCGGTCTGCTCGGTGCGCCTGGCGGTCAGCTACGTGCTGGGTGGTCAAATGCGCCGCCTGATCGACGCCAAGCCCAAGGGGCGGGTGCTGATCTATGGCGCCGGGTCGTCGGGCCGCCAACTGGCGGCGGCGATGGGTACCAGCCGGGAATCGAGCGTGCTGGGATTCCTGGACGACGACCGATCGCTGTACGGGACGCGGGTCACGGGGTTGCCAGTCTATGCGCCCGGGCGATTGTCCGAGCTGATCGAGCGCCGCGGGGCGACGGACGTGCTGCTGGCGCTGCCCTCGGCCCCGCGCAAACGTCGCAACGAGATCATCCGGGGCCTGCGCGGCCTGCCGATCGGGGTGCGGACGCTGCCCGGCCTGATGGACCTGGCGCACGGCCGAGTCGATGCAGGCGACCTGCGCGAGCTGACCATCGAGGATCTGCTGAGCCGCGACCCGGTGGAGCCGGAGGCCGAGGCCGTGCGCGGCAAGATCGCCGGCCACACGGTGCTGGTCACGGGCGCCGGCGGATCGATCGGTAGCGAGCTGTGCCGCCAGATCGTCGCGGCCGGGCCCGCCCGCATCCTCCTGCTCGAGGCGAGCGAGTTCGCGCTGTACGCGATCCACCGCAACCTGACCGAGGTGTCGGAGGTGGAGGTGGTGCCGCTGCTCGGCTCGGTGGTCGACGCCGCCCGCCTGGAGGGGATCATCCGCGCCTGGGCGCCCGACATGGTCTTCCACGCGGCCGCCTACAAGCATGTGCCGCTGGTCGAGCACAACCCGCTGGAGGGCCTGCGCAACAACGTGATCGGTACGCTGCGGGTCGCCGAACTGTCGGCGCGGCTGGGGGTCAAGGATTTCGTCCTGGTCAGCACGGACAAGGCGGTGCGCCCGACCAACATCATGGGCGCAACCAAGCGGCTGGCCGAACTGGTGCTCCAGGGGCTGGCGGCCGAGGGGACCGGGACCTGCTTCTCCATGGTGCGCTTCGGCAACGTGCTCGGCTCCAGCGGATCGGTGGTGCCGCTGTTCCGCGAGCAGATCCGCCAGGGCGGCCCGATCACCATCACCCATCCCGACATCACCCGCTATTTCATGACCATTCCCGAGGCTGCGCAGCTGGTGGTGCAGGCGAGCGCGATGGCGCGGGGCGGCGAGGTGTTCGTGCTCGACATGGGCGAGCCGGTGCGGATCATCGATCTCGCCCGCAACATGATCGAGCTGTGCGGCCTCACCCTCCGGTCGGAGGAGAACCCCGACGGCGACATCGAGATCGAGACGGTGGGGATGCGGCCGGGCGAGAAGCTGTACGAGGAGCTGCTGATCGGCGACGATCCCCAGCCGACCGCGCATCCGCGCATCATGATGGCAAACGAGCATCATCTGCCCTGGGCCCGGCTGCGCGAGCGGCTGGAAGAGATGGAGCAGCTGATCGACGAGGGCGAAGTGGAGCCGGCGCGCGCCCTCCTGTGCGAGCTGGTGGCCGAGTTCCAGCCCGCCAGCGGCATCGTCGATTGGGTGGAGATGCGCTGGGCCGCGACGCACTCCGAGCGCCCGGAAGGCGCCGATCCGCGTCCGGCTTATGCGGGGCGCGGGGCACCGGCGCGATACCCTGCAGCGGTTGCATTACCCGTTCCGTCGCGGAACGGGATGGCATAAGCGCCCCGTCACCATGACCATATCCCGCCGTTTCGGCCCGCGCTTCCGGCCAAGCCTGGCCTTTGTCCTGCTTTGCGGGCTGCTGGCGATCCTGCTGGTCGCCGGCGGGGCGTCGCGGGCGGACGCGACGGGGCAGGTGGTGGTGCGGGCCACGGCGTGGATCGCGCTGATCGTCGCCATCCTGTTCGGCCCGCGCCCGACCTGGGGCCCGGCCCGGCCCGTGGCGATCCTGCTCGCGCTGGCCGTGCTGCTCGTGCTCCTTCAACTCCTGCCGCTGCCGCCGGGAATCTGGCAATCGCTTCCCGGGCGCCGGATTCTTATGGAGGCCGCCGCGGCGAGCGGACAGGACCAGCCGTGGCGACCATGGTCGATCGTGCCGGGCGCCACGACCAATGCGGCGTCGTCGCTGATCGTACCGGTGGTGACGTTCCTGCTGCTGGCGGGGATCACCGATGCGGAGCGGGCCAGGCTGCCGGCGCTGATCCTCGGGCTGGTCGCGGCCTCCACCCTGGTGGGGCTGCTCCAGTTGTCGGGCGCGGGCATCGACAATCCGTTGATCAATGAGTCGCCCGGGCAGATGAGCGGCACCTTCGCCAATCGCAACCATTTTGCGCTGTGTTTGGCGCTCGGCTGCCTGTTGGCGCCGGTCTGGGCCATGCTGGACGGGCGCCGTCCGGGATGGCGAGCGCCCGTGGCGGTCGGCCTCGTGCTGCTGTTTGTCCTTACCATCCTGGCCAGCGGGTCGCGCGCCGGGCTGGTGCTGGGTATGCTCGCGCTTGTTCTGGGGCTGGTCCTGGCGCGCCAGGGCATCAGGAAGGCGCTGGCGGGCTATCCGCGCTGGGCGTTTCCGGCACTGATCGCCGGGGTGATCGGCACCGTCGCCATCTTCGTTCTGATCAGCCTTGCGGCGGATCGGGCGGTATCGATCGACCGGGTGTTCGCGGGCAACGAGGGGCAGGACATGCGCAGCCGCGGGCTGCCCACCGTGCTCGCCATGACCAGGACCTATTTTCCCTGGGGGACCGGGCTCGGCAGCTTCGACCCCATGTTCCGCATGCATGAGCCCTTCGCGCTTCTGAAGCCCACCTACTTCAACCACGCCCATAACGACCTGCTGGAGATCGTGCTGGACGCCGGGCTGGCCGGCGGGCTGCTGCTGCTGGCGGGGCTGGCATGGTGGATCATCGCCTCCGCCCGCGCTTGGCAGGCCGGTGCCGGAATGCGTCATGCGCTGCCCAAGCTGGGATCGGCGATGCTGTTGCTGATCGTGGTCGCCAGCGTGTTCGATTATCCCGCCCGCACCCCGACGGTCATGGCGCTGACCGTGATCGCCGCCTGCTGGCTGAGCGGCGGTCGGGGAGGTGGGGTGCGGCCCAGCTTTACCGGGGGGGACGCAGCCATTATAGATGCGAACCTTTCCCGCCATCCTGGAAATCGCCCGGCGCATGCGTAAGTTCTGTATTGCTGTGTTGCTTGCGACCGCGTTGGCGGGTTGTGGCGGCAAGGTTCCGCTTCAGTCTACCGAGCGCCTGACGGTTGTTCAGGACAGCAGCGTGCTGCCCGCGCCCAATCGCGGCGACCTGACCGCGGCCGACCGGCCGGCGCTGATCGGCCCGCTCGATACCATCCAGGTCGACGTGTTCAACGTGTCGGATCTCAGCCGCGAGATACAGGTCGACGCCAGCGGGCGCATTGCCATGCCGCTGGCCGGCACCATCGACGCGCGCGGCAAGACCGCGGAGGAACTGGCCAACGCGATCGAGGCGGCGCTGCGCCAGCGCTACGTCCGCAATCCGGAAGTCACCGTCAACATCAAGAACTCGGTCAGCCAGGTGGTGACGATCGACGGGCAGGTGGGCGAGCCCGGGCTGTATCCGGTCACCAATCAGATGACGCTGATGCGGGCCATCGCCTCGGCCCGTGGACTGGCGGAGTTCGCCAGCGCCGACGACGTGGTGATCCTGCGCACCGTCAACAACCAGAAGATGGCCGGGCTATACAATGTCGCGGCGATCCGGCGCGGGGCCTATGACGACCCGGCCATCTACGCCAATGACGTCGTCATCGTCGGGGACTCGCCGCAGCGCCGCCTGTTCCGCGATTTCGTCGCGCTGTCCCCGCTGCTGGCGGGGCCGCTCATCGCGATCCTGCAATAAGGTCCCCCGCCGTCATGAACGTGGTTTCCCCCAATCTGCGAGGTGGTCTGGGCCCGACGCGACCGGTGATCGGCGAGCCGCGCGCGGTCGCGGATGCGGATCGCCTGCCGCTCATCCGTCAGTATCTGCGCATCGCCATGCGCTGGCGCTACGTCATCCTGGGTGCGATCGCGACCTGCGTCCTGCTGGGGCTCATCATAACCCTGCTGATGACGCCCAAGTACACCGCGGTCACCACCGTCGAGATCTCGCGCGAGGCGGACAAGGTCACCAGCTTCCAGGGCGTGGAGCGCGAAGGCGGGGCGGGGGACCAGGAATTCTATCAGACCCAGTACGGCCTTCTGCAATCGCGCGCACTGTCCGAGCGCGTGGCGACGCAGCTCAGGCTCGTCGACGACCAGCGGTTCTTCGAGCTGTTCGGCGTGTCGCCCAAGGACCCGGCGTTCCAGCCCGTCAACGGGCGCTACCCCGCAGCGGGGCGTGCCACGCGGCAGCGGGTGGCGGGCGAGGTGCTGCGCGCCAATCTGGACGTCGCACCCACCCGCCTGTCGCGGCTGGTCGACATCAAGTTCACCAGTCCCGATCCCGCCCTGTCGGCGCGGGTTGCCAATGCCTGGGCGGACAACTTCATCCAGACCAACCTGGAGCGCAAGATTCAGGCGACCTCCTATGGCCGCAACCTGCTCCAGCGGCAGTTGGCACAGTCTAAGGAGCGGCTGGACGAGAGCCAGCGCCAGCTGGTCGGCTATGCCTCGGCACAGCGGATCATCAATCTGCCCGGCCAGTCGGGCGACGGCAAGACCACGTCCGAACGGTCGATCGTCGCCGACGACCTGTCCGCGCTCAACGCCGTGCTGTCGCAGGCGACCGCCGAGCGTATCCAGGCAGAGGCGCGCTACCGGCAGGCTGGCGGGTCCGGCGCGTCCGAGGAAGCGTTGCGCAACCCGGCGATCAACAGCCTGCGCCAGCGCCGCGCGGAGCTGGCGGGCGACTACAGCAAGTTGCTGACGCAGTTCGAGCCGCAATACCCGGCCGCCCAGGCGATCAAGTCGCAGGTCGACCAGCTCGACCGTTCCATTGCGCGCGAGGAGGGCCGCGTGTCGGGCTCGCTGCTCGCCGACTACCGTCAGGCGCAGGACCGCGAACAGGCGCTGCAGCGCAAGGTGGACCAGCTCAAGGACAACTATCTCGACCTGCGCCGGCGCTCCATCCAGTACAACATCTACCAGCAGGAGGTGGATACCAACCGCGCGCTGTATGACGGCCTGCTCCAGCGGTTCAAGGAGATCGGCGTCGCCGGCGGGGTGGGCATCAACAACGTCGCCGTGGTCGACCCCGCGGACGTGCCGCACGCGCCGTCCAGCCCGCGGCTGATGATCAACCTCCTGCTCTCGCTGCTCGCCGGGCTTGGCCTGGGCGCGCTGGCCGCGTTCGGGCTGGAGCAGATCGACGAGGCGATCGCCGATCCCGCCGAGGTCGAGCGGCGGCTGGGGCTGCCGCTGCTCGGCTCGGTGCCCAAGGTGGAGAACGGCACCCCGCGCGACGAGCTGCTCGATCGCAAGTCCGACCTGGTGGACGCCTATCTGGCGGTGCAGACCAACCTCGCCTTCACCACCGAGCACGGTGTGCCGCGGTCGTTCGCGGTCACCTCGACCCGGCCGGCCGAGGGCAAGTCGACCACCGCGCTGGCGCTGGCGACGACGCTGGCGCGCGCCCAGCGCAAGGTCATCCTGGTTGATGGCGACATGCGCTCGCCCTCCGTCCACCATCTAGGCGGGGTGGACCACGACTATGGCCTCAGCAACTTCCTGTCGGGTCAGGACAATATCGAGGCGATGACCTTCCCCATGGCGGACCTCGGCTTTACCGCCATGTCGGCCGGCCCGATCCCGCCCAATGCCGCCGAACTGCTGACCGGCAGCCGCCTGTCGCTGCTGATTGATCGCCTGCTCGAGACCTATGATCATGTGGTCGTGGACTCGCCGCCGGTGATGGGCCTGGCGGATGCGCCGCTGATCGCCAGCCGGGTCGAAGGCGTGATCTATGCGGTGGAATCGCACGGCATCCGGTCGAGCCTGGTCAGGACCGCGCTGGGCCGGCTGGCCAGCGCCAACGCCCGCATCATCGGCGGGGTGCTCACCAAGTTCGAGTCACGCAAGGCGCACTACGGCTATGGCTATGAATATGGGTATGGCTATGGCCGGCAGGAGGGCGGGGCCAAGGCGTCGCGCGGCTGATGCCCCGGCGACGCGGATCGGCGCCGCGCTCCGCCGCGGACTGGGGCGTGCGGGGGCTGCTGGCCGTGGCGGCGATGCTGCTTGGCTATGCCAGCCTGACACGGACGCTGGCCTACCCCATCCGGGTAAGCAACCCGGAGCGCGCGCATGCCATGTCCTCCGGCGACGGGCGGATCACCGCGCAGGCCGCCCAGGCCCTTGCCGGGGTCGAGGCGACGCCGGCGGATCGGACGCAGGCCGACCGACTGGCACGAGCCGCCTTGTTGCAGGACCCGACAGCGGTGGTTGCGGTGTCGACGCTGGGTCTCGATGCCCAGGTCCGCGGCGACACCGCAGCGGCGCGGCGACTGTTCGCCTATTCCCAGGCGCTGTCGCGGCGTGACGTCAACACCCAGCTCTGGGCGATCGAGGACGCGGTCGGGCGCGGTGACGTGAAAGACGCGCTGGCCCATTACGACACTGCCCTGCGCGTATCGCGCACCGCGCCGGACCTGTTGTTCCCGGTACTGGCGGGCGCGATCGCCGACCCGGCTATCCGTACCGCTTTGACCCGGACGCTGGCGAGCCGGCCGGGCTGGGGCGACACGTTCCTTACCTACGTGGCCGTGCGGGGGCCGGACCCGCAGGCCACTGCCCGCTTGCTGACGGGGGTTCGTCGGATCGGCTTGTCTGTACAAGCGTTGGCAAGCGCCGAGATCATCAACCTGCTGGTTTTCCGGAAGTTCGTCGACGATGCCTGGTCCTATTACGCTGCGATCCACCCCGGGGCGGACCGACGCCGTTCGCGCGATCCCGGTTTCACTACTGGGGCTGACATCCCGACCTTGTTCGACTGGTCCCCGATCAACGAAGGCGGCGTCAGCACCTCGATCCAGCGTGGCGATCGAGGTGGCGTGTTCGCCTTTTCGGCGCCGGCCAGCATCGGCGGACCGCTGCTACGGCAGACGCAATTGCTGACGCCCGGCGTCTACCGGCTGCAAGGGCAGGGCAGCAGGATCGAGCAACCGGCCGGATCGCTGCCCTATTGGACGCTGACCTGCGCCGACGACCGCGAACTGGGCCGCGTCGCACAGGGTTCCGGGAAGGCGGAGGGTCGGTTCGAGGTTCCAGCCGGATGTCCGATCCAGACGCTTGTACTGGTTGCGCGTCCTTCCGACATGGTATCGGGGTTGAGCGGCCAGATCGACCGTGTTCGCCTGTTCCCGGGTGGGTGACGAAGGTTCAAAAGGGGACAGGACGTGAAGACCGAAGTCCGCAATATCGTTTGCTTGATGGGCGTCACCCTCCTGTGTGCCAGCACGTCCGTGGCGGCGCAGCAGGTACGGCAGGGGCGCGTGTTGGTGCCCGGGCAGACGGGACAGGAGCAGGCGATACTGACCGACAAGCCGATGGGCCGGATCAGCACCCGCATCGGCAACCGCGTCCAGTCGCGGGTCAACAGCCGGATCGGGCGTGGTGATCCTTCGCAGACTGGTGTTCTGTCGTCCTTCCAACAGGCACAGGATCGGGTCGGTAGGGCGGGCCGGCGCTGATCGCGCAGCCAGCCTGAGACCGGGGGGTGGGGGGAGGCTGCTTGGCTCCGGCCTCCCGGATGCCCTGCCGGATCCATCGGTCAAAGCGGGATAAGAACTTCTATCTGGCCCGTACTCCGGCGACCGATCGTCCCGGCGCGGTAGGTTGGCGAGGGGGTAATCCGACTAACGACGCGGTCCACCGATACTCGCCAGCAACGCTACAAGGCCGCATCAAGGGCGATTACAGATAACGGCCCGCTGGTCGAGAAGCTGATGGCGCCGCGATCCTTCAGGATCGCCAGGATGCCGGCGAGGCTTTTCGTGTGCGGACCTCTGGGCCCGCCGGTCGCCTTCAGCCCGGCGAGGGCGGGAACCTGCCTGCGCGCCTGTTCGAAGGCCGCATTGAGCTGCGATCTCACGATCGCGCCTTCGCCAGTGCCGCTATCGGTCAAATCGCGGATCATGGCGATGACCGCATCGATGCGGTCGTCATCAGCGGGCTGGACTTTCACGGCTGCCTTGAAGCTGCCGGTGACGTCCTCGTACACCTCACTGCCCCGCCGCAGTACCCGACGCGTGTAATCCGCGTCCTGGTTGTTGCCCTTGACGACGGTCACGTAGACGAGCTCGCGGCGATCCCCGGACGTGCTGAGCGCTTTGCGCGTCTCGCCGTCCTCGTCACCAACCGGAAGTCGGACCTCGACAACAGTGCGTGGCGTGGTCGACCACATCGCGGTGCCCCGCAGGCGCGAGACGGCGCCAGCATCGGGATCCTTGGGCTCGCCGCGTCCGGCTTTGACGACGTGGCCAATGATTGCCCAGAAGACGTCCTGCCGGCGCGACTGTCGATTGAGGTGGAACAGGAAGTTCGTGGTCGCCTCGGCATTGGCGAGATCGAAGCCGGAAAGCGACACCGCGGAGTCGATGATGACGCCGATGATCGGATCGCCGGGATGCTCGGCATTCCAGCCGTCGATGAAGGTCTCGATCCGCTGTAGCGTCTTCGAGGGCTGCCACTTTCGCGCGCGTCGACGCCTGAACAGCGTAGGGTTCGAGCCGGCGAACTCGCCCTCGCCCAGGCTCAGGAACGGTAGCAGGTGGATGCGATCGCGTATCCGGTCCGCATCGATGGTCGGGTACGCGGCGCGCATGCCGACCAGGATCGAGTCCAGCCGACCCACGAGATGCTCGCCGAGATCCTCGGCCGAGACGACGAGCACCTGCCCACGCCGCTGGATCGGTCGGCCGAGCCATTCGCCAGGTCCGAAGGCCGGGTCGCCGGCAAGATGGACTGCAAGCCACAGCAGCAGTTGCGTCTTGCCGACGGAACCTTCGCCGAACCAGACGCTCGCCCCGGTCCTGGGCAACATGCCCCGCACGACGTCGTCGTTGACGACCCTGCCATCCGCATCAGTCGCGGCACGCCTGGTCCGGCTTGCGCGGTAGTCGCCGGTTGCGGCGCGAACATGCCATGCAGAAGGCGTTTCGCTGCTCGGTCCGGTTTCGTCGTTCATCGCTCCCCCCTTGTCGGAGGCTGTGGATGGTCGGCTTTCACGCGAACAGCAACCCTCAGCTCGGCCCGTTTTATACTCGGATCGGCTATTCTGAGGCTTGACAATCGCAGCAGGATGATGAGGAGGCAGCCTCCCGCCTGCTTCCTTCTATTCATCCTTCCGAACTGACGTTCGTTGGATAAACAGAAGGAAGCGGCGGTAGAGCCTCTCTCGTGCGTCAGGCAAGCCGCGGCCGATATCGGCGCAGCAGTTCAGGCGGGGTCAGCATCCACAGTGGATGATCCAGCGCGACGCCGACGGGCACATCAACGCCTGCGCGTGTCAGCACGTCCGCCGGCACAGGCTCCAGCGTACGCATCGGAACCGCCAGTCGCAGGAGCGTACGATGCGGCTCGGGGCTGCATGCGTTCTCGCTCGGTGGGATGCCGGTCGCGTCGGTGATCCGGTATCCGGCGAGCACCCGCAGGGACGCGCAGGCGCGCGTGCATACGTCACCGAGACGTTGCCCGACCAGCCGGTCGGTACCATCGTTCGCGAGGTCCGCGCTGGACAGCGTCAGGGTCGCTCCCTCGCAATCCTCCTTGTAGTAGAGGTCATCGTCGTACAAGGACAGCTGCATACCGGTCTCGAAGAACGAGACATAGCTGTCGAAGCCGACACTGTCTTCTTCGTTCCAAAGCTCGGTCAGGCTCAGCCGCTCACGGTCTGCCAGAGCGACAAGCGCGTCGCTCGCCGTCACCGCCCACAGAGGCAACGCCTTGCCCGGCCGCCATCCGGCCAGTCGCATCATCCGCTCCTGCGCGACCCCTGCCGCGATGCTCGCGAACATGGCGTCGAGCTCAGCACGCTGAGCCACGAAGTCGCGGTTATCGATCGAGATCCGACCGGTATCGCCGGCAACGTAGGTGAGGTCCCGTGCGTCGCCCAGGTAAGCGTCGCGTTGGTCGAGCCCGAAGGGCGCCATGATCGCCAGCAGGAGCTGTCCCAGCTTGGACCGGCTCCAGCTCGTCATGCACCGCGGCAGGTCATGGTATCGCCGGGGACCAAGGTCATGGACCATGTAGGCGGCAGGCTGTTCAAAGATCTTCAAGGTCATTTCACGTCTCCATCAGTGACGCTTCACTCCCCAGAACATCTCCTCGGCGCGAAGCGCCGCTCGAACTCCGTTCGTGCAGACCCGCGCGGCGTGCTACCACCCCGATGAACGGCGGGGCATCGCAGGACAGGTGCCTGTTGAACGTGTTCAACCCACCGGCTTTCGGCTTGAGCCCCTGATCGGCAGCAGCGCCCAAGTGGCTGTTGCTGCCCACCTCGCGACAGATTAGAACAAATCGCGATCAGAACTGAGCACGAGCACGAGCAGCATCGTTCTTGCCGCATCATGGCCAGCCTGTCGGCTAATGGCGCGCTTGCGCTGATGGTGCGGTTGGCTCGTGCTCCGGAAATGCTCTTGGGCGGTGGAGGACCTTGAGGCACCCGCCTCCATCAGCGTGCGCCGAGGCTCGCAGGCGCACGCACGCGCGTCACAAAGCGAAAATGGGATCCCCGTTTTTACGGTATTGCGCCCATCCCTGTGTGAGGACAGAACAGGGCGTTGATCTTCGCTCCTGTTAGGCCGAGACCGGCAATGATGTTAGGGTCGACCAGCGGTTTGTTAGGGCCCAGACTCATTCAGAGCCAGAATGCCAGGGCGGTGGCGAGAGCGACACCTGAGAGGAAGTTGGCGGCGAGCTTGTCGTAGCGGGTTGCGACGCGGCGGAAGTCCTTGAGGCGGCAGAAGGCGTTCTCGATGAGATGGCGGCCGGCGTAGCGGTTC
>Ga0325400_1005501_pt1 | contig 11943 bp, 10 predicted proteins | sample PopdelMetagenome_2_FD_205662 | JGI IMG/M metagenome (GOLD analysis project Ga0325400, IMG submission 205662) | Populus deltoides microbial communities from Bellville, Georgia, United States - Xylem-PdKOR-R1 | ecosystem: Host-associated > Plants > Phyllosphere > Stem > Wood/Secondary xylem...
GTTAGACCCGGAAACTTGAAAATTGAATCCAAGATCAAATAGAAGGATCCAAGGACCTAGCCTCGTTTGAGGGCAGAAACAAATTAAAAGTTTATACGTGTGCAATCATCATAAAGAAATAAACTTACTGTTTTGGAGAGTGTTGATCCGAAAGAAAAACTTACATGTGAGAATTCCCTTCTTGTTCCTGAATCAATTACTTCAGTGTCACTTCAATTACTAAAATTAAAGTGATATTCCACAGTACGAACGTCTTTGTAAATTTTGTCAAGTTAACGCAGAGAGTCAAGATGGAAGAAGAGAAAGAGAAAACTATGTTCTTTCAATAATGAAAAACATTTCATTCTATATGGGTTATGTTCCTTTATATATGATTAGAGGAGGCGGTTACATTCTTTAGTAACTCCTCTAATAACTTGGATCAGGCTCATCCATCATGGACGGACCAGACCTAACCCAATAACCAACATCTCTCACTCGCCCATGAAGGACTGAATCTCTCTAATACATTATACTTCAAACTTGCACAAGAATGTCATACTTGACGAACGAACCGTACGACCTGAAGAACACAGTTAAAGGAGCTCCAATATATAAACCTAATACAGGCCATATAGGAGACATCAACCTTATAATTAATTATTCCTTAAAGTGTACTAATATACCCCAAGCATTTTTAGTTACACATGACTGAATATAATTCAATCCCTCAAGAATTTTCATACTCAATCCATCCTTACAATTACAAGTATTCTAAATCATATCAAATCTATTCAAGTGATATGATCCCGACCGGTGAATGCAAGTAACAGGTGTAGAACTAAAATTACTTTTTCTTTCGCTCTCATATCAATCAAATCTAAATTAACTCGCTTTCCTAAGAGTATTTCTTTAAGTCGAATCATTCCATGACTATAGGATATGTTTCTAAAGTAGCGATCATTAATACATCACCTCATGATATAGTCAAAAGTCACAAAGGGTAAGATTTTGAGATCTTAGATATGATCTTCAGGACTCGCATAATAAAGAAGCAGGGATCCATTCTTTTATTCCTGTAATGGTCGCTAGCACATTTAGTATGAAATATGTTATAGTGGAGCTTACTCTTTTCTTTTCTTAAGACAAAGAGTGTATGTCGTTGCTCTCCTTGTTAAAGGAAATACACTATACGAGTCTTAGTCTTGTTGCTAAAAACATAGACTTCAAATCAGAAATTCTCATTTGCTCATTTTTCATTAGTGACAAATGAATAATTTTATACTCGGCTTCAATCATAATAGACACATGAATTGCGGGAATTCATTCATGCCGATTCTTTTATTTAAAAACCTCATCTTGGTCCCAGCTAATGTGACTTTTTAATAATCATTTTGAGTTAAAATTACTCCCACTGCGCCCAAGTCGCTTATTGAGCATTAAAACTCAAATAGTCTCATCTCTACTCACCTTACAAATACCAAAAGTGATTGCTCATGTGAGTGAGCCAATCTAAGTCTATCGACATACTATAACAAATTGTACTATATGATACCCACAATATATTCATGAAACAAATAATTAATAAAATGATATTCTAATGGCATTTATTCATTACTCAATCACTGTAAGCTTTCGTATGATCCTTAAAACTAATTATATTGCTAATTACATTCTACATAGGCCTAGGGATCTCACATGTCTAACATATGCATCCCTTGCTATTGGTTTTGTGAGTGGATCTGCAACCATAGAATTTGTAGAAATGTGTTTTAGGATCACATCTTGTTCAATAATTGCTTCTCTAATGTAGTGATATCTCATCTTGATGTGTTTGGTCTTTCCATGATATTTTGGATCTTTGGCCACAATTATTGCAGCAGTGTTATCACAGTAAATCGTCACTAGATCTGATGCTGATTTGATAATTTTCAAATGATACAGAAAATTTTTTAACCAAACAGCATCTTATGTTACTGCGGAACAAGCTACATACTCGGCCTCCATGGTAGATAAGGCTATGTAGGATTGTTTCTTTCTCCTCCATAGTATTGCACTATCATTAAGCAAGAAAGCACATCCTGAAGTTGATTTTGATTGGTCGACATCTCCTCCCCAATCAGCATCAGAGAAACCAATCAATCGTAAATCTTTCTTTTCTTGGTAACATAGCATGTAATTTGAAGTTCCTTTCAGATATTGTAAAATCCTTTTGACTGTCATCCAGTGTTTCTGACCAGGGTTGGATTGATATCGGCTAACCAATCCAACGGCATAACATATATCGGGACGTGTGCACATCATTGCATACATCAAACTACCGACAACAATAGCATAAGGTACTCTGGACATTTTATCCTTTTCTTCTAGAGTCTTGGGACACATATCACAGCTTAGGCTCAAACTTTTATCAACAGGGGTGTCCATTGGTTTGCTATCTTCCATGTGATAGCGCTCTAACATCTTTTTGATGTAAGTCTCTTGAGTTAAACCCAAAAGCCTTTTAGCGCGATCTCTTATGATTTTCACACCAAGTACATAGCTGGCCTTACCCATGTCTTTCATTTCAAAGTTTGATGATAACCACTTTTTAGTAGTATCAATCATCTCTTTGTTATTTCCAGCTATTAAGATGTCGTCAACATATAAGGACAATATTATAAAACTATTGTTAGAACGTTTTAAATACACGCAGTGATCTTCTTCCATCATTGTAAAACCATCCTTAAGGATAGCTTGATGAAACTTAATGTTCCATTGTCTAGAGGCTTGCTTAAGACCATATATGGATCTTTTAAGCTTGCAAACTGTGTGCTCTTGTCCTTTAGTCTCGAATCCTAAAGGCTGATCTATATAGATCTCCTCATTTAGTTCTTCATTGAGAAACACAATTCTAACATCCATTTGATATAACTCTAGGTCCATATGTGCGACTATAGCTAAAATAAGGCGAACTGAAGTAATCCTCACAACTAGTGAGAATGTATCTTCATAATCAATTCCCTCTTCTTGAGTGTAGCCTTTCGCTACTAGTCGAGCCTTATAACGTTCTATTGACCTGTCCGCCTTACGTTTAATTTTAAGAACCCATTTATTTTCAATGGATCTTCGTCCTGACGGTAAATCAACCCAAGTCCCAGACTTGATTAATTTTCATTGACTCCATTTCTTCTTCCATAGCTTTAATCCATTCACTTGTTTTAGGACTAGATAGAGCATGACTAAATGTTTTAGGTTCTTCATCATCTTGTGGAGCAATCATGAACGCTTCCCTCTCAATCTCAAATTGACAACGAGGAATTGGTTTACGAATGCTTCTTCGAGGTTAAGATTGCTTATGATCTTGCTCCATGAGAGTAGGAATAGATAAAATATCACTCTCACTATTTCTAGGAGGATTAAAAGTTTCATCTAAGTCCTCTACTGAATGGCTTGCTGCGCCATAATCTAGATTTTCCATTTCATATAAATGAAAATCTTTTTCAACCTCATCTGTCTTTGGAAAAACCTTTTTTAAGAATACAACATCACGCAATTCAATCTCTATTACTCTTCCATCAGCTTTTTCACCAATAAATACAAATCATTTGGAATGTTCAGAATATCGTATAAAGATACACTTCTTCCCCTTAGGACCAAGTTTTCCATATTCATGAGAAGTATTGTGAATATAAGCTGCACACCCCTATGGATGAAAATAACCTAGATTAGATTTGACACCATTCCATAATTCATATGGGGTGGACGAGACAGATTTAAAGAGCACACGATTAAGTATGTAAGCAGCAGTTAATAATGCATCTCCCAAAAAGGAAATTGGTAAGTTAGTTTACGCCTTCATTGACCTAACCATGTCAAATAGGGTTCTATTCCTTCTTTCCGCTACACCATTTTGTTGTGGAGTATAAGGAATAGTTAGCTGTCTAGCTATACCCTTTTCATCACAAAATTTTTAAATTGTTCAAACAAATATTCACGTCCTCGATCAATTCTTAAAGCTTTAATCTTGGTACTTAGTATATTCTCCACCAAATTGGTGTATCGAATGAAGCAATCCAATGCTTCAGACTTATGTGAGATCAAATAAACATGACCAAATCGTGTAAAATCATCTATAAATATGATGAAATAATTTCCTCCATGTCTTGCTCTCACATTCATTGGGCCACAAATGTCTGAATGAATAAGCTGTAATGAACTACTAACTCCTTTAGCTTTGCCAAATGGTAATCTAGTTGTTTTTCCAGCAAGGCAATGCTCACAAATGGGCAATTCCTCTTTGGTAAGTGATCCCAAAAGACCAGCTCTTGTTAATCTATGTAATCGATCTTGCCCAATATGTCCTAATCTAGCATGCCAAGTTATGATATCACTATCATTAATAGTGCTGGAATTTTGAACATAAATTGAAGCATCATAATTAATAGATACATTAACGGTGTCTAACACCATAAAACCATTTAATACAAAACCAGAACCATAAAAAATATTATCCAGATGTATTTTTACTCAACAACTAAGAAACACAATATTAAAGCCCAATTGGAGTAAAGCAAGAACAGACACAAGATTTCATCGAACTTATGGATCGTAGAGTACATCATGAAGATAAAATGTGCGACCACCCCGCAAATCTAATTTGCAGGTACCGATCCCAAGCACAGTAGTGGAAGCATTATTCCCCATGTATATGTATTTACTTCCCTTTGAAATTCGATAAAATTCCATAAAGGTTGTTCGATCCCTTGTTATGTGGTCAGTTGCTCATGAGTCTACAGTCCAAAAAGAAACAGATTCAGCAAGCATTAAACAACTGCTAACGTATAAGTTAGAGCGATGATTGTGGTTAAACATTACCTTTGGCTCAGTGCAATCACGAGCAAAGTGACCAGATTTACCACAATTGAAACAATTCATATTCTTGCCTTTCTTATCGTCGTGTTTCCCACACTTGCGCTTATGTCCACTGCTACTTACTTTTATTTCTCTCTTGCCATATTTGGGACCCTTAGCCTTACCCCTTTTATATTTAGAGCCATATGCTCCACGCATCTTTGTCTTGGATATAAAAGCCTCATTAATAAGCTTTTCAGCATGAAGTCGATCTTCTTCAAGCTCGACATGACGAGCAACATCATCAAATGTCTTAATGTTGTCATTGTGGGTAAGGTTAACATGCATGTGTTCCCAATTACTTGGCAAAGAGCGGATAACTACTTGGACTTGTTGTTCATCAGTCATCTCATGCCCAGTACCCCTTAATTCAGTAATCATGTTAGACATGACTGTAAGATGCTGCCTCATCGTTTGATTTTGGAGCTTCTTATAGCCATTGAATTTGAGGGTTAACTGACGAAATCTAGTAGTGGAGGTTCCTCCATACTGAATGTTCACTGCGTCCCAAACAGATTGAGTTGGACGATGCCTCTCAAAATGCAGCATTATATCATTTCTCATGCTGCTCAACATCAAAATGCGATCTACACGATCCTTGTGTTTATAGGTTTGATATAATTCCATATCAAGTCTGTGCTGAGCAGTGTTTCCTTACTCAGATTCAGCCATCGGTTGTGTGATTGTTTCCAGCATTTCTTGCTCTTCCAGGAGATACTCAATCTTACGATGCCAAACATCGTAATTCTTTTCACTTAGTTTGTCTTCATGGTTCAAATCAGCAATAATACTCTTAAATGCAGCCATATTAAGCGTTATTGTCAGTAATTACAAATATTAGTATCTAGTACAATTTAATTGATATATTTTGCCACTCCATTTTAAATTAAACAAATAATAATCTAACACATACAATAGAAATGAAAAGAATGTTAAACACTTAATCAATTTCTATTTGTATGGTCTAATTATTATTGGAAATTTAAATGAGTGGTAATTATAGTTATTAGTTTCAACTAACAACTCCCACTAATCAGGTTGCATATATTATCATATATATGCATATAATGTAATTAAACTTAAATTACATAAAATATTCAGTTCACAATTAAACAACCATTCATTTTAAAAAAAAATACAATATTAAGAATAATAAATTTCAGAATTGTTTTATATTGTAGGCACATAAGTAGGGTCTCTAATTACGTCATCCACTTCATCAAAGTCATCTCCTCCAAGTTCATTATACTTAAACCATGGAATGAATTTAGCAGTAGCATCCAAACGACTTGTGCTTCTTCCAGTTCGTTGTATACCCTTTTCGGCATACTAACGTTCCCTCTCAAGCAGCATTTCATCTGTGAGATTGTTGAAATCTAAGGATTCCAGCCTATATTCCAATGATAGTCGCACCGGCATCCATTCCTCAGGTAGAGACTTGAGAACGATTAACATTTGATGTTCCATGTAGAATTCATAAACACCACTCATAGCCAGTCTAATCATCCAATGATACATGTAATCAATATGCTCTTGAATTTTATGAACAGGATTAAAGGCATAACCCAGCAAACGATACCAATGTTGATCGATTTGTTGTTGCTTATCCACTACAACAAAATATTTCAAAGGCACATAAATATTATACTTAATATTTAATTAAAGCATGTATCATCATATATGTTAAAAAATATATATGGAAATTAAGCAATTTATTTTAACAATAAATAAATTACTCCACAATTTAACAATTTATATTAACAAAAAAATATTAATTGTCTTAATATTATTTTATTTTTTAATATATTAACATTTTTAATATATATTAATATATGTACACATCTTTTAAAAGATTTTGTTCATTCGGTTTTCCTTTTTTTTTTAATAATTGTCAAATGGCAGTTAATTAACTGCCAAATGACAGTCCCAATTGACTACCGAATGCCAATGACAATATTAACTGCTGAATGGCAGTTACACATCTTTGAAAAGATGTGTCCTTTCAGGTGATTATCAAATTTTTTTTAAATGACAGTTAATTAACTGTCAAAGTTCAATTGACTACTATCAATTGAAAATGAATATGGTAGCTTTTAATCTCCATTTCTATCATCAATTCACACATGAATTGATAATAGAATTATATAACTAAGCAGAAAATATTTTCTAATTAATTATAGAAAAGACAAATTCATAACTAAATTACTTCATAAAATTTTGTAAATTCAAAATTCTCAATAAAAATATTCTTTTAACACAAAATTTACATCTATCATTCATGTAATAATAGATATACTGCATAAAAGCAATATTAAAAATCGTGGCTCTGATACCAATGTAAATCGGAAAGGAAAACTTACTTGTGAGAATTCACTTTCTTATTCTTGGATCAATTACTTCAGTGCCACTTTAATTACTAGAACCAAAGTGATATTCCACAGTACGAACGTCTTTGTAAATCTTGTCGAATTAATACAGAGAGTCAAGATGGGAGAAGAGAAAGAGAGAACTATGTTCTTTCAATAATGAAAAACATTTCATTCTATATGGGTTATGTCCCTTTTATATATGATTAGAGGAGGTAGTTACTTCCTTTAGTAACTCCTCTAATAACTTGGATCAGGCCCATCCATCATGGGCGGACCAGGCCTAACTCAATAACCAACAAAGAGTTTATTATGTTAAATACCAATTAGTTGCGTTTTAAGTAATACTACTTTGATCCAAAAATGATTTGGTGGGTATCCCAAGTAAAATCGTTGCCCTATTATTTTGAGAATTTGATGGTGCTTAGAGTGGCCTGCGGATGCCTGTCTGTAAAAGAAACCTGAATTCCCAAAATCACACAAATCAGCAACATAGTTTGACATGGTTATAATTAAGTTTGCACTAGATTAGTATCTTAAGATAGAAATATAAATAAATATGTTTCATCAGAGAAATATAAACTGAGACATAAAAAAATTGTCACAGTTTTCAAGTGTGAATGTTTATTTTTTAAAACAAAAACTATTTTTTACTACAGTTTTCCATCAGATATTCAAGATAGAAATATTTGATGAAAAAAATGATAGGAACCCATTATGCAATGCAATAGTGGAGACCATATAGGATATTGTGAATGCTTAGGAGAAAGCGAGGAATCCAATTGCAAAACCTAGATTGTTGTAAGCAAACAACAACAACAATGTTGGCTAACTTGGAACGTATCATTCAATTGATGGGAGGCGCAAATAAAGATCATGAAGAGTAGATACTTTCCTAGATATTTACCTTTAAGGCATGCCAAAACTCAAACCTATTCCTAAATTTGATTAGATTTCATTCTAGAAAATTTCAAAGAAAAGATTTATTAACTGGTTAACAGACTTGTCATACGCAAACTTTCTTATGGTGCTAGAGAATGGTGGCTTGAATTTTTAGACTTTAGAACTCGTATTAGTATGCCTTTAATTCTATCTTGGCAAGATTTGAAACAATCGTTAATTTTGAGGTTTATACAAGATGATTATAAAAAAATTTTATATCGAGTACATAAGCAATTAGATTGTTATTATTTGCCCTTTGTTCAACCTTTTAAAATAGCAAGTAAGAAAATTATGGAGGAGGAGTTGTCATCTATTCAAAGTAAACAATTTCAATATCACAATAATGACAACAATAATATTGTTGCAAATATTAATCTAATTGTCGATGTTTTATCAACTAATACAGAAGAAGAAATCAAAAAGCTTCTAAATTAGTATGTTATAGCAATTCTAAAGATCTTGTAAAACATGGAGGACATGGCAATTCTTCTAAAGATATTATAAAAGATTATCTTGAAGTTTCTTTAGATACAAAAGTTGAAGTATTGGAAGTCATGGATAATGATAAGATGAAGTTTAAAGTAAAAAAATGTATGAAGAAACTATAAGTGGACTTTATAGGAACAAAAAGTATAATATTAAATATGAATTTTTCTTTAGCACGCATACATCATAAATTAAAATTTGAAGTTTCCATATCAAAAATATGTTACTTCATGAATATATTGGCTACAATGCTATATTTGAAGTATTTATTTGTTTGGAGTGAAAAAAAGTGAAGTATTTATTTGTTTGGAGTGAAAAAAAGTTTAAGTCGTGATAGGTAACTCAAGTCATGTTTTTTAGAAGTTGAGGGGACTAACGTGGGAAAAAAATTTCAATATTATTGGTGTAATAATATTTATTGTATTATTTCATTAATGGATAAGATTTTTAGATGTTGAAGAATTTATAAAAAATCTAGAATGCAATTTGGTAAATTAAACATAACTTTTAATATGACTGTTAGATTGAGCTAAACTTTTACCAGAAGATTCTCAAAGCTTTGTTTCCTATTGGGCTAAAATCTCATGATTATCTAAGATCGAAGAGGCTTTCAAATAAAAGATGGAAGTTGCACAAGTTTGTTTTTATTTACATTGTTGTACTTTGATTTTTTTTTTAGGACTTTTAATTTAATTATTAATTTACTAGTTAGTAATTCTTTTTATAGTTAGTAATTCAGTAATTCTTTTTATAGTTAGTAATTCTAATGCTAGATGAATTTTATTAATTAGATAAATTTTAATTAGAAATTCTTTACTATAAAGAATTTTAGTTTTATTTTAGTTTTAATTAGGATTTCTCTTCTACTATAAAGGATTTTAGAACTAACATAAATAAAAATGTTAAGTTTATTTTAAGATAAAGTCTATTATTAAGATTTTATAAAATAGAGTTTCTTTTAAATTTCGCTTAGATCTAACCTTAGAATTTAAAAACCCTAACTTTTATTCACAATATATACACGGCGGTGGATCAAACTAACCCTGGCGGTGTAGAGACTGCACTGTAAAATAGTGGTGGTAGCAACACTGACCCATGCTTAGGTTTTACACAAATGAGCCCCATGCAAAAATGATCTAAGCCAAGGATCTGCAGTATAGGGCATTCAATGACCAAGAATTTCCTTCTCCCATTTCCACCAATGATAAGATCCAAACAAAGAGGCTCATGTTGTTCTGACAGTTTAAAAACCAAGGCTTCCGATGACACCCATTGTTCCACTACCTGTCAATAACAGTATTATAATTTGCAATCAAGGCCATTATCATCATCCCATTATCATCATCCCTGTTCTTGCTCTTAGTTAATTTTAGGGGATTATCTGCTCCAATTAGCTATTGAGCTCAAAATCAATAGCCTTCATTTGCAAAACATGCTTGACTGCCAATTACCATGCATAAACAAACAAGAGAAACTCCGGAACAAGCTGAACCGAAGAATTCCACGGTAACTCTGCAAATTCCTTCATTTCGTTAATTCCCACTTGAGGTAAATAGGCACATTGATTCGTAACTTGCCAACGTAAGGGATTAAATAGTTTTCCACAAAAAGACCAGAAATGAAGAGCCATTTCAATAATTTAGGCTAATCAAACACATCCTGACCGTAATTATGCATGAAACAAAACGCAGGTATTTGAGATGCTATTTAGCTGTGATATCTTTCAAATCATTGCTAAATATGTACTCTGATCTCCACAGCCTAACTGCTCAGAAAATCTAATCTCCCTATTCTCCATTAGAATCACCAGAATATCTTCTTGGTCCTAAAAAAAAATACTTAGTTTATCTCCTCGTATTCACAACATATACGAGCAGGTTTATGCAAAGCCTAGAGCCCTAGGACAAAGGGACAGCAGAGTCAAGGAAATGCCTGAGATTTTGTTAAGCTCACCTCACAGCTATTTATCTATTTTTCTAAGCCCCTTTTATTCAAACTTATGTATATTGTAATTTGTAAGTGATTGGCAGGGGTTTCCCCCTCCTCAAACTCTACAGAAATTGTAGGCACAACTAGAAACTCCTCATAACCACAAATAATGCAATTACCTTTCTAGTGTGTGTTAATAATAATTGTACGAGACGGGAGAGAGAAATGTTCAATGTTTTCTTCGAAAACAAAGTCTATCACAAGAACAAAGTAATCTTTAAGTAGTCCTAAAATCTAAACGTCCAAACATTAGTAAGCAACCATGAGTTTCAAGTGATTGCCAAACATTAGTAAGCAACCATGAGTTTCAAGTGATTGCAGACATTCTACATAAGATATAGATGCTCACAGTGTAGTCTGTGGTGCATTCAAAGAATGAAAATGAAAACCATTCAAACCGACCAACACTATTCTTATGTAATACCTTTAGACAATATTGCCATCAAAATGAAAACCATCAACATGTAGTGGATAAAAAATCCTTACTGGCCTTGTGAATGCCTGCAATTCTCCTACCTAATACCTTTAAGATGAACTGACTAACTTGGCCCCATAATGCACATGGTTTGAAAAAGCTAATGAAATTCCAGTTAGATACTTTATACCTTGAAAAGGGCCAATATTCATGATCTATGGGGATTTACTGTTCTAGGTTAGAAGCCCTACTCAAATTTAAAAGAAAATTAGGTCGCTTATGATTAAGTTCAGAATACAGTAACAATGTCATGCAGAGAACCTGCTACAGGCATCCAATTTCACAAAGTAATGTGTTCAAGTCACACATATAAGAAAGCCCTAGTTGTGCATCCGAGTGAATATACACCAAAGTGCAATTAAACCCATCAAATGGTGGTTTAAAAGCACATTCAGCCAATGCTTGAATAGTAATAACTTTTTTCAGCAATGAACTCTAATCCATCCATAGAAATATTTTTAAGATAGTGACATCCTAGTCCATTGTATTCTAGACAATGGGGAGACTACTGAATGCTTCTGTAAACAGCCATGAGGTGATTCTTAAGAATAAGCAAACCGTGCAGTAATATTGTCTAAAAGAGAGTTTTCATGAGCTGTACTAGAAACTCATGTTTAACTAACATGTTTATCTCCCATAGTCCCTAATTTCCTTTCCATCAGCCCTAAACCTTCCTAAAAGCATAACCAACATCCATACAATATAATAACACTATCTTTTCGTTCTTCAACTCTAGCCATATCAAGGGCAGCACAACTATTAAGCTTAACTAAATTTCAACATCTCCATCTCTAATTGACCAACAACGAGCAG
>Ga0325400_1005502_pt1 | contig 11943 bp, 11 predicted proteins | sample PopdelMetagenome_2_FD_205662 | JGI IMG/M metagenome (GOLD analysis project Ga0325400, IMG submission 205662) | Populus deltoides microbial communities from Bellville, Georgia, United States - Xylem-PdKOR-R1 | ecosystem: Host-associated > Plants > Phyllosphere > Stem > Wood/Secondary xylem...
TATCAATCAAAGACTTTGCCGTGGCAAGATCTTTCTTTGATAAAGCTACCGCACCCAAACCAACATTGTTCAGCTGATTTTTAGCATCAGCTGCTACCCCCTTTTCAAAGGCTTGTTTTGCTGCATCCGGCTCACCTGCCTTCAATTCAGCATAACCGAGGTGAAAATAGTTGTCGGCTGAGGGAGCACTGCTTGCCAGGGCTTGGAAGGTCTGGATGGCCTTGGTATAACGGCCTGCTTCCAGGTCTTTAATGCCCGACTGCGCATCCTGAGCAACCGCCTGCAACGTGCCAAACAAACCAGCGGCAACAGTTGTGAACAGAGCTTTCTTCGTGAAATTCATGCCAATTCAGGTTAATTGAGAAATGGGTGAAAAATAATTATACTACTTTATTTTAACAAAATACAAAGATAAAAAATTGCTTTCAAAGCAAAAAGTTTTACCTCCTTTGCAGATAAATCTCTCGGTTATAGGGTATTGCGGGCCAGAGACCACTTTTTTCGATTAGCAAGCCACCTACGTCCCTTGCAATATAGGTCATTAATCCGCCCCCTAATCCTGAGTGAGCTTCGCGGCTAATAATGTACACTTTTCGACGAAACGGATAGGTCTCTAGACCTAAGTTTTTCTGGAATGGCTGGTAGTAATCGTCGATGGAAGCAGGATCTGTTTTCTCCGACACTCCTAACACGCGCAAGTCCCTGGATAGTTCCGCCGTTAGAGGTACATCGCCATCGCTGATCCAGTTAACACCAATGAACCCAAGCGCCAGCGGTGTTTTCTTAACGTAGTCAATTACCTCTCTGTTTGATTTGACCGTAAATATTTTCAAACGTTTTAAGTCGTTCACTTTAAACCGCTTGAGCATATAAGTCAGATTACTGGAGCTGTTGTTATCAAAAACCAGAACAATTGGTCCACTCGAGGTAGTCCCCTTCAATTGTTCCCAGCGCGTAATGCTACCCTGAAAGATTCCGGCTAATTCTGGAACTGTGATTAAACTGTCTTTATTGCTACGACCAACAATCAATGCGATGCCATCGGTTGCAATAAACTGCGTTTTAACCTTTAGTTTTTTCTGATCAAGAAAGTCTTTTTCCTTTTGATCCAGTTCACGCGTTGAGAACACGAGCCGAGCTCCGTTCTGCAACATCGTACTGATGGCCTGTTGTTCAGGCTGAAACAAGACGTTGAATTTAGCCTTTGGATTGACTCCCTCATATGCCTTACACAAGTCATTCACCATCGGTTGTAACGACTCATCGGCGGTAATGGTAATCTCTCCCTGTGATGGCGTATCACTTGGTCTCGAACAGGCAGCCAACGAGAGCAGGGCGATCCAGGTTGCTTTTTTTGCTAATAGATTCATTACTCCCGAAAACGTTGTACAACACGATAAATCCGGAATAAGCCATAGATAATCAGCAGTATCGCTAGTGCATAGCGGAACATGCCTGTTGGCAAAATCCCTAAAGATTGAGAGGAGGCAACTAGATAGATGCCTCCTCCCAAATAAGCCAGACCCATCAGTAAGCCCAAAGAGCGACTGAGCAGGTCTGGCGATGATTGTCTTCTCATGCAAGAATATTACTCCAATTGGAAATTAATTGGCAGGTTATATTTTACTCGCACTGGCCGACCCGATTGTTTACCTGGTCTCCATTTCGGCATGGCCTTGATTACGCGGATGGCTTCTTCGTCAGTTCCAAAGCCCAAGCCTTTCAATACCTGCACGTCCTGGATACTACCGTCTGTGTTAACTACGAAGCTAACAAACACACGACCAGATACGTTGGCTCTTGAAGCGGCTGCCGGGTAGCGGATGTTCTTACCCAGGAACTGGCCCAGAGCAGACATCCCACCTGGAAATTCCGGCTGCTGTTCAACGACGGTGAAGACCTGATCTTCTTTGGGAGCGGCTTCAACGGCAACTTCCTGCTTTGTTGGACCTGGAGCGGTTGCTTCCGGCGCAACAATCGTTTCTTCAGCGTTTGGATCCCCTTCCTGCGTTTTCTCAGCCGCAACCGCTTCTTTTAATTCTTCAACGGTCGGCGGAGGAGTTTCTTCGGGAACATCCTCATCCGGTTTAACTTCCGGGGGAAGGAATTTCACCGTGTTCACCTTCGGTACTTCAACCGGTGGTGGTGGTGGCGGTGGCGGTTCGTTGGGATCAATCGGCGGTGGTGGCAACTTCATTAAGTCCACTTCAACCATGGCCTGCTCTTCCTCTTTAGGAGTCAGAGCCGTGATGATTGTAGGGGCAGCCATCGCAACAAGAAACAGTACAGATCCAATGATCAGTGAACGGTAAATTGTTTTTGAATAGCCTTGCCGTAATGAGTACGCACCATACGCTTTGTTACGATCCGCAAACACGATATCATCGAGTGTTGTTGCGGTTGCGTTTGTTACTTCTGCCATGGTGATTAAATGTTAATGGGACTTATACGTTACTTTAATTTATCAGCGATGAGTTTATTCTCATCTGGTGTCAACTGATCCACTAACGCATAACGCTTGGTCTTCGTGATGGCCATTTCGTCCAGAATATCTACCATATTACGATAAGTAGATTTTGTGGTCGGCTTAATAACCACGACAAAGTCAGCTCCTACTTTGCTTTTATTCGTTTGGATAGCATCCCGAAGTTCCTGGCCGAAACGAACTGTCTTCAGATCTGGATTTTCGTTGGCTGCTTTTCCAAAGATGTAATGCACTTCATTGTTCTGGCCCAGAAAAACGGTCATTACTTTAGAAGCCTTGATAGGCTCTGTTTCTTCCTGTTTTTCCGTCTTGTCTGGCACGTTTAGTGTCATCGAAGTGGGCTTATTCAAGGTAGTGGCAAGAATGAAAAAGGTAATCAAAAGAAAGCCCAAGTCAACCATCGGGGTCATATCAACCCGTGTGGACGCTTTTTTACCGCGGACTTTCCCACCACCTTTGTGCTTACCACCACCACCACCACTATCTATTTCTGCCATTGTCTTACAAAATTAAGGCGATGAATGCGTGTTTTGGTTAATAAGAAATGGGATTAATCATTTGTCCAGCCCGCTGGCGGAGCTTCAGAACCTGTGATCAGGTTAAACTTATTGATGTTCTGCGATTGCAGTGAGCTCAATACGTTTTTGAAACTTGGAAACTTAGACAGATTATCTCCTTTCACAGCAATCCGCAAATTGTTGTTTGCTTTCCGGGCGTTGAAAATCCACTGAGCAAGCTGGTTGGTTTGCGGGTTAGCTGAAGAGTCAACCGGCATACCAGGCTGCTTGAGTGCTTTCTGCTGCTCTGGTCTTAAAGCAAGGAATGATTTCAGTTGGTTAACTGGCATTCCAAAGTTAGGCATCAGAGAGAAGGCTTTCTTTTCCCGATCGGAAAAAGTCATTCCGTAAACTTCCCCAATGTTGTCCAGCATAGCAACCCGGTGTTCCTGGTTGTCAATACCGAAGAATACCTTCCCGGCTTTATCAAGACTAATCGTCATGATATCCGTATCGGGCACCTTGATCCCAGAGATTGATGTCGGGGTTTCAATGGATGCGGCATCATTCTGTTTAAACTGAGCGGTCATGATAAAGAAGCTCAGTAGCATGAATGCCATATCACACATAGCCGTCATGTCGGTCGTCGGCCGTGAACGTTTTGGCTTTACTATAGGCATATTTGTACGTTTTTTATATAAACGTTAAGCCAATAAATTTAATTAGTTATGAGCAGCAAAATTTTGCTGAATGCTCAGACCGATTTCGTCGATGTTGTAAGTCAGTTCGTCAATACGGCTAGTGAAGTAGCTATACATGATCGTCGCGATAGCAGCCGTACCGATACCCAAAGCCGTGTTTACAAGGGCCTCAGAGATACCCGTTGAAAGAGCAGCCGTATCAGGTTGTCCTGAGCTACCCATGGCGCTAAATGCACGAATCATACCTAATACCGTTCCTAACAGGGCGATCAGGGTAGATACAGAAGCCAGCGTTGCAATGATCGTCAGGTTCTTTTCCAGCATCGGCAGTTCAAGCGTCGTAGCTTCTTCTACTTCTTTCTGCAGAGCAACCAGTTTTTGTTCTTTGGTCAGTTCAGCATCCGTTCTCAGTTGTTGGTACTTCAACAGAGCCGTTTTTACAACGTTACCAACTGAACCTTTTTGACGATCGCACTCTTTGATAGCGCCTTCAACGTCGTTACGATCCAGCATGGCTTTGATTTTCTGTACGAACTCGTCGATCGAGCCAGAACCGTTAGCACGTCCAATCGTGAAGAAACGCTCAATTGAAAACACTAACACAATCAGGAAGCACGTAAAGAGCAGAGGTACGATGAACCCTCCTTTGTAAACGACGCCAAAATAGTCGCCATCTACGGGCAGGTTTTCAGGGTTACCACCTTGGAAGTGACTTGGGTCACCAAACACGAACATGTACGTGCAAACAGCAACAATAAACAGAATGGGAATAACAAACACCGGGTTCAGGCCGCCCTTCTTTTTCTTTGCCGGAGCTGCTGCTTTAACTGGTGCTGGAGTTGGAGTTTGTGTTTTCATTAGACTTACTGTAGGGTTAAATTGAAACTGGTTTTTTGTGTAAAGAAAGTGAAAATTTCAGATTGGTCTATTTTTGTGAAATAAAATTTCGAATGGCTCTTATCGAAGCCTAGTACAAAATTATCAATTTTATATTTGAATTTACACAAGCGGTCATCGCATTTTTATAAAAAAATTCTGGTCTTTTAAATCTTTTTAGCTTTTTCTAAGTTACTGTCAACGTTGTAATTGTTTGCGGTTAGCAATAATGTCCTATTTTACATACGTTTACCCAGTATATGACTATTCTACGATAGAAATTAATTTTGTACATAAATATTTTCTAAGTAATAATAACATCCCGGCAAAGTACTTCCAACGGATTTGCAAGATCGGTTATAAAGCAAAACGGTTAGTGACCGGACTCTAAATTTAAAAATAAATTAACAGGATTCCTTTACCAGGCGAGCCGCAGGTTTTAATAAATACAGAAAGCAAACTGTGGAAAATCCAGCAATCACCAGGAAGGCCGTCCGGAACTGGCTTGCTTCATTGTTGTATAAATAAGCTGATAAATAAGCCCCTAAGCCAATGCCGGCCTCGAGCGCAATGTACATCGTTGCCAGCGCCCGCCCCCGATTATCCGCGTTGCTAAGATCGACCGTCCAAGCCTGAGCCGTGGGTGAGTACATGCCACTGGCTATCCCAAAAATAACCCCGCTCAACAAAAAAGCCGTTTCCGACTGACTGAAAGCCAGCGCCAGCATGGCCACGGTAATTAAAACCGTGGCGACCCGCAGAACAGGTCGGCGACCGTAGCGATCAGAAACTTTACCCGCCATAAAGCGAATGGCCAGCGAGGAAATCGTGAATACGGCAAAAAACAATCCTTTGTTTCCTACCCCCAGCGCCTGACTAAAATCCGGCGCGAGCGTAATGACGGCGCCAAAGCTGAACGAATTTAAAAAAGTAACCAGGGAAGGCGGAATTACTCTGGGCTCGAAAATGTCCCGGCGGGAAATGCGCAGTAAATTCCAGCGAAATGGCACGCGCTCAACCAGCGTTTCCTTCATGTTTAAGAGAATGCCAATAGACAACAGCGCCAGTATGGAAGAAGTATAGAATAGCGCATTCAAGCCCAAACCGGCTGTCAACCAGCTTCCGAGCGCGGGCCCGAACGCCATGCCTACGCTCCCGCTCAAGCCCAGCACGCCCATTGCTTCGCCCCGCCGATCATCCGGCACAATATCGGCGACGTAGGCGGATGTCCCGGTTGGCTTAAATCCCGTTGAGAACCCATGCACCAACCGAAGTACCAGAAAGGCCGTGATCGCGTTGACCGCGGCCAGAGACAGCATTGGGTAAATAAAGCCGCAGATAAAACAGATTATAGAGCCAAAGGCCATCACCGGCACGCGTCCAACCTTATCAGTCAATCGACCGCTGAACGGGCGCGAGAGGCCCGCCGTTATCGTAAATAAGCTAATAATGTACCCTTTGTAATCAGCTCCGCCCAAGCTGGTCAGATAATCCGGCAGCTCGGGAATCAGCATGTTAAAACTGGCGTAGAAGAGGAACGAACTTAAACAGAGAAGAAAAAAAGCGAACGTGTAGATAGTAGATGGCTTTTCCATTCGCAAAACTAAAAAGCCACTTCACAAATTGAAAGTGGCTTTCCGATCTTTTCTTAACCTAAACTAATCCTACAGTAGGGTGGACTTTAGTCCATAATGATAGTACGGGCGTGCTGCTGCAACACAGGTGTCGTGACGTTCAGTTGTTTGCGGATGCTGCCTTCGCCTGACTTAAATTCAATCTCGTATTGGCCGTCTTTTAAGTCGCTCACGTTGAATTTGGCGGCATATTTCTTCTCTTTTTTGCCAATTCGCTGTTCAAAAAGCACTTCGTTTTTTTCGTTTCTCAGCAGAACAACCATTGCTTCCCGGGTAGGTTTGTCAACGGCCACCCGGATCTCATTATTGATCGTCACGAAGGCGCTGGCGCCGAACGAAGTAGGTGCTTTGGGCGAATTGGGATTGGCCGTTAAAGTGGTGGCGCTTACCAGGGCGGTGCAGATTAGGTTACTCAGTAAGTGGAACATGGTATAGTATGTCGTATTTGTTGTTACTTGTTCTTCGTGTTGTTGTCAACTGTTCGTGTACTGTATGCCAATTGCTATGCCAAAGTTTTTAATCTGTTGATATATAGCAAATTAACAATTAGCTGCTAATTCATTGCTGTACGAAGTCGGACAGTTTATGTTCGGTTGCGGACAAAGGCCGGACAGTTTTGGGCTCTTCTTAAAAGGCCGTCCCCTGCCCATCCGGTGACTGCTTTTATGGTCATGCGGATGCACAGGGGACGGCTTTTTTGGGCAACTTTCAGCCCGTTATTGTCCTTAATTTTCAGCCTGCCTTAGATAGTCTTCACACAAGGTCAGGTAGTGATCAACACCGGGCGTTGGCAGATCCGGCAGTTTTGCTTCTTCGTCCCAGCGCCGAACCTGTAAAATTCCCGTGAAGTAAGGATTTTGCTCAAAGGCCTGCGCTTCTTCTGTTTGCATGGGGCCACCCTGAAACTCCAGCGTTTTCAGGCTCGCTTCCGACAGGTTATTGTAATACTCGGGATTTTTGTAGGTCAGGTATCGTTTGGCGTTGACGTGATGTTCAATAAGTTGGGCTACTTTCTCCGAGAAACCGCGTTCCCGCAAAAAATCGGCGCCTAGCTTTTCGTGATCGACATTGCCGTACACATCCATGTGCCCTTCCGCCGAGGAAACCGGCACCAGATGACCGATATCGTGCAAAAAAGCCGCAATGACCGTTTCATTATCAGCGCCGGCCTTTTCGGCCAGTTGGGCGCATTGCAGCATATGAGCCAATTGGGTTACGGGCTCACCGTAATAATCTTCACCACCGTGTTCAATGAATAAATCTTCCAGATCGGTGATGGTCTTTTTAATGGATTGCGGTGTCGTTTTCATTTTTTAGGCGTTATAAGGGTCGTAATAGGGGCGCCAACCGGGTGTTCGCAGGTAAATTCGTACCCTAACAGGCTGGCCAGCGTTGCGGCAATCTGATTTTGGTAAAGGACCGGTCCGCCGGTTTGTTCACCCGTTGCCGGGATGCCAGCGCCCACCCCGGCCAGCCAGATCTGGTACGAATCCGCCGTTTTTGTGCCATGATCTTTCCAGCGGGCCTTGGGCGTATGACCCCGGCCGTGGTCGGTGGTAAAGATAAGCGCTGTTTTGCCGGCATACTCCGGCATTTTCTGAATTGTCTGCCATAGATCCGCAAAAAGACGATCCAGCATTCGAAGCTTTTGCAGATGATCCGCGTAACGTCCGGCATGAGCCAGCTCGTCGGTTTCGTCGAAAGACAAAAAAAGAACGCGCGGCTTGTGCTGTTTCAGGTACGACCGACCGGCAAAGTACGTCAGATGGTCCGCCCGAACATCCGGCCCCCACTCGTGAGGCTGTAAGGTCATCATGTCATTCAACAGCGAATCCGCCGATGTACCCGCGCGCACAGGTTCGTTGGCGGAGTTGGCCAGGATACCCGTTCCGGGTTCGTTAACGGCGGCTTCAATAACGTTCCAAGACGAAAAAACGGCTACTTTGCCGCGTAGCGCCGGTTGTTCGTTCAGGAATCCAAGCACCGTTGTGTTTTTGTTGTTTTTCTTATCGTTGGAATTGATCCGGTCATCGGCGAAGCCCGACAAAATTTCGTTATAACCCGGGTAGCTGAACCAGTATGGGTTGCTCACGTTAACCCGGCTGCTTCGCTGTCGGTTGCCGTACAGTTGCCCTTGGCGGCTTACCGTCTCCCAGAAAAACGGCATCAGTAACTTTCGACGGGCTTCCGGGGTCGGTGCCCAAAAGTCCCGGTGGGCGGCTGCGGTATCCCGTCCGTAAGCCGGATCGTTGAGCAGCGTCGAGTCGGCCCCGTTGAAAACTTCCTGCCACCGGACACCATCCATCGTAATCAGTATGACGTTCTGCGCCGGTTGAGCCCAGGCCGGAAAGCTCAGTAACACACCGATCCATTTCAAAAGTCGTTTCATAGGCAAGCGCTGTTTAAACGACTGACACTTGACGCAGGACCGTTGACCAAGGCGGGTCAACGGTCCTGCGTCAAGTGTCGATCGTCAGTTTCCGCGAATTATTTCAGCAACCACATGGTCGCGTTGATATCATCATTGCCGCCGTACTGGCTGCTGATAGCTGCGTCATAATTAGCCGTGTTATACGAACGCTCGGTAACGGGGTATTGCCATCGCAGCGGAATCCGCTGACTGTTAGCCGTTCCGGGTCCGATCAGGAAGGTCGGAACGCCCGTCCGGCGGTGATCGTAGAATGCTTCCAGACCCGACTGCTGGAAAAACGCCAGGTATTTCTGCGTCAGAATCTGGGTCAGACCCGTGCTGCCGCTGGTGTATTTTACCGTCGGCTGCGCGTAATAGTCGGCAAAGCTGACGTTAACGGTATACGTGTTAAAGACTTTGTAACCTCCATCGGCCGAGAAATAGACTGTATTATCCCCGTCGGTCAGCCCGTAGAGGCTCCAGGATGCGCGGATACCATTCTGGTAATACGTTTCAGCGTTGCCTGCTACCCAGCCCCGGTTAACTCCTTCGGCAATGACGAATTGCATTTCAGGATAGCCAATGAGCATGTAAGGCTCTGCCGTGTAGGTGCTGTAATAGTGCTTCCGGTTCTGGAACGAATAAAGTCCCTGGTTGGCATTCGACGACATAACTGCCAAATCTTCACCCGATGAAGCGCCCACGAACGCGGCAAAATCGGTTGGTTTAACGCCCGCGGCTATTTTGGCCGTGGCCGGCTCGGCAACCACGAACGTCCGCGGATCTTTCAGGCTGGTCAACAAACCCAGGTAGGTGGCGGCCATGTTCTCCCGGGTAGCATTCTGGCCGAAGTTGTCGGGGTTCCGGTTGTATTTGTTGAACTGGCTGTTGTAGACATATTGCAGGTTATCATCCGCCGACGCCATGATTGGGAACTTGGCCGGATTATTAATCACCTCGGCAAAACGGGCTTTCAGGTTCAGGTCCGCATCCGACTCTTTCTTGCTCAGGCTGATTAGCACCCGCAGCTTATAGGTATTTACGGCTTTCTGCCATTTGCTGAGGTTGTTGCTGTAATAAATATCACCCGCCAGAATGTTGTCATTTTTGGCAATGAGCGTCGTCAGGTCGGCGTTGGCGTCATCGAGCCATTTCAGGATCTGCAGGTACACTTCTTTCTGCGTATTGTATTTAGGCGTCTGATTGTTCAGACCCTGCAGGGCTTCGGTCATGGGAATGTCGCCGACGCGCTTGGTCATATTCTCGAACAGGTAAGCCCGGAAAAATTTCCCTAGCGCCGAATACGCGTTCACATCGGGAAGACCCGCCTTTTTGGCTTCCTCTTCCATCTTGATCACGTTTTTCAGCGTCGTGTAATTAAACCCGGTGGTTGTCCAGCTGTATTCGTTGGTCGCGTAGTAGTTGTAGTTACTAGCGAAAAACTGATTGTACCGCTGGCTATCGTTCCAGCCTCCGCCACCCGCGATGCCGTACATATCGTTCACTACGCCATTGAACACCAGTGACGCGGGTGAGCTGGTAGGACGGTTGGGATCTTGCTCCAGTTGATCGAATGGCTGATCGCAGCCCATCAGGGCAAACAGAACCAGAATGGGTATTATAAACTTATAGCGTTTCATCGTGAAAGCAGTTTGTGATTAGGGCGGGTGAACCTTCGGCGGTCTGCACCGGAAGTTCACCCCGGAAGATTATTAGAAAACCAGGTTCAGGTTAATACCGTAGCGACGAGTCGTTGGCGTTTGCAGACCGGAAATACCGCCCGTCAGGTATTGGTCGAGGTCGATGTCTTTGTGTTTGGCAAAATAAAACAGGTTCCGACCCACCAGTGAAACGCTGGCCTGACGAACGCCCAGGCGGCTGAGCGCTCTGGCCGGCAGGTTATACCCGATGACAACTTCGCGCAGTTTGGCAAAGCTCCGGCTCATTAGGAACGATTCGGTGCTTCCGAACACCCGAGCAATGTAATCCTGCACAAAAGTTTGAGTCGTGTTGGGGCCATACTGCAATTCACCGTAGTTCAGCACATTCCCGTTAACATCGTAGTTGAGCTGACCACCGGTCAGGGCTACGCCATTGCCAACGTAAGACTTGATGCCCTGTACGTCATTGGCCCGGGCCACCCCGAATGCACCCTGCACCGTTTCGATGTTACGTCCACCCTGGTGAGTTTTCTGCCGAACGTAATCGCCGATAACCCCACCTACGCGTCCATCGAACTGGAAGCTGAAGTTGAAATCCCGGTAGCTAAACCGGTTGTTGATCCCCCAGACGAACTTCGGATTCACGTAACCCAGGAATTGGGCAACGGGGTTGATGATGGGCCGTCCACCGGCGTCGTTAATCAACTGGCCATCCGGTGTGCGGACAAAGGCACTGGAGTAAAAACGGTCGGTCCGGTCGCCGACATTAATGAAGCGGGAGCTACTGCTGGAACCCACGAAGTAATTGGACGCCAGCGTGTTAATACCTCCTTCGGGATACACTTCTTTCAGCCGCTCGGTAAAGGTCGAGTAGTTAGCAACGACATCCCAGTTAAATCCACTGGCGGTCCGCAGGGCCTGACCAGTCAGCGAGATTTCGCCCCCTTTTTTCTGCGTCATAATTCCGTTTACGAGCCGTCCGCTGTAACCGGTTGCCTCTGATGAGGGCAGCGTAAAGATCCGCGGTCCGTCATTGCTGATGTAATAAGCTCCATCCAAAGCCAGCCGGTTGTTCAGGAACCGGATATCAAGCCCTACTTCCGACTGCGAAGTGGAGTTCGGTTTCAGGTTCGGGTTGTTCAGCGTGTTGGTATAATAAGCCGCTGGTTTGTTGTTGTACGACAACGGCAGCGTATACACCGCCGAGTTCTGGTACGTAGGTCCGCCGTACGAGGAGGCATAGTTGTCGCCGTAGCCAAGAGGGAACGATGCACCTGGCGTCGAGCCGATGGTCGACTGCGTCAGACCGTCTTTTACGTTGGCGTAAGAAGCCCGTAGTTTCAGGAACGAGATACCCAGACTGGCGGGCAGTTTTACGTAGTCCGAAATAACCGTGCTCAACGCTACTGATGGATAGAAGTAGGCGTTGTTGCCTTTTGGCAGCGTTGACAGTTTATCGACACGGCCAGTGGTGGTTAGTGTCAGGTAATCCCGGTACGTAAAGTCCGCCGAGTAGTAGGCCGACAGCACGCGCATATCCGCCGTAAAGTTGCTGGCGATAACCGGGTTCGATGAGTTCGAGAAGTTATACACGCCCGGCACGTTCAGGTAGTTAGTGCTGGCGTAATCGGAGTTATAGTTAAAGACCCGGGCTTCCCCACCCACCAGCGCGTTGATGG
>Ga0325400_1005503_pt1 | contig 11943 bp, 9 predicted proteins | sample PopdelMetagenome_2_FD_205662 | JGI IMG/M metagenome (GOLD analysis project Ga0325400, IMG submission 205662) | Populus deltoides microbial communities from Bellville, Georgia, United States - Xylem-PdKOR-R1 | ecosystem: Host-associated > Plants > Phyllosphere > Stem > Wood/Secondary xylem...
TAATTCCTAATAAATACAATATCAAAGGATTAAATTGAAATAAAAAAAATTAAATGATCAGAAAAAAACGAGTTATTGCGTGAATCCATAGTAACTTGTGAGACAATAAATAGAAGCTACTTTAGATTTATTCTTAATCATTTACATTATATCTGGTTGATGTTCTAGAGAAAATACATAGATATAAAATAGATAAAAATATATTTGGGTGAAAAGACGAAGACGTTACCATAAAAATAAATCAGCTTTGGATGAATTTATTATTGTTCTAGGATTAAGGCAACAATAACATCTAAGTGGAGGTGAATTATTTGTTTTATTAATAATAACAAATATTACAATTAACTCAATTAATACAATTAATTCTTATATCGGGTGAAATGTCATTTTTGTCTCAATTGTCCATCTTTTTTGTTTAAGACAATAACCAAATACCCTAACATATAAACAATTTATTCAAGATTTAATTAAAAATTAATTCAGTTTTATGTTGTAAAAGCTAATCCAAGAATTAAGATACAAAAATGCTAAATTAAAAAAAAAAAGAACAAAGGAAGGAAAATGAGTTTTTTTTTAATTGAATTTTCTATTTTTGATGTAGTGAATTTTCTATTTTAGAAGTAGAAAATTTAATCTCAACCCACTTGGAGTAATAAATAAAATTAAAAGATCATTTAGAGATTTGACAAACAAAATAAAAAACAAAAGGACTTCTTAAATGGTAAATTCTAAAAGAGATTATACATTTTCTTGATTGGTTCATTAATTTATCAATAAATTAAGATGTGTTTTATTCTTGGTGGAAAAAAAAAGAAAAGAAATTAAGATGTGTTTTCAATTCAAGTTCGTGATTCTAGCACGTACTATGAGTGAGGCACATGCCCTTTTACCATTGTGCTACAAATCTTACAAGATGTCGTGCTATGGATTCCCAGTTCTCCTTCAAGATCAATCATACATGATTCATCCAAAAAAACAAAAAATCATACACAATATAGTTTGGAGTTGTTAAGTTGTTTAGTTACATTAAAGAATTCAAGCACATTCAGCCATTGATCCCACCTCTTAAGTCTATGAACTGCCACAGTTTCTGGTATGAGCTCATGCGAGCACCTCCCATTTGTTCCTGGATAATCATACATTGCAGGCTTGTTGGAGAACCTGTTTTTGGCCTTGTTCCCCATCTTCAACCATTTCCCAACCATCTTGTCTTCTGGCCCAACTGTGTTATTCTCAGGGATTTCAGACTTGCCAATCCATTCAACAAGGTCCCAGGACAGCAAAAACCCCATCCCTGACATGTAATCCGCAAATGGATTCATGCTATTGCAAGGGATTACAAAACCATAATACAGGTCTTGCCATGGTAGTGGCTTTAGTGACAAAGACAATGGCTCAAGCCTAATGAAAACATCATCATCAGCTTTCATGACATAGTCATAATGTCTTGGTAGGATATGCGGGAGTGAAGAGAAGTATGCATAGGTCTTGCCATTGTTCATATTCTCAATGCAATCAAGAATGATGATGTCGTTGAACCGAAGGATTTCTAGAGCTATGAGTACCCTTTGTTCAGGCTTTGTGAGATTGCAAAATACAAACTTTACATCAATTTCAGCTATCGAAGATGATTGGATTCCATAGACAAGGCGAAGGAAATGGCGGCGATCATAGTTATCCGGGCGGGTTAAGATTCCGATCAGGATGCTAAATTTGGTTTCTGTATGACGTGTTTTGGTGAGTGTAATGGAATGGTTGTTGGATGAAGCTAGGAGAAGTGATTTCACTCTGATGTTGAACAAGATGTAGAAAAAGAAAAGGAGGAAGAGAACAAGAGATGGCAGCGCAATGAGAATCACCCTCCTTTGCTTCATTATGGAGGCTGTTCTTGTGATAATGGCTCCAAGGCTGGGAAGATAAATAGAAGAAGAAGAAGAGGGAAGATGAAGTGAAGATGCGGGAAGTGAAATCCATGCTCTGCTCTGTCATGTTTTGGCTGACAGTCCTTTGTTTGAGGAACTTTTGGTCTTGTAGTCATGCTTTTCTTCATTACAAGAAAGTATCAGGAGTTACCTTAACATGTGATCTAGCTTTACAGAGTCGTTATCACATTGCCATTTTTCTGTAGATTAGAGTGAGAACATGCTGTAACACCTTCAAGCATAGGGCTCACATTTTTGGGCAGGCAATTTTTAGATGTTTGATCAATTTGGCGTTCTACTTTTCAGAAATAACTAGCAGTAAGCATATATATATATATATATATATATAAAAGATATTCATCCAGTGGATCAACTCGATGAATTATTGACTCGAAGCATGATTAGCATTGAATTTAATTAAAAAAATATCATTTTATTTTTTAAAAAAATATGTTCCAAAATAAAAAAATAACTTTGCTGATCCGAAATTTCAATCTTAGAGTAGATCGAATCTTGAGCTAGGTTTTATAATATTAATCTACAACTCTAGTTTTAGATCAAATGAGATGATGAGCAATAACTAGAAAAAATTGAATTTGATTTATTGAAAGAAAAGAAAAGAAAATCCTGATAACTCCATGTTGAGAGAGGGGAACAAAACCCATTTACATTCCTGAATTGACTACAAAATCAACCCAACCCTACCCAAACTCAAACCCTATACAGCTATGATTTTGCACTTTCTCCTTGATATGTATAGACAGAATAGCCAACCCTGGCAGTAGATTCTGTACAGATGCCACTTTGAGAGGAAAATTGGGTTCCACTTACCTGCACAAGGCGAAAGAAATCCTTGTTAGGTTCAATTCAAGATGCACAACTCAACCGGTTCTTACTTTCAGTCAGGTTTCATGTCTGACATAGCACAGCATTTAACAAACAGGAAAACCTATTGAAGGCCTTTTTGGATAGGAGCCTACCAACCAGAACTCACTCCAAACTCGTAGCGATTCTTTACTTTCGTTTGTTCAGAGAGCATCATAGTGTAAGCCTATGCTATTGGACCCCCCCAAAAGTTGAGAAAAAGGCTACACTGATAAGCATTGAGTGCAACTGCTAGATTGTTAAAGGCACCTCCTGCAATTGCCATTACTGTCATAATTGTTGGTCCAGAGAGCTTGGATAGGAAATGCTACATAGATAAATAACTACGACAGACAGTTGACCAACATGAATAGCCTCTCTTTGACAAAATTCTATAGTGTTTGAACTGTAACTACCAATACTTGTAGCATGGGAGAGAAATAGACACAAGGATGGGTCCATGAATAAATCGGCCATTTCTTCCTGAATCAAATCCCTTGTATCATCAAAATATCAAATAGAACTCCGATAATTAAGTTCTAACCCAAGCAAGTCATCTCTTCCTGGGCACCTTAAAAAAAAACTCAAGCTCCTCAAAACAGCCATGACAATTCTGTTTCCCAACATCTAACTTTACTATATCAAAATCAATGTACAAGCACTTCCATGGATTTACTTATCTGCACATCTTTGTTTCCTATATCAAAGCATATCCTATATCAAAATGACAATCACAGCAGATCTGAAAAAAACTTCAATAGAAATGGGCAAATAGATTAAGAAAGAAATAAACATGAAAGACAAAAGTTCAGTTCTGTATTGTACCTGTGAGTTAAGATCATAGACAAACAACAAACACATTTAATCAATTGAACAAACAAACAAACAAAATTTACCACATTTACAGCCAATGTATCACTTCCATCTAAAAGGAATCAACAATTTAGTGAATCAACAAGTCATAGCAGAAATAATTACCTTAAGAGAAAACTCATTGCTGATTCCCAGATCCATGTGCATCAGGGTTGCTAGTATTCTGCTGCTGCTGTAGCTGGAGCAGGAGGTTGGCTGCAAACTGCAGCGTTGACTGGTATCTCTGATTCTTATCAGCCTCTGAGATACCCCGCCCAGATACAGAAAGAGCAGGTTGGAATTGCTGCACTTGACTGGGAAGCTCCCTATTCCCTCTGTCTGCAGATGGTGGGATCCCATATTGGGTCTGGGAAAAATTTGTGCCCTGAACCTGACAAAACAAGGTATCAGTATCATTAGGTTTCTGAATAACTGATGGACTGTACGGATCCATAACATATGTTCCATGGACCACCCAATAGCCTTTCTGAGTGCTATGAGGAACTTCGAACAGATTTTGCTGGCTGACCTGTGGAGACAAAGCAAACTGTCCACTTTGAGAAGGCATGGAAAAGCTAGTCAATGGCCTGGATGGAGTTGCACTCTGATGAGATAGGCTGACAGTAGAATCTTGGATTTGACTGTTTCTAGGGACCACATTTGTTGAATGACTATATGTGCTGGGGACAGATGGGCCAGGCTGGAACTGAGACTGAACCTGCACCTGATAATTCAAGTGGTTCCCAAATTGTAAATGACTTGTATTTCCAGAAACTTGATTATCATGCTTCCATCCCTGAGAGGAAGTTCCTTTTTCAGGGATAACTGGAGAAAACGGTGGCCTGACAATAGGAGAGCCCAATTCTGGTTGGTTACTTTCTGAACTAGACTGCTTATTGGCAGGCAGTAAAGTTGAAAGAGTAGCAATAAGATCAGGTGTCAAAAATCCAGCAGAGGACGGTGCTGCACTGTGATTTGAGGCATATTCTTGGGGGACTGGCAGCACTGCATGGGACACTGTTGTCAACGGATAAATTGGTTTTGAAGGAAGCTTTGAATCCTCATGCAAAACCCTGTTATGATGGATTGACATCACTTGCTCCTCCTGCTGATGGAGCAAATTATAGTCAGCTTCTGGTGGTGAAATCTGATTGTTCGTGTACTGAGAAAAATGGATGGGCTGAGGCAATTGTTGCCGCATTGATGTATTGTTAGGGGCCTGCTGCGGCAACTTGAGAACTACACCATACAGGCGTTCAGGTCCTGCAACTTTCAACACATTCTTTAAGAAATCTGATGGGGGCACGAGAAATAGAGTGGTCCCATCATCAAACTTTGCTACACCAGCTCGATTCTTCGAACCCAAGTAATGCAAAAATTCCGTATAGGAAGCAAAATCATCCTCACTGTCCGGTAAGAAGAAAACAATGTCAAACCCAATTGCCTCAGCATAGTGTTTAGCCAGCACATCCAGCCCCGTCCTTGCCGAGCAATTTATGACAGGAGGTCTACAAAATGGGAAGATCACATGTTAGGGTGGAAAAGGATGTTACTGCTCAAGTGCATGATGGAAAAGGTGAAATGCTAATGAGAACAAAGCTTTTGTTGAGTGGTATCATCCAGTGACAGCTAATTTTGAAGCCAGAGGAGAAGACTTGGAGTTAGTCAGGAAGGAATTAGGAATGTTGTAACTCAGAGTTAGCAAAAGAATATTTATGATGCAAAATGATGTTTCAGCAAAAAACAACACCAGGAAATTTAATGATGATAGAGAAAAGGCATTATGAGCAACTTCATGCAGACATTTAAGGTAAAGAGTTTTTGTACATTTCAAGGAAATTTAGCAGGCCAACCGACCAAATCTCAGCTTCTACAACAAGCAGAAACAAATAATTCTGTAAGGGAATCTATTGGGTGAAACCATTTTACATAAAGAAGCATGTGTTATAAGTAAACAAAATTAGATACAGGCTACAACATCTCAAATGCTTGCAATGTGTAAAAGGCATCGACAAGAATTATTAAGAGCAAATTTCATACTCACATCTCTGATTCTATCCCTTTTCCTACAGGGACACAACGGGCATGGCATACAGGCATTCCACCCTTGGCCACAATCCCACGCCATATGAAATTATCATCAAAATGACCCTTAAGCCTACCACCAACTGGACTAAGACTATTATTCCCCTGGAAACTTGGATATGCACCTCTAGGACCTAGCCCATATGCTTTGTCCAAACCCAAATCACGATCACCCATCTTTCTAGCAGGAAAAGAATCATCATCAACAGACGGTGCAGAATCAATCCTTGACCGCTTGGCGTCCCTAGGAAACTGGCTTGGATCAAGCACATCCCAACCACTAGAAACTGACCTCATGGGTGGCCTGATACCTGAAGCAGGAGAAGGGAGGATCCCAGATGCAGGATCTCGGTCGCTATGTGATGGAGCCAAATCATTATGTTCTCCACCTTGAAGTATAGGGTCAAAAACACCTTGAGGACCAAAAGGCCACACTGGCAGGTTCGGTCTATGAGTGCCACTGGGTGGAAATGGACCAGGAAAATTTCTTGGCCCACCAGGTTGATCAAACATGATGTCCATAGGCGCAAAAGGATGTTTGTTAAACATTTCCAGCCTAGGACCTTTAACTCCAGGATAGACACCAGAGTCCTCTTTCCCAGGTGCCAGTCCACTACTTGAGAACGTAATTGTGATACGAGGATCACAGAAAAGCCGCCCTTGCAAGCCTTCTTTGGCACGCCGGGCTTCATCAACACTTCTAAATTCCACAAATGAATAATGCCTCGAAGGAAAGCTTTTAATTTTCTCAATCTCACCAAAAAGAATCATGGCATTATGTATCATTTGTTCATCAATCCGCACAGAAGGAGGATATCCTATCCACAAAATATTGCTGGGTTGGCCATCTTTCCACTCCCCTGGAGATTTAGGTATCTACAACATAAAAAACGAAAATTCAGAATATAATCCACATGAACAGACTACAACCAAACAAAATCTAGCTCATCTAAGCCAGTTTAAGCATTACCGACCAACTAAAAATCTATTCAAATATCACTGCATGAAGCCAAGTTTCTCCCACAAAACCACAGAATAAGTTCAGGCTTGCAACTCTAGTCTGCAGTAAATGCTCCTTAAGGTTGTGAAATGAGCACAAGGGCATACAACCAGCAGACATGTAATAACTTAACATGCTAGTTAAGGAAAGGAGAAATAAGAGAGCTTTGCAATTGTATTGGAATTAGGGTTGTTCACAATTTATCACCTGAGGTCGTCTTACTCCATAATGTGTTGATGAAAACTGATCTTGTCTTGAATCATGAAAGTCGGGTAATTGTTCCTGGAGCCAGTAAAGAAAATGTCACCTCTGTTTATACAATGGACTGAAAGGGAAAAACGAAAAACTATACCATTCAAACATAAAGGATCCATTTGAAAAGAACAAAAAATTTACAATCAGGGGTGTCATAGGAGGACAACACATTGAGTACATGCCAGAATCACTTTAGTTTTCTTGTATTATGGAAGCTCTATCAGTGAAGTCCCTAGGCCAAAAATAGATATAAACACGTTCGAAAGATATCAACTTACTCTTCTTGAGGATTGTGTTCGAAGGAAATCCACACGTAACTGATCACCACCAATTTTCTTTCCATTCATGTTTTTCATGGCTTGGGAAGCATCTTCCAGTTTGAAATACTCCACATATGCGGTATTTTGATCTCTACGAAACTTGAAATCCTCAATTTTACCGAACTTGAGAAACTCTTCTTCCAGCCATTCCTCAGAAACTGATGAGCCTATTCCACCCACCCATAGATGCCTGCTAGGTTTGGCCTGAAAGAAGAAGAAGAAGAAGAAGCTCACCCGACATGTTTTGCACCAGTAAATTCTTAAACACAAAAAAAAAAAAAAAAATCCTTGTTAAAATCAAGGGACACGTGCTCTCATGGGAAAAAAAACATGTTGCCTGTATTACCATTTTCGAGACCTATTACAAAAGTAACTTCATAGTTACCAACTTGTCAATTTTCCATTAGGAGAGTATTTACAGAAACAGACAGATTCTTGAAAACTTGCCACTGTACAATCATTTGGTGAGAAAAGATGATATTATAATTCTTTCTTCATGTTTTTCAGGTTGATAGCTATGAAACTTACTAAGGCTTTCAAAGGAGCAACTCCATTTTCTTTCCTTCTTCCTTGCCATGATAAAAGAAGACAATGATCTTTAAGAGAGGAACTGCTTTAGTACATGTTTCTAGAGTATGAATCTCTTAGTAATGTCTTCGGACATGCTCCAATTTGCTTTTGAAAGTTCTATCTCCCACATGTGACTAAGTACAAAGATCAACGGGAAGAAGCCAAATGTTTAACTGGGTATTTTGATGGCTAAAATGAAGCAGATTCCATTATGCAGCTATTAAAGACCTACTTTAGCTAATAAAATCCTAAACTATTCCTGAGGTAAAATTGTGTACTCTGTCAAATTCAAGAAATAAACCATATGCGATAAAAAAAAAATGGTTTTTCATTGCTTAGGATTTATCTTCAAATTCATAAAATTAAAACTTTTGCATGTACCCCAGGTACATTCAAAATTTGAACTTTATATTTAGATTAAGATTTCCTTCTCGTCCAATTTTCAGCAGCCTGCAATTTTGGTTAAATATCCTTTCTGAAATGTCATGGATGATGACTACTAGTTCCCACACGGTAGACACACGATTACGAGCTCAAGGCGTAAGGTAGCGTTATACATACCCAATTTAGAGATCGATAATACAATGCAAGGCTGTATTCATTAGTGGGCAAGTTAATTAAAATTAACTCAAGTTAACAAAAAAATGAATTAATATCATAAACAATATTGCTTTAAAAAAAACAACGAAATATATAATCAAATTACAAATCAACCTGAATTTTTAACCAAATTACTTCTTTATTATGAAACTTGAGTTTTTAATCAAATCACACCATATTTTATTTTTTTATGAAACCTATTCTAGGCTGGTCTGAGTTAAACAAAAACGTTATGCATATATTTTGGATTGGCAAATTCACGTTTGTACATCTGATAAATTTCCAGAAATTATCCCTTTTCCCTAATTTTCCTCTTCATTATTTTTTTTTAGCATATTCAATGATCGTGGTAAAGCTCTGTATCCAGAGATGCAAGAAACTTATCATGTTAAAGAAAAACCATAGGCCCTAATGGGATTTGACCACCAATTTGCTGTCTAAACAGCAACTTCACGACATCCATTGAATTGAATGACAATTGGATTTAGCTTTGCCAGTCATTTACACCGCAGACAATTATGATTTGCAATTCATTGACGAATACCCAATGGCGAGGAAAAAGAGTCGGACAACAGCTATATCCTTTTTCCTCTTTTTCTTGATGATGTAGAATGGAATGTGAATTCCTTATTCCTCTCTTATTTCTTAATGACGCTGAATGTAGTATGAATTTGATAATTATTGGAGTGGAATACGAATTTTTGTCGGGCAATGGTGGCAGTTTGAAAAAAAAAATTATAAATTATAATTTTTTTAATCAAGATTCTTTTCAAGTAATTCTATACAGATAATATGTAGTACGGGTTAATTATCAAAAAACACTTTTAAAACTGTAATGGAGGGGAAAAAAAATTCAACTACGACCCTTTGAAAGTTTTTTAAAAGAATCTGTTTTTAATATTTTTACCTCTATCAACCCTCTAATTAATCTCTCAAAAAGTAACCAAAAAAACTGATAATAAATCATTATACTACAATAATCATATTTAAAAAAAAAAAACAAAAACCCAATTTTCAAATGAACCATAATTTCCTCTCTAAATCACTTAAAACCGTATTTTTATGTGGATTTCGATTTGATTTTGATAAGGAAAGCCTTGCATGTTAAATCAAAACGCCCCATTTCAAACAAAATCATCAACGCTATCTCCGATGCTCTGTTAAGGGGGGAAAATTATTTTTTTGTGGTTAATAAATTCTGTTATCTCCATCACCAGACGCAAATAAATAATATTACACAACAAATCAATCATCAAATTCAAACAAAAATCCACAAACCCAAAATCATCAAAACCCAAAAATAAATCAGAATTAACAAAGTTAATAAGATGAAAAGAACAACAAACCGGTCTAGCAAACTCGATTTTAATCTGATTTCCACGAAGAGAAGTCCCTTGTAAGGCATCTTTAGCTTGTTTAGCATCTTCAACACGTTTAAAGTAAACAAACCCATAACTTCTTGCTGTATACGTCGTTACATTATCAATCGCACCGTATTGCGCAAACAATTTCATTAGATCTGATTCTGTTACATCTCTTGATGTGTTCCCTACCCATAAATTATTCGATTCTCTCTCTTTCATTGAGTCTTTCAGGTCTGTCTCTGATTTTATAATTCCCGGTTTGTTTGATTTAATCGGATCCGGCGCCATTGGAGGGATTTTGAGAAATTAGGGCTTTGCCGGTTGAAAAAATTAATTTGGGGTTTTTTTCTAGAGAGAGAAGACGATAAACAGTAATTACGAGTAAGGGAGGGATGGCTGTTATTTATAGGGTAGGCAAGGAGGTGAAACGGCTTGTCGTTTCGGGTTTCTTTTTCCTTATAGGTATCAAGTTAAAGTTAATTTATACGACTAATTTAAAATTAACAATTACATAAAAAGGATCTTTTATGGAATTGAATTTATAATTATTAAAAAATAAATTTAAAATTTAATTAGTTGAATTATCTCTCAAAATTTATTTCAAGTTTTATTGTTGGGTTTCTTTTCCTTTTACTTTTTTAAAAGTTTTAATCATAATTAATGGACAGCAAAAAAAAAAAAAAACAGTTTTTAAATTCTTGAGTTGTTGAGTAAACATAAGAATCATTGTTTCAATATTTTTATATAAAAAAAAAATTATACTATTTTTTTGTTTTTTATATAAGATATTAGTTGATTTAGATCAATTAAATTACAAAAAAACTCAATCAAAATAATATATCATTTAATTTAATTAAAAACTCACCTTAAATCAAGCTTTAAATTTTTCAAATTAAATTATTAAGTTAAGCCATGTTTAGTAATTATAATTTTTTAAGTGAGGTGTTGTTTTTGAATAATGAGATACATGTGTGTTTGGTATTATGATATTTAATGTTTTTTTAAAGTATTTTTATTTAAAAATATATTAAAATAATTTTTTTATATTATCACATCAAAATTATTAAAAAAAATTTTAAAAATATCAATTTAATATTTTTTCATGCAAAATATACTTTTAAAAATATCCTTAAAAACAAAAATAAAAACCACTGTATTCACATATCCTCACGTACATCTTTACAATTAAACAAATTATTTACAAGTTTTTTTATTATTATTAAATTATTAATGATAAGATTATTTTTTTGATTTTTTTCGTATAGAAATTAAGTTAATTTCTTGTAGAGTTTTAAGCTATGGATTTGTATATTCAAGAGAAAATAATTCTTTTTAATTTTTTTTTAAAATTCCAACTCGAATGATAAGATTGAAATAATATTTATACCAAACTATCTGACGAGATTATAAATGATTAGCAAACAATTTTTTAACATTTGAGTAGACACTCTAAGAGTGTATTTTTAGGAATATTTTTAAGAATTACTTAATGTTTTTCTTAAGAATTAAGACATTAAAGATTCTTTCTGTACAGGGTTACAAGGGCGTGGGACTCCCACATATTAAGATAACAAATTTACCTGTTTTTCTTTATATTTATATGGAAATTATTTAATTGGTAGTGGAGGCCATTTTATAAATATTTTTATCATAATTTTTAATTTTTGTAATTTTATTATCTATGCTGGGATTAAGGAATTAATAATAATAATTTTACTTCTTATTGTCTATAATAATATGAGGTTTGTATCCCATTTTTTTTCTTTTTCTCTTGGATAGACTTTTCGTATTCAAAAATTTATTTGTGCGTGATGAGAGTACTGTGACATCCAAAAAACTTGGGGAGGAATTTACTTAATGCTTCCTTGTACATGAAGCAATTATTAATTATTGAAGTCAACTTGAATTTATAGCTCAACTCTATGAAACTCAGTCAAAATCTATATTTGAATTTAAAAAGATTCAAATCAATTTTAAGTTAAAATAATATCATTTTAAATTGACCCAAATCAACTCACTCAACCTGTTATCCAGACATTAGTTTATTTCATGAACAAACTGGTTTAATAACTTTGATATCATCCTCAAATATGAAACTGAGAACCAAATTG
>Ga0325400_1005507_pt1 | contig 11938 bp, 11 predicted proteins | sample PopdelMetagenome_2_FD_205662 | JGI IMG/M metagenome (GOLD analysis project Ga0325400, IMG submission 205662) | Populus deltoides microbial communities from Bellville, Georgia, United States - Xylem-PdKOR-R1 | ecosystem: Host-associated > Plants > Phyllosphere > Stem > Wood/Secondary xylem...
CCACGGGTTCTATGAGATGAGAGGAGATTAATGGTGATTTTTTGGTTTCTCAATATTTCATGAAAAGATAGATCTAGGCCAAGAAAGATAAAACTAAACCAATTTAATTACTGTTTTTGTACCCCTTATGGGTATTTTGAGTTGATGAATTGGTTTGTGAGTGTTTCTAGAATGTTAGTAAGGTGTTTGTTTTGTTAAAATGGCTTAAATTGGGTTTTTTTTCCCCAAAAGAAATGCTTCCCTGACTTTATGAGCATCATTATGGTGACCGAAAACTAGGCTTGCAGGTAACACATTGTCTATGTATTTTATTTCAAAAAAATAAGGGTGGATGACAGGTTGTCTATCCTTTTAGATTTTTTTTTTAAATAGATGTGGGGGCTTGGGCTTGAAGGTCCACCCATATGTCAGGGCTTTTCCTTGCAATGCTTACGCGTCTAGGCTATTTGTTTTGCTCTTTTTTTTTTTTTTAATATCGCTCATCTGTGATTTTTTTATTTGCTTATTTAACCTTTTTTAAATAGATCTTTTTATAAAATTATTTTGTACATGTTTAATTTTTGAAGTGATTTTTTTATTCATCTATAATTTTTTTGTTTTTATCTTTTGTATAGATGAACTTTATTTTTTAAAATAATTTTTTTATTTTCAGATAATATTTCTAATATGTGCAGTCTTGCATATTATATTTTTTTTTATTTTATTCAAATAATTTAATGTGTGTGTCTATTTCTATTATCGTTTGATTAAATAAAAAAATTATTTTAATTAATAAAATTTAGCAAACACAACCGAGTAAATATTCCATCTTGCAAGATTAAATATCTTGATCTATATTCATCTCTTAATTTTTCAACTTTTATTTTTAATTATTTTTTTAATTTATTAACACACATAATTCTTAATTTATTTTATTACATGTATGCATAAACTTTTTTATTTACACTTTAAAAAATTTAGTTATAAAAATAAATCGAAAAAACTCATATATATAATTTTTTTTATAAAAAATAAAAATATTCCGAGACTAAATGCATTTACATAACTAGTTATATAACTATGTTGTAAATTGCTATGATTGAATAAGCAATTAAAAGGGAAAGAGAAGAGAAAAGGGTTATTATTTTGGTTTGGGCATAACCCAACAAAGAAAACAAAAGAAATCTAACACTCGTATAAAAGCACAGCAAGTTATAATCTAAAATTATTAGCTAGACAAACCCAAATTAATCCTCCATGGAAGGTGGAAAAGCCTGTATAAGTCGATAGAACCCAACGTGTAATAGACCTTGAACAGTAAAACTGGCCATGATATAGTGTAATGGACTTTGCTCTAATGGTCTAAGATCACTCTCGTGACCTTGTCCCCCATTGTTTAATGTTAGACACCAAGCCAATTCTCTATCGGTCCACTTTGACTCCTAGCAAAAATTTAAGCCACGTATCTAAAAAATGGCATGTGTTTTTAGATTGTACGACATTCATGATGTTGAAAGCTGATGACACCTGTTGAAAGCTGATGACACCTTTTCTTCATGTATGATTGGTTTAGTCAAGTTGCTATAAACATGGCAGGCTCTCTTTCTTATCTAGTTTCCAAGATCGAGCAGTAGCTGAAGTTGTCTTTAATATTGTCAGCCATGGACACATATGGTGGTAGTTCTAGTGAAACTGTACAGGTGAGAAACAAGAAGGTTATGCTGAAACATCACATCAATGGTTTGCCCAAAGAATCAGACCTTCATGTCACAACTGAAACTGTGGTGTTGAAAGTTCCACAAGGTTCAAACACAGTTCTTGTCAAGGTTCTTTACTTGTCCATTGAGCCATATCAGTATATTCGATCAAGAAAGATCGAAAACCCTGGTGTCTTCTCTTCCTATCCTCCTGGCTCTGTAAGTGTTGCTATCCTCTTTAATTACATTTTCTATGAAATGAAGAGAAATCTCAGGATTCTAGGACAAAAGTTTCCTGCTTGAAAACTAATGCAGGTGATCACCAGTTATGGAGTGGGTAGGGTTTTGAACTCCGGACACCCTGGCTACAAAAAGGGTGATCTTGTTTGGGGAACAACTGGATGTGAAGAATACAGTCTGATTACAGAACCTGAAACCCTCTTTAAAATACAAGACACGGATGTGCCCCTCTCTTACTATTTGGGTGTTCTTGGTAAGTCCATACATAAGCAAGATCTAAGAAACTTGTTGAAATGTTTGGGAACTAATTGTGTTTCTGTGTTTTCTCCATAGGTATGCCTGGTTTGACTGCTTACGTTGGTTTCTATGACTTTTGTGCACCAAAGAAAGGTGAAAATATTTTCATTTCTTCAGCATTTGGTGCTGTAGGCCAACTTGTTGGGCAGCTAGCAAAATTGATGGGTTGCTATGTTGTTGGTAGTGCTGGAAGTAAAGAAAAGGTCAGTTCATTTGGGACTAACATACAACAGAGAACATAACTCCTTGTGATTTCCAAACAGAGAAAGATGTTGAAGCACAAGGAAGATGGTTTAGCATTTGAATTTGTTTAGAATAGGAACAGCTTTGTTGTCTTCACTTTCCTTCTTTTCATCTTGAAAATGTACCCAAGTTTCAATAAGAAATCTCATTTTGTTGCTTCAATTTATTTTTTAAATTTCTGTTAAGGTTGATTTGTTGAAGAACAAGTTAGGGTTTGACGACGCTTTCAATTACAAGGAAGAGAAAAACTTGGATGAAGCATTGAAGAGGTCAGGTTTTGCTTTAGTTTAGCTTAATTTGCAAGTCCTTGATTAGTGTAGATGCAGTCCAATTGCAAAAAGACATCCATCTTATCCTGATAGCAGTAAATTCTGAAGATAATACTATAGCATGCATGAATTGAAGATGATGGTGGGCTATCTCCAAGTCCATTTTCAATGAAGGGAAAAAAGTGTCATGCATGCTGTTTCTAGTAAATCTTAGGCCACCTTCTCATTCTGGACAGACAAGTACTGTCAGCTTCAAATTCTGAGTCTACAATTTTTTGCTACTGCTTTCTGATTGATTCCAGGTACTTTCCTGAAGGCATTGACATTTTCTTTGATAATGTTGGTGGAAAGATGATCGATGCAGTTCTATTAAACATGAGGCTCCATGGACGCATTGCTCTCTGTGGGATGGTTTCACAATACCCACTCGATGATCCAGAAGGCATAAAAAACCTGATGTGCATCATCTACCAGCGGCTTCGTGTGGAAGGATTTGTTGTCTTTGACTACTTTCATCTTTTTCCCAAGTTCTGGGACTTCATGCTCCCTTATATCAGAGAAGGAAAGATAGCGTGTGTGGAAGACATAGCTGAAGGCCTTGATAGCTGCCCAGCTGCTCTGGAAGGACTTTTTACTGGCAGAAATCTTGGAAAGAAAGTTATTATAGTTTCTCAAGAATAAAATTTCTGTATTATAGGTTCAGTTGTGGACCGCTAGAACAGTATGGTCTGTTATAAGTTAGTCTTGTAGCTAGTCTTTTCTTTCCTGTACTTCAGAGGGTCCAAGACACGTAGTCATTCGAAGTTAATGGTATCATCATCAAGGTTCTCTCTCATTCATTTTGGTATCTTTTATGTTTTGAAGTTGTCCTTCAAGTCTAGTACATGCTGTTGGAAGATTTTAACAGACTTCTGTTGTGAAGGTAATTTCCTCATTTTGTGTTTTTAACACAATAATCCTGCAGATCATGTGTATCCCTCGATGATCTTCTTAAATGAAGGCGAACAGGTTCCTTTCTTGAGGTGGGATGAGGACATCATGAGTAGGTACAAAATGCAGCATTGAGGACATCATGAGTAGGTACAAAATGCAGCATTTACCCTGATGTGACGAAGCCTGCTTATCAGAACTTCGCATTATATGCATCCCTTTTTTCGTTCACCAATATGCGAAAAGCCGGCAGATGACATTCAAACAGAGACCTCTAATACCATGCTTTGAGAATTGAGAGAGAGAGCCCTTGGCATCTTTATATTTCATATATATGCACACATGTCCAGGCTAGTGCTCTTAGTGTTATCTCATATTTCATATATATGCACACATGTCCAGGCTAGTGCTCTTAGTGTTATCTCATATATATGTATTGGCAGATAATGCGATGAGTTGTGACGAAAAAGTAACAAGCAGGTGATATTGAAAGACCATGTCTTTTCTGGTCTGCCTAAGAATTCAGACATGTATTTGATTACCGGTACCATCAAACTTAAGGTACCAGAAGGAACTCCTGGGATTCTAGTCTAGAATCTGTATTTGTCATGAGATCCAGCCATGAGAGGTAGAATGCTAAAACGTGAAGGATATTATGCTGAGTCCTACAAGCCTCGTTTGGTCAGTCACTCATACCTTCTTCATTCTGTTTATCTAGCATTTCATTGAAAAGATTTTATGTGATCAATACAATTGAGAATAGGGTTGTTGATGACTTTAGCTCAATTTTTCATGCAATAGTCTTATTTCCTGAGCTAATGCTTGTGTCTGTTTGAAAATATTCAGCCTTTAAGTGGATATGGAGTGGCTATAGTTTTGGATTCAGTGCATCCAGAGTTCAAGAAAGGTGACCTGGTTTGGGGAGTAACTGGTTGGGAAGAGTATAGTCTCATTACAGCAACAAAGGGACTGTCCAAAATTCAACACACAGATGTGCCTCTTTCCTATTATACTGGAATTCTTGGTTAGCTTTTTTTATTTTTCTTTTTCGTCTCAATTGCATCTTTGTTAAGGTTAGGTTACTGTAGTGCTACTAAAATACATACATGGCTGGCAAGTGTGAACTGCAGTTTCCCTTTTGACATCCTTAGCAAATATGATATTATGCTAGAAAACTTGCAAAATGCGACAACTAGGTACCATAAAACTCAAGGTCCCAGAACCAGAATGTAAGAATGGGATTCTTGTAAAGAATTTTATCAGTCATGCGATCCCTACATGAAAGGCCTAATGACAACACTCCAAGGCAGTCCCATTGATCCATCTAAGCCTGCCTTGATCAGTTATCGTATACCCATATGAGTTTTATCTCTGTTTCTATTGCCTCTCGAGTAAAAATTTGGATTCTGTACGCCGTTTAGTGACATGGGATTGATTTTAACGCTACATTGAAGTGAAACTAACGGATTCTTATGCAAGTCTTGTGTCAAATTACAGGACTGAAATGGCTAAGAGTCAAGAAGGTGGTAATTTTAAAGAGTCTAGATGAATTCATGTTGTAGAATGATTGGGTTTCTTATGTGTGTTTGTGTGGTTACTGAATTAATTGGTGACACTTGGATGCTTGAAATCATGCAAATGCAGCCTACTGGTGGGCGAGGAGTTGCTAAAGGGTTGGATTCAAGACATACAAATTTCAAGAACAATATAGTCTTGTTACAGAAACACAGACACTAATCGCAATTCATGACCAAGATGTGCCTTAATCTTTTTTTAAGGTTCTGTTTATGAAATTCAGAGCACTGTTTTGAGATAACAAACAGGTATGAAAAAATAATTCCTTATTTTCTTTTCGACAATTTTCAAAATCAAATTATTGTGCTTGGAGATTGGTAAATTGAAATTTATTCAGCAGCTGGAGGCTCTGAACCAAATGCTGGAGTAGACAAAGAAGTCCTTGCATCATCCTGTGGACTGTTAGCACCAGGAGCAGTAGTACCAAACAGAGTGGAACCAAATGTTGGAGCAGGAGTTGAACCAAATGCTGGAGTGGACGAAAAGTTTGCACCAAATACTGGGGCTTTATCACCAAACATTGCAGGAGTTGAACCGTATGCTGTCTTAGACGAAGTATTTGCAGCACCTTGTGCTGTCCCAAACAGAAACCTGGCAGGGCCACCGCTTCGCTTACAGCAGAAACGTCCATATTCCTTGCAGCACGAGCATGGGAAAGTCGTTCTGCGTCTTGGACAAGAATCAGAATGCCCAAGGTGCAGACAATAGGAGCATCTAGATGTGGGCTGCCATTCATACTCAACCTTTTGATCATAGCTGTAGCCCTTGTCATCCTCAATGGTGACTGAATCAGGTAACATCTTATCAAAATCCACTTCGACACAAACTCTTGCAAAGCACAATGTCTCTCTTGATGCTGTTACTGTATCGGCAAACAAAGGTCTGCCCACCAAACTTGCAATCTTACCAAGTGCCTCAGGAGACCACAGATGCAACCTCAGATTCGGTAACCTAATCCAAATCGGTGCTGACTTCAACTCTTCGATTTCCAAGCTCATATCACGACTCCATGGCTTTAAAATAAAAGGTTTGCTACCATCATAAAACCTTGGACCCTCACCCAATGCCAACTCCTTGCCATGAACAGATTCAAAATCCAAGACAAAAACTCCTGACCCTTGTGAATATACCTTAACATTCCCATATTTTCTCCACTCCGAGTCGATTAAATTGTTGATAAACTTGTTGAAAGAAGGCGGACCGAAGGTTGAATCATGGCCAAGAAAATAGGCAACCACAGCGTTTTCCCATCTTTTAAACTCCGACGCAACATCCTCTTCATTAACGAGGGCCAATTCCTTTCCATTCTTGGCCACAGGTTCTACGAACTTCAATTCCATCCTCTTATGCAATCTGAATATTCAAGTAGCGTTTGATTTATGTTCCAGGACAGGACAAGACTGAAGGGATAAGAAGTTTGATTGATGTTTCAGGAGAAGAGAAGGGATGAGATGGAACAGATCGCAAAGAAATTCAAGAAAGGAAGTATCACAGGGCTAGATGTCTAGGAAAATAGAAAAGCTAGAGGAAAGTAGGATCTGGAATCAAAGATGTTGCAAGGTGGGTGGGACTATGTGTTCCCTGCCATGCACATGCATATATAGGAACTCAGGTCGGTAGGTGTTGGCGAGTAGGAAAACCAAAGCACAAAGCCTAAGCTCAACGCTAACCAATCGAAATTACAAAGACAAAGCCTCAGTTTGACGCAAACGAGTGGAACATGGGGGGATGATGTGATGTGTGGTCCCAATACTCTTTATCTTAAAACAAATAAATAAATAAATAATCACTTGATATTCATTTGATTTTGTCTCACACTCCGTTTGTTCACTAAGATCGTGGTTAATATTATATTTCGAGCCGGTTTTTAAAAATATCTTTTGTTTTAATTATATTAAAATAATTTTTTAAAATTTTTATTTTATTTTTAACATCAATCTATTAAAATTATAAAAAATATATTAAAAATATATCATTTTTATAATTTTATAATGAAACAGTAATTTTAACAAATAAACAATCTCACTCTTAAATACACGGTATGATTTCTGTTTTATCCCCATTATAATTTTTAAAGTGTTTGCTTATTTTAGATCTGTTTGTTAGCTGGAAAATGTTTTTTTTAAATGGTTTTCTTCAAAAATAAATTCCTAAAAAGTAGATTATTTTTTTATATTTGGTAGTACCATGAAAAATAAAATCGAAAACACTTTCTGATATTTGGGTATATTATAAAAAATGAGTTGGAAAATAATTTATTAATGTTTTAATATTTTTTTTCAAATTTATCTAGTATATATAGAATATCAATTAAATATAAATATTTAATCAGAGATCTAAAAAGTATAATGATAATTTTTTTATTTCATATATATATATATATATATAGTTTATTTTATAAAATATAATTATACATGTCATATAATATTATAGATATATAACATTGTGAAATATTTTTTAAGTAAAACCTATTAATATGTTTTTTCAATTTTAAAAGCTTAAAATATTTTTTTTTTCATATTAAGAAAACCAAATTAGTTAATGGTATTAAGTAAGAGTTAGATATTTGGGTTTTTTTTTATGAAGATTTTTTTAAAAGATAAATAGATACAAAAATATTTTGATGGGTTTTTTTTTTATAAAGATTGTTTTTTTTAAGGGTATGGGCAATTATCCTCTTAATATATATCAAATAAGCATTAGAAAATAAATATAAATATCTTACATCAAACATAGTCATGTATAAATATTAAGTTTTGATGTCATACACATACATATTAGTTCAAATTAACAAATATAAACATGCTAGACCAAATTAAACAAGTAAGTATATTTGTCAAATAACAAACATAAACTTTCTTATCATAGTAAAATCATCTTAGTAATCAGGTCTGTAGTAGTGTTGGTTTACAAAATTCTAAACCTAAATTTTCCTCAAGTTAACATTTTTTTGCCATAAATTCTTTTGCCAACATTTTATTTTGGACCAAGTGATCAAATGCATCCCCAAGAGTGATCTTATCAAAACCTTCAATTTTCATCACTTCTGTATATAGCTCGTTAACATCAAGTTGATTTTTGCTTTGGCTTTGAATTGCAAACGCTACATTTCCAATCTTTTTATACAATTTTTCAACATCATCATCTTCATACATGCGATTTCTCTTTCTATGTTATCTCTTTTGTGCACTAGAGGAAGATGTTTTTTTGGCTTTTGAAATTTATTCATATTCCCCTTCATTTTCAATTGAAATCAATTGCATTTCAATGTTCTCTTCCAGATTGATATCAACATATGATTTGGTATAATTTTTTATTGCCATGTCTTTTCCAACAACAATTGTCATTGCCTCATACATATCAAGTTTTTTATTGAGATACTTGTCATGATTGGGATGTGCTTGTTCATAAAGTTTAGAATATATATATATATTTTTTAGTTCATTGTATAAAATTTTGGAAACAGGAGTAAATATAAAAATTACAAAGAGTATAATATTTATCATACCTTTACTTCTTCATCATATACATCTTTCTAAACTGTAATCATTTTCAAACAATCATCTCAATCAAAACGACTTTTATTTTTAAGCTTGGTTATTATTTCCCATTCTTTTTTCACAGTTTTGAGATGATTGTCCACATACTTAGCTCGCATTGCACGTTGAGCTTTTGACTAATTTCTATAATCTCCTTAACAAAAGATCCTGCTTTAAAGGTGGAAGAAAGCTTATTTCCTTTAAGTGCCTCTTTGGCTAATATCTCAAGTAACATGTGAGACACAGACTTAGACCATGTGAAGTGCTTACCCTTGCATTTTTCATTCTGTGTGGTACTTATTTCTACAAAAAAACAATTACAAATTTATACAAAATAAAATCATATAATATTTAGATTTAATTAATTTTATACAAAAACTATAATTTATATTTAAAAAAGAATACATAAAATACATAAAAAAAGTATAATAAAGTCAACAAGCAATCCAAATACATAACAATGATAATACAAACTCAAGAAAGACATAATAAAAATAATCACATATAATTAACACTCAACTACTATTTTCTTTGAGTGTTATAATCATTCCATTTGGTTGATGCAATCATTTCTCTTTTTGTTATCCACTTCATATTCTCTTCCCTCTTCTCCCATTGACTTAAGTTGAATATTTGTCTAATTGGTTCACTTTCCAAACATATTTCTTCCATAAAAAAAGTCATAAGGATCAACTTTCATTATGCAATTATGAATAATACAACTTGCAAGCACAACATTTACTTGTGTTTCATAAGACCAAAAAGGTTTTCCATCAATTGATCTAAATAACTCTTCAAAATACCGAACCCTCACTCAATAACGGTTCTTAATGAAGAGTGTCAAAGATTAAATAACTTCTTTTTATTTTTTGATGAATGTTCTGTAAACTCATTCAAGTGATATCGAACTCTACGAAAAGGAGAAATTATTCCTTTTCGAATACCGTAATAAACATCACCAGGATAATATTTCCCTACAAATTAAAAAAAAACTATTGTTATCTTTATCTAATTAGACATTTTATATGTTTATTGCATATAATAAATACTTTATTATATACCTTATGGAATTTTTAGACCACTGGGTCTTTATAATGCATCACCTAAAACCCGTGAATCGTATGCACTTTCTTCCCAGCCAACTAAAATATCTATAAACTTCAAATCAACAGTTATAGCTGCTAAAAAACACTTTATGTTGTTCCTTCTTTTCGACCTCAAAACTTCCCTTGAATCTCAACAAGAACATTTGCAGGAACATGGGTACCATCAATTACTCTCATACAATCCTATATAAACATGAAAAAATAATTTATAACCTTTTCTTCTAAACGTAATCAATTAATGTATAAAAATATTGATATTGTTCTCATACCTTAAAATAAGGATAGAATTTGTGATTATTCATTATCTCTGCAGGAACTATATCCTCTAGATCTTTAATAAGGTGTTTGTATAACTTAAAAACTATTTTTAAAACAATTCTAAAGTAATGATGGATAGTTTCAACAGACCTATAGTATATACTACTAATAAAACGAAATCTTTGGTTTCGGCCTATAATTTGTAAGAACATAATTACTTGCTCCCTAATAGATATATTTTGAGTTGATCGTAAGAGGTCACAATTTGTAAGAACATCACACAAATTATATAATACAACTGGTTTCATATGAATTTGTTCAATGCAATGTTTATCACCTCAATTCAAAATGCTGTCAATATAGAATTATCGTTGAGCAATTGCATTTATACATGGTTCTTTTGGTATATAAACTATATTTCTTTCTTATTCAATAATAGTCACCCCTACAACTATAACAATTATAGCTGCTCTTATACATGTTGCTTAAATAATCTTATTATCCATAACAAGAAAATGAAGTTTTCTTATAACAAAACCTAAAAATTTAGGGAAATAAACATTAAAAAAACATATCAAATACTTACACAATCAATACAAGAAATTATGCTCAAACTGACACACATTATAAATTAAAAAGTTAGAAATGAAATGAGCTGACAATGTATAATAGTTATGGCAATGATATCTGATCTCCTAAACAAACAAGGCTTTAAAGTAGATTATTTTATAAATTCTCAATCCTTCTGTTTCATGGTATGAAAATATAATTTTCTTGCAAAACCTTTACTTAAACTTAATATCACTATCATCTCTATTCATTTGCCTCAAAATACCTAATAGAAAACGCATATCATCAACAGAGAAGCAAGCTTTAATCATGGAAATACAGATTTTCTCGCCAACACCAAATAAATTATCGGGAATCAAAATTTTTAGTTAAGTGAAAAAGAAGGAGAAGGAGAGCCCAAGGTAGCATCTCACACTGCACACTCCAGGAGTGTTTGCAATGTCGCTGAGAAGCTATTAGTAATTGTCACACCAGAAAATAACGGGAATTGACAGTGTGTTTAAAGTCAGGTTTTATAAGGGGTAAGGAGTTGAAGAATTGGAGGGCAATATTGGGATTGAGATCAAGGTGGTTATTAAAGAGGGAGGAAATATGGGAAGGGGTAATATTTGAGATTAGTTTCTGGAAATAAGGGTGTTTTTTCCATTTAGGATGGGAGAGGAGAGATCATTAGGTGGGTCAGGTTCTACTAAAAAGAAGCAATTGAAGAAAAAAGAGAGGAAGAGGAAGAGATGGAGTGGAATTGAAAGCAGATTTGATGAAAAATTTAAAGAAAAATAGAATATGGATTGAAAGAAAAGATATGGAAAACTCATACTTTTCCATTTAAACAAACATAAACATATAAATGAACATGAAAAAGAAGAACTTTGTTGTTAGGTAAAGCAATGAGTCTCAAAAAAGTTAATGAGAGAAAGTAAACTAGAAAATGCAAAAATAAGCCAAAACCAACCAAAAACAAACATTTCCTACGACAAACAACACCATAATTGTTAAGCAAAAGCAAAATAGGACACAAGAGCAAAGAGAGTATTTGGTGAGAGGTATAGATTGTGAAAAAAGCAAGAACAGGAACATGCTAGAGAGGGAGATCATCAAGACATAATGTAAGGGGAGTGGGGAGATCAATTGGAATTGAAAATGGTTTGGAAAACTTAAACCAACTCTCATAACCAATCGTATAATCCTAAATAAAACAGAGCATGAGATTGTTGTGTTTTTTTCACATAAACCAA
>Ga0325400_1005512_pt1 | contig 11933 bp, 6 predicted proteins | sample PopdelMetagenome_2_FD_205662 | JGI IMG/M metagenome (GOLD analysis project Ga0325400, IMG submission 205662) | Populus deltoides microbial communities from Bellville, Georgia, United States - Xylem-PdKOR-R1 | ecosystem: Host-associated > Plants > Phyllosphere > Stem > Wood/Secondary xylem...
CTTTTAATAATCCGTAAGCCATGATTATAAATCCTTAATGATGGGACAAAGATGCTTATTTTTCCTGAAATTCATGCCTATGCATCAGCAACCGCCAAACCGAACTCTTCCTGTAGTTTCTGACGGGCCATCTGTTCCTCAGCATCATACAGCGCCCGGTTGTGCAGGGCCTGATTGCCGTTATTGACGCCGTTGGTCCAGGCGTGCTGGGCGTAAGGATCAAAGTCGAAGTGCTTTGTTTTATACCCTAACAAACTGATTTTGCGGAACCACTCCGAGCCTGTATCGATATTACCAATCAGGCCATAAGGCAACGCCGGACCGTTGGGCAGCGTGACGGGCCGGGCCACCTGCATGTTGATCATCGACGCGTATTCGTTCAGGCGGCACTCGGGAAAAGGCCAGGGCTCCTCCGGCGTACTTACTTCATAAAACGGGGTGCCTCGTTTTGAACCGTACTGGTCATACAACTCCTTTACTTCCTCAAAAGAGGGTCTGTATTGCCAGTACTTTTCGCCCCCGCACTTCCGGGCCATAAACGCGGGGCAGTTCCAGCACTGACCGACTTTACCGATACCAATGCCGTCACCAATGTTTTCCAGATACTCCTTAATCAGATCGCCGGTGTACAGAACGTCGTTGTGAGTAAAAAACAGATACTTCCGATCCGTCTTCTCCCACGCATACTGGTACCGCACTGCTTTCCGGAACGGCGGAAAGTGCAGCAAATAGCGCTTACGGCTTTTCAGGATATTGCTGTACGGAATAAAGAAAAGGGGTTCGTAATAAACCACATTGTAAGGCTCAAGCACTTGCCGCAGCAACGTAAAGTCGGCGCCTTCGGGCTGCTGCTTGTCAATCGTGACGTAGATTTTGTTGATCCACTGCTCCGAATAGCGCAACAGCGACAACAAGGTTACCACCGTTTGGTAAGGCTTTCCGTATACACTAATGGCCACGTCGACCGGGGGCGTAGGTTTCATAATGCAGTAGGGCTAATCCAGTTGCTGACCGGCAAAGCTACACTTTTAATATTCTTTTATGTCCATCCGGATTCGCCAATCTTTCGGCAGGTAGTTATTGACCCGGTTGCCAACGCCCTTCATCCAGCCCAGATTCAGGCCCTCGTAGCGGGCCAGCAACCAGCCTTTCACGGACTCGTTCAACACCAGATTTTCCTTCTTGAAATAACGCAGGGCATTGCTCCTGTCCAGGTCAACGGCGGGCAGTTGCCTGTTGATGGCCGTACTCAGCGCCAGGGCGTGCGACGGGATAAAATCAGTTCCCTTGAACGTACCCATTTCCAGCCCAAACCCTTTGTTGCGCAGGGCCGCGTCGATCAGCCGCAGGTCAGCCGAAAGGGCCTCCGGAACGGCAATGACTTCTTCATTGGGTTTAACGTAAAACGAAAAAAGGTCCGGCTGCGCCAGCAGGGCTCTTACCGCCGGCAGTTGCCGATTGGTTAGCGGCTTGAATGACTTGAAGGAACGGGGCACGGTGACACCGGCGCCGTTTCGCTGCTTATTCCGAAAAACGCTCAGGAAAAAGCCTTCGCCTTTTACTTTATGCGGGTAACACTGGTAGCCAAACGAACTTTCGCCTTTTACTTCAACGACCGACTCCGGCAGGGTTAGCGGAATGCTTTCAAAGCCCTGGGTCGCCAGCCAGTCGGCGTTCCGGCTATTTTCTTCGTCGTTGTAGGTACAGGTGCTGTACAGCAACAGGCCCCGGTCATCCACGAGCTGGGCCGCAGCCGCAAGAATCCGCCGTTGACGGGCCGCGCAGAGGTGCACGTTCTCCTCCGACCATTCCTCAGCCGCTCCCGGATCTTTCCGAAACAGCCCCTCGCCCGAACAGGGTGCATCGACCAGAACCAGATCAAAAAAGCCTTTAAGCCCCGCGAAGTCCTCCGGGTCGTGATTACTAATGACGACATTTGGGTAGCCCCACTTCTCCAAGTTTTCGCGCAGAACCGGCACCCGGGTCCGAATCACTTCGTTGCACACCAGCAGGCTGCTGCCGGACAGGGCCGAGGCCAGCAGTGTGCTTTTCCCGCCCGGTGCCGCGCACAGATCCAGTACGCGCAGGGGTTTGTCTAAATTCAGCGTCTGCCGTAATGCCTGATCCAGTAGCATGGAGGCTGCTTCCTGAACGTAGTACGCCCCGGCCTGAAAAAGAGGATCGAGCGTGAAAAGAGGCCGCTCCGGAAGATAAAAGCCTGCGGAACACCAGGGCACCGGTTCCAGCTCGCCCGTTGGCAAAGCCCGCTTTTCCGGATTGATCCGAACGCTAACCGGAGCCGGCAATTCTAAAGTCGACTCAAAGGCCGGATAAGCCCCTTTCAGATGAGCTTCCATGCGCGCCCGAAAGGCAGCCGGCAGATTAAGCCTGGAAATTATTTTTGTAGACATAAGTAGTTCTATCTAAACGAAAAAACGGGTACAAACGGCTTTGACAGGCCCGATTTGTTACTTTATAAGTCCAATTTTGGACCTGCGACTTGAATAACCAAACGTTATACTAGACTACCAGGCTGAGTAGTTTCCTCTACACTTAAACTCATCACGAATATTATTTTGTTAAATCTAACTTTGACAGAATAACTTTATATTATAACTTCACAATAAGAATTAGTTGTTTAACTAATATCAACCTAAACTAAATCATGTACAAGCGTTTACTTATTGCCTTTCTGTGCCTATTTGGTACGGTCAGCATTACTTTTGCCCAAAACCGTACTATTACGGGCAAAGTAACGGCTGCAGAAGACGGTTCGCCCCTCCCGGGGGTGAATATTGTGGTCAAAGGAACCTCCCGCGGAACGACCACATCCGCAACCGGTGATTACACCCTCAATGTAGGCGACAACACCGGAACGTTAACATTCTCGTTTATTGGTTTTAAGACAACCGATGTTCAGGTCAACAATCGCTCGGCGATCAATGTGAGTCTGGAGTCGGATGCCTCCACGCTCCAGGAAGTGGTGGTAACGGCCCTCGGTATTAAACGGGATGCAAAATCAATCTCGTTTGCTACGCAATCGGTCAGTGCCGAGCAACTCACCGTGACCCGCCAGCCCGACCCCGCCAACGCCTTGGCCGGTAAGGTAGCCGGTTTGCAGGTATTAAGCCAATCGGGATCGAAACTGGGCGCGGGCGCCGTAGTCCGGATTCGAGGTGCCGCTTCACTGGTTGACAAAAACCCGCTTTACGTCGTTGACGGTACGCCGTTGTCCAGCGACAGCGGAACGCCGGGTTCGCTCGATCTAAACTCGGACGATATTGAAAATATTTCGGTTCTGAAAGGTCCCAACGCCACTGCATTGTACGGTCAGCGCGGTGACGCCGGGGTCATTGTGGTTACCACGAAAAAAGGCCTGAACCGGAAAGGTATCGGCATTGACATCAACAGCACGACGACATTCGAAAAAGTAAACATTCTGCCAAAATACCAGAACGAGTACGGCGGAGGTAGTGAATCGACCTGGAACACCTATACCCAGGCGCCGGGTAACCCGCAGGAATGGCAAGCCCTCAACGGCCAGCGTTATCACGATTACGCCGATGATGCCTCCTGGGGACCTAAATTCGACGGTGGTGATTATATTCCCTGGTATGCCTGGTATCCCGGCACGCCCTACTCATTCAAAACGGCCAAGTATGTCGCGCAACCCAACAACGTACGGGATTATTACGGCACGGGTCGGTCGCTGAACAACAGCGTTACGCTGCGCGGTGGTGGTCAGGGCTACAGCATCCGGGCCTCTTATACGAACCTGGATCAGACGGGTATCCTGCCTAACACCTCCCTGAAACGGAATTACGTTACAACGTCAACGACGTTTGATCTGGGCAAGCATTTTACGGCGGGTGCCAACGTTAACTTCACGGCCGAGAAACGGTTCGGTAACTTTGGGGATGATTATGGGAACTACACGGGTTCCGGCTCCTTCAACCAGTGGTTCCACCGGGACATCGACATGGGAATTCTACGGGAACTGCGTGGCTTACGTACGCCCACGGGTGCCCTGGCCAGCTGGAACCACACCAACCCTACTTCGACAACCAACTTTACCTCCACTGACTTCAACCAGGGAAACTACTGGTTTAACCCCTACTCCTACTCGGATCAGATCAGTTATACCAACAACCGGACGCGTCTGTTTGGCGACGTTAACCTGACCTATAAGCTGAATGACCACTTCCGGGTTCAGGGCTGGGCCCGCCGGAACCAGGCCAACACCACGTACGATAATAACATCCCAACGCTTATTGAACAGAGTGGTGGACAAACGGGCCAGAAGGCCAGCTACAGCACCGGCCAGACGCAGGATCTGGAAAGCAACTACGAAGGGTTGGCCACGTACGAAAACCGCTTCGGTGATTTCGACATCAGCGCCAACGTGGGCGGAAACATTCGCCAGAACACCCTGAGCCGCATTCAGCTGGCCACCAGTGGCGGTTTGTTCGTTCCTGACCTGTTCACCATTGCTAACTCGCTGGGCGCTTATACCCAGACCAGTAACCGCTTCAGCAAAACGGTCCGCAGTGTGTACGCCCGGGCGTCGGTCGGCTGGCGCAGCCTCGTTTTCCTCGAAGTAACCGGTCGTAACGACTGGAGTTCGGCGCTGCCAGTCAACAACAACTCTTACTTTTACCCATCCGTTGGGGGTAGCTTTGTGTTCTCGGAATTAACCCGTTCGGCGCTGCCTTTCCTCTCATTCGGTAAAATCCGGGGTAGCTGGGCGCAGGTTGGATCGGATTTGAACCCGTATCAATTGTCGCTCACGTACGCCGTCAATCAGTTTAAATACGGCGGCACCTATAGCCTCATTACCACGCCGAACCTGTTACCCAATGCGAACATCATCCCGTCCCTGTCATCGGCTTACGAAGGGGGTGTTGACCTGCGGTTCCTGCGCGATCGGGCGGGTTTGAGCTTTACGTATTACCACGAAAACAAGATCAACGAAATCCTGAACGTCGATGTTACGTCGGCGAGTGGTTACACGCAGAATGTAATCAACGCGGGTCGGATTGAACGCGACGGGATTGAAATCTCGTTAACGGGTCGGCCGGTTGTTAGCAGAGATTTCAGCTGGGACATGACGCTGAACTTTGCCCGCAACACCTCGCGGATCATTAGCCTGACGCCAACCATCCATTCCATCCAGGCAACCTCGGCTGTACCTTTTGGCTCGACTGACCAATCGTACTCAACCAACGATGCTTTCAACCTGGCGTACGTCATTCACAGTGATGGTACCGACAATGGCGGTAACAACCAATGGGGCCAGCTGCGCGGAGTGGGTATCAAGTACGACAATGGCCGGCCGGTAATCGATCCGGCTACGGGTATGTATCAATTCACGACCAACCAGTATTTCGGCTCTGTTCTGCCAAACTTTACCGGTGGTTTCGTCAACTCGATGCGCTACAAAAACCTGACGCTGGCGTTCAGCATTGACTTCCAGCAAGGCGGTAAATACTTCTCCCTGTCTAACTACTGGGGTGAGTATTCCGGTCTGATGGCCCAGACGGCGGCTACGAATGACCGCGGCAAAAACGTCCGCGATGAAGTAGCCGACGGCGGTGGCGTTCACGTACAGGGCGTGTCCCCAACGGGTGAAGCGGTTGATACCTACGTATCAGCTTATGACTACTACCACCAGTTTGGTAACAATAAGATTATTAACAACTCTGTTTTTGATGCTTCTTACGTTAAACTGCGGGAAGTAAGCTTAGGGTATAACCTGCCGATCAAGGCGAACAAGTTTGTCCAGACGGTTAACTTCTCGGTGGTGGCCCGGAACCCCTGGCTGATCTACCTGGCCAATCGGAACATTGATGCTTCCGAACTTTCTCAGCGTTTCGGCGAAAACGGTCAGCAGCCGGGTACCCGTTCGCTTGGCTTTAACGTTCGTTTAGGTTTCTAATGACACAAAGTGGTGCAGACCTTACTTACTGCACCACCTCAATTAACAAGCACCCATGACTACTAAGAAAAATAAGTTAATGGCGCTTTCTCTGGTTGCCGCACTGGGCTTCATGACCAGTTGTGGTGACTTTGGCAGCGAAAACGTCAATCCCAATGCAGCGAACACGCCGGTTACTTCGGCGATCCTTACGGAAGCGATAACGGGCATTCCTTCAACGTCTTCAACCGGCGCACTGACGGGTGGGATTGCCGGTCGGTTGACGGTTGGCGCTACCGAGCCCCGTCTATTCGCCCAGTACTGGTCACAGACGCAGTATCCGGAAGCCTCGCTGTATTCGACGACTTACGCCAGCTGGACGGACTACTACGCGACTACACTGCAGGATTTTCAGACGATTATCGATTACAATACCAACGAGTCGACCAAAGCGTACGTTGCTCAGTTTGGTTCCAATAACAACCAGATCGCGGTTTCCCGGATCCTGAAAGCGTACATGTTCTGGGTCGTCACAGACCGCTGGGGCGATGTGCCTTACTTCGGCGCTTTAAAGGGTAGTACCCAGATCACCTACGATCCGCAGCAGGCTATCTACGCCGATCTGTTCAAGGAGCTGAAAGAAGCCAATGCCCAGTTCGACAACGGTGCTATGGCGCAGGGTGATATTCTGTACAACCGCGACGCGGGTAAATGGAAAAAATTTGCCAACTCACTACGGATGCTGATGGCGTTGCGCCTGACGAAAGTAGACCCGGCAACGGCAAAGACGGAATTTACGGCCGCCTACACGGACCCCGCCGGTTATATCAGCACGAACGCCGACAATGCGGCCCTGCCGTTTACGGACGCAACCCAGTTCCGGAATACAGATAACGTTTTGTTCGATGGTCGTAATGACTACGCTGTCAGTGATGTACTGGTTAACAAGCTGAAAGCCCTAAGCGACCCCCGTCTGGGTATTTACGCCGATAAAACTCAATCGGGTGATTATATAGGTATTCCCTATGGTCTACGCCGGGATACGCTGACCAGCTTCACTAACGTCAGCCAATACTCACGGCCTGGCGCTAAAATTCTGGCCAGAACAGCGCCGGGTTACATTGTGACCGCTGCGGAGATGCTGCTGGCTAAGTCAGAAGCCGCTGCGCGTGGCTGGATTACGGATGATGCCATTCAGGCTTATAACGACGCCATCAAAGCTTCGTTCGGCCAGTGGGGGCTATCCGATGCCGCTTATACCACTTACGCAACCAGTGCCGCCGTCGCGGCTACCACCGCCGATATTCTTACCAAGATTGGCGATCAGCGCTGGATTGCACTGTATCCCAACGGTACGGAAGCCTGGATCGAATGGCGCCGTACGGGCTACCCCGCTTTAAAGCCAACGCCTTTTGCCGTCAATCCGAGCCGGGAAATTCCGCGCCGGTATGGTTATCCGAACACAGAGCCAACGCTGAATACAGCCGCTTACAACGCGGCCATTGGTAATCTGTCCGATGGCGATCAGACGAGTTCGCGCGTTTGGTGGGATAAGTAAGTAGTCCCGAACAAAACAAAAAAGCCATCCCTGAAGGGATGGCTTTTTTGTTACAATGTATCTTACTATGAATAGGTAACGACCTTTTCCGTTTCTGACCGGTGATCTCTTTCATCCGGAAACACAAACTTCATCGGTTGCCGAACCGTCTCCGGCAGTAAAGCTACCTCAATCACCTGCTCTACGGTATCCACATAATGGAAGGTCAGGTCTTTGATATAATGCTGATTGATCTCCTCGATGTCTTTGCGGTTCCTGGAACACAGGATAATTTCCCGTACGCCCGCCCGGTTGGCCGCCAGAATCTTTTCCTTAATACCACCCACGGGTAACACTTTCCCGCGTAACGTGATCTCGCCCGTCATGGCCACGTAGGGTTTCACCTTACGCTGGGTGTAGATGGAAGCCATCGATGTCATCATGGTAATCCCCGCCGACGGACCGTCCTTGGGAACCGCTCCCGCCGGAATGTGGATGTGCAGGTCGTAGTTACTGAAAACCCGATAGTCGATGCCCATCTGGTCGGCGTGCGCCTTTAGATAAGACAGCGCCGTCATGGCCGACTCCTTCATCACATCACCGAGTTGGCCGGACAGGGTCAGACCGCCTTTGCCGCGGCTCAGGCTGGATTCGATGAACAGGATCTCCCCGCCCACCTGCGTCCAGGCAAGACCGGTAACAATGCCGGCAATATCATCGTCCGAGTACAGATCCCGGTCGAAAATCTCCGCGCCAATCATTTTAGGTACGTCGGCCGCTTTGATTACTTTCGGATACTCTTCCTCCAAAGCAATCGATTTGGCTACTTTTCGTACCAGAGCGCCGATTTTTTGTTCCAGGCTCCGGACGCCCGACTCGCGGGTATACCCTTCGACGATGCGCTGAATGGCTTTGTCATCCACGCTCAGATCTTTCGGCTTTAAACCGTGTTCCTTGCGTTGCTTGGGCAGGAGGTATTTTTTGGCAATCTGAATTTTCTCTTCGACCGTGTAGCCCGTCAGCTCAATAATTTCCATCCGGTCGCGGAGGGCCGGGTGAATGGTATCAAGGGAGTTGGCCGTTGCAATGAACAGAACCTTCGACAGATCGTATTCTACATCCAGGTAGTTGTCCATGAACGTTGAGTTCTGCTCGGGGTCCAGGACTTCGAGAAGCGCCGACGAGGGATCACCCCGAAAATCCGAACTTACCTTGTCGATCTCGTCCAGAATAAACACCGGATTGGACGAATCGGCTTTGCGGATGTTCTGGATGATTTTACCCGGCATCGCGCCGATGTACGTCTTACGGTGACCGCGAATCTCGGCTTCGTCATGCACACCACCCAGCGCCATCCGGATATACTTCCGGCCCAGCGCTTTCGCAACCGAGCGTCCCAGTGAGGTTTTACCGACACCCGGAGGGCCATACAGACACAGAATCGGCGATTTCATGCCTTCCGCATCGCGTTCGTTCTTCAGTTTCAGAACGGCCAGGTATTCAATGATCCGTTCCTTTATTTTTTCCAGACCGAAGTGGTCACTGTCCAGTATTTTCTGGGCCCGCTTCAGGTCGTAATTGTCCTTGGAGTATTCATTCCACGGCAGATCCACCATCAGTTCCACGTAATTCATCGTTACGGGATATTCCGGCGCCATTGGGTTAATGCGTTGCAGCTTACCCAGCTCCTTGTCGAAATGCGTCTTTACCACCGGGGACCATTTTTTACGGGCCGCCTTTAAACGCACTTCTTCCAGATCCCGGTCGGGGCTATCCATGCCGAGTTCATCCTGCAAGACCTTAATCTGCTGCCGCAGGAAGTAATCCCGCTGCTGCTGATCGATGTCCGAACTGGCTTTGGACTGAATCTCCCGCTTTAGTTCCAGCAGCTGCACTTCCCGCATCATGTATTCCAGGAGCAGGGTTGCCTGCTGAGCGCCTTCCGTGATTTCGAGCAGTTTCTGCTTTTCGCTCACTTCTGCGTTCAGGTTAGACGACAGAAAGTGCATCAGAAACATGGGGCTTTCGATGTTATCGAGCGCAATGCGGGCCTCCTGCGGAATCTCCGGGTTTAACCGCAGCGTTTTGTAAGCCGATTCCTTTAAGGACTGAATTAAAGCCTTTGATTCTTTTTTGTTCGGATTCGGGAAGTGGTCGTCGATCTGGCGCACGTTGGCCGTCAGGTACGGTTCCTCCTGAATGTAACTCAGAATTTCAAAGCGTTTTTTGCCCTGAATAATAATGGTGATATTCCCGTCGGGTAACGTAATCATTTTAATGATGTACGCCACGGTGCCCAGACGGTATAGGTCATCGGAAGTAGGCTCATCTTTCTGCTGGTTGGATTGGGCCACAACCCCGATAATCCGATTTCCCTTATATGCTTTCTTGACCAGTCGAATTGACTTCTGGCGTCCTACCGTTACCGGAATGACCATACCCGGAAACAAAACCGTATTACGGACGGGCAGAATCGGCAAATCACTGGGTACTATATAATCTTCGTCGGCGTCATCTGCAGAACCCAGAGGCACAATCTCCAGATTATCCAGGTCAGAGTCGGACAGCCACACTTGCGTATCTAATTTATTCACAAAATTCATAGTACTTCCTGCCAAATTGACAGCGTTTGGGCAAATCCGCCTTTAACGAACAATAACAGATAGGATCAGGTACTTAGAGCAAGCTGTATGCCAGACATTTTTGGCAGTAATATTCTCACAATGTTACCCCTTCATTAACTTTTGAAAAAATAAGAATACGTTACGCTACAAACTCAACTCTTGTAGTGTATTATTCTGCTTAAAAAGTAACGTTTTTTTCTGGGTCAGATAAGACACATTGACCAGGTTCATCTGATCACTGAATGCATCCATTAATGCGGACTGCTGCACTAGGCTGCCCTGAATAGGTTCGTTATAGGGTATTTCCACATAAACCCAGGTTGCGTCAGTTTCCTGCTCGCGTCCTAGGTACTGAAATGCCTTTCGTTGCCGGCGGGCATTGACCAGCGCGAAGTGTTTCCGGAGGTAACGCTCAATGAGTACATCATTGTTATCCTTACTGCTTAACCGGACTCGCTGGTTGTTATTTTCTTTCGTCAAAGCGGTTTCCAGATCATCCGTAAACAGCCGGATACTGACCTCGAACGATTTTTCGGTCGCGTTATACTGCATCTGCGTGACGCTGGTATGGACCGGATGCAAAACTGCTGAGCGGCCGTTTGTGAACGCGACCGTCAGCAGCAATCCTGTAACTAGAATTAAAAAGCGTTTCTGCCTCATCAACAGCTTAGAATACCGCTTTAAACACATCATTAAAAATTGCGAAGGCCATTAAGCCCAGCAGAATAACCATGCCAACCCGCTGGGCTGCTTCGAGAAAGCGATCAGACGGTTTACGACCGGATACCATCTCGTAAAGCAGAATAGTAGCGTGGCCACCATCCAGGGCCGGAATGGGCAGCGCGTTCATGAACGCCAGCGCCATTGACAGCAACCCCGTAACGAACCAGAAACGGCCCCAAACCCAGATACCGCCGAACAGATTCTGCGCAATACCAATCGGGCCGCTCAGGGCTTTAGAAGGCGATACATCGCCCCGGAAGATTTTGCCGAAGCCTTTGATATTGTCGTAAACCACATCAAACGCCCGTCCGGTACCTTTTGACAGTGCCTGACCGAAGGTATAATCGATATGGGTTTGTTTCAGTAACAGCTCGACGCCGATGCCGATCTGCCCCTGGGGTGTTACCGCCGAGGTGATGGTGCGCGACTGGCCGTTGCGCTGAACACCCAGCACCACCTGTTTGCCCGGGTTGGCTTTGATCGCGGCCTGAAATTCGTGGTAGAACTGGGTGGGCTGGCCATTCACCGACGTAATCCGGTCGCCTTTCTGCAGACCGGCTTTCTCGGCCGGCAAACCGGGGATTACATCACCTACCTGGAACGGCTGAATAGCTTCCAGATACTGGACGGCGTTTTTCTTATCCGATAGTTTGTCGATGAAGTTATTCGGAATGTCAATGTCAATCAGGCGTGGTTTACCATCCGGCCCCATCCGTTCAACGGTGTAATAACTATTGGTTCCCAGGAACACATCGGAACTCCGTACTTCGTTGAAATCGTCGTAGGGTTTGCCGTTGATCTTAACAATCTTATCGCCCGTACGGAGACCAATTTGCTGGGCCAGATCGTAGGCGACAATACCATATTTGGCATCGCGGGACGACAGGTAGGTTTCACCATTGCTGTAGGTGAGGGCCACAAAAATGACAATGCCCGTAATAACGTTGACGATAATACCGCCGAGCATCACGATCAGGCGCTGCCAGGCTGGTTTAGAGCGGAACTCCCAGGGCTTGGGTTCGGTATCCATCTGAGCCGTATCGAGCGACTCATCGATCATGCCCGAAATCTTCACAAAACCACCCAGCGGAATGGCCCCCAGACCATATTCCGTCTCGCCCCGTTTGATACTCCA
>Ga0325400_1005516_pt1 | contig 11931 bp, 11 predicted proteins | sample PopdelMetagenome_2_FD_205662 | JGI IMG/M metagenome (GOLD analysis project Ga0325400, IMG submission 205662) | Populus deltoides microbial communities from Bellville, Georgia, United States - Xylem-PdKOR-R1 | ecosystem: Host-associated > Plants > Phyllosphere > Stem > Wood/Secondary xylem...
ATGGCGGCGCCTACGACGTGATGGCGTCCAAGCACCTGCGCGGCGACCTGAACTACGCCTGGCCCACCGCCGAGATCGCGGTGATGGGGGGCAAGGGCGCGGTTGAGATCATCTTCCGCGGCCGAACGCCACAGGAGATCGCCGAGCGCACGGCCGAGTACGAGGCGCGCTTCGCCAACCCCTTCGTGGCGGCGTCCAAGGGCTTCGTCGACGAGGTGATCCAGCCCCACTCCACGCGTCGGCGGATCGCGCTGGGCCTGCGCAAGCTCCGCAACAAGGCGCTGGAGAACCCCTGGAAGAAGCATGACAACATCCCGCTCTGAGGCGGGGCCGCGCGGCTGGAGCGCGCGGCGCTCGCTGGGGGCGGCGGCGCTGGCGGCGCTGGGCGTGTTCGCGGCCGGCCTGTGGAACGGGTCGCGCTTCGACGGCGGCGCGGCGCCGCCGCCGCTCGCCGAACTGCGCGCGCTGCCCGTCACACGGGGCGACGGCCGCCCGGCGCGGCTGGGCGACGCGATCCGGCCCGGCCGGCCGACGCTCGTGTCCTTCTGGGCCAGCTGGTGCGGCCCGTGCCGGAAGGAGGCGCCGACGCTGGCCACCCTGCGCCGGCGCCACGGCCCGTCCGACCTGAACCTCGTCTACCTGAACGTGCACGACGCCGGCGCCGACCGCGCGACGCTGGCGGCGATGACGCGCGCGGTCGGCCTGCCCGCCGACGGCTACCTCGTGATGGCGGACGCGGAGGCCGTGCGCTTCACCCGCGGCCTCGACGGCGCGATCCCTCGGACCTACCTGTTCGATCCTCGGGGACGGCCCGCGGCGACCATCATCGGCTACAAGCCGCTGGCCCTGGCCCGGCTGGCCCGGCTGATCGAAGCCTGAAGGAGAAGCGGATGCTCGGGCGCAAGCTCCCCCTGTCGAAGCAATTGACGCTGGGTGCCGTGGTGGGCGGCACCGCCTTCCTGGTGTCGGCGACGCTGTCGGCGATCACGGCCGGCGTGCCGGCCGACCGGCAGACCACGCCCACCTGGTTCATCGGCCTGATCTTCGGTTCGGTGGCGGGCGCCGTCTACCTGATGCTCAGCGGCAACCGAAGCGTACCGCTGGCCGACGACGCCGCGCGGACGGCCGCGCTGGCCGGCCCGGCGGACCCGGCGGGCGCGCAGCTGCTGGTGATGCGCCAGGGTTTCGTCGGCAAGCTGGCCGGCGTGGACGTGTCGGTCGACGGGCGGGTGGCCACCCAACTCAAGAGCCCGCGCTTCGCCGCGCTGGCGGTGACGCCCGGCCGGCACGAGCTGGTCGCCGCCGTGCAGAACCGCCGGTCCGAGCCGCTGGCGGTGGAGGTGGCGGCAGGCGAGACGGCGGTGGTCCGCTTGACCGTCGGTCTCGGCAAGCTCGAACTGGTGCGCGAGCCCGACCTGGCGACCGCGCGCCGCGCGCTGGCGACCGTGCCGATGGTGACGGCGTGACGCTGGGCCGCCTCAACCATATCGGCGTCGCCACCCCGGACGTGGAGGCCGCCGCCGACACCTATCGCCGCCTGCTGGGCGCGGAGCGGATCGGCGCGCCGTTCGACCTGTCCGGACAGGGCGTACGCGTGCTGTTCGTGGACGCGCCCAACACCCAGGTGGAGCTGATCCAGCCGCTATCGGAAAGCTCGCCCATCGCCGGCTTCCTCGGCAAGAACCCGGCCGGCGGCCAGCACCACCTCTGCTTCGAGGTGGCCGACATGGCCGCCGCCGTCGCCGATCTTCAGGCAAAGGGCGCGACGCTGCTCGGCCCGCCCCGCATCGGCGCGCACGGGACGCCCGTGGTGTTCCTGCACCCGCGCGACATGGGCGGCGTGCTGGTGGAACTGATGGAAGCGCCGGGGGAGGGGCACTGATGCCGGACTACGAGCATATCCTGGTCGAGCGGCAGGGCTGCGTGCTGACCGTCACGCTCAACCGGCCCGAGCAGCTGAACGCGGCACCGCCCGCCATGTTCGAGGAGATCGGCCGCGCGCTCGACGCCGGCGTCGCGGACGGCGCGCGCGCCGTGCTGCTGGCGGGGGCCGGCCGCGCCTTCTGCTCGGGTGCGGACGTGGGCGGCGGCGCGCTGACGGCCGACGACCCCGGCGCCGCCACCCATGCGGCGCTGACGAACAGCTACCACCCGCTGATGGAGAAGCTGGCCGACCTGCCCGTCCCCGTGGTCAGCGCGGTGCGCGGGGCGGCGGCGGGCATCGGGTGCAGCCTGGCGCTGGCGGCCGACTTCTGCGTCGCCAGCAGCAACGCCTATTTCCTCCAGGCCTTCGTCAACATCGGCCTGGTGCCCGACGGCGGCGCCAGCTGGCTGCTGCCCCGGCTAGTTGGCCGCGCGCGCGCCGCCGAGCTGGCGATGCTGGGCGAGCGGCTGTCCGCGCCCATTGCCCACGACTGGGGCCTGATCCACAAGGTCGTGGCCGACGACCAGCTCGAGGCGGAGGCCGGCCGCCTGGCCGAACGCCTCGCCGCCGGCCCCACCCGCGCGCTGGGCCTGATCCGCCGCCAGCTCCATGCGGCGCAGTCGCTCGACTATGCCGCGTCGCTCCGCCTGGAGGCCGACCACCAGCGCGCGGCCCGCGGCACCGCCGACGCGGCGGAGGGCGGCCGCGCCTTCCTGGAGAAGCGGCCGGCGAACTTCACGGGGGCATGAGGGCATGACCGAACCCGTGATCGAGACCAACACCGGCGAGGACGCGGACGCCGCGCCCCGGGAGTCTTCGGCGCCGCCCGCCGGTCCAGCCCATGCGGCGGCGGCCGCGCCCGCGCTAGCCGACTGGCAGGCGGCGGCGGCCAGGGAAGTGAAGGGGCGCGACCTCACCTGGGACACGCCTGAGGGGATCGCGGTGAAGCCGCTCTACACGGCGGCCGACACGGAAGGGTGGGACCCCGGCCTGCCCGGCTTCGCGCCCTTCGCGCGCGGCGTGCGAGCGTCCATGTACGCCGGCCGCCCCTGGACCATCCGCCAGTACGCCGGCTTCTCCACCGCCGAGGAGTCGAACGCCTTCTACCGCCGCAACCTGGCCGCCGGGCAGAAGGGCCTCTCCGTCGCCTTCGACCTCGCCACGCACCGCGGCTACGACAGCGACCACCCGCGCGTGGTGGGCGACGTAGGGAAAGCGGGCGTCGCGATCGACAGCGTCGAGGACATGAAAATCCTGTTCGACGGCATCCCGCTCGACAGGATGTCGGTCAGCATGACCATGAACGGCGCGGTGATCCCCATCCTCGCCTTCTTCATCGTGGCGGGCGAGGAGCAGGGGGTATCGCGCGCGGCGCTCGACGGGACCATCCAGAACGACATTCTCAAGGAGTTCATGGTCCGCAACACCTATATCTACCCGCCCGCCCCCTCCATGCGGATCATCGCGGACATCTTCGCCTACACGTCCGCCGAGATGCCCAAGTTCAACAGCATCTCCATCTCCGGCTACCACATGCAGGAGGCGGGCGCCACGCAGGTGCAGGAACTGGCCTTTACCATCGCCGACGGCAAGGAGTACGCGCGCGCCGGCATCGCGGCGGGGCTCGATCTCGACAGGTTCGCCGGGCGCCTCTCCTTCTTCTTCGCCATGGGCATGAACTTCTTCATGGAGATCGCCAAGCTGCGTGCCGCGCGCGTGCTGTGGCACCGGGTGATGACCGAGCTGGGCGCCAAGGACGAGCGGTCCAAGATGCTGCGCACCCACTGCCAGACTAGCGGCGTCAGCTTGCAGGAGCAGGACCCCTACAACAACGTCATCCGCACCACCGTCGAGGCGCTGGCGGCCGCACTCGGCGGCACCCAGTCGCTCCACACCAACGCGCTGGACGAGGCGATAGCGCTTCCCACCGACTTCTCCGCCCGCATCGCGCGCAACACGCAGCTGGTGCTCCAGGAGGAGACGGGCATCGCCAACGTCGTCGATCCACTGGGCGGCAGCTACTATGTGGAGAGCCTGACGCGCCAGCTCGTGGACCGCGCCCAGGAGATCATCGACCGCGTGGACGCCGAGGGCGGCATGGCAGCGGCGGTCGCGGCCGGCTGGCCCAAGGCGATGATCGAGGAGGCGTCGGCCACCACCCAGGCCCGGATCGACCGCGGCGAGGCGGTGATCGTCGGCGTCAACAAGTATCGCAAGGACGCCGAGGACCCCATCGATATCCTGGACGTCGACAACCACGCGGTGCGCGAGGCGCAGGTGCGGCGCCTGGCGCACGTCCGCGCCACGCGCGACCGGGCCGCGTGCGACGCCGCGCTCGCCGCGCTCCGCGAAGGGGCGGCCGGCACCGGCAACCTGCTGGCGCTGGCCGTGGACGCGGCGCGCGCGCGGGCCACGCTGGGCGAGATCAGCGCGTCGATGGAGGCGGTGTTCGACCGCTATGGCACGGCGCCGACGCCCGTCAGCGGCGTCTACGGCGGCGCCTATGCCGACGACCGCCGCTGGGCGCGGCTGGTGGACGGCGTGGACGCCACGGAGCGCCGGCTGGGCCGCCGCCCCCGGATGCTGGTGGCCAAGATGGGGCAGGACGGCCACGACCGCGGCGCGAACCTCGTCAGCTCGATGTTCGGGGATCTGGGCTTCGACGTGGTGCCCGGCCCGCTGTTCCAGACGCCGTCCGAGGCCGCGGCGCTGGCGGTGGCGCGCGACGTGGACGTGGTGGGTGCCTCCAGCCTGGCGGCCGGGCACAAGACGCTGATCCCCGAGCTGATCGCGGCCCTGCGCGACGCCGGCCGTGCCGACATCAAGGTGGTGGCCGGCGGCGTGATCCCCGCCCAGGACTATCAGGCGCTTCGCGACGCTGGCGTCCAGGCCATCTTCGGACCCGGCACCAACCTGGTCCGGGCGGCCGAGGACGTGCTGCGCCTGCTCGGCCACAACATGCCGCCGGAGGACGACGCGTGAGGCGATACTTGCTCATCCCCATCATCCTGATCGCGCAGGGCCTGCCCGCCGCCGCCCAGGCGGATATCCCCTATCGGACGGCCGACGCCGCCATGAACGTGCAGTACCGGGCGACGGTGGCGGCGGTGAAGCGCCGCGCCGCCCGGGCGGGGCGCGGGGACGGCGGTCAGGCCGCCCTGCTCGCCGCGCAGCGGGCGTGGCTGCGCTATCGCGACGCCGAGTGCGCGCCCGCCAACAACCCGTTCCAGGGCGGCTCGGCCGAGCCGATGGCGGCGGACCAGTGCCTGTCCGCGCTCACCCGCCAGCGCACCGAGCGCCTCCGCTTCGCGCAGGAGGACGCCGACCGATGAACCCCACGCTGGACCACGGGACGCACGCGGCTAGAGGAACGGCCATGAACCCGACCGACGACAGACCCGCGACCCGCCACGACTGGACCCGCGAGGAGGTGGCCGACCTGTTCGACCTCCCCTTCACCGAACTCGTGTTTCGCGCGGCCGAGGTCCACCGCGCGCACCACGCGCCCGACGCGGTGCAGCTGTGCACCCTGCTCTCGATCAAGACGGGCGGCTGTCCCGAGGACTGCGGCTACTGCTCCCAGTCCGCGTCCGCCGACAGCGGGGTGAAGGCGACGAAGCTGATGGACGTGCGCGCCGTGCTCCAGGCGGCGGCCCAGGCCAAGGATGCCGGCTCCAAGCGCTTCTGCATGGGTGCGGCTTGGCGCAATCCCAAGGACCGCGACATGGACGCGGTGTGCGCCATGGTCTCGGGCGTCCGCGCCATGGGGCTGGAGACGTGCATGACGCTGGGGATGCTGGAGCCGCACCAGGCCCGCCGCCTCGCCGACGCTGGCCTCGACTATTACAACCACAACATCGACACCGCGCCCGAACGCTACGGCGACGTCATCACCACGCGCAGCTTCCAGGACCGGCTCGACACGCTGGACCACGTTCGCGACGCCGGCATCAACGTGTGCTGCGGCGGCATCGTGGGGATGGGGGAGTCTCGCGCCGACCGCGCCGGCTTCGTCCACGCGCTCGCCACCATGGAACGCCACCCGGAAAGCGTGCCGGTCAACGCGCTGGTGCCGGTCAAGGGCACGGTGCTGGGCGACATGCTGGCCGACACGCCCATGGCGAAGATCGACGACGTGGAGTTCGTCCGCACGGTGGCGGCCGCGCGCATCACCATGCCGCTCAGCATGGTCCGCCTGTCCGCGGGCCGCGAGTCGATGTCCGACGCGACGCAGGCGCTGTGCTTCCTGGCCGGCGCCAACTCGATCTTCACCGGCGACAAGCTGCTCACCGCCGCCAACGCGGGCGACGACCGCGACGCGGCGCTGATGGCGCGGCTGGGGATGCGCCCGATGGAGGAGGCGGAGCCGATGCGGGCGGCGGCGGAGTGATCCTGTTGCTGGCGCTACAAGCTGCCGTGTGGAAGCCTGCCCCATGCAAGTCCGGAACAGTGGCGGCGTGCGCGAGGCGCGAACTGGCCCGTGCGGATCGGGACGTGATGGCCACTTTTCGGCAGGTGCAGTTCCGCCTCCAGAACTGCAAGCCCGTGAACTCGACGGCGTGCTACAACATGACCCGCGCTGTCGCGCTGCTGAGCGCCGAGCAGCGGACCTGGATGGCGTGGCGCGATGCGCACTGCGATGTGCTCGCGTTCGGCGTCGAACAAACCTCGGCGGAAACACAGGTTCGGGCGGACTGCCGGACCGAACTGACCGTCAAGCGGACGGCAGAACTTAGAAAAGTGGGACGCGAGTGATGTTCACCAAACTCCTGGTCGCCAACCGCGGCGAGATCGCGTGCCGCGTGTTCCGTACGGCGAAGCGCATGGGGATCGCCACCGTCGCCGTCTATTCCGACGCCGACGCCCGCTCCCCCCACGTCCTGATGGCCGACGAGGCGGTGCGTCTCGGCCCCGCGCCCGCCGCGCAGAGCTACCTTGATCCCGAGCTGATCCTGACGGCAGCGCGCGCTACGGGCGCCGACTGCATCCACCCGGGCTACGGCTTCCTCTCCGAGCGCGAGAGCTTCGCGCGCGCCTGCGCGGATGCCGGCATCGCCTTCATCGGCCCGCCGCCGGAGGCCATCGCGGCCATGGGCGACAAAATCGAGTCCAAGAAGCTGGCCAAGGCTGCCGGCGTCAACGTCGTGCCCGGCCACTTGGGCGAGATCGCCGACACGGACGAGGCGGTACGCATCGCCGCCGACATCGGCTACCCCGTGATGATGAAGGCGTCGGCGGGCGGCGGCGGCAAGGGGATGCGCCTCGCCTGGTCCGAGGCGGACGTGCGTGAGGGCTTCGAGGCGACCAAGCGGGAAGGGCTCGCCTCCTTCGGCGACGACCGCGTGTTCATCGAGAAGTTCATCGAGAGCCCGCGCCACATCGAGATCCAGGTGCTGGGCGACCGCCACGGCAACATCGTCTACCTGGGCGAGCGCGAATGCTCGATCCAGCGCCGCCACCAGAAGGTGGTGGAGGAGGCGCCGTCGCCCTTCGTGACGCCGGAGATGCGTCGCGCCATGGGCGAGCAGGCGGTGGCCCTGGCCCGCGCGGTCGGCTACCACTCGGCCGGCACCGTGGAGCTGATCGTGTCGGGCGCCGATCCGACCGGCCGGGGCTTCTACTTCCTGGAGATGAACACCCGCCTCCAAGTCGAGCATCCGGTGACGGAGGCGGTGACGGGCATCGACCTGGTCGAGCAGATGATCCGCGTGGCCGCCGGCGAGCGCCTCGCCTTCGGTCAGGACGACGTCGCGCTCACCGGCCACGCCATCGAGAACCGCGTCTATGCGGAGGACCCGTATCGCGGCTTCCTGCCGTCCACCGGCCGGCTGGTCCGCTACACCCCGCCGGAGAGCGCGGCGCGCCAGGAGCCCGCGGCCGTGACGGGCGCCCCGTACGTCCGCGTGGACGACGGCGTGGCCGAGGGGGGCGAGGTGTCGATCTTCTACGATCCCATGATCGCCAAGCTCGTCACCTGGGCCCCCACGCGTGAGGAGGCGGCGAACCTTCAGGTGGAGGCGCTGGACGCGTTCGAGGTCGAGGGCGTGGGCAACAACATCGACTTCCTGTCCGCCCTCATGCAGCACCCGCGCTTCCGCGCCGGCGACCTCACCACCGGCTTCATCGCGGAGGAGTATCCGGACGGCTTCTCCGGCGCTGCGGTCGCGCCGGGGCTGGAGCGCGCGCTGGCGGGCATCGCGGGCTTCGCGGCCGCCGCGCACGCGGACCGCGCGCGCCGCGTCGACGGGCAGCTGGGCCGGCGCCTGTCGCCGCCGGACGCGTGGGTCGCGCGCGTCGGCGGCACCGACCACCAGGTGCTGCTCGACGGCGACACGCTGCTGGTCGACGGCGAGCCGCTGGACCTGTCCGCCGAGTACACGCCGGGCGACCGAGTGATCGAGGCGGAGGTGGACGGCCGCGCGCTGACGGTCCGCGTGGCGCGGACGCGCACCGGCTTCCGCCTGACGACGCGCGGGCGCGCGCACGCGGTGCGCGTGCTGCCCGCGCGCGTCGCCCCCTATGCCCGCCACCTCCTGGAGAAGGTGCCGCCCGACCTGTCGCGCTTCCTGCTCGCCCCCATGCCGGGCCTGCTGGTCCGGCTGGACGTGGGCGAGGGCGACCGGGTGGAGGCGGGGCAGCCGCTGGCGGTGGTGGAGGCCATGAAGATGGAGAACATCCTGCGCGCGGGCAGGAGCGGCACGGTGAAGTCCGTCGCCGCGGCCGCCGGCGACAGCCTGGCCGTGGACGCGGTGATCCTGGAACTGGATTAGAGCGGTTTCCGATCAGGTGGGATCACCGGCACGGAGGGGATTTCGGTTCGGTGCAAGGAGCGAGCGATGCCAAGGCATCGTGACCGTGTGAGGGACGCCGCATTGGGTCGAAATCACCCCGCCGCGAAGCGGTCGCCCGAAGGGCGATGACGATGGTTCAACCTGGTCGGAAACCGCTCTAGCGCGTCAGATCGGCTCGCGCGCGGGTTCCAGGTACAGGTAGCCGCCGTCCCAGTCGGCCGCCGCGCGCAGGCGGGCGGGGTCCAGCAGTTCCACCCGCCCGCGCTGGAACCGCATCAGCCCCTCTTCGCGCAGGCTGCGCAGCACCCGGTTCACGTGCACCGGCGTCAGGCCCAGGCATTCGCCCAGGTCGACCTGCGTCATCGGCAGGTCGTAGCCCGCCGCGTTCGCCAGCCCCACCACGCGCAGCCGCTCCCCCATCTCCAGGAACAGCGCGCCCGTTCGCGCCACCGCGTCGCGGCCGGCCAGCGACACGGCCCGCTCGCGGTGGATGGCCGCGTCCAGGTTGGTGCTGAACCAGTAGAGCCGCGTCAGCCGCGGATGCTCCTCCGTCAGCGCGCGCAGGCGCTCGTGCGGCGCGACCGCCACCGTCACGTCGCTGATGGCCGAGATGCTGTGGTCCAGCCGCTTCAGCGAGAAGCCGTGCAGGTCGGTGAAGTCGCCCGGCACCGACAGCTCGACCGCGTGGCGCGACCCGTCCTTCAGGTGGCGGTAGCGGCAGGCCAGACCGTCCAGCAGCAGCAGGCTGTGCGTCAGCCGCTCGTCCTCGCGCACCAGCGTGGCGCGCGCGCGGACGGCGCGCGTGTCGGTGAACAGGTCGCGGATCGCCTGTTCCTCCGCCGCGCTGACGGGGTGACGCGCGCGCAGGCGGGTCAGGTGACGGTCGATCAAGTGTATCCTTCCCTTGCCGCCACGGGCCCCCGGTGGTGGGGCCCGCCCCCCCGGGGCGGACGGCCGCGGCGACCGTCTAGCCTGCGTCGTGACTCCGGAAAAATGATTTGGATCAAGAACGTCCGACGCGTGCGCCGCATCCGGCACGAGCGGGAAGGAGGAGCGGCGCGAGCGCTGGTACAGGTTGCGACAAAATAATTCTGGACGATCCGCCGCGCGGTCGGTCAACGCTGGCGTCCATGGCCCGCCGCGTCCTCCTGCTGCTCCTGGCCGCCACCGGCGGCTGCACCGTGGGGCCGGACTACCGCCCCCGCGCGCCGGCCGAACTGTCTGTGCCGGACGGCTGGTCGGTGCCCGCCGCCGCCGGCACCCAGGACCTGACGAGCTGGTGGAACCGCTTCGACGATCCCGTGCTTGGCCGGCTGGTGGAGCGGGCGGCGGCCGCCAACACGGACGTGGCGCAGGCGGTGGCGCGGCTGCGCCAGGCGCGCGAGGCGCTGGTGCAGAGCCGGTCGGCGCTGCTCCCCACGCTGTCGGGCTCGACCGGCTATCAGCGGAACGAGAACCTGGCCGGCGGCGGCCGATCCTTCACGCTGCCCGACGGTACGGTGGTGGACACGGGCGGGGGCGGGACCAACAACTACTCGGTCGGCCTGTCCGCCAGCTACCAGCTCGGCCTGTTCGGCGAGGTGCGCCGCACGGTGGAGGCCAGCCGCGCCCAGTACCAGGCGTCGGGCTTCGACTACGCCGCGACGCTCCTGTCGGTGCAGGCCGAGACGGCGCGCAACTACGTCATCGTCCGCAGCGTCCAGGCCCAGATCGCCAACGCGCGCGCCAGCCTCGCCATCCAGGACGACAATCTGGAGATCGCGGGCTTCCGCGTCCGGGCCGGCCTCGTCTCCTCGCTCGACGCGGAGCAGGCGCGCAGCCAGCGCGCGCAGACGGCGGCCACCGTGCCCCAGCTTGAACAGCAGCTCACCGCCGCGCTTGCGCGCGTGGGCGTACTGACGGGACAGGCGCCGGGCGCGCTCAAGGCGGAGCTGGCCGCCCCGCGCGCCATCCCCGTGGCACCCGGCCCCGTCGGCGCGGGCGTGCCCGCCGACCTGCTGCGCCAGCGGCCCGACGTGCGCGCGGCCGAGCGCAACCTGGCCGCCGCCACCGCCCAGATCGGCGTCGCCAAGGCGCGGCTCTACCCGGCGCTCGCCATCTCAGGTAACGTCAACACCAACGCGTCCTCCATATCGGGCATCGGCGAGGCGATCACGGGCAGCCTGTTCGCCGGGCTGACGCAGGCGATCTTCAACGGCGGCCGCCTGCGCTCCCAGGTCCGCGGCGCGGAGGCGGCGACCGACGCCGCGCTCGCCGCCTACAAGGGCACGGTGCTGCTCGCGCTGGAGGACGTGGAGAACGCGCTGGCGCAGCTGACCGCGGCGCAGGCGCGCGAGCGCGAGTTCGCCGTGGCGCTGGACGCCGCGAACACGGCGGCGCTGCTCAGCCGCGAGCAGTACCGCTCGGGCCTCACCGACTTCACCACGCTGAACCAGCAGGAAGCATTGCTGCTCAACGCGCGCAACGGGCTCACCCAGGCGCGCTCGGACAGCTCCACCGCGCAGGTGCAGCTCTTCACCGCGCTGGGCGGCGGCTGGGACAGCGCGACCGTGCCGGAGGCGCCGCCCCGCACGCTGCCCGCGGGCGCCACGCCCGCACCCGTCCCCGTCCCCTCCCAACCCCCGAGCGGGAACCGCTGATGGCCGACCAGACCGACACCTCGACCGACGCGTTCCTGGGCGTCCGCCCCGCCGCCCCCTGGCGGGCCTGGGTGAAATGGGCGCTGGTGGCGCTCGGGTTCGCGCTGCTCGCGTGGACGGGATACCGCCTGTTCGGGTCGAAGGAGGAAGCGGGCTACGCCACCCAGGCCGTGCGCCGCGGCGACCTCGAGGTCAGCGTGTCCGCCACGGGCAAGCTCGCCCCCACCAACCAGGTGACGGTCGGCTCCCAGCTCTCGGGCTTGGTCACGCGCGTGGTGGCCGACGTGAACGACCGGGTGACGGCCGGCCAGCCGCTGGCGCTGATCGATCCCGAACAGATCGACGACCAGATTCGCGCCGGCCGCGCGCAGCTGGCGGCCAACGAGGCGCAGGTGGCCCAGGCGCGCGCCACCGTGGCCGAGGCGAACGCCCAGCTCGCCCGGTTGCAGGAGGTGTATCGCCTGTCGAACGGCCGCGTGCCGTCCGCCACCGAGCTTCAGACCGGCCGCGCCAACGCCCAGCGCGCGGTGGCGGCGCTGCGCGTGGCGCAGGCGAACGTGGAGGCGTCGCGCGCCCA
>Ga0325400_1005517_pt1 | contig 11931 bp, 10 predicted proteins | sample PopdelMetagenome_2_FD_205662 | JGI IMG/M metagenome (GOLD analysis project Ga0325400, IMG submission 205662) | Populus deltoides microbial communities from Bellville, Georgia, United States - Xylem-PdKOR-R1 | ecosystem: Host-associated > Plants > Phyllosphere > Stem > Wood/Secondary xylem...
GCTTCTCCAGCTTGCCCAGCTTCTCCGCGCAGTGCTCGCGGTAGCGCTCGGTGATGTCGCAGTGGCGACCCGTGACGACGACTTCCATCGGTGAACCTCCCGTGTGTGGACGTGGCTCAGCCCCTGGCGACCCCGGGCGGGGTCCACAGGGATGGGGCCCGCCGGACCGGGCACACAGTGCCGCCGTCGTCGCGGCGACGGACGGGTCCGTCCCCACGACCACGGACCGGGGCGGACTCCATGCCGGGACGTTACCGGTCACGGGGTCGCGGAGGTAGCGCTGCTCACGCGCCGGGAGCAGATCCACCCGAACGGAGGAGAGCCGGCGGTCCGGTTGGGTCCGGCCGCGGTGGCGGCGTCGGCACCCGTGGTCCTGCGCGGGGTGGCCGCGATCGTCGCATGACCGCGGACGGGGACACCGAGGGCGGCCAGCGCGCGCTGGGCCTCGGCCAGCGTGCTGCCGGTGGTGAGCACGTCGTCGCACACGACCACCTCGACGGGCGCGCCCCGACGGGCCCAGCGTCGTACCTCCCCGGCCCGGCCGGCCATCGAACCGGCCAGGTTGGCTCGGCGGGCCGCGGCATCGAGCCCTGCCTGGTCGACCACGCCGGGGCGGCCGCGCAGCAGCCGCGCCACCCGCACCGGGCGGCCCCGGGTGTCGAGCCGCGCGGCCGCGGCCCGCACGAGGTCCAGCGTGGGGTCGTGGCCCCGGCTGCGCACGCTGGCCCGTCGCGAGGGCACCGGCACGAGCAGCACCACGCCACCCGACAGCGGCGTCACGCCGGTCAGGGCCCCGTCCACCGCCGCGGCGAGCAGATCACCCAGCCACGGTCGCAGGCCGCGCAGGCCGTGCTCCTTGTGGCCGACCACCGCGGCCCGGACCGGACCGGCGTACGCCGTCGCCGACCAGGTCGGGGCCAGGCCCGGCGGGCACGGCGTGGGAGCTCGGGGCGCGGGGTCGACCACGACCCGGGCCAGGCACCGGGGGCACAGCAGCGCCCCTCCGTCCCCGCAGGCGACGCAACGGCCGCCCAGCAGGAGGTCGACCGCGGCGGTGCGCAGGCTCTGGGGCACCCCGGGACCCGACCACGTCGCGGCCGACCGCGCCACCGGACCGTCCCGTGGCTGTGGACGACCAGCGACCGCGGCCCTCGACCGGGAGGACCGGGGTCGGTCAGCCGACGTAGCCCGCCCAGGACACGTCGTCGACCCCGGAGGCGCCGGCGGTCCGGAACGGCTCGGTGATGCCGGTGTCGAGGTCGACGAGCCCGCCCCGGGTCCAGGCGTAGCGGACGGCCTCGGGGTCGGGGCTCCCGGCCAGGCCCGCGACCGGGGCCGACACGCTGGTCGACAGCAGCCGCCCCGCGTCGGGCACGCGGGCGACGAGCGAGGAGGGGGCACCGTCGACCGAGAGCGGGCGGGTCTCGTAGAGCTCGTCGGGCACGACGGCGGTCAGCACCGCCACGGTGGTCGGCGAGGTCCAGGCGAGGTCGAGCAGCGGCTGCGCGGCGGTCGAGGAGCGGTCCAGGGGCGTCGCCGTGGTCGCTGCGAGCACCCGGCCCCGTGTGTCGGAGCGGATGCGCGCCACCTTGACCACGTCGGCCGAGGAGCCGGCCCCGACCACGGCCACGAGCCGGGTGCCGTCGCGGGAGACCACGAAGGCGGTGACCCGGCGTCCGGTGATCCCGGGCACCTCGAGCCCGAAGACCCGACCGCCGGCCACGTAGCGCACCCGCGCGCCGCCGGCCGGACCCGTGTCGACCGCCCACGTCCGGTCGAAGAGGTCCCAGGCGGGCCGGAGCAGTCCGCGTCCGTCGGTGATCACGGCCTCGGCCCGCGCCGCCACCTGGCCCGGGACGGGCTCCTCCGAGCCGACTGCACCCACCGCCCCGACCAGCAGCCGGGTCCCGCCGCCGCTCACTCCTGCGACCCGGTCGGCGGCGACGCTGAGCGCCACGGCGCGGACGTCGCTGCCCGCCGGGAACGAGGTGTCGACCGGCACCAGGTCGCCGTCGGAGACCCGGACGAGGCTCCCGTCACGCCACGCGAAGAGCCGCGAGGAGGCACGTCGCCCCAGGGGGTCGAAGGCGATCGCCTGGCTCACGGCGTACTCCTCTCCCCCGCTGGGGGTGCGCACCGGCCGCCCGCCGAGCGTGGCCCGGACGGCGGTCACCCCGGGGACCTGCCGCAGGGTCCAGGCGAGCTGGGCGAGCAGCCGCACGCCCTCGTCCTCGCTGAGGGGCGCGGTGTCGCCCACCAGCTCGACCAGCGCGACGCCCGTGGAGGAGACCGGCACCGACACCCCCACCCGCAGACCGGGCGGGAGGAAGGACCGGACGACACCGCCACCAGCACCGCCAGCACCGCCAGCACCGCCAGCACCGCCAGCACCACCAGCACCGCCGACGCCCACGCCGGCCAGGCGGTCGCTCGGTCCCCGGATGAGGGCGTCGACCAGGGCGCTGCCGAGCTGCTCCCCGCGGGGCACGAAGACCGGCTGCGGCACCAGGACCCGGCCCGAGGGGTCGAAGTAGTAGGTCGCGGCCTGGGAGAACCGCTGGGTGAACCAGGTCGTGGGGACGACCAGGGCGTTCGGCGGGTCGACGACGCGGTACTCCCCGTCCTCCAGGGCCACCGAGAAGCGCAGGGTCTCCTGGGCCGGTCCCAGCGCTCCGCGCCACACGCCGGACCCGTCGAGCCGCTGGGCGTCGGCCAGACGCACCGACACCGCCCCACCCCGGACCCGCTCGGAGCTGCGGTCGCCGTAGGTGATGGTGGCGGCCTCCGGGTTCCACTCCTCCGCCGAGGCGGTGGTGAGGTACTCGCGGGCCACGTCGAGGCGCACCGGTGAGGCGGTCATCGCGTCGAGGAACCCCCGGACGGTCTCGACCTGGGTGGCGCCCTCGCGCGGCGGTACGGCGTCGAGGTCGAAGGCACGGTCCGCCCCGCCGCCCTCGGACTGCTCGGGCACCACGACCGGGCCGTCCTGCGGAAGGCCGGTGCAACCCGCCAGCACCAGCGTGAGGAGCACGACCAGCACCGCGGCGGGGACCCCGGCCCGGACGGGTCCGGCGGTCACCGGCGGCCCCCCGTGTCGACCACGACGCCGTCGGAGGTCGCCGCCGCGGCCGTGGCCACCTCGGTCGTGTCGACGGGGTGCAGGGGCAGGGCGCTGCGACGCAGGGGTGCGCCCGCGGTGCGGGGCAGGGAGAGCCGGAACTGGGCTCCCTGGCCGAGCCGCCCCCAGGCCTGGAGCCACCCGCCGTGCAGGTGGGCGTCCTCGAGCGCGATGGCGAGCCCGAGCCCGGTGCCCCCGCTGGTCCGCGCCCGGGCCGGGTCGGCCCGCCAGAACCGGTGGAACACCTGGGCCGACTCCCCCGGCGCCAGACCGGCGCCGTAGTCGCGGACCGCCACCGCGGCGCCCTCGTCGTCGCTGCCGACCCGGACCACGACGGCTGGGTCCGGGCCGTCGGGGTCGGCGTGGTCGATGGCGTTGGTGACCAGGTTGCGCAGGATTCGCTCGACCCGCCGTACGTCGGCCTGGGCCAGGTGCGGTCCGACCGACGGCTCGACCTCGACCCGCAGCCCCCGGCGCTGCGCCAGCGGCCGGGTGGAGTCGACGACCCGCCGAGCCAGGTCGCCCAGGTTGACGTCCTCGAGCTCCAGGTGGGCCGCGCCGGCGTCGAAGCGGCTGATCTCGAGCAGGTCGGCGAGCAGGGTCTCGAAGCGGTCCAGCTCGGCCTGGAGGAGCTCGGTCGACCGCGCGGTGGCCGCGTCGAACCCGCCGCGGGCCTCGTGCAGCACGTCGCCGGCCATCCGCACCGTGGTCAGCGGCGTGCGCAGCTCGTGGGAGACGTCGGAGACGAACTGCTGCTGGACCGTGCTGAGCTCCTCGAGCTGCCGGATCTGGCGCTGCAGGCTGACCGCCATCTGGTTGAAGCTGACGCCCAGCCGGGCGAGGTCGTCCTCGCCCGAGACCTCGAGCCGCTCGGTGAGCCGGCCGGCCGCGAGCCGCTCCGCCACCCGGCGGGCCTCGCGGATGGGCACCACGACCTGCCGGGTGACCAGCCACGCCACCGCGGCGACCAGGAGGACCAGCAGCACCGCGGCGGTGGCCAGGCCCCGCGTGACCAGACCGAGGGTCTCGGCCTCCTCGTCGAGCGGGAAGACGAAGTAGAGGGTGTAGGTCCGCCCGTCCGCGGGCAGCCGGACCTGGGAGGCCACGACGATGCCGGGGCCGTCGACGATCCTGTCGGCAGGGGTCGAGACCGTCGCGGGGTCGCCGTCGGTGCCCCCGGCGCGGGTGGTGGTCCGGATCCGGGTGTAGGTCCACGCCGTGGGCACCCCGACGGCCTCGAAGCGCTCCTCCAGGTCGGCCGGGACGCTGCTCGACGCGAGTCCGCTGGTGCGCACGGACCCGCCGTCCTCGAGCAGCCGGTCGTCGCCCGAGGCGCCCGCGAGGACGACGCCGTAGCCACGGGTCAGCCCGCGCTGGATGACGGTCTCGGCGAGGTCGCGCTGCTGGCGCGCCGCGTCGGTCTCGGTGAAGGAGGCCGCGTCGAGCCGCTCCCGCGTCTCGGCGACCTCGTCGGCGGCCTCGGCGAGCACGACCTCGACCCGGTGGTCGAGCAGCCCGTCGCGGGTCTGGCGCAGGAGGAACCAGCCGACGGCCCCCACGACCACGACGGAGAGCACCACGGTGCTCGCGACGACGCGGGCCAGCAGCGACCGGCGCCAGAAGGTGAGGGCGTGCCGCAGACCCCGTGACTTCGTGAGCCCGGTCGCCCGGGTGATCCGGGTCGACAGCCGCGGGCGGGGTCGCGCCACCTAGCCGGTCCCGGCCTTGTAGCCCACGCCCCTCACCGTGAGGACCACCTCGGGGTGCTCGGGGTCGACCTCGACCTTGGACCGCAGCCGCTGCACGTGGACGTTGACCAACCGGGTGTCCGCCGCGTGGCGGTAGCCCCACACCGTCTCCAGCAGCATCTCGCGCGTGAACACCTGCCACGGCTTGCGGGCCAGGCAGAGCAGCAGGTCGAACTCCAGCGGGGTCAGCGAGACCGGCGCGCCGGAGCGTCGTACGGCGTGGCCCGCGACGTCGATCTCCACCTCCCCGACGGTGAGGGTCTCCTGGTGGGGATCGCGCTCCTGGCGGCGCACCCGGGCGCGGATGCGGGCCACCAGCTCCTTGGGCTTGAACGGCTTGACGACGTAGTCGTCGGCGCCGGACTCCAGTCCGACGACGACGTCGACGGTGTCGCCGCGGGCGGTGAGCATGACGATCGGCACCCCGGACTCGGCGCGGATCTCCTTGCACACCGCGATCCCGTCGCGACCCGGGAGCATCACGTCGAGGAGGACCACGTCGGGCCGGAAGTCGCGGAACGCCGCGAGCGCCTGGTCGCCACGGGTGCACATCGCCGACTCGAAGCCCTCCTGGCGCAGCACGATCGTCAGCATCTCGGCCAGCGCGGCGTCGTCGTCGACGACGAGCACCCGACCGTTGGTCGCCAGGTCCGAGGGGTCCACACCCCGGTCGGGCACGCCGTCGGCGAACCGGTCGGACCCCAGCTCGGGGTGTCGGTCGATCGGGCCGGTGGGACCTCCTGGGGTGCGGCCCGAGAGCTGGCCGGCGGTGGGGCGCAGGGCGCTGGACATGCGACGAGTGTGCCACCGGGGCCCGCGGGCCCCGGCGGCACACTCGTCGTGCCCGGGTCTGACCGGTCGGTCAGCGGTGGGTCAGCGCTGGGTCAGCAGCGGGTCAGTACCGGTACTGGTCGGACTTGTAGGGGCCCTCGACCGGGACGCCGAGGTAGCCCGCCTGGGTGTCGCTGAGGGTGGTCAGCTTGACCCCGAGGGAGTCCAGGTGCAGCCGGGCGACCTCCTCGTCGAGGTGCTTGGGCAGGACGTAGACCCCGGTGGGGTACTCCTCGGTGCGGGTGAAGATCTCGATCTGGGCCAGCACCTGGTTGGTGAAGGAGTTCGACATGACGAACGACGGGTGCCCGGTGGCGTTGCCGAGGTTCATCAGGCGGCCCTCGGAGAGCACGATGATCGCCTTGTCGTCGGGGAAGGTCCACACGTCGACCTGCGGCTTGACGTTCTTGCGGACCGCGACGCCGTCGGCCTCGAGCCCGGCCATGTCGATCTCGTTGTCGAAGTGGCCGATGTTGGCCACGATCGCGTTGTGCTTCATCGACCGCATGTGGTCGAGGGTCACGACGTCCTTGTTGCCGGTGGCGGTGATCACGATGTCGGCGGTGGCCAGGGCCTCCTCGAGCGTGGTGACCTGGTAGCCGTCCATCGCCGCCTGGAGCGCGCAGATCGGGTCGATCTCGGTGACGATGACCCGCGCACCCTGGCCCCGCAGCGAGTCCGCGCAGCCCTTGCCGACGTCGCCGTACCCGCAGACCACGGCCACCTTGCCGCCGATGAGCACGTCGGTGCCCCGGTTGATGCCGTCGATCAGCGAGTGGCGGCAGCCGTACTTGTTGTCGAACTTGGACTTGGTGACCGAGTCATTGACGTTGATGGCGGGGAAGAGCAGCGAGCCCTCGCGCATCATGTCGTAGAGGCGCAGGACGCCGGTGGTGGTCTCCTCGGTGACGCCCTTGATCGAGTTGGCGATCGGGGTCCAGTGGTTGGGCTGGTCGGCGAGCACCTGGTTCAGCACGCCGAAGATCACCCGCTGCTCGGTGCTCTGGGCCGAGGCGACGTCGGGGGCCTGGCCGGTCTTCTCGGCCTGGACGCCGAGGTGGACCAGCAGGGTCGCGTCGCCACCGTCGTCGAGGATCATGTTGGGCAACTGGTCGGCGGGCCAGTCGAGGATCTGCTGGGTGCACCACCAGTACTCCTCCAGGCTCTCGCCCTTCCAGGCGAAGACCGGGACGCCGGCGGGGGCGTCGGCGGTGCCCTCGGGACCCACGACGACCGCGGCCGCGGCGTGGTCCTGGGTGGAGAAGATGTTGCACGAGGCCCAGCGCACCTCGGCGCCGAGCGCGACCAGGGTCTCGATCAGCACCGCGGTCTGGATGGTCATGTGCAGCGACCCGGCGATCCGGGCGCCGGCGAGCGGCTTGTCGGCGCCGTAGCGCTCGCGCATCGCCATCAGGCCGGGCATCTCGTGCTCGGCCAGGGTGATCTCGGTGCGGCCGTAGTCGGCCAGGGAGAGGTCGGCGACCTTGAAGTCCATAGCGGATGTCTCCTGGATGTGGAGGCTGGTGTCTGCGTCGCGCATCTGCGCTTCGTCGGGATCTCCCACGCGGACCCGCTCACAGTAGGTCGAGCGCTCCGGGGCCTCCCAATCGTGACCGCCCGCGGGTGCTGCCGCCGCTCAGTGCGCAGCAGCGGCCTCGCGGCCACCACGACGCGGCAGGACGTGCAGGACCGCGACCACCAGCGCGCCGACGACCAGGCCGACCACCGCGGACCCCGCCGTGTTGACCACCCATCCCAGGACGCCACCTACCGCTCCGGTCGCGTCGTGCACGGCGACCTCCGCGTGGTGGACCAGGTCGTAGGGGCCGGCCCACCCGAGCTCCTCGGCGCCGACCAGCAGGATGTGGCCGCCGACCCAGAGCATGGCGACGGTGCCGACGACCGAGACGACCGCGAGCAGCCGCGGCATCGCCGCCACGAGACCGCGACCGACGCGCTGGGCGAGCGACGACGTACGTCGGGTCAGCGCGAGGCCGATGTCGTCCATCTTCACGATCAGGCCGACCACGCCGTAGACCAGCGCGGTGATGGCGATGGCCACCACGACGAGGATCGCCGCCCGGGACCAGAACGGCTCGGTCTCCACCTCGTTGAGCGAGATCACCATGATCTCGGCCGAGAGGATCAGGTCGGTGCGGATGGCCCCGGAGACCATCTTCTTCTCCGCCTCGGGCCCGTGCTCGGGCTCGGCCGCGTCGGCCTCACCGTGCGCCTCGTGCCCGGCCAGCCGACCCCAGATCTTCTCCGCCCCCTCGAAGCAGAGGAAGGCGCCGCCGAGCATCAGGATCGGGGTGAGCAGCCAGGGCAGGAACTGGCTCAGCACCAGGGCCGCGGGCAGGATGATGAGCAGCTTGTTGCGCAGCGAGCCGACCGCGATCTTGCGGATCATGGGGAGCTCGCGCTCCGCTGCGACCCCCCGGACGTACTGCGGGGTGACGGCGGTGTCGTCGACCACGACGCCCGCCGCCTTGGCGCTCGCCCGACCCGCCGCCGCGCCGACGTCGTCGACCGACGCCGCCGCCATCCGGGCCAGCGCGGCCACGTCGTCGAGGAGGGCGAACAGTCCCGCGCTCACCGCCGTATCCCCGGGACGGCACGGCACGAGGGGCAGGACGGACGGCTGGCCCGCCGGGCGGTCGACATGGGCGCCAGGGTAGTGGTGCGGTCCGACCGCTCGTGGCGGCTCCGGGCGGCTCGTGGCGGCTCAGTCGTCGACCAGGCCGACCCGCAGGTACTCGGCGGCGTAGGTGCCGGTGAGCAGCAGCGAGCCGTAGCGGCCGACCGCTCCCCCGGTCTCCGCGGCCACGACGTCGACCCGGACCCCGCGGGCGTCCGCCGCTGCGGTGAGCCGGCCCCGCTCGGCGGCGGCCAGGTCGTCCTCGCCCCCGTCGTCGAGCACCACCAGGGCCGGCCTGAGGTCGGGGGCCCCGTCGGCGAACGGGTCGTCGAACACGTCGCGGGTCCGCGTCGCCTCCAGCACGGGCAGGAGCAGGTCGGCATCGCCGGCCAGGCAGGTCCGCCCGCTGGTGCGGCGCAGGGAGTCGGCCACCCGGCGGGCCGCCCGGGCCGCGAGCACCGATCCACCCCACACGAGCGGGGTGGCGTCGGCCAGCGCGAGGGCCAGCATCTTGGCGGGGTTGACCGCGATGTCGCGGTGCGGCGAGCAGACGACCGCGACCTCGTCGAGGGCGTCCGCGACCGGGGAGACCTCGGCCTCGGGTCCGAGCTCGAGGCGGTGCAGCAGCCCGAGCATCGTCACGGCGCTGGCCAGCGCGTCGTCGGTGGTGCTCGGCAGGATGGCCGCGTGCCGCCCCTCGGCGTGCTGGGCGACCAGCGAGGACGGCGGGCACGACACGACCACCGGGCACCCGCGACGGCGGGCCTCGGCCACGGCGCTGGCGGTGCCGGGGTCCGAGCCTCCGGGGGCCAGCACGACGACCAGGTCGGTGCTGCCGGCCCAGCCCGGGAGGCCGGGGTGCGGCCAGGCCACGAACGGCACCGGGCACGACGGCTCGAGCACCGCGCGCAGCAGCCGTGAGTCCGGACCCGCGGCGACGACGGCGCGCGGCCGCCACCCGCCGACCCGCTCCACCGCCGGGGCCAGTGCGTCAGCGGCGCCCCCGGCCTCCCGGCGTACCCGGGCACCGGACTCGGCCAGCGTCCGCAGGCGCAGGTCGACCCCGGCGAGCGCGGAGGCCTCGTCGAGGCGGGACTCGTCGAACCAGCTCATCGCCCGGTCCCCGCCGCGCGCGACCTCAAGGCCGACGAGCCTCGTCGACGAGCAGCACCGGGATGCCGTCGACCACCGGGTAGACCAGGCCGCAGCCTCGGCAGGCCAGCTCGACCCGCGCGGGCTCGGGCCGGCGCAGGTCGAGGTCGGCCCGGCAGGCGGGGCAGACCACGATCTCGAGCAGGAGCGGGTCGAGCGTCGGCGCGCCAGCGCCGGTGCCGGTGCTGGTGGGGTCGGCGGGCACGTCGGTCATGCGGTCTCCTCGGATCGGATCAGGCGCAGCACGTCGTCGCGCACCCGGGTCATCACACCCTGGTCCCGACCCTCGACGTTGAGCCGCAGCAGCGGCTCGGTGTTGGAGGCCCGCACGTTGACGGTCCAGTCGGGGTGGGTCAGCGTGAGACCGTCGAGGCGGTCGGCCACGACGCCCTCGCGGGCGCCCCAGGCCTGCTCGACCCGAGCGGTGGTCGCGGCGGCGTCCGCGACGGTCGAGTTGATCTCGCCGCTGAGCGCGTAGCGCTCGTAGGGCGCGAGGAGGGTCGAGAGGGGCACGTTGGCGGCGGCGAGGGCGGCGAGGGCGTGCAGGGCGGCCAGCATGCCGGAGTCGGCCCGCCAGAAGTCGCGGAAGTAGAAGTGGCCGCTGTGCTCGCCACCGAAGACGGCGTCGGTGGACTCCATCGTCGCCTTGATGAAGGAGTGACCCACCCGGGTGCGCACGGGGGTGCCGCCCGCCTCGGACACGATCTCCGGCACTGCCCGGCTGGTGATCAGGTTGTGGATCACGCTCGACCCCGGCGCCCGGGCGAGCTCACGCTCGGCGATGAGCGCGGTGAGCGTCGACGGGGAGACCGCCCGCCCGGTCTCGTCGACGAGGAAGCAGCGGTCGGCGTCACCGTCGAACGCGAGGCCGACGTCGGCCCCGTGCTCGACGACGGCGGCCTGGAGGTCGACCAGGTTGGCGGGGTCGATGGGGTTGGCCTCGTGGTGCGGGAAGGTGCCGTCCAGCTCGAAGTAGAGGGGCACCAGATCGACCGCCCCGCCGATCCGGGCGAACACGGCCGGGGCGGTCAGTCCCGCCATCCCGTTGCCGGCGTCGACCACGACCCGCAGCGGCCGCCCTGCGACCGGGGCCAGGGCGAGCAGGTGGGCGGCGTAGGCCTCCAGCACGTCGTGCTCGGACAGCGACCCGGTGCGCGAGGCGGTCGCGAAGTCGCCAGAGACGACGAGGTCGCGGATGTCGCGCAGGCCGGTGTCGGTGCCGACCGGGCGGGCGCCGGCCCGGCACAGCTTGACCCCGTTGTACGCCGCCGGGTTGTGGCTCGCGGTGAACATCGCTCCGGGCCGGTCCAGGTGCCCCGAGGCGAAATAGAGCTGGTCGGTCGAGGCCAGGCCGATCAGCGTGACGTCGGCCCCGGCGAGGCTGGCGCCCTCGGTGAACGCGCCCGCGAGGCCCGGCGAGCTGGGCCGCATGTCGTAGCCGACGACCGCCTCACCGGCGCCGAGCACCGCCACGAAGGCCCGGCCCAGGTCGTGGGCGAGGGCCTCGTCGATCTGCTCGGGGACCAGCCCCCGCACGTCGTAGGCCTTGACGACGGCGTCGACGACGGCGGGGTCGAAGGGCATGCGCCGACCCTAGTGGCTCGGCGCCGGCGACCCGCGGGCCGTCGGACCCCGCTCGGGGTGGTCAGTCGGGTCGTGGGGTGTCGAGCACGCGCAGGTGTCCGCGCCGCTGGACCTCACGACCACCCTGGGCCTCGGCGGCCGGGGCGAGGACCGGGCCCGCGACCGGAGCGGTGGCGGTCGGTCGTCCGGCCTCGCGTACGGCGTCGGCGAGCGCGAGCAGGTCGTCGGAGGAGGGGCCGCGCGGGGTGGTGCGATCGGTGGGCAGCCGCAGCACCTCCCACCCGCGGGGGGCGGAGAGGCGGTCGGCGTGGACCTCGCACAGGTCGTAGGCGTGCGGCTCGGCGTAGGTGGCGAGCGGGCCGAGCACGGCGGTCTGGTCGGAGTAGACGTAGGTGAGGGTCGCGATGGCCGACCGGCCGCAGGCGGTGCGCGAACAACGACGGGCCAGACTCACGCGCCGACCGTACCCCGCGTCGCCGGCCCGCCTGACTAGGCTCGCGGCCGTGACGGACCCCGGGCCAGTGGCTGGTCGCCCACCCCGTCGCCGGGACCGACGCGGACGTGGCGCGCGAGGGCCCGCGGTGCGCCCGACCGGCCCCGGGGAGCGCCCCTCCCCCGTCGTGGCGCCGCCCCGACCGAGTCCGCGTGACCGTTTCGACGACGCCGTCCTGGACGTCGCCACCGACCTCGAGGACCGGTGGGGACAGCACCTCGCCTCCGTGGAGTACGCCGTGGAGGACGTCCCCCGGCTCCCGGACGACTGGCACGGATCGGACGTCCCCCTGGCCGCGCTGGTGCGCCCCACGGGAGACCACCCACCACGGGTGGTGGTGTTCCGCAGGCCCGTCGAGCACCGCGCC
>Ga0325400_1005519_pt1 | contig 11929 bp, 9 predicted proteins | sample PopdelMetagenome_2_FD_205662 | JGI IMG/M metagenome (GOLD analysis project Ga0325400, IMG submission 205662) | Populus deltoides microbial communities from Bellville, Georgia, United States - Xylem-PdKOR-R1 | ecosystem: Host-associated > Plants > Phyllosphere > Stem > Wood/Secondary xylem...
GCGCCGACCACCGTCGCGGCTCCGGAGGCCACGAGCGCCGGCCGCGCCGGCGGGTCGGGGTAGCCCGCGCCGCGCAGCACGGCCAGGCCCGGGACGTTCTGGCTGGCCATCGTCACGAGGTACAGCGGCAGGCCGATGCTGAGCAGCACGAGGGGGTCGACCTGCGGCGTCGTCCACGTGAGCACGGGAGCCCAGCCGAGGCCGGTCGACGCCGCGGCGCCAGCGCCCGCGGCACCGGGTGCTGCGCGCTCGACGGTGAGCGTCAGCACGAGCGCCACCACCAGCGCCGCGGGCACCGCCCACGCCGCGGCGAGGCGGCGCAGCACCAGCCAGACCAGCACGACGGCGCCGCCCGCCAGCGGCTCGGTGGCCACGGCGGTCACGGGCGAGAGGCAGAGCGGCAGCAGCACCCCGGCGAGCAGCGCCCCCGACAGCGGTGCGGGGACGCGGGTGACCAGCCGCGCCAGCGCCGGCCACGCACCGGTGAGCACCACGAGCGCGCCGCACAGCACGAAGGCGCCGACGGCCTCGGGGAAGGTGACGCCGTTCGCGCCGGCGGCGACCAGGACGGCGGCGCCGGGGGTCGACCACGCGAACGACAGCGGCACCCGGTGGCGCCACGACAGCGCGATGGCGAGGACCCCCTGCAGCGCGCACAGCGCCAGCAGCCCCGACGCGGCCTGGGCCGGAGTGGCGCCCACGGCGGTGAGGCCCGTGAGGACGACGGTGAACGAGCTCGCGAACCCGGTGACGGCCCCGACGACGCCGGCGACCACCGGCCCGCGCAGCCCCGGGTCTCCCTGGCCGCCGCGCTCCACCCCTCCTCGTCGCACTCTCCGCGGGGAGTGCGCTCCCGGCGGGGTCTCGGACCGCACTCTCCGCGGAGAGTGCGGAGCGGGCGGGGGCACGGGGGCGCTCACGCGGTCCACCGGGCGGGCGTGCGGTCGGTGGGGGTCGCCGAGACCGCCCGGGCGCGGGCCTCGCGCAGCACGTCGACGAGCGCGGTCACGCCGTCGGCCGGCGTCGTGAACGGCACCCGCAGCCACCGGTCGCCCGTGCCGTCGACGGTGAAGCGCGGCCCCGGCGACAGGCGCACCCCCAGGTCCAGGGCGTGCGCCGCCAGCAGCGTGGCGCCCGGCGTCGGCAGCAGCACCCAGAGCACCAGCCCGCCCCGCGAGGGCCTGACCACCCAGTCGGGCACGCCGCGGGCGAGCGCCGACAGGAGCGCGTCGCGGCGCTCGGCGAGCAGCGCCCGCCGCTCGGCCAGCACGGCGTCGGCCTGCGCGAGCAGCCGCACGGCCACCAGCTGCTCGAGCACCGGTGAGGTGATGTCCAGGCTGGCGCGGGCCTGGGCCAGACGGGCCAGCAGCTCGGGCTCGCCCCTCACCCAGCCCACCCGCAGCCCCGCCCAGAAGCTCTTGCTCATCGAGCCCAGGGTCACCACGGCCGGGTCGCCGGGGCGTCGCGCGACCGCAGCCAGGCGCGGCGGCGCCTCGGCCGGGTCCACCAGGTCGGCGAACGTCTCGTCCACCGCCACCAGGGGCACTCCGCGCAGCCCCGCGAGCAGCTCGCGGCGCTGCTCGGCGCTGGCCAGCAGCCCCGTCGGGTTCTGGCCGTCGGCGGTGACGTGCGCGAGCACCGCCCCGCGCGCGGTGGACGACGACGGCGGGTCCCAGCCGTCAGCGGTGACCGGGAGCGCCACGGGCCGCAGGTGGTGGGCGCGCACGGCGTCGATGACGGCCGGGTAGGTGGGCTGCTCCACCACCACCCGCTGGCCGGGGGTGGTGAGCGTGCGCAGGAGCAGGTTCCAGGCCTGCAGCGCGCCCCCGGTGACCAGCACCTGCTCGGCGTCGGTGGCCACCCCGCGGCCGGTGAGGTGCGCGGCGACCGCCGAGCGCAGGGCCGGCAGCCCGTAGGGGTGCATCCCGTGGTCGGCCAGCAGCGCCGCCAGGTCGGTGGCCGCGGCTGCCGTCGCCGCCTCGAGCACCTGCGGGGGAGCGGGCAGCGCGGCCACCGTGAGGTCGAGCACCGACGCCGGCTCGCCGGGGTCGGCGTCCGGGCGCACGTGCAGCGCCGCCGGCAGCGCCACGCGGCTGCCCGCGCCGTGGGCGCTCACCAGGTACCCCTCGGTGCGCAGCACGTCGTAGGCCGCGCTCACCGTGGTGCGGCTGACCCCGAGGGCGACGGCGAGGCCCCGCTCGCTCGGCAGGCGCGTACCGGCGGGCAGCCGGCCGTCGAGGGCGAGCCCGCGCACGCCGTCGGCCACCGCGGAGTAACCGGGGCCGCTGCGCAGCCAGGGGTTGAGCAGGGAGGTCAGGCGGCCGGGGTCCACGCGGGCCATCGTGCTGGCTTTGGCCCTGTCGCGACAGGGCCAAGCCGCGGACAGTGGACGGGTGAGCCCCACCCGACTGCTCCTGCCGCTGCCCACCGACCGCCTGCCGCTGCGCCTCGCCGCGCTCGTCGCCGGGCTCGTCGGCTACGGCGCCAGCATCGCCCTGATGCTGCGATCTGGGCTCGGGGTCATGCCGTGGTCCGTGCTCGACCAGGGGTTCTCCCGCACGTTCGGCGGCCAGGTGGGCACCTGGTCGATCGTCGTGGGCGTCGCCGTCCTGCTCCTCTGGATCCCGTTGCGGCAGCGCCCCGGCCTGGGAACCATCGCCAACGTCGTGCTCGTGGGGCTGTCCATCAACGCCGTCATGGGGCTGGTGCCCCCGGCGCAGGGCACGACCGCCGCCTGGGCGCTGCTGCTGACCGGCGTCGTCATGAACGGCGTGGTGACCGGGGTCTACGTCGGCGCGGGTCTCGGGCCGGGGCCGCGCGACGGGCTCAGCCTCGGCCTGGCCGCCAGGGGGCTGCCGCTGCGGGTCGTCCGCACCGCCGTCGAGCTGCTGGCCCTGGGCGTCGGCTTCGGCCTGGGAGGCACCGTCGGGTGGGGCACCCTCGTCTACGCCCTGGCGATCGGCCCGATCGTCCACCGGACGGTCCCCGCGTTCCGGCTCCGCACCCCCGCTGAGCGTGCCGCCGTTCCGACCGCGACGACCGCGACGACCGCGAGCTGACCCGCTGCCTCCCCGGAGGGACCGACCTCGTGCGCGAGGCGCTGGGGACCCTGTCAGCACATCCAGCCCTCGACGGGTTCTGGTGAGAGCGGTCAGGGGCGCACGGCGGACGGCGGCAGGTGCCGCGCCAGCGCGAGCACGCCCACCCCGCCCGCCGCGGCCATGACGGCGGCCATGACGGCGGCCACTGCCCACGGCAGCCACGGCGACACCGCCGAGACCGACACCAGCAGCGGAGCGCCCAGCGCCGCCGCGGTGAAGGCGTACTGGAACGCCGCGAGGTGGCGCCCGCGCGTGGCCGGGGGAGCGGCCGCCTCGGCCAGGGCGTTGACGCGGGTGCCGAACAGCAGGCTCCCCGCGGCCAGCACCAGGGACGAGGCGAGCACCCACGGCCCGACCCACGCCGTCGGCAGCAGCCCCACCAGCGCCAGCGACGCCGCCCACACCGCGAGGCACGCACCTCCCGCGCCCATCGCCGTCGTGCGCCGCCAGCGCGCGGTCCACCGGACGACACGGCGGTCCAGCAGGGCGATCAGCGCGGTGAGGACGGCGATGCTCGCCCCGGCTGCCCACGCCGCACCGGGTGCGACCTCGCGCAGGTAGAGGGCACCGCCGACGAGCAGCAGGTCGGTCGGCAGCGCCAGCAGCACGGTGACCCCGACCAGCGCGAGGTAGGGCCTGTCGCGCCACACCGGAGCCGCAGCCCGGGGCGGTCCGGCGGCCCCTCCGCCTCCGGGCCCAGCGGCGGTGTGCCGTCGCGGGTGCACGAGCGCCACGAGCAGCGCGCCCGCCACGACGAAGCTCACCCCGTTGACGACGACGGCGCCGCGCAGCACCCCCGGCTCCGCAGCGGTGACCACCGCGGCGGCCACCAGGGCCCCCGCGCCGAAGGCCGCCGAGCGGACCACCTCGACGGTCGCGAAGGCGTGGTCCTCGGGTCCGTCGGGGGCGACGTCGGCGACGAGCGCGAACACCGACGCGTAGGAGGTTTGGCCGCCGGCTGCCACGAGCGCCGCGGCGAGCAGCACCGTCGCCGGCCCGGTGGCCAGCAGGTAGGCCGCCATGCCGAGGGCCTGCAGCACCGCCGAGGCGACGACCACCCGCTCCGGCCCGTGGCGGTCGACGACGGCACCGGCCAGCGGCGGGGCCGCGAGGCCGACCAGGGTCCCCGCCGTCACCAGCGCGCCCGCCAGCGCCAGCGGCACCCCGACCACCGCCGTCGTGTAGACGAGCGCGAGCGGCAGGAACAGCCCCGAGCCCAGGTTGTCGACGCCGAGGGCCACCAGCAGCCCGCGCCGGCTGCGCCGTCCGGTGTGCTCGCCCACGACGTCGACGCTGGGCCGCGGCGCCGCCGTCCGGTGGCAGGATGGCGCGCGTCGAGGCAGCTGCCCGGCCGCACCGAGACGCCCGCCCGCCGAGCCCTGCTCGCCGGTCCGGCCGCGAGAGGGACCCTCGTGCCCACGAGGACGTCGGGCGCGCCGCAGCGCCCTGAGGACACCTCCGGACGTCGTCCGGAGAGCTACCGCCAGCTGCTGGCCCTGCCCGGAGCGCTGGGCTTCTTCACCGCCGCGAGCACCGGCCGCGTCGGCGCCGCCGCCACCGGTCTCGGCCTGGTGTGGCTCGTGCACGGCGCGCGCGGCTCGTTCGCGGCCGCCGGTGCGGCTGTGGGGGCGTTCGCGGTGGCGGAGGCCGTCGCCAGCCCCCAGGTGGCCCGGGCGGTCGACCGCTGGGGGCAGGCGGCGGTGCTCCCGGTGGTGCTCGCCGTGCACGCGGCGGCCGTCGTCGCGCTCGTGGAGGCGGTCACCGGTGGAGCGCCGTCTGCCGTGGTGGTCGCGGCAGCCGCCGCCGCGGGGGCGAGCGTGGCGCAGCTCGGGGCGCTGTCGTCGGTGCGCTGGGCCGTGCTGCTGGACGGGCACCCCGACGCGCTGCCCCGCGCCTTCGCGCTGGAGTCGCTGGCCAACGCCGTCGCCTTCCTGCTCGGGCCGGTGCTCGTCAGCGCCCTCGCCGCCGGTGCCTCGCCGTGGGCGGGGAGCGCCGGTGCTGCGGCGCTCGTGCTCGGCGGGGGGCTCGCGCTCGCCGTGCAGCGCCGCACCGCTCCCCGTCCAGGACCCCGCCCGCCACGACGACGGCGGGAGCGCGGCCCGCAGCCCGCCGCCGCCTCACCGCGGCGTGCGCTGCGCAGACCGCTCCCCGTCCTGCTCGTGCTGTGCAGCGGGCTGCTCGGCGCGCACTTCGGCGGGCTGCAGATCACCACGGCGGCGTGGGCCGGGGCGCTGGGCGGACCGTGGGCGGTGGCGCCGCTGGTCGCGGTGTCCAGCGGCGCGGGACTGCTCGGTGCCTGGCTCTGCGGGCTGCGCAGCTGGCGCACCCCGCCGCTGGTCCAGGTGGCCCTGGCGGCGGGCGGCATCGCCGCCGGGTGCGGGCTCACGGCGCTCGCCGCCGTCGCCGCCGCCGACCGGACCGGCCCCCTCCCGGTGGCCCTGCTGGCCGCGGGGCTGGCCCTGGCCGGGCTGGTCGTCCCGCTGGTGGTCGTCCGGGTGGCCGTCGTGCTGGAGCGGGAGGTGCCGCGAGCCGTCCTCACCGAGGCCCTGGCGTGGACCGGATCCGCCAGCGCCGCGGGCAGCGCGGCCGGGGCAGCCCTCGTGGGTGGGCTGGTGGACGGCGCCGGCCCGGGGGCGGGGTCCGCCGCGCTCGTCGTCGTCGCCCTGCTCCTGGCGTCGGGGGCGGCCCTCGGTGCGAGGTGGCGCGGACGTCCTCGACCGTGCCGGCGGTGGGGGCGGCGAGACTGGGGGCGTGACGGGTCCGCAGCAGGTGCTGCTGCAGCGCCGGAGCGGCGGTGTCGTCGCCCGCGTCGACGGCCGTGACCGCGAGGTCCGCGACGCCGACCTCGCCGGCCTCGTCCGCCGGCTCGAGGCGGACGGCGCCGGCCCGCGGTGGGTGTGGGACGACACCACCCGCTGGTACCCGGCGCTGCTCGCCGCCGGCGTGCGGGTGCGGCGGTGCACCGACCTCAGGCTCGTGCACCGGGTGCTCCGGCGCTCGACCGCCGTCGACCAGCAGCTGCTGGCCGGCCCGGACACCGCTGCCTGGGACGAGCTGGTGCCCCTGAGCGCCACCACCACCGCGCAGGGGAGCGCCGCTCCGGAGGGCCTCTTCGAGCTGGCCGCTCCAGCGGGGTCCCTCGACGCAGCGGCCGAGCTGGCGCGGCAGGAGGCGGCGGTGGTGGCGTCACCGCTGCGCGGGCGGCTGCAGCTGCTGGCGGCGGCGGAGAGCGCCGCGGGGCTGGTCGCCGCGGAGATGACGCACGCCGGGCTGCCGTGGCGCGCCGACGTCCACGACCGGCTGCTCGTGGACGAGCTCGGGCCGCAGCCCTCGGCGGGCGAGCCGCCCGCGGCCCTGGCCGCAGCGCTGGCGCGGGTGCGGCAGGCGCTCGACGCCCCGTCGCTGAACCCCGACAGCCCCGCTGACCTGCAGCGCGCCCTGCGGCGCGCCGGCCTGGAGCTGCCGGACACCCGCTCGGGGACCCTGCAGCAGGTCGACCACCCCGCCGTCGTCCCCCTGCTGGAGCACCGGCGGCTGAGCCGGCTGCACGCCGCCAACGGCTGGCGCTGGCTGCGCGAGTGGGTGCACGACGGCCGCTACCGCCCCGACCACCTGCCCGGCGGCGTGGTCAGCGGCCGCTGGGCGGCGCAGGGCGGAGGAGCGCTGTCGGTGCCCGCGGTGCTGCGCCCCGCGGTGGTCGCCGACGACGGGTGGCGCCTGGTGGTGGCCGACGTCGCCCAGCTCGAGCCGCGCGTGCTCGCCGCGGTCAGCGCCGACGCCGACCTGGCCCGCGCGGCCGCCGGTGGCGACCTGTACCAGGGCGTCGTCGACAGCGGCGCCGTCGCCACCCGGGCCGACGCCAAGCTCGCGGTGCTCGGCGCGATGTACGGCGCGACGGCCGGCAGCGGCGGCCGCATGGTGGAGCACCTCGCCCGCCGGTACCCGCGCGCGGTCGAGCACCTCGAGCTGGCCGCCGCCGCGGGTGAGCGGGGCGAGGCGGTGAGCACCTGGCTGGGGCGGGGGTCGCCGGTGCCGACGGGTTCGTGGACGCAGCAGGCCCCCGACCAGCCCGCCAGCGACGCCGACGTGCGCGAGCGCCGCTCGTGGGGGCGCTTCACCCGCAACTTCGTGGTGCAGGGTTCGGCCGCGGAGTGGGCCTCCAGCTGGGTCGCGCTGCTGCGCGAGGAGCTGTGGAACCTCGGACGCGGTCCGCTGGCCGATCGACCGCACCTGGTGCTGTTCCTCCACGACGAGGTGCTCGTGCACACCCCCGCCGACCTGGCCGACGACGTCGCGCTCGCCGTCCGCGGCGCCGCCGAGCGCGCCGGGCGGCTCCTCTACGGGGACTTCCCGGTCACCTTCCCCCTCGACGTGCACGTCTGCACCGCCTGGAGCGACGCCGGCTGACCCTCCGGGTGTCGCGACCCCGGCACCTCGCGGCAGGGTTCCGACACCGCCGGTCGGCGGGCGCGGACCCGACCGCGTCAGGCCCGGGGATGACGCGCCGGGGTCGCTCACTGGCGCAGGATCCCCCGGTGACCGACGACCGGACCGACTTCGCCAGGGCCTTCACCGGGCTGCTCGAGTGGGCGCAGAACACCGCCGCCGAGCAGGTCCCCCCGCTGGTGACCCGCCTGCGCGACCACCTCGGCGAGGGGGCGCGCGACGCCGCCGTCGTCAGCCGCGCGTTCGCGGTGTTCGACCGCGTGAACCTCCAGCTGGCCCTCGACGCGTGGACCGCCGAGAGCGGCCGGACCGTCGAGGTGGTCGGCTACACGATCCCGCCGCACTTCGGCACCGTCGACGTCGCCCAGATGCTCCAGGGCTCGCACCTCCCACCGCTGCGCGTGACCGCGCCGCCCGTCGACGACCTCCCCTCCGGCCCGACCAGCACCACCGCGGTGTGGCGGGCGGTGCTGCTGCTGGTCAGCGACCCGCGCGGCCGCTTCGCGCTGCACGTCCGCGGCCCCGCCGACCAGCACGGGCACAGCGGGCTCACCGTCGAGGTCGCCGGTCTCGAGACCGCCCGCGCCCAGGAGCTGCTCGCTGATCTGGAGGCGCTGCGCTCGGCGAAGAACGTCTACCGCGGCCAGGTGCTGGAGATCAGCGCCGACGAGCACGGGGGCGTGGCGCTGCGCTTCCCCGACCTGCCCCGCACCGACCGCGACGACGTGGTCCTGCCCGAGGCCGTGCTGGCCCGCGTCGAGAGGCACACCCTCGCCGTCGCCGCCCGGCGGGAGGTGCTGCGCGCCAGCGGCCAGCACCTCAAGCGCGGTCTGCTCCTGTACGGCCCGCCCGGCACCGGCAAGACCCACACCACCCGCTACGTGGTGACGCACCTCCCGGAGACCACCGCGCTGCTGCTGTCCGGTCGCTCCCTGCACCTCATCGGGGCCGTCGCGGCGATGGCCCGCGAGCTGCAGCCCGCCGTCGTGGTGCTGGAGGACGTCGACCTCGTCGCCGAGGACCGCTCCTACGGCCACGGCACGAACCCCGTCCTCTTCGAGCTGCTGGACGCCATGGACGGCGCCGCCGCCGACGCCGACCTCCTCTTCCTGCTCACCACCAACCGCGCCGAGGCCCTGGAGCGGGCGCTCGCGGCCCGGCCCGGGCGGGTGGACGTGGCGCTGGAGATCGGCCTGCCGGACGCCGACGCCCGACGCCGCCTGCTGCGGCTCTACTCGCGGGCGGTGCCTCTGACCGCCGACGACGCCGTCGTGGCGCAGGTGGTGGCGCGCAGCGAGGGCGTCACGGCGTCGTTCGTGAAGGAGCTCGTGCGCCGTGCGGTGCTCGAGGCGGCGATGGCGCACGACGTCGACGGCGGGGAGGGCGCTGCCACCGCGGTGCAGGAGGTGACGGGAGAGCACCTGCTGCGCGCCCTCGACGACCTGCTCGACGCGTCGCAGGCCCTGACGCGGGCGCTGCTGGGCGTGCCCGCCGACCAGTCGCTCGACGACGCAGGCCCGGACGGCGAGGTGGTGGAGCACCTCGAGGGCAGCTACGAGCCCGGGGTGCTGGTCGTCGAGACCGCACAGCAGCACCGAGCCCGCGGCGGCTGGCTGCCCCACCACCCCTGACCGTGATCATGGGCTTCCCGAACAGTGCCTGCAGCACTGTTCGGGAAGCCCATGATCATGGGCGGGTGGGCGAGGTCGCAGTGGTGGCGGCGGCGATGACGGCGGTCAGGGAGTCGCGGAGGGAGACGAGGTCGCCCACGTCCATGCCGAGCCGGGCCATGACGGCCCGGGGCACGGCGAGGGCCTCCTCGCGCAGGGCGGACCCGGTGCCGGTGAGCGTGACGACGACGCTGCGCTCGTCGCGCTCGTCGCGGGCCTTGGTCACCAGGTCGAGGGCCACGAGGCGCTTGAGCAGGGGCGACAGGGTGCCGGAGTCGAGCTGGAGCAGCCCCCCGAGCTCCTTGACGGTCAGCCGCCGGTGCTGCCAGAGCGCCAGCATCACCAGGTACTGCGGGTGGGTGAGCCCCAGCGGCTCGAGCACCGGGCGGTAGAGGCCGATGACGCTGCGCGCCGCCACCGCGAGGGCGAAGCAGACCTGCTGGTCGAGCGCGAGCAGGTCGGGCTCGCCGCTGTCGCTGGCCGTGCCGCCGACAGCGGGGGTGGTCGTGCTCACACCGCCATCGTACGTCCAGTGGCGTACCATCGAGTTGCCCACAACCGATCAGTGCAAGGGATGCCCGGATGTCCTTCGTCCGCAGGTTCTTCGGCCGGCTCGACAGGGCCGTCGGCTCCGTCGAGCAGAACCTCAAGGCCGTCTACGGCGCCGCGCAGGTCGACGAGCGCTCGATGGGCACGCAGGCCGCCAAGGCCGAGCACCGCCTGACGGGCGTGCAGGGCGAGTACGAGATGCACCGCGACGCCACGGGCCGCACCTACCTGGTCACCAAGCCGCCCGTGCGGGAGCAGCCCCCGGCGCCCGGGGCGGGCAGCGCGGACCGCGAGCAGCGGTAGGTCCGCGGCCGCCCGTCCTGCAGCTCGACGAGCACCCCGGTCTCGACGGCCTCGACGGCGGCGCGCCCCCGGCGGGCGAGCGGACGAGGCCGGTCAGGGCGCGTCGCTCACCGGGCCAGCAGCTGCGCCAGGCTCGTGGCGGGGCGCCCGGTGAGGTCGGCGACGGCGGTGCTCGTTCGAGCCACCTCCCCGGCGGCGATGGCCGTGTACGTCGACACCCACGCCTGGAGCTGCCACTCGGGGGCGGCGTAGACCGCGCGGGAGGCCCGTGCCTCCTCCAGGGTCTCGTCGCGGTAGGTCACGCTCCGCCCGGTGACCCGCGTGATCGTCTCCGCGACCTCCGCGAGCGTCAGCGCCTCGGGGCCGGTGAGGTCGTAGGTCCTGCCGGCGTGGGCGGCCGGGTCGCGGAGCACGGCGAGGGCGGCCGCGGCGACGTCGTCCTGCGCCACCGCGGCGACCCGGCCGTCACCGGCGGGGCCCCGCAGCACGCCGTCCTCGCCGACGAAGTGCGGCAGGACGTCCGCGTAGAAGCTGTCGCGCAGGAACGTCCAGGCCGCGCCCGAGCCGCGCAGCAGCTGCTCGGTGGTGTGGTGGTCGCGGGCGAGCGTGAACGTCGCGGTGGGGGAGGCGCCCTGGAACGAGGTGTAGACCACGTGCCCGACGCCGGCGGCTGCAGCCGCCTCGACGAAGGTGCGGTGCTGCTCGACGCGGTCGGCGCTCTCCGAGCCCGACACCATGAACAGCAGCTCGACGCCCTCCAGGGCGCGTCGCGCGGCGTCGCCGTCGGCGTAGGGAGCGACGTGGACGGTGCTGCCCGGCAGGCCGGGTGCCCGCGAGGCGTCGCGCACGAGCAGCCGCTGCTCCACGCCCGCTGCGGCGAGCCCGCGGGCGACGCGGCCGCCGACCTGGCCGGTCGAGCCGGTCACCGCCACCCGCGCCCCGGTCGCGCTGCTGTCCTGCCCGCTGGTCCCTCTGCTGCTCACGCGCAGGCCTCCCCGTTGCCGTCCCGGTCGAGCCGGGGGTTCCACCCCGGGTCACCCTGCCGCAGCGGCGTCGCGCCGGCGGCCTCGGCGGCGGAGCAGCTCGCGAACGGTCCGGTGACCGTCGTCGTCCCACCACCACCGGCACCCCCGGCGCCGCCACCGGGGGTGCCGCTCGTGGTGCCGCTCGTGATGCCCCCGTCGTCGACGGGGAGCTGCTCGTCGGGGCAGGAGGAGAGGACGTCGACCATCGCGTCGCGCTCCGCCGGCGTCACCCACGCCCCGTACTTCGCCTTCACCGCGATCTGGCGGGCGACGTACGGACAGCGGTACTCCTTGTTCGGCGGGAGCCACGTGGCGGCGTCGCCGTCGCCCTTCTGGGAGTTCAGCGGCCCGTCGACGGCGAGCAGGTTCAGGGGGTCGTTGGCGAACCGCGCCCGGGTCTCCTCCGACCACTGCTGCGCGCCCGTCTGCCAGGCGTCGGAGAGGGCGACGAGGTGGTCGATCTGGACGTCGGCGCTGCGGGGGCCGCGCTCGAAGCTGATGCGCTTGGGCGTGTACGGGTCGACGAGGACGCCGCTGCGCACCTCGCACGGGTCGTCGGCGCTGTAGGAGACCTCGGTGAGGTCGCGGGCGAGCACGTCGTCGCGGGTGTCGCAGCCGTTGGCGTCGACGTCCTTCCACGCGGCGCCGAACTGCTCGCGGCTGTACCCGGTCTTGGGGGCCTTGCCCTTGACGGGGACGTCGCGCAGCGCTGCCAGCGCCGAGCCGGTGGGCGCCTGCTCGACCACCTCGGTCGTGCCGGGGCCGAGCGCGGTGTCGAGCGCCTCGCCGAGGCCCCCGGCGGCGCGGACCGCGAGGACGACGACGAGCAGCACGA
>Ga0325400_1005521_pt1 | contig 11927 bp, 3 predicted proteins | sample PopdelMetagenome_2_FD_205662 | JGI IMG/M metagenome (GOLD analysis project Ga0325400, IMG submission 205662) | Populus deltoides microbial communities from Bellville, Georgia, United States - Xylem-PdKOR-R1 | ecosystem: Host-associated > Plants > Phyllosphere > Stem > Wood/Secondary xylem...
CTATTACTTGCAGAGCATAAAATAAGAAATAGTAAAATTGGTAAGCGTAGCCATTGAAAAGGTGTAGATACCAAGTTCCAACACGGCTAACTATTTTCTTTACATGTCACTGGGGAAGGCAATGGATATTTATTATTAACAGTTAAATTTTTTAAATATCTATATAGATATTTTTTATTTAATTATTATTTATTATTTAATAGAAAATAAAATAGTTAATATATACATTAAATAATAAAATTTTAAATATTATACATTTATGTGTTTTATGTCAATATCAAGAAGTGTATATATCATATTATATTAAAAAAAATCTAAATATATCTATATAATATAAATATATTTCAGGTTAGGATCAGGTGAATTTAGAGTTAAATTTGACAATATTCATATCTTTTCTTTTACATATTAAATAAATTAACTGTTCAAAAGATATTTATTCGTTCAAGTTAAGTTGAATTTGTTTTTATCAGGTTTGAATTAATTTATTATTTTAAATACCACCAAGTTTGATTTCTCTATTTGCATACATACATGATACATGATGTAAATTGAAATCGAATTAAAATTATTTGAGTTGAAGTTTAGATAATTATTTGAAACTATATACTTAGTTAACTAAACTAAGTTACAGTCCATTCCATGTTTTAGAACATTGCTACATGGGAGTCTAAATTTGCGGATTACAAGCAAAAGGTCATGTGAAATCAAAAGGCAGACAAGCAAATGGTAATCATTTTCACAAAAAGGCAGTAGTTAGTTTGAAAATGTGAAAATTTGTGATGAAAATGGAAGAAAGGCAATCCAGAACACATGATCCAACTAGCCGAAGGAATAAAGATTTTTTTTTTCTTTTCTTTTCTCGTAAGCAAGTTGCCTCATGCGTGGCTGATAACTTGGAGTCGTCCTTGCTAGTTTTGGCTGCCCCCAATTGATTCTATTTGTGAGGATCTTAATGAAGATGGACAGTTTAGTGGTACGATTTATTATTTACTAATTAGGGTTCTTAATGTGAAAATGTTTATCTTCAAACTTTTTGGAAAAAATCACCTTTGGTCCTTCTACTTTTAAGATTTGATCAGATCACGCCCTTTACAACATTTTGTCCCGAAATTGAACCCTTCTCCATGAACTGAAGGCGATTTCAAATCTTCCATTACAAATTTCTGTTAAGTTGAAAACTATCGTTGGTTGACTAAATAAAGGATAATAAATAGACCTATCATCTCTCGGATTAGTCAATCACTAGGCTCTGATATATATAGGTCTGATGAACTGATAGATTCATTATCTCTAGGCTTAGTCAGGCGTTAAGACCGTATTCTTTTTATCTCTGAAGAATCTTAAGCTCTATATATATTTTATTCTCATGTGTCAGAGATATTTTACTATAATGATTTAAGGATATTTTGCTCACACTTTAGGTTATTCTTTTCATAAAGAGACTTTTAAACTATAAATACACCATAATCCTTCAAATGGGGGAGGGGGTCTCGATTCTCTGCTCCATATTTATTACAGCAGTAAGATTTTTAGCCCATTTATGTATACCAGTAAGATTGAAAATAAATTCCTCCAGTAGAGGGATGATTGATGATTTTTAGCCTCATTTATTTTCACACACTGTATTTGATGCTCTGAATAATATTTTCCAAGTTAATGAATTGATGATATGAAATATGTGACTTCTGTATCTTGGACGAAGACGAATGCAAGAGAAAAAATCGATAAATGTGCTCCACGAGAAGGAAATTCTGTCAAGAATGAAAGAAAGAAAAGAAATCTTTCACTTTGGAAAAGGAATTAAGGTGAGAATTACAGCAGTATAGTTGAAATATTTGAAGATCAATTATTTTTGAAGAATAATTTAGTATTTGACTTGATATATTTACAAGAATAAAAATATTTTTAAAAAATTATTTCTTAAAAATTATTTTATTATATAGTGAATGCAAATAAATTACAAAATACATATAATATGATGCACTAAATGATTTTTTTCATTCAAGTTAAGACTGATATATAGGATTGAGATAAAGACAATTAATTCTTAAACAATTATTATATTACAACTAATGATATTTGTTTAATTTTCATGTTTGTGAACAAATTCAAGCTTATCAAGAAATTAACAAAACAATTTGAATGCTAATTTGAAATTTTTGCGTGCTTGGGAGTGTGGTTGCGGTTGCTTTTCAAAGTACTTTTCATGCCGAAATGCATTAAAATGATGTTTTTTTATTTTTTAAAAATTATTTTTGAGATCAACATATCAAAACAATCCAAAATATACATAAAAATTAAATTTTAATTAAAAAAATTTAAACTTTTTAAGAACACTATTTACACCACATTCTCAAACGGTTGATGTTACATAAATCAGATTTGATTTTAGAGTTCAAATATAATATTCTAGCTCAGCTTGACCTCGATTTATGTTACATAAATCAAAATTTATACATTATGATATTAGATTTGATTTTAGATGCAATTAGTGGTGCCCAATCCTTGAGAGGTAAATGTACTTAATTGGTGTTTTCTAATACGTATACTATACATATTATATGTCAAGTACGTATTCCTTGATTTGAGCTCCCAACACATTTGTTGAAAGTGATACACAATCCTATGATATATAGCGATTAATTGTAAACCTTTTTATTCATTATCTTCCCTCTGCGCGAGTGGGTTTTATTAAATGGTTCAAAAGTAGTGGTTTGTACTTTAATGCTTGGTTGCGTTTGCACTAGAGTTTTAGTAAATTTTAATTTTTTTATTAAATTAATTTTTTATTATATTTCTAGATTCTTTTAATGTATTAATATAAAGAATTATTTTAATATATTTTTAAATAAAAAATACTTTAAAAAATATCTACTAATAATCTCCCTCTCCCAAAAAAAGAAAAAAAAAGAAAAAGAGGTGGCGGCATGTCGAAAAGTAGGGTGAACGAGCACGAGGGAATAAAGGCGATCAATAGATGTATATACAAGGCCTCTCTCCTTGATGTAAACATATATTTATTTGTGTTAAAATATGCGATAAAAAAAAGAAAAAAGAAATGCACTAGATATCAAATTATGCGCCACCATTACTCTCACCTTCACTACCGTGTCCTTCCCCACCACTCTTGCCTGCCTTGCAAAAACATAATGAAACTACTAAGTGCTTCACCAATTTAAAATTATGCTGCAAGAGAATGTGTCTATTCCGAAGAACTCCAAAGTTATCATTTTAAATCTCCATGTCCATTATTAAATTGAGGTCCAAGTGGATCATTATTAATTGTCCATATACTTTTAATTAGGTGATAACTCGTGCGGCCATTTAGCATATAAAATTAGTAAATTCCCCATCTCACGCTATCTTTAAGCAAGCAGTCGATAACTTTGATTAATTTATGAGTTGTAGTTTACTTTAACATCCAGGGATAAGTATATATCCATACATTAACCCTTTCTAGCACTAAGGTACGTGGAGTTAATTTCGTCAGTAAATCAAGATTAAAGATGAGGTTAGGCTGCTAGTAACATCAGTGACTAGTGATTTAGCCGCCACCTAAAATACCTTCCACGCATCGCCCAAGAATTCATTAGGCTAATTATTATGCTGGGGGTATAAATACATCGTACAAGGGGCACTCACCAATAGGTTGGATTTTTAAGCTTGGACATAATTTCCTTAATATGTATTATAACGTGTATATAGTACATAATCTCTCACCATACCTTGTTAATGGACAATTCCTGTTATTTTTAAAAAAGGGACAAACTTTGAATTAGTTCCTAGAATGAAGATTCTAAATTTTTTTTATTTTATTGAAGGATTTATAGGATCTTGATAGTACATGAATCTTGTTATTTTATGGAGTGGAAGGGCTGCAGTGTTATCTTACCCTAATAGTATTAACAAAAAAAAAATTCTGAAATATATATTAAAGAGGGGTAAATATTCTTTATATATTATTAATAAGAAATAACTAGTAGGATCTATTGAAGACTCTTATAAACATAGAGCTGCAAAGAGACCAGTAGCCTTGACCTTAACATTTTATGTTAAGGGTCACAAAAAAAAAAAAAAAACAAGCGGAGTCTTATGGTTCAATATGGAGCTTGGGCTCAGCCTTGGGCTCACATGGACAATCAACGTGTGACATGTGTTGGTTTTTAAGGCTTGGTTCAACGTATCAACCAACCGACCTTGGGCTCTGCTTTTGATAAGTTTCTTAGACTTTTCAGAATTGAGTCTATAATTAATGTCTTTATGACCTATTACCATCTGGTCGTTAGCACTAATAATGGTAATGACATGCGTTGGTTTTTTACCTTCACAAATATACCCATAAGAGTCATGAAAGGAATCTTGCACAGAAAACATGTTTAAGTCAAGAAATGAATGGGAAAGTGGCTGATAATAAGATATAATGAGCCAATCATCCCTAGATATGGGATACAACAAATTTAAATTTGTTCTTATTGTTGGAGGGCACCTCTCCCTGATGTTAATAGTAGACCTTGTTTGAGCTCAGATGAGGAGAATACACGCGCTGCATTGGCATTGGTGTTAAGCAGGTACAATGCCAATAAAATGGACAAATAGCATTACCAGGCCATATTGCAAAGTATGCAACTTATTTACCCCTTGTTTTTTGTACATCTAAGTTCATTATTGACTTTGTTTTTATGCAGGACTAATAATTGAAAGAGAATGAGAAAATTCAATAATATTTGTCGAGGAGAGTTCACAAAGAGGGTCTTCATCTCTTAACTTGAGTGGAGGCAAGACTAGAGAAGATATGGAGGATGACCTCATCATTATAGACGAACTTTATATCTCTGAGGACATAATTGCAAGAGCTAGGACTTTCACAGAAATAGAATTTAAGGGTAATTGTAATCCCCTACCTGGGGGTCAAGAAGATCTAACCCCCCTGAAGTAATTGTGGGTGTTTTTGCCTACTTTAAGAGAAATAGGGTCTCCACCCCTGTAGACAATAATGCTCCAACCTTGATTGTTGAGGCTTTTGTGGTGGCTTCCCTCTGCCTTTAGTTCTGACCTTGTCTACAGAAGCTGTAGTTGTTGGGTCTTTTACCTAAGTTGTTCTCAGGGAAGCAAAATAGAGATTTGAAGATGCTTTTGTCATTTGGGCTCTCGACTGAACTCCCTTTAGTTTCCCCACCCTAACTAGATATGAGAGACAACTCATAAAAGTTATTGTTGGTGAAAGGTTATGCCTTGATAAGACAAACCTTGAAGTAGTGAAGCAGCTATAGAGGATTCTCATCATTCCTTCAGACATCTCAATGATGTCTAATGAGAGTTATAACTGTTATTGGGCCTTAACTAGATAAATTACCTTTAATGTAAGGAACTTTCTCATTTAACCTTTTAGTTTCATTTTATGATCATTGTTCCTAACAATAGCAAACTTTCATGATATGTGCTCATTCTAAAAGGCATTGGATGAGCGAGAGAAACTAAGTAAGAGAGGTTATTGCCAAACATAAGGCAGGTCAGACTTACCTCTAATGGCCAAGGAAGGAGAAAACCGTTATGAAGGCTGAACTAAGAAGCCTTAAGATAGCCTATACATTGCTAAAAAAACAGATGCAAGGCATTGTTCTTCATTTGGTCTCCACTGAAAATTAACTTCAGGCTGCTTATAACCATATGGATACCCTAAAACAATATATTCTTAAAGTGTAGTCCATTTAAGACAACATGAGGGTTGAGCTTCTCGCTGCCAGGAAAAAGCCTAGAGTTCTTGGGTGTAATTAGAGGCTTTGAGAAACTCTCATATGGAGTTTCAAGAACTTTTTGAAAGGCCTTCCGCTTTGTCCGAAATGATTATAGACAATATCTTTTTTCTCATATTCAATTTGTATTTCTTCAATCAATCAAGGGGAATGCAGGTGGACTTCAATTTTGCTTTTCATTTAGTTTCGAAGCTTGATTTTGCATATGTGTTCTCTACTAGGGCTGCAGCTACCTAACATAGAGAATATGTAGCTGAAGAGTTTGACCTAGATGTTTATGCTTTAACCACCAACTCCCTTTATCCTTATAAACAACCTTGATCATACAGGATTTATCCTTGTGTAATGCCTTTCATTTTCATATGAAAATTTTATTTTTATATATATTTTTTTTCTATATTGACTTGTATAGTTTGCATGAGCCTAACACCTATAGTAAAAATCTCATGTAGGATCCAAAGTTCTTAGGAGATTTTGAAAATTTGTATGGGTCTAACGTCCATACTTAGAAAAATATTTTTGAAAGTTTGTATAAGTAAAATGTTCAGTTTCAAAATTTGGCAAGAACTGAACTTTGAACTTTTCCTAACATTAGTAGGATTCAGTAGGATTGAACCTTTTCCTGGAACCAAGAGGGAATTTAGGTTACAAGTATATCCTTATATTTGAATGAAATTTCAACGAGTTGGTGAGATGCCCCTAAACATTATATAGATATTGGTGTTGTTACACTAAGAAGACCAAAATAGACCTTATGAAGAGTTTTAGGCTATTGCCCTATTAAGACAATTGATTAATTCATTCTAAGGTGAGTTGTGCAATCACACTAGGGAGATCATGTCAATCCTTGTTATTGAGACCTTGTCAATCCCATCTTTGAAAAGTTGTACAATTGCACTAGTAATACCATATCAATCCCTTCCAAGGTAAATTATGCAATTGTACTAGGGAGACTGAGTTGATCTATTTTAAGCTAAATTATGCAATCGCACTTGAGAGACTAAGTCTATCTCATCCCTGAAAAAGTTATAGGGCTATTGTCCTAGAGAGATATTGTATCAATCCCATCCTTGGAGAGTTGTGCAATCGCACTATGAAGACAATGTCAATCAAGGTAAATTATACAATCATGCTAGATAGACTAGGTTAATCTATTCCAAGGTAAATTATGCAATCGCACTATAAAGACTTGGTGATAATGGTAATATCAAGGTAATATCATTGGAATTAATAATAATAATAATGATAATGCTAGAAGGAGATGTTAGACATGAAAAACTACAGTGATAGTGGTATTATGATAATGATGATAGTCGTTGCGATGATGATAATGGAGATGATATCTACGGTGTGATGTTGGTTATGGTTGTGGTAATATATATTAGTAACATGATATTCTATAAATAAAAGAAAACATGATTAAAGAAAAAAAATATTATTTTTTCTAGAAAAAAAAATAAAAAAAACAGGAAATTGCAGTGATACCAAATAAGACCTATCATTTTAAATTTGCTCGTCGAATAATTATGTGAAGTGCCAAACTCCTAATTCTTCTTGAATGCTTGTTAAAGGCTTTGAAAGTTAAGATCATATTAAATATTGTCTAATATATCGTGCTAAATACTTTCAATATCTATATATATATATATATATTCTTCGACATGCACAGATCAGGTATACTAAAAGCTAATTTGGTTGGTAAAATATTTATCTAATATTGTTTAATTTATCGTGAAGCGGTAGGAGGACAACCTCTGCCTGTTCAACCACGATGGAATTAATTATCATGATGATCAACAATATTAATTAAGACGGGAAAACACAGTGTTATGAAATCCCATCAAGGGCACCGACAATACTTGATTGGCCTAATGTGCCTTAGCAGCCATCACTAAAACATCCTCTAAAATGTCAATTGCCACCTTTTCGCTTCTCTAATGGTCCAATATTCCTTTACAATTAATCAATTTCTGCCTTCATAAGTGTGTTATACAAAACAAAATCCAAGCCATTCAAGATATTCGGAGATCTTCTAGTGAATCTCAAGACTTTAGAGTATGAGGCATAGATTGTTCAACTATCTATGATCGACAACTCAAATATAAAAACCTAAATCCTTAAAATCATGTTTGGCTGATGCGAGAGAAATTCCTTACCAGTCTCTGCCCCAGCCAATCTTCTAGATCTATAAGATTTTGTTTCCAAAGTCTCTATATTTTCATCAGGGTGCTAATCTTTTTTTTTTCAAAAAAATTGCTTTTTTGGATTCATGTTGGCATACCAATCCTGTACCAAAAAGACAATAAAGAAAAAGGTTGGCATTGCACTAATCAACTTATCATATCCTCTAAAAAATAATTATAGATATGATCCTCAATCCAATTAGTTTAATTAGTAGTAACTATGTTATTGTCCACACTAAGCTACGGTCAAATCAGATTTTTTTGGACATGAAGAAATATATAGATATTGTTAATGTAATTTTTAGTAAAAAATACATATATTATACAAGGATTGACATAAAATGACATGGTCAACATGGCAAGTTTAAAAACAATTCGGACGCCTAATAAAAATATAGTTTGATTAAAAAATATTAAGACGACATCTTTTAAAAAAAATATTTAAACGATAACATGTTAGATTAACTCAGGTCAGCTCATGTTAATCTGTCAAATTCACTACCCAAGTCTTGAGACCCTATTAACCCTATTGAAAGCAAATAAAAAAATTATTAAATCCAATGCTTAATATTGAATGATGAAATTGAAAATAAAATTCAAATAAGCCGAGTCAACCCTGATTAACATGTTAAATATGAGTTATGACTTCGGGATAACCCTATAGAAAACAAATTGAAATAAACTATGATACTCAATTTTCAATCAACTTATTATTGAATGATGAAATAAAAAAAATCATCCGAGTCAACTAGTCAAACCTATGACCTAAGTCATGAAACCAGGATAACCTCAGAGAACACACACTGGAACAAATTATGAAGCATAATTTCCATTCAACCCAATATTGAAAGATAAAATTGAGAAAGTCTCAACCAAAAATATCCAAGTCAGCTTGATTAATTCGCAACCCAGGTCATAAAATGATAATAACCTCATAGAAATTAAATTAAAAAAATTATAACGCTCAATTTCCAATTAACCTAATTTTAAAGGATTAAAATGGAGGAAAAAAGAAAAAAAAATGAACCCAAGTCAACTAGGGTAACTTGTCAAACTCGGGTTAAGAGACTTGTATAACTCCATAAAAAACAAATAAATAAAAAAAGTTATAAAGTTCTCAATCAACCCAATGTTGAAAGATGAAATTGAAAAAAAAAATATTCAATTAAAAAAAACAAAAAAAGTCATCATCAACCTAACTAGCCCGCAAGACCATGATAATCCCATAGAAATAAAACCAAGAAAATTATGAAGCTCAATTTCAAATCAACCCAATGTTGAAAGATAAAGTTGAGAAAATAATAATTAAAAAAATGACTCGAATCAACATGACTAACTTAGGTCATGAGACGGGATAACTTCATGTAAAGAAAATTGGAAAAAATTATGAACTCCAATAACTAGTAAACCTAATGTCAGAGGATGAAATTGAATTAAAAAACTAAGTTTGAAATTTAAAAAAAAATCTTAAAAAACTTATGGATCAAAATGTAAAAGATCTTTTTTTAGGTTCAAAGTGTAAAAGACCTTGGCATGTCACTAATCATTGCTACATTGAAATGTCAAAGACTTTTAGTATATGTTAATTATATTATTTGATATTAATTAATAAAATCTAAATGAATTCTAGTATTTAATCATCCAACTCAGTTAGTTCAATTTGATAAACTTTATGATAGCGTTTGGTTGTTGTCTCTAAACAGAAGAAATAGAGATAAAAGGAACATGTCTCCTATTTTTTATATTTTAAAATGAAATAAATTCAGTTTCAAATTATCTTAAAAAATAATTTATTTCTATATTTTCATCTTCGTTCCTCTAACTTGACAATTAATGGTTGAACATAATCGTTATTGGAAATAACTGTTGTTTCAAAAACCATGTCCCTCACAATTCAATTAACATACATAAAAAGTCAATCCAAAATTTTATGAAGATCAATGGCCAAGAAATGAGATTCAAGATCCAATGGCCAAGAAAAAATAGGTCACCAAGGACACATCGAAGCTTTGTTTTCGACACACCCGGTACCGTTAAAAAGATCTCAATGAGATGATTCTAGCCACACCTTGAAAGACCACCAAACATTGCCTTAATTCGTTAGGTGTTTTGTTCAGGGTTGATTTTGATCTCCTTTGGTGTTCTTCTAATGTGTAGTTACAATTATTTCGTCGAGATCTTTTTAACAGTGCTAGGTATGTCAAAAACAGAGTTCCGATGTGTGTTTGATGACCCATTATTTTTTTTCTTTCTTTTTTCTTCCCTCATTTCTCTATCCAGCCACATCACTTTATCTTTTTTTTTCCTTGACTATTGGATTTTTAATTTTTTCTTTTGGCCATTGAATTTTTACATGATATGTGGTTGACTTTTATTAAGGTTAATTGATTTGTAAAAGAAAGATGTTTTAAAACATCCACTAAAGGACTACTATTTCAAATGGTATTTGTGTAGAAAAATATATTTTAAGATGCCATCACTATTCCAAATAATAACGGTATATAAAAATAATATTCTAGAACATAGTTATGCTCAAATCATTTATTTTTTAAATATTTTTTAACATGTATTATTTTTCAAAATAAAAATTCCCTGTTCTAGAACATCAATTACACGCAACTCAAGAAAAAGTTCCGGGCCTTGGAATTGAACTCGAAAACTCTTTTGAGTTAGATCACATTAATAAAGCAATAACTAGCTCTAGTGAAAATTACATGTGTTTTTTTCTCTAAGTGAAATGGATTTAATCTGATATAATATTAATTAAAAAGAATATGAAGACTTAAAACATGGAACAAGAAGAAAAAAGAAGAAGAAAAAGCGTTGACCCTCACATAGTCAATGCGTTAGGTCAATATTGAGGTTTCCAATTTCTCACAGCTAGAAACTGGTGTGTATTGTGGAAAATGGATGCAGCTTATTGGTTTTTGGTGGTCACCACTTTGCAATGGCAAAGACACGTTATTCGGAAGGTGGGGCGAGTTTTGCTTCTTACTCTTTATGAAGGCCTAGCTAGTAAATGCCACAAATTTCTTTGGCCAAATTCATGACGATTTTGTACGAATTTGGAATATGTTCAGCAATTAACTAGTTTGTATGTTTACTTTGTGTTGTGGGAATAAAAAAAATTAAATATAAAAAAAATAAATAGGTCACAAAGAATTTTTTTTATCTTTATTATTAAGCTTGAAAAAATAGTAGTTTTGAAAGAAAACAATTTCATCAAGTATTAACGTATCTTTTGTTTATCTTAGTAAAAATAAGGTTTTTAATTGAAATCATAATCTTTGTTAAAATATATATATAATTTATGATTGTTAGTGCAAAAAAAATTATATCATAATAGTATGTTCATGTTTTGTGTGATTGAAAGCTAAAACAATTATAAATGTGATAAAATCATGTTCAAAATCTATTTAAAAATTTTAAAAATAAAAAAATATTTTGAATCAAATTTTTATGAATAATTTATTATTAGTATTATTATTTTCATATAGATACATAATAATTGAGAAAACATTATTAAATTTTAAATAAATATTTATAATAGCATTTAAGAATCACGTCAAAACCAAAAGATAAACAATGAGGCATCGTAAAAAAAAAAAAAAAAAAACATTGTTTTAGTGTTTTAGTATTATTATTGGTCATTAAACTTTCCTTGGTTAGATTTTTTTTAATTTGTTTTTTTCTTTTCTGTCTTCTTTCAATAAGCTACACTAGTATGTTGGCGAATAATATTGTATATTTTTTTCTTATAATGAAATTACTATGAGAAATAAACACAATTAAATTAAAAATCATGCATCATTAATACAAACGTAATAAAGTTACCAATCTGCTTGCATCTCTTTTATTGATAATTTTGTAAACGTACGTTTTGCATGTCTAATTGAAGGATACATAGCCCTCAAGTTCCTATAAGATGTGCATACATATTTGTAAAAGAGAGAAGAAGGAAAGGTCCATATATGCCATCAATTTCTTT
>Ga0325400_1005523_pt1 | contig 11925 bp, 10 predicted proteins | sample PopdelMetagenome_2_FD_205662 | JGI IMG/M metagenome (GOLD analysis project Ga0325400, IMG submission 205662) | Populus deltoides microbial communities from Bellville, Georgia, United States - Xylem-PdKOR-R1 | ecosystem: Host-associated > Plants > Phyllosphere > Stem > Wood/Secondary xylem...
GTCATGCATATGATCCCAAGCCATATTACAGCTCCCAATAAACTACAGCGTCAGATCCAACAAGCAGACGCTTTCAACCACGTGAACCTTGCGCCAAGGTATCTGAATCTAGCATGTTTGTGTTAGCTATGGGAGTGCTTGACCTGCTCCCTTTTCAGGAGAATAGGTTATACTTCTGTCAGCAAATAGTGAGGAAATCCCAGCCACTAATAGTGGTCCATCATCTGTTTTTGCTTGAGCATAAATATCGTAACATGTATTCATTAGACGAACAAGTATCTGCCAAATCCTGATGTATTCTAGTAATTGCTTTCTGCAAGGATTTTAATGCGGGAAGAAGATTTCTGGAATTCTGTTGAATTGAATTTCCATGAGCTTTGCACAGTTCCTGTCAAAAAATAAACATAAACAACGAATTAGATCTGAATACAGGAAGGGCTCTGAGGTTATAAAATTTCACAAGATGGCAGCAAGCACCTGACACCAGCGGAGTATAAACTCCAAGTGCGGACAGCTTTCCAAAAGATCAGAAAATGCTTCTATTAATCTTTGCAGATATCTGTATGGGACTGAGGAGGCAATAGCTGGTATATCCAATGGACTGACAGAAAAAATGCATTTTTTAATTAGAGAATCCTCGTTCAGGCGAAGGCTGATAATTAAAGCTCTGTTTGGTTGATCTTCATCTAATGCTTCTTCAACTGCCTGCACACCATTGTAGTCATCAAATAAAATCAGCAGAAGAAATACTACAACATGTCAATGAAGAAAAATTGTTATTTCCAACAAGCAGATGTTGAAGTCATCAAATAAAATCAGCAGAAGAAATACTACAATATATCAATAAAGAAAAATTGTTATTTCCAACTAAGCAGATGTTGATAATTTGACAGCCTCATAACATGCCTTGAATTCTCCATGAAGAGTGCTTAAAAGAAGGAATAAAGCTAAAGATGTATGTTTCAAAGAATTTTGCAAAAGAACGTGAGATACCTCTGGTGTAACATCTATGTCTAGATCAGTGGGATCAAAGATGAAGGATTCATCAATGGAATAAACTAGAACCCCCTCTGTCGTTGCCGCTGCAAAGCTTCGCCCGGTAGGAGCAATTCTCAGACATTTTGTTCTAATAATAGGCCTTCCACGATTGGGCATGGATCCTGGTAAATCATATCCCAACTTTCCTCGAGTTTGTTTATCAACACCCTCTTCAGCATCAGAGTCATCATCATCGATTAAATCAAGTGGACCTGCATCTGTCATCTTCTTCGAGTTCAAGAAATCCAGCACTCCATCTAATGAAAGATTGTGAGTTATTTGGAAGCGACGCAGCAGAACCTGCAGTTCATACATAAATCAATCCAGTACCTCAAACACTAAGAGAGATCTACACTAGAGGACCTATGAACCCATCCAAACAAATGTAAAACTGAAGAATAACCAGCTAACTAAACTATGTCATTCTTCAAAAGTATCTCCAACATCCAAACAGTTCTCAATCTAATTTTCTACATTCAACTTGCTTAAAGATGACAAAACAAAAAAGTTTGAGCCCCAGTATAGATAGAAACATGTGATAATGTTCATGTCATCATAAAGCTAAATAATTAAATGATTTAAAATGTTTACAAGAAAAAAATGTAAATGATAAGCAGAAGGTTTTACATAAGAAAGGAACAAACCTGATCAGCAACATCGTACATACAGATGTACTTGCTACTTCCACCAGCTAAAATGTAACTCCCATCAGCAGAATAGCACAAGGTTGTGAAGCACTTTCCTGCAGTTGAGTTTGCTGCTGATCTACGATCAGTCATGAGACGCCCTCCAGCAATATCCCTGCGGCCCTCGATTGTGTACATTAACAAGCCATCAATTGCGTCCCAGAAATGAATCTGCCCATCTAATGTGCTGCAAGCTAATTGCCGTCCATCTGGACGATAAACTACAGTAAGAACATCATGTGTGTGAGGAAACGTTTCAACGGCACCTTTTCCTTCAAAAACATCCCACAGGCGAACAGTTTTGTCCCATGATGATGAAGCTAAGACTGCCTACAGGTCAAACAGGTTTACTTCAGAAGCTGCTCATGAATCAATAGGTACGAAAAGCTGACTGTAGACCTATATGTTTACTATTAGTTACCAGAATCCAAGATAATGTTGGATGCCAAATGTAGAAGGGCGATCCAACCTCAACAAATTCATGTAAATAAACCACTTCAGACAAACAGAGAAACCAAGAGGAATTAATACAAAACAAGGGATGCATAACCAGTAAGTGGAAAGAGATATCAATACAACTCACATTTGAGGGAGAAAATGTCAGCCCATGAACAGGACCTGCATGACCACTAAGGACATCCAATAAACGGCCTGTCTTCATTGACCAAACAAATATCTATTGTATACAAAAATTAAGCACTCAGTCAGCAAAAACAATAAAAAACAGCAGATTGATCTTGAATGTACAGCACCAAAAGATATACGTACCTCAAATGAATCTAGAGTTCCAGCACAAATGACTTCCCCACTTTGGTCTGCTGCCAAAGAGACAAACTGCCTTGAAGAAGGGGTGGTAAATGTCCTAAAATTTCGATAACGGAACAAATCCCATGCACGTACAGTTCCATCAAGAGATGCACTTAAAAGACAATGGTTGTTTGCCATAAAATGAAGCGCGGTCACAGCATTTGTGTGCTCTGAGAATGTTACAAAGCAGAAGCCAGATGAAACGGTCCACACCTGTGACAAGAAAATACAAACACATTCACATGACATTCAAGTACAAAAAGAGGGGAGACCAGCAAAGAGACAAGTGTATAGCACATGACCAAAAGCTACAATCAGAAACAAATAACGGATCATCATATTTTCAAGGTATTATGAAATATGCCTGCACAATATCTCCTGATGAAGATTTCCAATGATTCTCAAATACTAAAATTCAGTCTAGAAAAAAGTTCATGAGATACATGAAAAATAGTACTAATATACCACAATAGGAACTGTTTAAGACACAGTCAGTAAGATCACACACTTACTAAACATTACAAACATACATTAGTTACATGCTACTTCATCATTTTAAATAAAATTCCTTGCCTTAGAAAAAGCCAACACTGCAACAGCATATGGCTTGTAGGAAAATAAACTATATAAACAATTTGGAGTTTTAAAGGACCGTGAATAGAATATGGAGGACAAATACAGGAATCCAACCAACTAAATGTAACGAAGACACACACACATAGACAAACTGAAATAGTGTACAGCAAAGATAAAACTAAGATTTTCAAACTACATGGTTACAGACTCAACTATAGAGAAATCTAGAGAAAATTCTCTGGTATTTTATTAAATCTAAATAATAGTCTTGATTTCAATAAAATAAACTAGACATCCCTATTTATAATGATCCTAAAATATTTTACAGGAAAAGATTTCTAATTAAAACTTTTTTTAACTAATAGAATTCATCTAATATTATGATTTTTAAATAGTAAAATACTAATTAAATTAAAAGTTCTAAGCTAAGTAGAAAACAAATAATTAAAATTCAAAATTAACTAGAAAAATAATTAAAACAGGAAAACTATAACTTCATGCTTCAATCTAGTCCATAAACTTTTAGGATAATTGTTCTACATCAATCTCCCTCACTTAAAAATCACTCGTTCTCAAATTGAGTTCAATATCTAAAAAGTACTTGTAAAGATCAACAACATTGAAGGTCTTTAACATGCCCATGCTATCCAGAAGATCAATGACATAAACATTATCATTGATTTTCTTCAATACCTTGTATAGACCATGCTTTTTTATCTTTAGTTTGTTATTGGTACCTACTAGAAACCTCTCTTTGCACAAGAAAACCATGACCATGTCTCCTTGAAAAAATTTAACTCATTTATACTTGTCTACTGCGTACTTATTTCTGGTAGCTGATTTTTCTAGTTTCCTCCTCATCTCTTGATAGACAATTTGCTTCTGTTCAGACAAAGTCTCTGCTGACTTGCTAAACCCAGCAGCTTTAGATAGTGAATGTAGATCAAATACATGATTTGGAGGTTTCCTGTACACACTCAAATGATGGCTGTCTTGCCAGTAACAATATGTTTGGAATTGTTGTAAGCAAATTCTACCCGAGCCAATGCAACATCCCACTGTTTAGGCTTGTCTCTAGAAATGCTACGAATTAGATTGCTCAAAGTTCTGTTTAGAGACTTTGTTTGGTCATCAGTTTGTGGATGAGCAATACTACTAAATTCCGAGGGTGTTCAGGATAGTGGTAGCAGTTACTTTTCAAAGTGCTTTTCGCTTGAAAATGTATCAAAATAATGTTTTTTTCTTTTTTAAAATTCATTTTTGACATCAGCACATCAAAAAATTCAAAAACACAAAAAAAAATAATAATAATTTGAAGAAAAATATAAATTTTTTTGAAACTCCGGTTGAAACGCGAGGCCAAACACCTCCTTCAAAAAGAAATTAAATATCTTTCACAAAGTTCGACAAAAGTGACTTAGGAACCTAGTATCTACCAGATATAATGGATTTTAGAACATCACGCAACCTCATTATCTCCATGAAAAATAGCTTAGCCACATTGATCGCATTTGTAGTCTTCTTACAAGGTATAAAGTGTGTAATCTTTGAGTATCTATCCACAACAACAAAAACATAATTCATTCCTCATTGAGTTCATGGAAGACCAAACACAAAATCCAAGGAAATATCTTCTCATATATGTTCAAGTATAGATAGAGGCATGTATAAACTAGTGTTTTATGATTGCTCCTTAGTTGTTTGACAAGTAAAACAACGTTGAACAAATTTGTTTACATCACGTTTGAGCTGAGGCCAGGCCAGTAATAATTATCCTCCAAAATTGACATTGTTTAATCTCTTCCTCTATGACCCTTTAATCTGCCACCATGCAAGTCTTAAATCAATTTCTTGCAAAAGGATATATGAGAAATACACAATCAATTACCTTTCATTTCATTAAGTAAGCATCATATATACAGAAATCTCCATTAACTTGACCTTAGAACATTTTTCCCATATCTTTGGAAAATCAACATCTTTAGCTTATAGTTCTTCCAAACACTTAAAACCCAAAATCTTGCTATGAAAAGTGATTAGTAGTAGGGCAACTCACCTATTCAATGCATCAACCACTTTGTTCTAAACTTAGCTTTGTGCTTTAAACTAAAGCTGAACTTCTGAAGGAATGCAATCCACCTGGCCATGATACTCATACTGACATTCTTCTAACTATTCAGAGACTTTAGGACTTCTTGATCTAAATATAAGACAAAATCTCTATTAATGAAATAATGCTCCTAAATTTTCAAAGCCCTTACCACAATATAGAGTTCTTTATCATAGGTACTTCAAGCGAGTTTCATTTAACTTTTCACTGAAAAAGGCTAAAGGATGTTTCTCCTAGGAAAGAACTCATCCAATACCCACTCCACAAGCATCACATTCAACCTCAAACAATTTATCAAAGTTGAGTAAAGCAAGCACTGGAGCATTGCATAACTTCTCTTTTATCAAGGCAAAACTCTTTTCTTCTTCCTCACCCCTCTTAACTTACCCTTCTTCAAACATTCAGTGATTGATGCCACAATACTATTGAAATTCAAAATAAATCTCCTATAAAAAATAGTCCGGCTATGAAAACTCCGCACATCACTAATTCCCTAAGGTAGGGGCCAATCACAAATTGCCCTCACTTTCTCATCAACTTCAACTCTATTGGCGCCCACTACAAAACCCAAGAATAACAGCTTACTGGTCATGAAGCTACACTTTTTTAGATTCACATACAACTTGTTTTTAGCAACACCTCTAGAACACTCCTTAAGTGCTCGATATGATTTGTTTTATTGTGATTGAACACAAGGATATCATCAAAATAAAGCATAACAAATTTACTTATGAAATGTCACAAAACCTAATTCATCAATCTCATGAATGTGATCAGTGCATTTGTTAACCCAAATGGTATGACTAACCACTCATACAACCCATCCTTTGTTTAGAAATCCGTTTTCCACTCATCCTCTGGTCAAATTTGAATATGATAGTACTCACTCTTTAAGTTAATCTTCGAAAAATCGTTACATTACACAACTGATCTAGCATGTCATCCAATCATGGAATTGAAAACCTGTATCCCACGGTGATTTTGTTGATGGCACGACTATAAACATATATATGCCAGCTACCATCCTTTTTTGGTGTCAATAAAGTAGGGACAACACATAGACTTAAGCTCTCCTAAATCAACCATTTCTTTAGGAATTCTTCAATTTTCTCCCTCTCTTATGGGCTCATTCTGTAATATGAGGCAAATTCAAAAGATTAGCCCCTGGTATCAAGTCAATTTGATGTTGGATATCACACATAAAAGGTAACTCATCCGGTAGCTCATCTGGAATAACTTCTTAAAACTCCTACAATAAAGGCTTAATAGCTTCAAGGACCTCTACTACCTTGTCAACTTCTTTCGACAGTAAGGGCTTCATAATTAAAGCATGTACTTCCTTCGTCTCCTTTAAATATAACTCAAATTTTGACAAAGATTCAACACAATGAATGTCTCTCCTCCAACCTTTCGAGCTTTTGGTTAGGAATTCCCCTTCTAAGACATGAAAGTAAAATTAATCACATCTTTAACAAACCTACAAATGTTTTCCCATCTCCCATGCCATGCCTTTACATCATACTGTCATGGCCTACCAGACAGCAAGTTAACAAGCATTCATATCAACTACATCACAATAAACTCCATCCCTATATTTGCCGATGGAAAAGGAAACTTTACATCTTTCAGTTAATGTTACCTTTGGTACCTCTTTAATCCAACATATAGTGTAAGGTTCAAGATGTTTCTCAATATTCAAACCCAATTTAATAGTGGTTTCCTTACCAATAATATTATCACAGCTATCGCTATCAATAATAAGATAAAAAATTTGTTGGTTTATCATGCACCTAGTACGAAAAAGCTTGTGTCGTTGTGTCTCATCATCAATTTTTGGTGTGAATAGCAATCGTCTCAACACATAAGCTTGATCATCATCATCCTCATACTCACCCTCACTATCAGATTCACAATACTCCTTCGAATATAATTTTGTATCTTACCTACACTCTTCATCCCCGCGTTCATAGGCCTCCTCTGAGGACATACATTACATCTATGCCCTTTATGATTGCATCTATAACACTTTATTGGAGGCTACTTGGCATGAAGATTATCTCTCTTCTGGTTATCCATGTTAGGAATTGCTAGAGTTGGCAATAACTAGTTTGGATTGACTGTTTGTATATGGTAGCTTACCCTTCTCAACAAGTATAAGTCAAGGCTTTATGGTCGTAACCCTCCTTTAATAATCAAATGTCATATTGGTTTTATCATGCATCAACATCTCTACCCTTAAAACCATATTTCATGCATCAATAACATTCAGCAGCATTTGAAGTCCAATTCTATCTCTAATGGCAGGTTTCAGTCCCTCTACATATCTAGTAATTTGTTGTCAGTCAATTTCATGCACGTTATTTCCCTCAACTACATGCAAAAATTTTGTTGTATATTAATGCATAGTCCAGGAGCCTTGGGAACACCTTTGATACTTATGGATTGGGGGGGAAAACCTACCTCTCAATAACTACTTCATCCATTCCCAATTCTCAATAGGTCTTCTACCATCTCGCCTCCTAGTCTCCAATAGCCTATCCCACTAAACCAAGACCCCATGGTTCTATTTAAACCCTACAACTTTTACCATTCTCAAATCTAAAATTTCTGTATACTCATAAAATCAATCACATTCAACTAACCAATCAAGGAACTCCTCTATTTCTAAATCACTACCAAAAGAAGAAATCTCAACCTTTATACAATAGTCTTGATCATACCTATTATTTTCAGTCACCTGACCTTGATCTTCTTCATCAAATGAATACCCGTATTCATATTGACCACGAGGATTTGCATGAACCGGTTCAATGACAGGTTGGTCGCAAGCATTATCTCTGGTGTGTGCCTCTCTTTTTTCTCAGTTCATGTTTGTGTGCAACCTTAATGCCTTAAGCCTAGTTGAAAGGTCATCAAATCTAGCATTGATGTCGGCAAATCCAGTTTGCATTCGCCCCTCTAAAGCTGCTATCACTTCTAAATGGTGATTTAATTGATCTCAAACAACCTGCATCCCGTGATCTCCATCACGGAGATTGTTGCCACCAACTACTCCACGATTTTCTTCACAGGTTGTCATCAATCCACATGTTGACGTATTCTAATACCACCTAACATAGTGTTTAGGGAAGATAAAACTAGGGTTCTCGAGCCCTAACATTACAGCCCATACTTTAGAGAAATCTAGGGAAAATTCTCTGGTATTTTATTAAATCTAAACAATAGTTTTGATCTCTATAAAATAAACAAGACATCTCAATTTATATTAGCCCTAAAATCTTTCATAGGAAAAGATTCTTAATTAAGACTTTCTTGGTTAATAGAATTGATCTAGCATTATAATTTCTAAATAGTAAAATACTAATTAAATTAAAAATCCTAAGTTAAGTATGAAACAAATAATTAAAATCCAAAACTAACTAAGAAAATAATTAAAATAGAAAAACAATAACTTCATGCTTCAATCTGGTCCATAAACTCTTGAGATAATTATTCTACATCGCAAACAAACACACAATGTATGGATATACCATATAGATGATAAACAAAAATCCTAACATTTGTGCATATGCATTATGACACTTTTTCAATATACTCTTCAGAATATACATGGGCAATTGCATATCAACCAAATAAGTATAACATTTTGCAACCAATCACAAGCTCGCACATGCACATAGCAACACGTTTCTTTCAAACAATCCATATATACAACAGCAAGCTCACCTAAATATCCTGCAAGAACCAACCTATTGTATCATGCAGACATTTTCATAACGCATTTTACCTAAGAAAAGCATGCTAAGTGGCTCTACAACTTCCCAAAAACATAAAACATCTCCATAAGCTCATATTTTACCTTTACTTTGTTATCATCTGCACCAGTAGCCAGCAATTGTGAATCTGGAGAGTAAGTCAAGCAATTCACGTCAAAGTAATGCCCTTGTTGCTTCAACACATAACTCTCTGACCGCCATTCCCACACAAGCAACTGCCCCAACTTTGCACAACCAAATGTCAACCAATTCCCAATCTCATTGAAAACTGCAGCAGTTATTTTCTCCCTCGAAATCGACAACAAATGCATGCAAACAAAATCAGGCATTTGATATAACCCAAAAACACCATTAGAAAACCCCACCACCACCATATCAAGCCCCCTATGATAATCACACGCAGTTAACTTCGCCGGTGATTGCATAAACCCATCTTTCCTTAACAGCTCCCACTTCTCCTTGTGCAAATACCCCTCTTCTCCCTCATCTTTCCCATCAAAATCTTTCCTTTTCTTAACATTACCCACGCTTCCACTATCCATATTCCCTTCCCCATCCCTCTCCGGCGTCCCCGGGAAGGCCGGCTCTGAAATCCCCCCATCATTTTCATCAAAATTACCGTCATTATTACCACTATAACCCCAGCTAAAAATATAACAATCACGCGTAATTGTATAAACCTTACTAACCTTATTAGTATTTTTCTTATCATAACCAAAGAAACAACCAACTACATTATCTCTATGTCCTAAAAACAAAAATGGCTTATTCAAAATCCCGTCTTTCAATTTCTCAACACAAAAGAGGCGTGCCGATAAGTCCTTCGAGCCAACAAGCAAATACTTACAGTCTAAGCTCCAATCAATTGCTGTAACTGTATCCTCGCAATCAGCTATGGTCCTAACTAACTCGAAAGCGAAAAAATCTTTCTTGAACCCCGGAGACCGCCAGAGTTGGACCAATTTTCCCGCTGCAACCGCGATAAATTTACCATCGGGGCTGAATTTAACGGCATTCACTGTATTCTTGAAGTTAATGCGATGGAGGATGACGCGGCGGGCGGTATTGATGAAGTGGCAGCGGTGGTTCTCGTCGACAGTAAGGAGGAAAGTTCCGTCGGGGGAGGCGGCAATGCGGCGGATGTTGGAGGAGGATTGGAGTGGGAGGGTTATGGTTTGGGATTTGATGAGGTCAGTGATAGAGACTCGGTTGCCGACTGGTGAGATTAGTTGGGTGTTTTGAGTAATTACAACGTTGCCTCCTCTGTAGGGAGCTCCAAGCAAGTTTTGGAATCTGTAATTCATCCTCTGCTCTATTTGATATCTTGTCTATCTCAAGAAATTGAAGTGGACGAAAGAAAGCAAGCTGAGTTTTTCCTCTGTAGGGTTTAGGGTTTAAACTCTGGTATGAAAAGAGTGTGCAAACAAACGTCTTTTCCCTTGTTTTCCTTTTCTTTTGTTCTTTAGCCAGAAAATAATATTAATAGGCTCCGTTAATTTAACACTGTGAACTAAGATCAAAGTACATAAACAATGGGCTTCAAGCCCCATATTTGCCATCTACAACGACCCAATCTAAACTACAGTGGCCCATTAAGCCCAAACCCCTCCAGCAAACTCTTGGTGCTCCCATATTTTAGTGAGGGCACCTATCCATTCAACATTCAATTAAAGTGATATCAAGTTTATGGAATTTTCGTTGATTTATATTTCACTAGGATAATTATCCGTGCATTCCTATGGATAACCTTGTAAAATCTCTTTTTATATTTTAATTTTTTTTTAGAAAAAAATATAGGTAAATGAAATCAAAATAAATCAGTGTTAATTTTGTAAGTTTTTAATTTAAAATATATTTTTAGTATTTAATATCATGTGAATTTTTATTATTAATTTTAAAAATATTTTATGAGTATATTTTATTTTAAAAAACAAAAACTAAACATGCAATTTATTTCTTACATCACATAAAAATCTAATTAGAAATTCAATACTTAAAAAAAAGGCATTGAATGCTCAATCTATGATTGAAGGATGTTTAGTTTTAGTTAATGAATACATAATATTGATTAAAAATCTCGTTAATCTCTACTTGATAGTTCAATTTTATTTATTTATTTTGCGTTGACATAATTTTGAACACTAATTTCCATTATATGAAATGTAATTATAGTTTTACTTAGGGAAATGATAAGCTCAAGTGGTGAATTATTTAATGTGACTATGCCACTTCAAAAGAATAACATGTTGAAAAATTATGTTCAATTTTGAAGGGACGCTTAATTAAACAGAAATTAATATAAATTAAAAGATAATAAATTATCGCTACATCCTTAATATTTAAACTATGTTTTCAAAAAAACACGTTATTCATGAGGATGTACATGATATTCTTGATAAAAAAAAATATATTTGTTTTTGTGTTTTAAAGCATTTTTGTAAAAAAAATAAATTTTATTTTATTTTTTTCCTTACTACAATTTAGATTTTTTTTTATATTTTCATATCATTTTGATATACTGATATCAATAATAAATTTTAAAAAATAAAAAAATATTACTTCAATATATTTTTAAATAAAAAACACTTTAAAAAATAATCATTATTACAATACTAAACAGAGTTAAAACTTTTTGATGAACAAATATCATTGAAAGTTTGTCAAATAATTAAGGGGCACTAGATTTTACCTTCTACATCCAAATTTTGCATCATTTTTAATTTCAAAGATCTTATAAATCGTCATTCTAGAACCATTTTAAACCTTAAAATATGTTTTAATCCACTTTATAAACTCAAGAAAATTGAATCAAATTGAAAAACTCAATCATTTTTTCAATCCCATTATTTCTTTTTAATAATTTGAGATGCTGAAAATATCACAAACAAACTTCCATCATAAATACAAACATATAACATAAAAAATAACAAAT
>Ga0325400_1005524_pt1 | contig 11924 bp, 3 predicted proteins | sample PopdelMetagenome_2_FD_205662 | JGI IMG/M metagenome (GOLD analysis project Ga0325400, IMG submission 205662) | Populus deltoides microbial communities from Bellville, Georgia, United States - Xylem-PdKOR-R1 | ecosystem: Host-associated > Plants > Phyllosphere > Stem > Wood/Secondary xylem...
GATTTGGAGGAGGAAAATGTCTTTGAGAGGGAAGAGTGAAAAGGGTGGTTGATTTACGAGAGGTTAACACATATATATAGGGCAAAACAAGGTCTAAGAGGGCATAATAGAAGATTCCAAGGACAGTTGTGTACATAGGTTGACATTATATTGTATAATTGATAACGCGCTGGAGAAAGGAAGGAAATAACCTAGATAGAGCCTAAAACACTTGATAGGGAGGAGGTGATCCAAGAATTTTCTTTCCTATATTCCTTCCTGTCTATGCTGTGTATTGATACGTAAATATTTACTAGGGCAATCTCTGTTCTGGAAACAGATCAAATCAAGAGATCAAAAAAAATCAAACGAAGATCGATCAATCAACAAAATTGAGCACATGAAGATCGAGGAATCAAAAGGTTCATACGTTGAAGGAATTTAACCAAAAAAATGGACCACAGGAAGGAGAAAAATCAGGGAGAAATTGATTCAGGGATATCATTTTAAATATTAATTGGGATATCTTTATATAAATATATGAAGGATCTTGATATCAAAATTGTTGGTCTAAATTGCTTTTAACTTTCATAAATGAAAAAAAAACCTTCAAACTTTGATGGTTCATGATATAGAAAAATAAAATAAATCTAGGATTGAAATATATAGAAATAGTTATGGAAGACATCATACATACATACATACATACACCCACTTTCCTTGAGTTTTCCCCTTTGATATTCTTTCCTCAAATCAAGCAGTAAGTGACAGTACCAGCCTCCATCTTTTTCTATCAGAAATCAGCTTTGCTTCATGTTTGAGATTAATTATATACAATGATTTCCACAACAAGAGGTTAGTGTACATGTCATTGTCGGTGTTGGTTACCCTAAGTCATGAGTCCACCCAGATAATCAGCTCGTAATCATGTATGTGCACATGAAGGGATATATAGATGCCACCATTTCAAGTAGCCTTTTATTCATTTTATTTTCCTTCATGATCAGGAAGCCTTTCACATTAATTTCCTCATACCTCCTAGATACAATTTATTACTATTATTATTATATTTAATCAATATTTTATTGTTGGTAAGCTCCTCTTTACACCTCGTCTGCCTTTGTCATGGATTACACTCCCCAAGAGGAATATTATAAGTTCTTATATAACCCTTTTTTTAATAACAAGTTCACAGATCATCATTCCCTGCCCTCATCATCAATATTGTACCAAATTTATTTAACTTAAGCTAGCATATCTCATGTCACAGGATGCTTTATAAAGATGTTCCAAAATTTAAACTGCTTAGCAATAAGATTTATACGGTAAGTCGATCATTTAATTATAACAATCTGATTCATTATTTTTAATTAAGATACCTGGTAACTTCATGTGAAAAATCTAAATAGTTGGTAGATAATACTTGATAAGTCGAGGTGACTTCTAGTAATTTGATATCTCTAAAAGAAGCTTATATTGTTGTGCTTTTTTTTTATGAAGAGTCTATGATGTTGGGTTATTTTTTTAGGGCGAGTCCATAAAATCGTTGAAAGGAGCATAATTTGAATGTGTTAGTCATGTCAATTTTTTTTCTTAATAATTAAGATATTTTTAAATTAATTTTTGTATCAATGAAACTAAATGTTAATTAATATCTAATGAAAATATGACTTCTACCTCGTAATGTTACACACATAAATATTTGATTAAGGAGAAAGATTGTTCACCACTTGCGATGTTCTTTTTAGGGTTTAATTTCACTCTCCTTAATTTCTACGATTTTCATCTCAATGCACATTATTATTGCTTACATTAAAGAGCAATCAAACAAGATCATAAGTAGACATATGTTTGGAGTTTAGATTATGTCGCTGTTTGGGATTGTGTTCAAAATAGTATTTTTTGAAAAATTAAAAAAAAAATATTTAATTTTTTTGAATCATTTTAATACATTGTTATCAAAAATAACTTTTTTAAAACATATTTTAATATATTTTTAAATAAAAATTATTAAAAAAAACAACAATCACCACGATAACAAACTTCTATATCTGCACAAGATTTTAGGCGGAAAATGATTTTGTTTCTTGAGTAATGGAAGAATAAAGTAATACTTGCCGTAATTCCAAAATAAATAACTCAATCGATTCTCTTAGAAATAATTATATAAACCAAAATTGAATAATAGATAGATTTTATATAGTGCCTCCTCCGATTACTTGAAAGAATGCATCAATTATAAATATTTTCGCAGTTTGACACCATCTAAAGGTGATTTTTATTAGGATTTAAATAATACTATTTTCGTTTACTTCGTAAAAAAGTGAATAACATTTTTCTAATCATAATAAATAGATTATTACTATATATATATATATATATATATATATATATATATATATATATGTGTGTGTGTGTGTGTGTGTGTGTGTGTGTGTGTGTGTGTACAAATTTTAATTATCTTACTTTTTAGGAGAAGAGCTTAGCCCTTGAAGTCCATGATTTCCCTGGGGAGCCATACGTTTCTTTAAGGAGAAAAGGCTCTTAAGAGCCGCATATAGACGCGATCATCTATGTGAGATTGTGATAGTGGTTATAATTTAAAGTATTTTTTATTTAAAAATATATTAAAATAATAATTTTTTTAAAATTATTTTTGAAATCAATACATTAAAATAATATAAAAATACAAAAAAAATAATTTTTAGTAAAAAAAACCTTTTAAAATTTGAGAGAATATGGTTTTAACCGCGTTCCTTAACGTGCTAGTCTTTCATGCGGTGAGCTTGACTCTAAGGTCCACAAAAAAGACAGAAATGGTAGAAGTCTTTGAAGCAATCACCAAATAATTTTTGAATATATTTTCTAAAATTTTAATTTTTTTAATTGAAAAATAATAAAATATTATATTTATAATTAATAAAATAAATTAAAAAATATATGAACTAATAAATAAAAAAGATATTATTTTGATCGTACCAATAAATAATTCTTATTTTTATAAACATCATACAAATACAACTTATCTTTTTATAACTTAAGAAGAAAAAGTTTAAAGATAAATTACAATAATTTTTTGAAATATTATTAAATTTTTTAAACAATTCAAAATATTATTTTTCATTTAAAAAACTTAAATTAAAATAAAAAAAAGTCAAGCGCGGGTGGTCCTAGGAAAAACAAAAAACTCAAGTGTGCCTAGTTTATTTTTTTTAAAAAAAATTAACAGATGACATGCCATTTTTTTTGACAAACAACGAGTTATCCTTTGAAGCATTTTTTGATTTTTTTTTTGTGACGGTGAAATCATAAAATATTAATTTTTAACTTATTTTTACCTTAAAAAAACCTTAAAATATCTTAAAAATTTCAATAAAGATATTTTCAATTCTAAAACACCGTATAGCCAATTCATAAACCCAAAATAAAATTGAACTAAAATAAAAATCACAAGTCTCAAACTACTTTTTTTTACTTTTTAAAGGACAAAATGATTTTCGTTGAACTTTTCTCTCTAAGATAAATTATTTAATACTAAGTTAGCTTCTTTATTTTTTTTTTGTTTTGCCAGGTCAAACACTTTCTCATTTTGAAGTTTTTTTTGAAACTTGAAGAAAAAATGAACATTTTCCAACCTTATGAAAAAAATAGCTCTTTTTTAAAAAATTTCTTTGGAACTTGTTTTTTTATTTATTTGTTTAAGAATAACCTAAAATTATATTTTGTAAAATGAAGCTATAATTTAACTTTAAAGTATTCTACAACACATTAAACAAGCAAGAATATGCAAATTAAAACAAGTTCCAACACATAACACATAAAACCATGTTAACATAATTCACAAAGATAAAATTGTAAAGAAATAAAATTCAATGATCGAAGCGTAAAAACAAATTTAGAGACCAAGAAGAAAAAAAGTCACTACAAATAGTGGTATGAACAATGAAATAGGAGTGACTGCATAGTAAATCTAAAATAAAGTATCCAAATGTTTTAGAGATGTTGTATAATTTCTTGAACAATAGATTTTATTTTCTAATCTTACCGTAAAAAGACATACACATTCAATGAATATAATTGATTAGCCAACGAAAATGAAAAAACCTTGATCTGGTTGCAATCCTCAAATAATAACCAAGCCCAACATCCGGAAAGATAAATGATAAAAAACGTGGTTTGTTTTCTATGTGGTTTAAAATTCGAGTTTTATGGTTACTCATATGATAATCAATGAAGGTTTATATGATCGTTAATTTCAGAGTCTGTAAAATTAGTCGAGATGTACGCAAACTGACCCGGACACCTACGTTAACAAAAAGAAAACAAAAAAAAAAGACAAAGAACAATTATATATTTTCACATTTAAATTAACTTCGTAAAATGCATTTCTTTCTCTGGAAATGGCTTTGATTTCAGTCCATAATCTTCTAAAATCAGTATAAGATTAAACAATATACTTAATATAAAGAAAACTTGATCAATATTCTCATGGGAAAGAATTTTTTTTTTTTTTTTGAGGAAAGCTTACCTGAAAATGAAAACTATTTTCAATGGGGAGATAAAAGACCTACGACAACTACAATGGAAGAAAGGGGTAATAAATGCACCATTTTGGCGAAATATAAATTCTAATTTAAGTTTCAATGATCAAAGATTTAAAATCTACAAGTTAATGGGTCGTTTGGATTTTTCTGAAATTCATAGATATTTTTCACTACAAAGGAGTTCAATGGTTTGGTTTTCATAAACATGATTTATGATCATGTAACACCTAATTTAATGAGATCCAAATCCATGTATTTTTTAAATAAAATCAGCTAATTTAGAGATAGAAAAATATTTAATTAAACATAGAAAATAAGAAAAAATTAAGTTGTAAATGGATTTTGAAACTTAGAGAATATCTTGGTGTGCTTCTTACTACATACATGTTGTTATTTACATTTTTTTTAATCAAATAACATGTTGTATTGAATTTAATTTCGAAATAAATTTAAATTTAATTGATAATCTATTATAATTTTTATTTTTGAAATAAAATACTAAATCATAAAATTAAATTCAATTATACTATTTGAAATACATATGAAAATGAATTAAATTAATAGTTTTGACTAATCTACCCTTAATTTTAAAAACACTTTTTTTACACAAATCTTTTTTTTATTACAAGAACCTTATATTTATTTAAAATATAAATATTAAATGGAAGAATTCAGCTATGCATAAGGCCAATCAATCAAACATGACATTTACAACTTATACATTTCCATATTTGAAAGAAATAAACTTGCCTAAATATATACCTACCTTCTTCTATGTTTACAGAGCACCTTCCACACGACTCTATTTGTTACAAGAAATATATAAATATTAAAACGAAGAATTCACCTATGTATAAGGTCAATCAATCAAACATGACATTTACTACATATGAAATAAATAAATACCTACCTTCTTCTATGTTTACATAGCACCTTCTATATTGCTCTATTTGTTGGGTTTTTCAAAACACATACACCCAATAAAAATAGTACATTTAAATTTTTTTTAGGAGTTTCAAGGATCTTATTAGACAAATATAAAGTTGTTTAGAGTTTATGTAAAAATTACCTGAAGATTAGATGTTTTTTTTTTACTTTAAGTATCTTTTTCAAGGCTAAGTTGTTGCAAACCACAAGCCGTCAAAATTTCATCCTCTAACGGTAATTCACACATACCACCATTGAGAAATCTTCTAATTTTTTTTAAGGAGAGAGTGATTGTTATGCATTTGAGTGTTAACTCTTTTCTTTTGTATCTTAGGTGTTTATGTACTATACTCTACTCACCTTAAAAAATAAAATGCATAATATTTTATTTATAGAAAAACCTAAAAACCTAAAAACCTTATAAATAACAAAATATCAACTTGCCCCTTAAATAATATCATATATTATTTTACGCTAATTTTAAAATTTTATTCAATCAAGTCCTTACTTTGTTGTTTTTAGGTCTAAAATTATAATTCTATGTATTAATTACATCAATTTCTAAAACTTATCTATAATAAAATCACATTTGATTAATCATCTCATTTTAATTTCTAACAAATAGTTCGTATGTGTGTGATCCATTAGATTCCCTAATAAGTTGACCCAAATATAAATCATAATCCTAAATAAAATAAGATTAAATAAACTAAACAATTTAATTTTTTATCAATTCAACAATTCATTGAATTATATTTAAAAATTAAGTACAATGTATAACAATATGTTATGATCCCTAAATATAAAGAAAGTCATAAGTGATTTGACTTAACTTTTTAATGACCAGTTTCTCAGTATAATTATTATCCTTTCATCAAGAATATTCCGATTTAGACACTATAGCATGGAGTATGTCTGATTTGTTAAATCATTTTAGTTCTCAACACTATAGTTATCGATTCTTTAAATAAGATTTGAAACTCTTTTCAAATCTTATTCTACCTTGGCTAAGGACTTCGCAATCAATACTATTTGAGAATAGATGAAATATTTTTCCTAATTCATTTAGGGTGATAAATCATCTCTTGATTACTCCAATACCTTCATATAGTTTATATTATACCAAATATTTGCGTGTTTGTTACCCTTGATTAGGATAAAATGTGATTAGGATTAAAATATAACACTTCCTATATAAGACAACTTAGTGATCTCAAATCTAAGGATCACTTACACAACTATTACGTGAGCCTTTCCATAGATATAAGTGATCTCTCTATATAGAATTCTCTTGTGGATCAATTCAATGTATATAAGCATCTATATATTAGTTTCAGGTATCCTTTATATCTCAGTTCATGAGAGCGAATGTTTTCTTTCATAAAGAAAGGAACATAGTATGTACTGATCTCAACAGTTCTAATCAATATCCAGTCTTAATAGAATATTAATCATAAATATTTAGAAACAATATTTTGATACAATAGGAATCTCATAATTAATTTCTTTCACAAAATATTTTTGTTCCATAGACTTTATCTTTACTATAAATTCATTAATCAAATGTAAATAAATATTAAAAATAATAAATCTTTAATAATAATAAATATGTTATAATCGGTGCCACTTGCCATAAATAAATAAGTTATAATTACCATTTTCTCCTTGGTGGGGCACACATAATTTAATCGCAAAATCAGATTGCTCGGTGTAAATATTAACATAATACAATAAAAGACTTTGAGCCTGCAAATCCCATCATTGCAATAAGTTCCTAATATTTATAAGAGTATCTAAACTTTTCAATTTTTAACCCACACTCACCAAAGCTCCTGCATATATGCTCTCTGAATCTTTTATCTGTCATTTTTATACGCCTCTTTCATTATCCCATTCATAACAAGCCAGCCAATTCAAAGTCATTTACTAGAATACTAAATAGATCTAGAAGAAACTGTTAACCTATTGGAAGCTTTTGACAATCTAGCTGTGTAAACCCAATTCTCAAATTATTTGTTTATTCATTTATTTTGTTATTTTTTATATTCAGTACCATCTTTTTCATTCACACCGGTTCAACTGGAAGGAGAATGGCAGCAAATCAACAGACGCCTGCAAGCTGCCCCACGATGCCTGCCGTGACAAAGGCATGAACGCATGGCATTCTCTGGCTTTATGAAGGCCAGAGAAAGGCCATGACAAAGGGGGGAGACCGGAGGAAAAACTGGTGAAAAACCAAGGGAGGATTGAAAAAGAAAAAAACGCGAAAACAAGCCAGAGAGATTGCTGGCCTTCCATCAGAACTTCAGCTTAGGGGATTCCAATTTCCCGGCCCTCTCACCAGAGCACAGGCTCAACACACCAAACACACCAGACGAAGAAAAAGCTAGAGAAAGGGACGAAGGCATAATACAGAGAGACAGCAGGGGAAACGAAGCAAACACGGGGGAACCAGAAAACAGAAGGACAAAAAAACCACACAGAGACAAAACGAAAAAAATAGACCAGAACGGAAAGAAAAGGAGAGACGGATACGTGACCGAAACCAGTAGAGAGAGAGAGAGGACAGGGAGCCAGAGAGAAAACTTAAACAACAAAAAAAGAAAAGCAAGAAGAGGCAGAAGAGCAAGAACAGAGGAGAAGACTGTTATGTTCATCATAGTAGCACCACCCGATCAGTCAGAGACGATCACTCTCACTTCGTCTTCGTCTCCAGCAGCTACCAGCTAAGTTCTTCCTCGGCTTTACAATTTAATTCACCTGATATTATATTGTTACTTATAATTTTACGGACGACTGCTGTTTTGCCTAGCCTAGTCCGCATAGGAAGCTAGACTGCTAAAGTGCTAGATTCAATTTAAAAAAAAAACTAAGGCCAGGCTGGGCCTGGATTTCAGCCCAGCCGATCCAATTTATTTTGGATCAAGAGTGTATTTGACAAAACAATTCCTTTTATTTCATTTCATTTTATTTTGATATTTAGTCAAGCGAATCTCTTTTGAATATTAGAAAATTCCAAAAGATTTGTGTATCTTTTTGAATTATTTATAGTTTTCTTGTATTTTTTTATGATTTCACTGTATAATTGATCTATGGTTTTTTACTGTAAAATGCAAATCTAGTATATGATACATACCTGTCCTTATATATACATATATATATATATATATATGCTTTGTTTTAAATTCAAATTTTACTGGTTTATTTACTGGCGCTGGAATCAATAATACCATTTTTTTTACGCAATATTTACCAACACCAGAGTTGGAAGTCTTCATATCTGAATAGTTACTAGCACCAGAGTCAGTAATATATATTACAAGCAGACCGTCATTAGCATAATCCAAAAAACTCTTAGCAATCTTAGACAAAATCAACAATATAACCTACCTCAGGTAAGACACTTAAGGAGTGATAATATCTTTCATTTTGCATAACCAGTCTCGTACCATATAATCTTTGTTGACTAGTTAGGGTTCCTAGTGACCATAATATTAGGTGACGATTCCTTAAATATAGACCTTTCTTATCTAAGAACGAGATGCCAGGAATTTATTCTTTTCAAGAAATGAATTTTTAAAAGTCAATGCAATGTCAGGTGCGACATTACCAATACTCTTTCTCACTTCAAGCAATTTCTAGAGCAAAAAAACCTGAGGTTTTTGTTGAAGAAAACAATGGTTAAAGAAGGGAAGGAAGAGATAAAAAGACATGGTGATGAGATATAATTAATTTGTAGGGTTCTAAGAAGAAAAGAAAGAAGAATATTTTTGGAATATAACTTTTTTATTTGGAATTACTATAGTGCTTTTGCTTATTTTCTATTATTTGGATTCCATTTAAAAGTCACAACCTCACTAAGAAAAAAGAAGAAGAGAAGCAAAAAAGCAGTAAACTATGGATGGATGGATCACCACTGGTCTGAAAAAAATGGCAATAAAGAAAGAGAATAATGATTGTCCTGTGTGTTAACTTAACAATTAAGATTATCTTGTATTTCAGGACCAGATTTATATGCTTTATTCAAATGAAGAGTGACTAGTTTAACATTTGGATGACATTAATGGGACTGAAGTTGGAGATTTTTCTTTATGGAAAAGATAGGCTGAATGCAAACCCTTGGGAAAAAATATATTATAAATGAGGGAAAACTTATACTAGCTGAGTAAAGTGAATATTTAACTCATTGGGATGATGATAGATGTGGAAAATTAGAATAAAATGTTTATGTTTGAATTACAAAAAAAAAAAAAAGAATTACGAAGAATAACCAGAAAAAACACAGAAATAAATAAATGAATCTAACAAGGATACAAGTTCCTTTCCCTAAACATATTGCCCATGAGGGAAACCCAAAATCACTAACAGACTACAATCCAATCTATCTAAATGATTGTAATAGTATATTTTTTTAAAAAATTCAGTTTGGTACCCTAATATTTTTTTGCATAATTGAGCCATTTTGAGCCCAAATTAACACCCAGATGTTTTTTTTAAGGAAATGGTTGGATTCAAAGACAGAGAAACAAAGTGAAAAAGAATGTGTATAATAGATGACGACTTTGAATTTTGTTTGGAAAATTTATTTTAGTCTCCCATCTTTTTTAGTTATTAGATGATTGGTCCTTTTAGTTGTCCCAAATTCAATTTTAGGATCAAATTTTATTTTCCTTATTTTCAATATCTTTTTTTTATAAGAGGAGAAAGAGGGGTTCGCTGGATTCCAGCGTAGAGAGAGAAAATAGTTGTTTTTTACCATTTTAGTCATAAAATGAACAAAATCGATGTTAATGAGTTCATTTGATTAGGGGAGGCTCACCTAGTTTTTTTTACTTTTAACTTGTGTGATGATGCAGGTTTGACTGCTGGAAAAATTTCAGGTTCGGGTAGATTTCAGGTACTTTGAGCTATTTTTAGGTTTTGTTTAAGCCATAGATAATGTTATTAAGGTTTTTAGGGTGTTTTCTAGGTGTTTTTGGTCAAAAGTGGTTGAAAAATGGATTTTTAATCGGTAAAACCCAAACCCTTAATTTTTCAGCGACCTTTAATCGCCAAATTTTGAAGAAATTAAACAATATGTCATCTGCTGTCTTTAAAAAAAACACCCTTTAAGAAATAAAAAAATAAAGACAAGCCCGGTTGCATGGGCTGAGCTATTTTTCTAATGCTCAATCCCACACGGCTGGGCTCTTTTTGTTTTGTTCTTTCTTTTGCATTTTTCTATTTTTTATTTGGTTTAAATAAAATTGATAAAACATATCATTATTAAAACCTTGAGTCCATTAGCAGAGTTGTGAATTTGACTAGTTAATCCATAACATTCGGACTATTATTAGTTTTTTTTTGGTTTAATGCCTTTTCTGTACCTCAATCTAAAAAAAAAAATACAATTTCACCCTTTGTTATTAATGATCTATTTTATTATTTAACTTAAATATAGAATAATGCAATTTCATCCTTTGTTGTCAATGATCTATCTTCATTATCTCTGTCCCACACTCCTATCATAGATTTTTTACTTTTTTTAAAATATTTTTTATTACAAATAAATTATCATGTGTTTTATGGTTGTATAATTAAGATACAAAAAATATGTTTCCTACATGAAAATAATATTTTAAAAAATATAGTTGTAAGATCAAATATCTTAATTTTAGTTATTTCTTGATTAAATATCAATTTAAATAATTAAATACATGTATAAATATTTTAATTTATGATTGAGAATTGTTTTTATATATAAAAAAAATACATCAAAAGCGCTTGCATATTTATTCTTTTATTGAAAAAGAAAAACCACCTTGCGGAGGAATGTAGGTACAAAATTAGTATTTTTATAAAGTAGGTATGCAGCACCCTGTTGAAGCTTTATTCTTACAATCGAAACTATAAAAATACTTATATATAAGTCAATTAAGGCCAACATTTAAAATCTAAAAATAATAAAATAATATCAAAATTTATCAACTATTAAATTAGTTCTGTTGTTTTTCTTATGGAATACTTTGCTATTATCTTTAAGTATTTTACACAAAAAGTATTCATAAAAAATTTATTATTTATTTTAACAATTGGTACTAATATTTAAAAAGAATACTAATTAATATATATATATATATATATATATATATATATATATATATATATATATTCTGAATTAATTATATATAATTCTCACCCAAAAGGTGTGAATCCTTTTATTGTTCCTCGTCGTATAAAAAATTCAGTATATTATTGTTCTAATTACATGCATGATGGGCTTAATGAACAGGGCATGCAGCTCTCCCTAGACTTGCAGAAATTCTTTTAAGATCTGTATGACAGAAGAAAATGAGGGCCTTTGACTAGGTTCTTTGCTTGTGCAACGTCGAATTAACTTGTGATGTAGACGGAGAAGTTTGATATGTAGTTCTGAATAGTGGGGTTTGATTTTTTTTATTTTACCTTTTTTTTTCTGGATTTTCAACGCATTTT
>Ga0325400_1005525_pt1 | contig 11923 bp, 6 predicted proteins | sample PopdelMetagenome_2_FD_205662 | JGI IMG/M metagenome (GOLD analysis project Ga0325400, IMG submission 205662) | Populus deltoides microbial communities from Bellville, Georgia, United States - Xylem-PdKOR-R1 | ecosystem: Host-associated > Plants > Phyllosphere > Stem > Wood/Secondary xylem...
AAACAAACTTTTACCATCCAAAACTCACGAGTTTAAAGCTGTTTTTACAAGTAAGAGCCAATAACTCTTATTCCTTGATATTCCAATGTTGACGGGAATAATACTGGTTCTCAAACTCTGTCCTGAAATCCCTCCATCTAAGCGTCTCAGCAGCCCGTCTCTCTTTAACATTATCCCACCATGTCTGGGATCTGTCAGATAACAGCTGAGTAGCACAATCCACTCGAAGCTCTGCCGGTACTGATATTTAATCCATTGACCTCTCTATCTTTCATAACCATCGCCTAGCTATCTCAGCATCCTCTTCTCCTATAAATGCCTCACAACTTAATTCTCTCAAACTCTTTACCCATCGAACTAAAGTGATTGCAATATCCTTGAGGATAATACTCAATGGTCTCGATATCTGGGTATGGTGGAGGTGCTACTGTACGGGGTGCTGTTGGTGCTACCGCAGGCGCTACCGTTGGTGGGGGCTAAGTCCCCTGCCTATCTCCATCGAATATCCCTGGTCATGACATCCCCCGCTCATCTTGGATTCCTGATAACTCTCCTTATCTGGATCGCAACAACGCTGCTGACACAAAAGATATTATATCTACCAGAGGGTCTCCCTCGAGCCCTCTATTTCATGTCTCAACTAGACATTTGTCCATTGCTGGTGACAGGTCAACCCAGGGCACCTTGCCATGTATGTTCCATCCTGAGACAATGTTATTTTACATTAGTAATGATCTACTGAACCTTAACCATGCTCTAATACCAAACTGTAACATCCTCAAATTATAATGTCATGAAATCTCAAACATTTATCTACGAATGCCAAGTATTGAATAATATGTATATGATTATGGAATTTTTTTAAAAAAAAAAATCAGCAGAGTTTTCTCTATTTTTTGTTGGTACCAAGTTATTAACAACACTTCTATTATATGTCTTTACAACTTTCATTTTGATGTAATCATCCTGGATCACATCTCATTCATCAATCAATCTCTCAATACTTATACCTATTAATACATTCAAGTCTCATAATATCAATTAATAAGTCAACATAAAAGAATTACTAAAACAAATTGAAAAATAAATAATTTCATCACTAAAGAGTAATAATTGCTAACTAACTACATATATGCATTTAGACTAAATAAATACAATATTACGATTAAAAGTCATATTGTCTTAAAACATCTAATGTATTCTGTTACTTTATATTATAAACTTATCTTATAATTCTGAAAATGATTTAGCCATACCAACATATATATATATATATATATATATATATATATATATATATATATATATATATATATAATACATCCATTACATACTATACATTTTCTATTTGATTTTATAACACAAAGGTTTTCAAAGAAAATAAAGACATATAACTATTACATTCCAAAATGATAATTTATAAACAGAAAAATCCTTCATCTAACAATTTGCATCCCCTCGTGGTGTATCTGTTTCAACAATAACCACATTAATTAATTTACTCAATAACTTAGTCATATATTAATTATTTTACTCTTAACCTTTCAAATTTAATACTTCTAACTTCAATCAATTAATTTACATAATCTTTTCAAAACTTAAATATCCAGCTAACTCATTTCAATTGCCAATAATTATAATACTTTCATATAATTACCCCTAAATTTGGTTAACATTCCTCAGTTACCAATAAATCTGGTAATTCCATCTGAATTACCCAGCATTCGGGTAACCTTTTTTGTTAGTCAATCAATTTAGTAATTCCATACGAATTACCCCATATTCGATTAACCTCTTTGTTAACTAATAAACCTGGTAATTACCCAAGAAATCCACCTAACCCATTTTTGTTGCCAAAATCAATCTAGTAATTCCATATGAATTACCTAACATTCGGCTAACCTCTTTTATTAGCCAATCAATCCGGTAATTCCATATGAATTACCCCATATCTGGTTAATATCTTTGTTAACTAATAAACTCAGTAATTCTCTTAATTACCCAAGAAATCCGGCTAACCCATTTTTATTGCCAAAATCAATCTGGTAATTCTATATGAATTATCTAGCATCTTGCTAACCTTTTTTGTTAGCCAAATAATAATTCCGATAATTTTACATAAATTACCAATAATTCTCATTTGTAATAATCACTCAATTTATTCATTTGCTTCATTCTTTTAACATCAATTAAATAAATAACATAGATATTTAAGGAAAACTAATAATTACAAAATAAGGTGACGAAGCACCTACCTTCTACTCGTGATGGCCCAACTCCTGTTGTCTGATAACCAGCTCCAAACACAACTCCTGAATCAATCAAATGTCATTATATCATTAGTTCATCAATATTTTTCTTACGTGCTGAAACGTAAAGCACATAATTTTTTTTAATTTGTTCTGATAAAAATTCATTCTCAAACATAACATCATCATTTCACATACAACCACATATTTAAATCAAGTTACTTCTTTTCTTGCTTTATGTTCATAATTTCTCCATCAAATAATCGTTCTATTTTTTATGCCTTCACATCATATTATTTATTTTATCTAAACATATGTAAGAACTATATTCAAACACAATCTAAACATCTTGTCTTCATGCTTTCTTTTTAACTAGTTCAATTCTCTTTTAAATTAAATTTACTTATTTTTCTCAACTTTAATGTTATTTCTTCATTTAGTCTTTCTTACATATTTCAAATATCATGATTAAACATAGTTTCCTAAACATTAACATCAAAACTCATTTCTCCACTTTTCCTTCATTTGGTCGAATGTCATCTTCCTTTTCCTCCCTCAAATTTTTCTTCATTTACTTGTTATTTCAACTTAGTTTTCATGCTATTCCACTTCAACTTCATTATTTTTCCTTCCCCTCCTAATTTTTCCAAATTCCCATAAGAACCCTAAGTTCAAGAATCAAGGATTTAAGGGAAATTAAAGTAAAATTCCATGAAATTACTTCCTAACTTAATCAAGTAAGCTTAAAAACATCTAAATCAAATATTAAATACAAACTTCTCATGCTTACCAATTGACTGTCTTTCAATTTCTTTTCTCTCCCAAGGTTAGCCAAATTCTCTCTCTCAAATCCTCCTTCATTCACTTGATTCTTTCTTAGATTAGTGTTTTATAAGTTGAACTTTGTAAGTTTACAAAATTATTCTCTCACTTTTCTTATTTTTCCTTAGCTTTTTTTTATGTTTTTCCCTTACTTTTCTCTCTTGGCTTTTCTTTTCTTTTCTTTCATTTTTCATTTTGCTTTTGCCTAGTCGGCAACATATAAAAGAAAGGGAGAGCTGATTTGTTTTATTTTTTTAATGGCAAATAATCATTTTACCCTTAATGAGTCCTTTTGCTTCTATTTGACAGTTTTTTTTTGTTAGCACTATTGAGCTTCGTTCATCATAAAATTTTAACCAAATTTTATTCAATATATTTTAACATCCCTCGTAAAATTTCAGCTCAATATAATGGTCGAATTGAAAATTACGTCCAATAACATAAAACTGGTCAAATTATGATTTTTCATCAAATTTTTGAATTTCTCCAAAAATTCTAAAATTTTAACCCAAGCTAAAACATCATATTAGAAGTCTCCATGCAAATTTTCAAAAATTTATGATAACTCGATCAAGAGTTATGAATTTTTTTCTTACATAAAACTATGATTTTTCACCCAGAGGGTCTACAGGAGCGCAGAGCTTGGGTCTGGCGTCCAGACCCAAGAAAAATGGATCCAGCGTCCTGATTCAAGTCTAATAGGTTTGGCGTTGCAGTCAGACCCAGGGCTCTTGAGTATGACATTTAAGATGAGGCCAAAGCTCTTGGGCCAAGTTTTGCAGTCAGGCTCACTTAAAAATCATATTGTGTTTTTCATACACCAAAAAACAATGTTTTAGCATGCATTTTGGCTTTAATAACCAGTTTATTAAAGTCAAGAGAATATTGACCAAAATTTCAAAAACAACAAAAATTTTATTTTGTTTGTCTTTTAGTACCCGAGGTACGACATTACACGTAACATGTATTCCAGATATTAAATTATCTTTTTCAAACGCTAGAACGGTTAGGTTTTACCTCATTAAGATAAAGAACCTCTTTATTAAGGAGCGTTTTTCTTAAACCTTTGACATACCAACAATTAGAAACTACAACAAGACCATAGTTTTTATCAAACAACAAAACAATGCAGCTTACTTTAGGTAAGGCGTATTTGGGGTGCTAATAGCTTCCCTTTACTCAATCAGTCTCTGTACCCGATCTCTGAGACCAGTTAGGGTTCCTAGTGACCAGAATACTAGGTGGCGACTCCCATTGAAATTTTCTACTAATAAAAGACAAGATTTCCTTGTCTCTCCATATTTGCCAAATAGACATATACATTTTACAATTTTACCTGAACGGTGGACGATCGCCACGACGCCGCACACGTGCGATAAACGACAACAAAAAAACTACCTTCTTAATATCAGGAATATGTTTTACATATAAATTTGTAATCTCTGATACTAAAATAAAACAAAATATTTTTTTTGAAATTTTTGAAATATTAGCCAAATTCTCGTGACTTTAATAAACTGGTTATTAAAACTAAAATATATGATGAATTTTTTTTTTGTAGTTTCTTTGGTGTATGAAAATACAATATGATTTTAGCTTTGAGAGACTTGGTCGTATGCATGAATACAAAACAATATTTTCATTTTTTCAATCTTTTTATGAAGACCAGGTATTTTAATATCGGATTTATATTTTTACGGTGTAAAAATATAAATCGATATCAATCAAAATGGATAGAAAAAATAGGCGAGAACATCACTAACGTTTTTTTTATAAATATTTTTAATTGTAATGGGTCGGACCTGACCCAACATGAAAAAAGGGCCAACACTGGCCCAACATGAAAAAATGGGCCAGCAGCCAACCCAATAGTTTATAATTAGCTGGTTTGTGCACAGTAACCAGCTAATTATTTTCATTAAGTGCATACACATTTGATTTTGGACTTTTCTTTTTCAAATTTAATTTTCTTTGTCAACAGGGCTCTCATCAGTCAATAAAATACTGTTAAATTTCAATCTTTATATTTTTGAACCTCCTTAACCAAACTCTAGCCATTTTCAGGGCGCTCCGACATCCTCTTTTCACTGCTATTAATTTTTTTATTTTTCTTCCAAATATATATTTTTTATTTTTTGCATTTTCTTCTTTTTTGTACGGGAACCCAAAAATAGGTTACAACAGTTGTCGAGACTTGTGATGAAAATAGTAACCACAACACTAAAGTCTCAGTCTCTTTAGAACAACCTTAACCCCAACAACATCAACATAAACAATAAGATGTTACGTAGTGTTAAGTTTAAATTGTGTAGCTTGGTTGAGAAAGCAAAAGAAAAGATGAAAGAAGCAATTGATTATGTTTGTTCAACTGTTGGCAAAGGATTTCTCATGCTTTTGGGGGGGAGAAACATTACCGTTCAGAGCTTTTTTGTGATGAACTAGGCAAAGGTACACACAGGATGACTAAAGTTCTACATAAGGCCACATACAAGGTTTTTGATGTGGTACATGATATGATGGATAAGAAGAAAGAAACGGATCATGAGGTCAAAGAGGAAGTGAAAGATTTATACAGTAAAAAAAAAGAGACTAGCCATATGACCCGCGGTCAAATAATCAAAAGTTTTTAAAAGAGCTCCTAAACAAGATAAAAGAGAGGATGTTTTGTCTATTTTTTAAGTTTTTGGTTTTTTAACCCATCGGGTCCCTTCCAGATTTTTGCCGGATCATCTGAGTTTTAGGTTGACCTGGTAGATCGATTAGTTTACTACGGGTCAATTGCAGGCTCCGATTTTGAATGAAATAGACCCACCCAACGCTGATGGGCCTGGCCTCCTAGCAGGACCCAAGCTGTTGGGTCCTGGTGGCAGAAGGGCCCAATTGGGTGTTGGGTCATAGGATGTTGGGTCTTGGTAGCAGTAGGGCCCAATTAAACGTTGGGTCATGGTGAGGTAAGAGGCGATGCCCAAAGTTGTTGGGTCTTGGTTATGAGGCCCAATATTGTTGGGTCCTCGTAAGGTAAGAGGCAGGGCCCACCATTGTTGACTCCTAGCTGTTGGGTCATGGTGTGTAGTAAGCTGTTATTGTTGTCACTACTTTGGATCCTGCCAACTCCCAATTGACACATAATTTATTTAAGTATTTAATCATATATATATATATATATATATATATATATATATATAATTCAAAAATTTAAAGACAATAAAATAATTATAAAACTTTGATGTTTATCAATGTATATAATTTATTTATGTATTTAAACTACGCTACAGGTCAAATATTTTTATTTTTTTATAAAAAAATATTTATGAAGATTTTTTCATTTCAGTTTGATAGTTAAAAAACTATAACAAATCAAAAAATATATTTTCAACACAACCATAGTTATCAAACCTGACTAAGGGGTTGACCCGACCAAGGGGTCAGGTCCTGAGTTACACAGGTTGACTCAATTCAAACAAGGAAAATAAAAAATAAATTGAGGTTTTATACCCGACCGGGTTCACCATCAGTTCCCATATGGGTTACAGCTCTGTTATGGCGATGGAACTAGGCATTCTGACCGGAGGCACTTATGTGTTTAGTCAAATTTATTAATGATGATAATAATATTTTTAATTTCATCATTCAAATAAAATTTATGGTTGTTTTTCAATAGTAATGATATTCTTTTCAAATTTATTAATTATTATATTAATAATATTAACTATAATAAAAACTAGTAATATTTATAATACAAATAGTAATATTTATAATATTAATAATAATGTTAAACTAATTGTCTGGCCGAAGTTTTTCTATTTTTTTATCTCTTCACATAAAATTTATAATTTTTCTTTGATTGTAATAATTTTTTCCTTTGAATTTATTAATGATAAAAATAACAATAACAATAATATAATAATAATATTTCCTCTTCACCCTGTGAAAAAAAAAAGAGAAAAGAAAAACAAATTACTGTATTGCTTTTTGATATGTCTTGCTTGCCGTAGGACTCAAAGCTGATGGGTCTTGTAGGACCCAACGCTGATGGTCTTGGAGGACCTAACACCATAGGGTCGTGCTTGGCATAATGACCCAACAGCTGAGCACCCATTTAGGCCCAGCTTTATTAGGTCATACTTGGCAGATGGACCTAGCATCATTGGGTCTTGTTGGACAAGTAGGGATGACAGCAGGGCCAACCGCTCCTGAGTCCTGGTTCTTAGGTCTGGAAGAAGATGTCAAACCCAAGTTAAAAATAATAATAACAATTGATTTTACCATTCACATCAGATCTATATTTTTTCAATAGTAATAAAATTTATTTCAAATTTAATATATTAATGAATTTAATAAAATTTATGATATGAATAATAATATTAAAGTTGTTTGGCCCAAGTTTTTATAGTTTTTAATCCCTTGAAATAAAATTTATTATTTTTATTTGATAGTAATAATATTTTTTTTACAAATTTATTAATGATTATGATGATAATAATTTTGAATTTCACCCTTCAAATCAAAGTTATGGTTGTTTTGCAATATTAATTATATTTTTCTCAAATTTATTAATTATTATATTAATAATATTAAACATAATAAAAATAATTATATTGATAATAGAAATAATAATATTTATAATATTAATAATAATGTTAAACTTGTCTGGACCAAGTTTTTATATTTTTTAATCTCTTCAAATAAAATTTATGGTTTATGGTTTTTCTTTGATAGTAATAATTTTTTTATTTGAATTTATTAATGATAAAAATAAAAATAAAAATAAAAATAATAAAATAATATAATACTAATATTTCCTCTTTATCCGGTGAAAAAAAAAAACAGAAAAGAAAAACAAATTATAGTATTGGATCCTATTGGGGGCAGTACCCAATGCTTTTTGATGGATCTTGCTTGCCATAGGATCCAAAGTTGATGGGTCGTTTAGGATCCAAAGATGGGTCCTGGAAGACCCACGATATGGGGTCTTGCTGGCAACAGGACCTAATGTTATTGGATCCTAGTGGCAGCAGGATTCTTCAACCCAACCGAATTTTTAACTTACAAACAGTAAAGATAAAACGTTTTAATATAGTAAATAATATAATGATAATAATAATTCCTCTTTACGTTGTTCTTTATGTAATCTTCACAACAATTACATTTTTATTTCTCATTTCTTATTTATCTTTAAGAATCTTTGACGTGTGTAGGACCCAATTAGGTGTTGGGTCCTAGAAGTATTTAATGATATATATAATTCAAAACTACAGTATAAAAAATCTAAAAACAATAAAATATTGATAAAACTTCGAATCTCATACACGAATGTTATAAAATTAAAATATCTTTTATTACCCAAAATAAAATCTATTATATAATACCAAAAATTTATGAAAGTTTATGATGTGAATTTAAAATTTATTAAGAGCTCTATCAACTTTAATATGACAATGTTAGAGAACAAAATTAAAAATTTTCTATTTTTTTTCAAAGAATTTTTAAAACTATGGGTCAGATGCACCTTTCAAGCCCCGAGTTTCTTTGGTCTAGAAGAAGATGCAGACCCAAGTTAATAACAATAATAACAATAATAACAATAATAATAATAATAATAATTGATTTTACCTTTAAAATCAAAATTTATGTTTTCTTTAAAGTAGTAATATTTATTGTAAATGTAATATTGTTTTCTTGAGTCTTGTTTTGCAGTCAGACACAATCTCAAAATATATAAAAAATAATACAAAAAAATATATAAAAAATTAATTTAAAGTAAAGATGAAAATTAAAAATTTTGTCTACACAATATCAATATACTTTTTTAAAAGAAATATTTAACAAATAATACAAAAACTTCAAAATATTAATTTAAAATAAAAAAAATTAAAAATTTAAAAATTTCTTTGGCATGGCTTGTCAAAAGTTAATTCAAAGTAATTTAAAAATTAAGTAAGTTAACATTGTTAGGTCTTGCTAGGAGACAGGACCCAACGTTATTGAGACTTTTTAGAAGTGTTTTGGGTCGACATTTTAAAAGAAATTTAATTTTAATTATTATAATAGTTGGTGATTAAATAATTAGAAATATCTTGAAGCAAAAGACATGGAATTCATAAAGTTAGTGGTGGATTGCAAAAGTTAAGTAAAAATAGTTCAATCCAAGTAAAACAAAATACATATAGAAAAGTAGATGTAAATGAGCAAGTTATTCTTAAAGCAATAAATTTGGATCTTGGTAGATGCAAGACCTAAAATTACCCTGTAGGATCCAAAGCTATTTTGGATCTTGCACCTGTTAGATTCAACATCCAATTGGGTCCTGTACACGTTAGGACCCAAAGCAATTTTACTTAATATTGTATATATTATATATAATTCAAAACCATTGTATAAAAAATCTGAAGACAATCAAACATTGATAAAACTTTGAATCTCATACACTAATGTTACAACATTAACATATCTTCTATTACCCAGAATAAATTTATATTATAATATTTATAAATTATTTTTTAATGGATTGTAGTGTTAAAAAATTCTCTTATATAATACAAAATTTTATAAAGTATATGATGCGAATCAAAAGATTTTGAGAGCTCTACCAACTTTAATATGACAATATTAGAGAACAAAATTAAAAATAATAAAAATCTTAATTTGATGTAAAAGGAAATAAATTATGTTTAAAAGCATTTTTGAAAATAAAAACAAAAATGCTTAAATAAAAAAATCCAACCGAATTTCAAATGAAAAAAAATTCTCATTTGCCATTTTTGTCGCACGTGAATCGCGCGGCATCGACTGGCAATTTTTCATCTCGTTGCTTGATTGATTCTAGGAAGTCGCTACCTAGTATTTGATTGAGAGTTACTAGAAAATCCAGATGTAGTGGTCTTTTCAGAGATTCACGAGTAAAGAACTAGTTGTGGTTAAGAAAAGTATTAGCACTCCTAACACACCCTACCTGAAGAAAGCTGCTTCGTGGCTTTGATGTGTTAAAAAAATTTTAAAAATTTTATTCTTTCATCGATTATTAGAAATACGACTTATATGTAACTTCATAATCTTTAACCGTGAATAAATTAAAATATTAAATTCTTATTTATTCTTGCAATTTTATCATAAAAAAAATTCATAAACAAAATACAAACCACACATTCACTTTCACTATATATATGTTTTTTTGTTACATCCACCCTACAAATTATAAAAAATCAAAACTAAACAAAAAAAAATACATTAAACAATTTTAAAATTACAAAAATAACCCCAAAACAATATAAAAAAACAATATAAAATTACAGGGAAGGCCTTCTGCAGGCCGGAACAATGTTAAGGAATGTTTCTGGGCGCGGGAACAGAGGTGCCGCGTCTTTCCACGCGCCGCTGCAACCGGACGAGATTGGCTTCTTCTCCTCTTCCCTTCTGCACCGGCGGCGACGCTGTGACCTGCAAAACAACAAAAATGCAATAACACAGTGGATTCTCTCCTTAGATATGCATCTTCCTCTTTTAGATCTGTTTCTCTCTCCTTCTTCAGGTAGCAGATTCGCTGTGGGGAGGGAGGCCGCTGTGTTAGGCCAAGGTGTTGTGTCGCTGCTACTGGAGGGGCCGGCTCGGTCAGGCAAACTGGTCGATGATGCTGTAGAAGGATGAGCGGCGGACAGATCTAGGGCCGTGGGCGTCGCTGTGCTTGGGCTGCCGCTGGAGGCTGTTGGGCCTGTGGGCGCTGCCGGAGGGAGAAGGTGAAGAGTGTGGCCCCGGCGCTCCCGTGTGTGGGCTGCTGGCTCACTGGCGAGGATGGCGATGTTGCTGCTGGCGGTGAAAACCGGTTGTGGCTGCTGAAGCTGCGGTGGAGTTGGGAACCGCTGTTGAGGGAAGATCGATGGAAATGAGGGCTGTGGAAATGTGGTCGGCTGCTGTGGGGAAGGAGATGGGTGCGGGAGCAAAAAATCCCAAAGCAGGGGAGAGCGGCGGCTGCTTCGGGTTGTTCTCTGTGGGGGGAGGTTGAGAGAGGAGAGGGACGATGGAGAGGAGAGTGGTGGCCAGAGAAGGGGAAGGAAGTGAGATGGTCCGGGGGGAAGGAAGAAGAGAAAAAAATCAGAGGGGGAGGGGGCTGCAGTGGCTGCTTGGAGAAGAGATAGATTTAGGTTTCCTTGTTATTTCCTTTTTTCAAACCGGCCCCCCTCTCCCTTTTTCAAATTTTCTCCCCCCTTTGATAATTTTTTTGACTTGTATTTATAAGTGAAATGGTACTCAAAATTGATCCCTCAATTTTTTTTTTGTAAATTTTGTTTTTTTGTTTTTTCTTATATATTTTTTAAATGAGCAATATCAACATCGACTTAATAAGAAAAATCAAGGATTTTAAAAATGACTCGTAAAAAGTCGAACGCTTTCAAAAGACCTTTGAAAAATTAAACTCTTTTGAGACAATGCTTAAAATGCTAAAAACGATGCAAATATATTAAAAATATATTTTTTGGATTTTCATTATTTTTTGTTATTTTTGGATTTTTTGAAAATTTTATCAAAAAAATGGGTAAAAAAATTAGGTAACAACAATTTTTATGCAAAAAAAGACAAAACAGGATTCGATTTCCACGCATAATGAAGGAAGATTAGATACCTTTGACAGGGTTGTATTTTTGGTTTAAATGGGAAGGTGTTCAAACTCCCGAAATGCAGTCAGCATGCCTCCCTCTTGACTGATTGGACTGACTCGAGGAAGGGGTGATCTCCTTCGGAGCATGCTGCACATGAAAAAGAAATGAGATTCCCATACCTAGTTGTGCATTAGCCGATTGCCATTCCACCCCCTCACATGCGTTACAGAGTTGTGCGTTAGCCGATTGCCATTCCAC
>Ga0325400_1005530_pt1 | contig 11920 bp, 8 predicted proteins | sample PopdelMetagenome_2_FD_205662 | JGI IMG/M metagenome (GOLD analysis project Ga0325400, IMG submission 205662) | Populus deltoides microbial communities from Bellville, Georgia, United States - Xylem-PdKOR-R1 | ecosystem: Host-associated > Plants > Phyllosphere > Stem > Wood/Secondary xylem...
CGCTCGATCGCGCGCCGCTGGTCGTGGGTGCGGTCGCGCTCGTCGACGGGGCGGGTGCTGCGCATGCCGGGCATGCGCCCGAGTCTGTCACGCCCCCGCCGCCGGCCCCGGGGCCCGTGCGGGCCCTCCCCGCCGGTCACCCGGGCACCACCCCGGGCATCACCCGGGCCTCACTCGGGCAGCGTGTCGCCCGGGTACGAGGGCAGCCGGCGCACCGAGTCGGCGCGGGGGTCGCTCACGGGGGCGACCCGGGCCTCGGCGGTCAACACCGACGCCCCCGAGGCGCCGACCAGGACCAGGGACAGGTCCAGCGAGCTCAGCTGGGGCACGTCGTTCTGCAGCTGCGCGACCCGGCTGATCAGCCGCTCGATCTCGTCGGTGTCGACCCGCTCGGCCCCGCGGTAGCCGAACAGCATCGGCGAGCTGCGGGTCTCCCGGATCATCGCGGCGACGTCGGAGCCCGAGAGCGGCGGGATCCGGTAGGACCGGTCGGCGAGGAGCTCGATGATCGGGCCCGCCATCCCGAAGGAGACGACCGGCCCGAAGAGGGGGTCCTCGGTGCTGCGGATCGAGATCGCCACGCCGGGTGGCGAGGTGCGCTGGACCACGAACCCGGCTTCGGCCGGGTCCGCGACCACGCCCCCGAGCTGGTGCCAGGCGTTGCGCATCTCCGCCGAGCTGCCGATGTTGCGGAAGACGTGGGCCAGGTCGGGACGCTCACGCAGGCCGTCGGCGGTCGCCTTGAGCACCACGTCCCAGCCCAGCCTCCTGCCCGCCGACTGCGCCTCGCGCAACGAGGACACCGGCACCGAGGGCCACACGTCGATGGCGTACGCCGACAGGAGCGCCGCGGTCTGCTCGCGGTCGAGGAGCGCACCCTCGGGGTGCTCGCCCAGCGCCGCGTCCACGATCCGCACCGCCGCGACGGTGTCGGGCTCCTCGGTCTCCCCCAGCGGCACGTCGGGCGTGCGCAGCCACACGGCGTACTTCACGACCGCGGCCAGCGCCCGCACGGCGTACTCCACGGCGGGGTAGGACGGCACCGACCCGCGGCCGGCGGTGGAGCCCGCGACGTCGGGCACGCGGAGCAGCTCGGGGATGCCCTCGGCCCCGAGGAACGTCGAGACCAGCGGCTTGTCGGACTGCTCGCCCACCGCGGCCAGCACGTTGGCGACCTCGTCGCCGGACACGTTGAGCGGGGGGATGTAGACCGCGACCACCGAGTCGACGTCGGGGTCGTCGATCGCGGCGTCGAGGGCGTCCTCGAAGGCCTCCGCGGTGGGCTCGGCGTCCAGCGGCACGGTGCGGGTGACCCGCAGGCCGACCGCGGCGGCGGCGTCGGCGGCCAGCAGGCCGAGCGCGTCGGAGTTGCCGACCACCGCGACCCGGTTGCCGCGGGGCAGCGGTTGGTGGGCCAGCACCTGGGCGACGTCGAACATCTCCTCCAGCGTCTCGACCTGCAGGATCCCGGCCTGGCGGAACATCGCGTCGAGCGCCTCGGGCGGGGCCGCGATCCGGCGCACGGCGTGGCCCATCGGCACGCCCTGCGTGGCGCGGCCCGAGCGGACGGCGATGATCGGCTTGCGCAGCGAGACGCGGCGGGCGATCCGGGAGAACTTGCGCGGGTTGCCGATCGACTCCAGGTAGAGCAGGACCACCTCGGTGGCCTCGTCCTCCTCCCAGTACTGCAGGAGGTCGTTGCCGGAGACGTCGGCGCGGTTGCCGGCGGAGACGAACGTGGTCAGCCCCAGGCCCCGGTTCTGCACCTTCTCCAGGATCGCCGAGCCGAGCGCGCCGGACTGGCAGAAGAAGCCGGCGCGACCCCGCGGCGGCATCACCTGCGACAACGACGCGTTGAGCGCGATGGCGGGGTCGGTGTTGATGACGCCGAGGCAGTTGGGGCCGATCAGCCGCAGCCCGTAGGACCGCGACAGTCCGACCAGGTGCCGCTGGCGCTGGCGGCCCTCCTCCCCGGTCTCGGCGAAGCCGGAGGAGATCACGATCATCCCGTGCACGCCCTTGGCGGCGCAGTCGAGGACGACCTCGTTGACCGACTCGGCCGGCACGGCGACGATCGCGACGTCGACGTCGTCGGGGATGTCGGAGACGTTGTCGTAGGCGGGCATGCCGGACACCGCCGCCGCGCTCGGGTTCACCACGTAAACCCGGCCGGTGTAGTCGGCGGTGACCAGGTGGCGCACCAGCGCCTGGCCGATGGTGTCCTGGCGTCGGCTGCCGCCGACCACGGCCACCGCGCGGGGGTTGAAGAAGCGCTCGATCGAGGCGGCCTCGGCGCGGTGCTCGCGGCCCCGCATGACCCCGATCGAGGTGTCGGTCGGGTCGATGGGGAACTCCAGGTGGAGCACGCCCTCCTCGTAGCCGCTGACGACCCGGTAGCCGGCCTCGCGGAAGGTCTGGATCATCCGCCCGTTGTCGGGGAGGACCTCGGCCACGAACCGCTCGACACCGCGCTCCCGGCCGGCCTGGGCGAGGTGCTCGAGCAGCACCTGGGCGATGCCGCGGCCCTGGTGGCTGTCCTGGACCAGGAACGCGACCTCGGCCTCGCCCGCACCGACCACGTCGTAGCGGCCCACCGCGATCATCTGCCCGCCGAGCAGCAGGACCAGGGCCACCCGCTCGTCGTGGTCGACCCGGGTGAAGCGCTGCACGTCGCGGTCCGACAGGCGGGGCATCGGCGAGAAGAACCGGTAGTACTTCGAGCGGTCGGACACCCGCCCGTAGAACTCCACCAGCAGCTCGGCGTCGTCGGGCCGGATCGGCCGGATGTGCGCGGTGCGCCCGTCGCGCAGGAGCACGTCGGCCTGCCAGTGCCGGGGGGCCTCCGGCGCCGGCTCGGTGGGCCCGGTGGGCTCGGCGAGGTCGGTCGGGCTCACGCCCCGGATCCTACGGCGCCGCGCCGAGGGCCGCGGGGGTCTCCACGCCCCGGCGCCGGACCCGGGGAGAATGCCGCCATGGCCCGGCGTACCCCTGCTCCCCCGCCTCCGGACGACTTCGAGGAACACATCCTCGACATCGACATCGGCGAGGAGATGCGCACCTCCTTCCTGGAGTACTCCTACTCCGTCATCTACTCCCGGGCGCTGCCCGACGCCCGCGACGGCCTCAAGCCGGTGCAGCGCCGGATCCTGCACACGATGAACGACATGGGCCTGCGCCCCGACCGGAGTCACGTCAAGAGCGCCCGCGTGGTCGGTGAGGTCATGGGCCGGCTGCACCCGCACGGCGACGGCGCGATCTACGACGCCCTGGTGCGGATGGCCCAGCCGTGGTCGGTGCGGCTGCCGATGGTCGACGGGCACGGCAACTTCGGCTCGCCCGACGCCGGGCCGGCCGCGATGCGCTACACCGAGTGCCGGATGGCACCCGCGGCCGTGGCCATGACCGCCTCGATCGACGAGGAGACCGTCGACTTCCGCCCCAACTACGACGGCGGCGAGCTCGAGCCGGCGGTCCTCCCGGCCGCGATCCCGCACCTGCTGGTCAACGGCGCCACCGGGATCGCGGTCGGCATGGCGACCAACTGCGCACCCCACAACCTGGTCGAGGTCGTGCAGGCGCTGCGCCACCTGATCGACGCGCCCGGGGCCGACCTGGACGCCCTGATGCGGTTCGTCCCGGGCCCCGACCTGCCCACGGGAGGCAAGATCGTGGGTCTCGAGGGGGTCCGGGACGCCTACGCCACCGGCCGCGGCACCTTCCGGATGCGGGCCACCGCCCGGATCGAGACGATCGGGCGCCGCAAGGCGATCGTGGTCTCCGAGCTGCCGTGGGGGGTGGGGATCGAGCGGGTCGTGGAACGGGTGAAGACCCTGGTGCAGGGCAAGAAGCTGCAGGGCATCGCCGACCTCAAGGACCTCTCGGACATGTCGGACCCGACCCGGCTGGTCATCGAGGTCAAGAACGGGTTCGTGCCGGAGGCGCTCCTCGAGCAGCTCTACCGGCAGACCCCGCTGGAGGAGTCCTTCGGCATCAACGCCGTCGCCCTGGTCGACGGCCAGCCCCGCACCCTGGGCCTCAAGGAGATGCTCGAGGTCTTCCTGGCCCACCGGTACGACGTGGTGCGCCGGCGCACGACGTACCGACGCGGCAAGGCCGCCGACCAGCTGCACCTGGTCGAGGGCCTGCTGGTGGCGATCCTGGACATCGACGAGGTGATCCAGCTCATCCGCTCCTCGGAGAACGCCGCGGAGGCCAAGGAGCGGCTGACCTCGGTCTTCGACCTGACCGAGGTGCAGGCCGACTACATCCTGGACATGGCCCTGCGCCGGCTGACCCGCTTCTCCCGCCTGGAGCTGGAGCGCCGCCGCGACGAGCTGGAGCGCGAGATCGAGGCGCTCGACGCGATCCTGGCCGACGAGGCGCTGCTGCGGAAGGTCGTCTCCGACGAGCTCGGCGAGGTCGCGACCCGGTTCGGCACACCCCGCCGCACGGTGCTGCTGGCCTCCGCCGGCCAGACCGTCACCGCGGCGGCGGCGCCGCTGGAGGTCGCCGACGACCCCTGCTTCGCCCTGATGTCGGCCACCGGCCTGCTGGCTCGGACCACCGCGGCGGAGGTCGGCTCCAGAGGGGGCCGCTCGGCCCATGACGTGGTCGTCTCGGCCGTGCCCACCACGGCCCGCGGCGAGGTGGGCGTGCTGACCTCGGCCGGGCGCGTGCTGCGGGTGTCGGTGCTCGACCTGCCCACCCTGCCGCCGTCCGCGCAGGACCCGACCCTCCAGGGCGGCCTCCCCCTGGCCGAGGTGCTGGCCCTCGCACCCGGCGAGCGGGCCCTGGCGCTGACCTCGCTCGCGGTCGACGGGCCGGGCCTCGCCCTGGGCACCCGGCAGGGCGTGGTCAAGCGGGTCAACCCCGAGGTGCCCTCCCGGGAGGAGTGGGAGGTGATCGGGCTGAAGGACGGCGACGAGGTGGTCGGCGCCGTCGAGCTGCGCACCGGTGAGGAGCAGCTGTGCTTCGTCACCTCCGACGCCCAGCTCCTGCACTTCCCTGCCTCGTCGGTGCGTCCGCAGGGCCGCGCGGGCGGCGGCATGGCCGGGGTCAAGCTCGGCGCCGGCGCGCAGGTGCTCTTCTTCGGCGCGGTGGAGCAGGGCGCGGGCGACGATGGGCCGGTCGTGCTGACCGTGTCCGGCTCCTCCACCGCCCTGCCCGGCACGGAGGCGGGCTCGGCCAAGGTCGCGGCGTACGACCTCTTCCCGGCCAAGGGCCGGGCCACGGGCGGGGTGCGCTGCCACCGGTTCCTGCGCGGCGAGGACACCCTCGTGCTGGCCTGGGTCGGCCCGGGCCCGGCGCGCGCGTGCGCCTCGAGCGGCGCGCCGGTCGACCTGCCTGACGCCGACGGTCGGCGCGACGGCTCCGGCGTGCCGCTGCCCCAGCCCGTCGTGGCGTGCGCGGGGCCGGTGGCCACCGCTCCCGGAGTCCTCGGAGCCGCCGGGAGCGCCACCGCCGGTGTGGAAGGCTCCACGCCATGACCGCTCGCTCCCTCCGCCGACGGGTCGCAGCGACGGCGATCGTCCTCGCCGCGACGACCTCCCTGGCCGCCTGCACCGGGGGTGGCGACGCGGGGCCGTCGGTGCCCGGCGAGGACGAACCGACCCCGGCCGAGGTGCTGGCGGCCGCGGGCGACCGGCTCGACGAGACCTCCGGCGTACGGCTCTCGCTGTCCACCGACGACCAGCCGGACTCCGACGCCTACCTCGTCAGCGCCGAGGGCGTGGTCGTCCGCGACCCCGCCGCGTTCGAGGGCACCGCCTCGGGGGTCTTCCGGGGCCAGGCGGTCTCCGACCTGTCGGTGGTCTCGGTCGACGGCGACTTCCAGGTCGACCTGCCGGTCGTGGGCTACCAGAGCTTCGACCCCGACGACCTGTGCGCGCCCGACCCCGCGACCCTGCTCGACCCCGACTCGGGGGTCTCCACCGTGCTCAGCGACGTCGAGGGCGCCGAGGAGGGAGACAGCGAGCGGGGCGGCCCCGACAACGCCGAGGTGCTGACGACCTACACCGGGACCGTCCCGGGCGAGGCCATCACCAACGTGCTGCCCTGCGCCCCCGGCGACTCCTTCGAGGCGACCTTCACCGTCAACGACGACGGCTACTTGCGCTCGGCCGCGCTGACCGGGGAGTTCTTCTCCGGCGGGGGCGACCTGACCTACACCATCGACGTCGAGGACTACGACGTCCAGCAGGAGATCACCGCCCCGTGAGCGGACGGTGAGCAGCAGGTGAGCAGCGCGTGAGCCACACGTGAGCAGCACGACGGGGGGCGGGGCCAGGTCCCGGGCCCTGCTGGTGCTGTGCTCGGTGGCGGTCGCCTTCGCCGCGGTCGACACCTACGTCGTGGTGCTCGCCCTGCCCGACATGATGGCCTCGACCGGCATCCCGGTCGACGAGCTGCAGCGGGCGGCGCCCATCGTGTCGGGCTTCTTGCTGGGGTACGTCGCGATGCTCCCGCTGATCGGCCGGATCGCGGACCTGCGGGGACCGGTGCCGGTGCTCGGTGCCTCGTTGGCGGTGTTCGCGCTCGGGTCGCTGCTCACCGCGGCGTCCTACGACCTGACCACGATGGTCGCCGGCCGCTTCCTGCAGGGTGTCGGTGGCGGCGGCCTGGTGCCGGCGACGATGGCGCTGGTCGCGGCGCTCTACCCGGTCGCGGAGCGGGGCCTGCCGCTCGGGCTGGTCTCGGCGGTGCAGGAGTTCGGGGCGGTCCTCGGGCCCCTGTTCGGGGCGGCCGTGCTCTCCTTCACCTCCTGGCGCGGCATCTTCGCGATCAACCTGGCCGGCGGCCTGCTGCTGCTCGTGGCGGTCCGGGCGACCGCACGAGGTCGGACGACGGCAACGCCGGCAGCGGCGCCGCACGGGCGGCGTGCCCCCGACGGGGCCGGGCGCCGCGGCCTGCCCGACCTGCTCGGCGCGGCCGCCCTGGTCGTGCTGCTGGCCGCGGTGGTGCTGGTGCTGGTGCGCCCGTCCGCGCTGCTGCGGGACCTGACCTGGGGGCAGCTCTACATCCCCTACGTCGAGGGCGGCGGACGCTGGCTGACCCCGCTCGGGCTGACCGCGGCCATCGCCGCGGTCGTGCTGGTCGCCCGGCTGGGGTACGCCCGCCGGCCCCTGGTGGACCTGCGCGGGTGGGGACGCAGCCTGCGCGAGGCCGACCTCCTCGGCGCTCTGCTGCTGGCCCTGGCCCTGGGCGGGGTGGTGCTCGCGTTCGCGACCGCCGACCCGGAGCAGGCGGTGCTCTCCCCCGCCGCCCCGGGGTACCTGACCGGATCGGCGGTCGCGCTGGTCCTGCTCGTGGTCCACCTGCGGCGGTCGCCGGACCCGTTGGTGCCGCGGGGTGCGCTGCGTGCCCGGCCCGCCTGGGGCTCGCTGGTGGTGAGCCTGCTCGTGGGGTGGTCGCTGATCGCGGCGCTGGTCGACATCCCCCTCTTCGCCCGGACCACCACCGAGCCCACCCAGCTCGGTGCGGCCCTGGTGCTGCTGCGGTTCCTGGTCGCCCTGCCCGTCGGCGCCGTCCTGGGTGGGTGGGCCTGCCGCCGGCTGCCCGCCGCGTCGGTGGCGGCCAGCGGGATGGTGCTCGCCGCCGTCGGCTTCTGGGTGATGTCGGGGTGGGGCGAGACCAGCCTGGACTCCCCGCTCGCCACGGTGCCGCTGGTCGTGGCGGGGCTCGGGTTCGGCCTGGCGCTGGCCCCGGTCAACGCCGCGGTGCTGGCCTCGACGCTGCCCGAGTCCCACGGCGTGGCCAGCGCGATGGTGGTCGTGGCCCGGATGGTCGGGATGCTGGTCGGCATCTCGGCGCTCACCTCCTGGGGGCTGTCCCGGCTCTACGCCGCCCGGGCCGACGAACCGTCGCTGGGGGTCACCGAGCTCGCCGTCCTGCAGGAGCAGGCCGTGTTCGCCGGCGCGGCCGTGACGGCGCTGATCGCCGCGGTCCTGGCCGTGGTGCTGCTGGCCGGCGCCCCCACCCGCGAGGTCTCGCCCGCACAGGCCCTGCGCCCGGTGGGCTGAGCCGGCGGCCGACCGGGGCAGTCCCCGGCGTCGTACGGGACCCTGGTGCGGGGCAGGGCATCGGGCTCCGGTCCCCTCGCTAGCCTCGGTGGCGTGGCCGACTTCGACGACCTCCTGACCGCCAACCGCTCCTACGCCGCGTCCCTGGACCCGACCGAGCTGGACGCGTTGACCGCACCGGCCGACGCCAAGGTCGCCGTGGTGACCTGCATGGACTCCCGGATCGACCCGCTGGCCATGCTCGGCCTCGGGCTGGGCGAGGCCAAGGTGATCCGCAACCCCGGCGGGCGGGTGACCCCGTCGGCCATGGAGGCCCTGGTGCTTGCCACCAACCTGCTCGGCTGCGAGCGGGTGATGCTGGTCGAGCACACCCGGTGCGCCGTGGCCAGCAACACCGAGGAGCAGATCCGCGAGCAGGTCTCGGCCTCGTGCGGCCACGACGCCGCCTGGCAGGCCTTCGGCGTCACCGCCGACCAAGACGCTGCTCTCGCCGAGGACGTGCACCGGGTCCGGGCCCACCCGCTGGTGCCGGACTCCACCGAGGTCGGCGGGTTCCTCTACGACGTCGCCACCGGGCTGCTGGAGCGCAAGGTCTAGCCGACGACCCGCCCGACCGACGGGCAGCCACGGGAGTGGCCGATCCCGACAGCCGACACGCCGAGAGGCCCCGTCGCGATCGGCCACTCGGCGTTCGCCACCCGGCGAACCGGCAGCCCTGGCCGATGAGGCCCGCCTGGATCGGCTGACAGCCTCCACCTGGCCAGGCCTACGACCGCGGCCCCGCCTCACCGAGCTGGTCGCTCTCGATGGCCTCGCGAGACATCCGCCGGTCGTCGCCGGCCATCCAGAGCAGTGCCCCGTTGACCAGCATCACCACGCCCAGCGTGCCGAGCACCCAGACCGGTCCCGGGCCCGGTCCTCGTGGGGCCCCCTCCGGCGTGGTCTGCGCGTTCAGCACGACCGCGAGCACCGCGACCAGACCGCAGAAGAACCCGGACCCGGCCAGCATCCGGCCGCCCACCAGCAGCAGGCGCTCAGGCATCCAGCGTCTCCAGGTCGACGTCGTAGGCACCCTGGACGATGAACTCCTTGCGGGGGGCCACCTCGGAGCCCATCAGCAGCTCGAAGACCCGGGCGGCCTCGTCGGCGTCGTCGACGGTGAGCTTGCGCAGCGTACGTCGGCGCGGGTCCATCGTGGTCTCCTGCAGCTGGTCGGCGTCCATCTCCCCCAGCCCCTTGTAGCGCTGCACCGGCTCCTTCCACCGCTGGTTGCGCTTGGCCAGCTGGGCCAGGGTGCGCTGCAGCTCGGCGTCGGAGAAGGTGTAGACGTACTTGTCCTGGCCCTTGCGCGGGCTGAGCACCTCGATGCGGTGCAGCGGCGGCACGGCGGTGTAGACCCGGCCCGCGGCGACCATCTCTGGCATGTACTTGAAGAGCAGGGTGGCCAGCAGGCACCGGATGTGCGCGCCGTCGGAGTCGGCGTCGGCCATGAAGATGATCCGGCCGTAGCGGGCGGCGTCGAGGTCGAAGGTGCGGCCCGAGCCGGCGCCGACGACCTGGATGATCGAGGCGCACTCGGCGTTCTTCAGCATGTCGCCGACCGAGGCCTTCTGGACGTTGAGGATCTTGCCGCGGATCGGCAGCAAGGCCTGGAACTCGGAGTTGCGTGCGGCCTTGGCCGTGCCGAGGGCCGAGTCGCCCTCGACGATGAACAGCTCGGTCCGCTCGGAGTCCGAGGACCGGCAGTCGGCCAGCTTCGAGGGCAGGGTCGAGGACTCCAGCGCGTTCTTGCGGCGCTGGGTCTCCTTGTGCTGGCGGGCGGCGATCCGGGTCTTCGACGCACCGACCACCTTCTCCATCAGCAGCTTGGCCTGGGCCTTCTCGGCGCGCTTGGTCGAGGTGAGGAAGTCGCCGAGCCGCGCGGCGACGACCTTGCGCACGATGCCCCGCACCGCCGGCGTACCAAGGATCTCCTTGGTCTGGCCCTCGAACTGGGGCTCGGCCAGGCGCACCGTGACCACGCCGGTCAGACCCTCCAGGATGTCCTCCTTGACCACGTCCTGGTCGCCGACCTTGAGCGCCTTGGCCGCCCGCATGGCGTCGTTGAACGGCTTGGCCAGCGCGGCCTCGAAGCCGCTGACGTGGGTGCCGCCCTTGGGGGTCGCGATGACGTTGACGAAGGAGCGCAGCTCGGTCTCGTAGCCGGTGCCCCACCGGGCCGCGATGTCGACGACCAGCTCGCGTTCCACCTCCTGCGGCGTCATGTGGCCCTGGTCGTCGAGCAGGGGGACGGTCTCGGTGAAGGTGTCGGTGCCCTGCAGCCGCAGCACGTCGGTGACGGCCTCGTCGTGGCTGAGGAACTCGGTGAACTCCGCGATCCCGCCGTCGTGGCGGAACTTCTCCTCCGTGGGCACCTCACCGCGCAGGTCGCGGATCACCAGCTCCAGGCCCGGGACCAGGAACGACGTCTGTCGGGCCCGGCCCACCAGCCCGTCGAGCTGGAAGGCGGCGTCGCGGGTGAAGATCTGCCGGTCCGGCCAGAACCGGATCCGGGTGCCCGACCGGCCCTTGGCCACCCGCTTGCCCGTGCGGGTCAGACCGCTGCGGGCCTCGAAGCCCGCCCCGGGACCGTCGGCGTCGAAGACGCCCGGGGTGCCGTGGCGGAAGCTGAGGCCCTTGCTGCTCGGGGACCGGTCGACGTCGATGTCCATCCGCGCGGCGAGGGCGTTGACCACCGAGAGCCCGACCCCGTGCAGCCCGCCGGTGGCGACGTAGGACCCTCCCCCGAACTTGCCGCCGGCGTGCAGCTTGGTCGCGACCACCTCGACCCCGGGCAGGCCGGTGCGCGGCTCGGTGTCGGTCGGGATGCCGCGTCCGTCGTCGTGCACCTCGGCGGACCCGTCGGCGTGCAGGGTCACCTCGACCCGGGTCGCGGCGCCGGCCAGCGCCTCGTCGACCCCGTTGTCGATGATCTCCCACAGGCAGTGCATGAGGCCCTTGGTGTCGGTGGACCCGATGTACATGCCGGGGCGCTTGCGCACCGCCTCGAGGCCCTCGAGGACCAGCAGGTGCGCGGCGTTGTAGGTCTGGTCGGCGATCGTGGGGCTCCTGGGGTCGTGGCGCCGGGGGCCCGCGGGACGACGGGCCGCGCCCGAATCTAGACGACCGCGGGCGTCCGCCCCGGGATCACGCCCCGGACACGATCTGGTCGCAGTGGGCGGTTTCACCCCCGCGGGTCGTGTCCGGGCGACAGACTGTGGGCACGCTCGACAGCACCGCCGGGGACACGTGGTCCGCACCACGGATCTGCGGAGGAATGTTGGCTCCGATCGCTAGGTTGGGACCAGCGACACCGACGAAGAGATGAGGCCGAACGTGACTACTGCTGTTGCTCCCAGCACTGCCCTGACTGCTGAGGACCGTTGCGACCGCTGCGGTGCCCAGGCCTACCTCCGCGTCGAGCTCCAGAGCGGTGGTGAGCTGCTGTTCTGCGCCCACCACGCGCGCGAGCACGGCGACAAGCTCAAGGAGGTCGCGGCCACGGTGCAGGACGAGACCCACAAGCTGACCACGACTCCCGGCAAGCCCACCGAGGACGCCTGAGCCGCAGGTACGACATACCGCCGCTGCCCCGGACCGCGAGGTCCGGGGCAGCGGCGCTTTTGCGGGGCCGGGCCTCACGACGGAGCCCGGGCGGACCTGACCGCACCCCGCGTCCGGGTCGAGCGATCCGGACCGGGAGGCTGACCCCGTGGCCGTGCTCCTCTCCCTCCTCGCCGCCTGCTCCTACGGCCTCTCGGACTTCGTCGGCGGCATCGGGGCACGGCGTACGTCGCCCTGGGTCGTCGCCTTCGTCGCCCAGGTCGCCGGGGCGACGATGGTCCTGGTGGCGGGCCTGGTCC
>Ga0325400_1005533_pt1 | contig 11919 bp, 11 predicted proteins | sample PopdelMetagenome_2_FD_205662 | JGI IMG/M metagenome (GOLD analysis project Ga0325400, IMG submission 205662) | Populus deltoides microbial communities from Bellville, Georgia, United States - Xylem-PdKOR-R1 | ecosystem: Host-associated > Plants > Phyllosphere > Stem > Wood/Secondary xylem...
AACCTGTGTCAACTACCGGGGTTCGTTCGATTTGGATGCGGTTACTAAGTATGCCAGGGAGAACAACCAAACAGCCCAACTGGCTGCCCTGGATCGGTTCGCTGGTAGCACAGCGGCTGGTGTGGTAGCAGCCCAGCAAGAGAAGTCGATCATTGACCTCTTCCGGTTTATCAACTCGAAAGCCGAGTTGACGAAAAACGCAGCGATCTACACGGCGTATGCCACGCGGATTGGCCAGGGGTCCGACTATCCCGGTACGGATTTAGTAGCGAACTGGTACCGCACCAATCTGCATATTTACACCAACATCTTGCGAGCCATTCGTCCTACTGACAAATCGATCCTGGTTTTGTTCGGCTATGGCCATATCACCATTCTCAAACACCTCTTCGAGTCAAACCCTGAGTTTGAAGTGGTTGAAGTAGCTGACGTACTTAGGCAATAAGTAATCGAGTGCGATGAACCGGAGTTGACAAGTATTCTAAAGTAGTCGTCCCATAAAACGCTCGAAGGGTGCAACAACCGGAGCAGGGGCTGGAGCCGCTAGTCAGCAAAATAGACCCTAAATGGCTTTATTCGTTAAGGTGTCAGATAAAGAACTTCTGCGGTCAGAACAAGATCTTTACCCAGATGGGCATTCCGGAACTCAAAAAGAAGGAATTTGTCAACTCCCCTTTTTCCGCTTCCTGGTTTGGAACAAACAATCTAGGTGACTATACAGATGAACGTGGAATGCTACCCAACTACCGCAGAGTTAAGGGCAGCATTTAGACGTTGAAAGCCCTGTCAAAATGATACGGGTGCACAAAACCGAGTGTGTTGTCCGCCAGGCGGGCGGGCTGCCAAGTGGGGCCGCTGCCGAATTGCCCTACATGGAACCAGATTATCTCACCCTCCTGGATATCACCCGTCTCAACCTGGGCAGAGTTGGCGGGATTGCGTATCCACTCTGTTTTCTGATTTGCCTTGCAAGCAAACTCGAAACAACCAATACTTTTTAGAAATGAGGTGTTAGTAAACATAGTAGTGTGTATAGATTAATTGTTGGTTTTGTTAATTCAAGTGCTTTCTGGGATCAAATCCAAGCGGATTCAACGCCGCAGCATCCTGATAAGCCACCTTTTCTGCCATGTCCAGGTGTAACATAAACAGTTAAAACATGAGCTTGGAAAGTGAAGCCCTTTCGCCCCGAAGCAACTCGTCAATCGCCAGGGTTACGGTTTGATTGATAAAGGGTTCCTGAGGGTGAGGGGTCAGGGCGTTGTGTTTGTAATGTTCTCGGTTAAACACAGCCTGGCGGTATTGCTTCACCTGTTTTCGGTAGATGAGCAGCTCCTGACAGCTATAAGTATGGAGTAACTCGACATCCGATACCCCCTGGCAGTCGATGCTCATATTTCGGAGAAATTTGATTTTCAGACTAGCCTTCATAATGACTTTAACTGTTGTTCTACCGCTTACTCGCCGGCATCCTGTATAAATCCAGATAGTAAATCGTTGCTGTAACCAGCCTGATCCTGAATCGGGTAAAGGGGATATAGGTTTATATTCGGCTAGGAATGCGCCAGGCTTAGCAGATCTTTTGTGCGTTTATACAAGATCGTTTTCTTTAGTATTCAGGTGAATTGGTGGACAAGTTTCTGCCAGGTGTCTTCAAATTCAGTCTGGCTGATAAGCGTGACAATGGTTTCTTCCTGCTGCGTAGGTGTGTTGAGGGAGGGGTATGCTTTGGGCTGAAGAAAGCAGTCTCCTTGTTGTAACCCTGCAGCGGCAAAACTTACGACACCCTGCGGGTGAACAACGAGCTTCCGGGTTTCAAACCCTTCGTCATTGCGTTCGGTGTAGACCCTGCTGGGCCAGAAGGCATTATTACCGTTCCAGTCCTGTAAGGTGTGATAGGTATAAATCATACGATGTTAAAGTGAGGTGACTTGCAGTGGGGACGCAACTCGAAGGTAAACAGAAGTTTCCTCTCCGGTAGCATTCAGCAGGGCCTGCTCGGTCGGAAAGACACTAGCTGCGTTTTGAACCCTATCCAGAATCTGCACCGGGCCGAAGGGATTGAAATGGCTGTGAGGCAGAATTTCGTACTTAATCAAATCGATAAGCACCGTTGAGTGTTCGCTTGATTTACGGATAAATCGTGATCGAGGATCAATGCCTAGTTCAATGGATTTAATTACTCCGGAGAAGTAGGGCACATATTGCAGTTTATCGTTGCTCCAGTACGTTAGAGCGCGTTGGACAAACACATCCTCTCCAATTTGAAAGGGAATATTGATCGTATTGATGAGTACTTGCATGGCCTGATGGTAAAGGGTGAAGAAACTACTGGAAGAATGGGTGGAGTGCCAAAAGAGGGCTTACAAAGTAGATCAGAAGCAGGTTTCAACCCGAAGTCGATAGAAGCTACGATATCATAACACGCTGGGGAGTTATTAGTTCAGCCGCCGAAGAAGGGACTGGCCCCCCTTTGTAGTTTGTTCACCGCTTTCAGACTAACAAACTGCCCAAGGTGCCCCATAAAGAGGTTTTACAAAAGATAACACTTATTTGTTTTGTTGAACCAACCAAGTTCTTTCTATACAGTGAGTAGGATCCCTAGTGAGGGAATGGAGGATACGTTGACTCAAGATCGGTCGTTAACCATCCAGGAAAGGGTAGTCTTGGCAGGCACCTCTGGCTACAAATTCGCGTAAAAGGCTGGATTAATAAAGCTTTTGCTCACCAGCCCATGCGTGTCAATAAAACAACCGACTACCTAGTAGGCATCGGTTAAGGGCCTAGCCTACTCGGCCAATGTAAACCCAATAGCCGAGTAGGCTAGTTTGTTTTTAATAGTTTTTTAATCTAACCACTATCCACTAAATTTCGCCTCAAAATCAATGTATGAAAACCGTTCTACCCTTTGTCTTACTGATTATTCTGGGAACGCTTGGCTGCAAAGACAAGAATTTGACTATGATCCCAAAAGTTCCCCCAAAAGACGACATAGAAGCGCTTTATCAGCGGTTTCATGGTAAATATAAGGTAGTTAGCTCGACTAGTAGTCAACCCCTGGATGTCAATTTTGACGGGGTTTCTTCAACCAACTTGCTGGAGGAGATCCTGGAGCTAAATAACTACGGGGCCTTCTTAGAGCTACGGGTGAAGTATTCGGATCGTTCCGTGTTTTTGTTCAACCAATTCTGGCCTGAACAATATGTCCACTCCTTCAAGAATCCTAATCTGGAATGGAACGGATGGGATGCTTTGGACTACAGCCCCACTTACAATGTGATGTATGCGCAGCAGACGAATCCTTATTCCTTCTCCTTCAACGATGACTTAAGTCAAATTGTAGTCCTTCCCCATGAAAATCCGAACACAATTCGGTGGGCTAAGCCCGAATCGGTCTTTGTGGAAGAAAATAATCGACTGCGGATAATCAACAAACGACGTATCTACACGCGGGAAGGGGTGAAAGAGGTACTTATCACCACGATTTATGAACGCTTTACCATGACAACTTAGTCTACGCTCAACCCGGGTAGCCAAGAAGCGAAAACTGGAAGCTGAGTATCCTTACTGTCTCTTCGAACGCTCTACACAAAAGCCAATACTAGATTGTTCCTTGACTTACTGGTTGAAGAAAACATCCGTTTCAATCCTTGCCTGCGTAAATGCAGCATCCAGGAAGGTCTTACCAATAACCTTATCTGAGATTTGTTTTCTTAGAGAAGGGGGTGGAAAAAAACCTAGGAGCTATAGAGTCGACTCACTACTTTACTGGCGTGACCCTCCACGCGAGGCAAGGGCATCCCCTGTAAGGGATATGTGTCGACACTAGGAGCTAATTAAAGTGGCTAGCAAAAAAGGCTTCGACTTCGTTCAACTCGCGTCGATAAGCCATCGGGGACCGGCGTTGAGATAGGCGCCCGTCACTAAGTTGATCACAGGTTGATTTAAGGGCGTAAACCAGTTAGCTGGGTGAGCCTGGATAATAACTCTCTGGTGACGGGTCTTGGTCTTGAACTGACTATGCAGACAAAAATATAGAATAGGTCGTGGCGGTGCAACAATCAGGTTGCCGAATCAGTACACCTGGCGGAATGATTAACTCCATTTCCCACATGTGCTGGACAAATGGCCTCAAAACGGGTGTCGGATAGTAGAGGTGAAAAGTCATAAAGAAGCAGATTAGTGAGACAAGGGCTTATAGAAGTTTAATTTAGCTTCTAACCTTATTGATGAACGAACAACACCTTCCTATTTCTTAATAATTCTCGCTTTTGTCGCCGTTATCTAGCGTATTGATCTATAGTCCCTAAGCTCACAAGTATGAATGTTGACTACTTCAAATCAACTCGAGTAAGTGGAACTAGTGGATGCCACCGCGTGGTCAATTAGGCTCTCTTTCTACTAGGCTGAAACCGGTTTGACCAGTTGGACGCCTTTGGCCCGGGAAGCTATGTTCAGATGGGACGTATGGATGATCAGCTGTATCTGACCAAGCCCTGCTACGGGAGAAAAATCTATTGGTTTCTGCCGTTCAGCAGGCGCCCCAACAAAGCCTAACGAAAATGCCTGGCGTGGCCGACCGAATCAGCTAGCGGGTGCGGCCCAGACCAACTTGCCGGATAGGCAACTAAGCTTATATAAAAGCAGCTATCATGCCCGGTGCAGTGGAGATTGGCTATAGCTGGTTGTTTAATGGTTACTCTCAGTGTATTTATACATTATTGATAATCAATCAGTTGTTTTTATTTACTCCCATATGAACTGTTTTTTATTGCCTGATTTTGACTTTATAATTGATCGTGTTAAAGCTTTTTATTTAAAGTAATCTCTTTTTCATACAATTTCTTGTTACCAAACCAATCAAATAGATTAACTTTGTAATCTATAATTAGTCTAAATAAATTAAAGATTACAGAAGTAAGGAATGAAGCGGTTCATATTTCCGTTAATTCTTAACTTTCCGTTGATTGATTTGGTGTTTGTACAAAACAAAAGCGAATAGATTATATATCACGCCTTTTAATCAGTTAAATTAATAGTTCCCTTTCAATTACTTCATTATGAATCAATTCCGCTTTCTTATTCTGCTTGTTTCCTTCCTCAGTTCTACAGACGTGTGGGCTCACGCGTTATGGATTCAGACCAACCCGATTGGCAAAAAGGGCCAGCAACAAACGGTTTCCATTCTTTACGCCGAACCGGGTGAGCCGTCCGAAAAGATTAGCGACTGGTACTCTGACGTCAAATCATTTGAGCTATGGCTGATTGGTCCCAGTGGGCAGAAAACTCGCCTGACGGTAAGCCCGGCTCAAGACCACTTTATTGCTGAATTCACGCCTGATCAGGACGGTGTCTACACACTAGCCGTAGGTCACGGTGCTAAAGACTTGGGCGGCACCACTAAATATCAGTTTAATGCGACCGCAGCGGTAACCGTCGGCAAGGTAGCGTCAGCGTCGGTAGCTCACCCGAATGAGTTAAACGTGACCGTTACAGATACTAAAAAAGCCTACGCCGTTGGCAAACCGGTTTTGCTGGCGGGTGTTTTTAATGGCAAACCATCCGAAAAACTGCGCGTTTTGGTGCATTCGCCTAGTGGCTGGAACAAAGAAATTCAAACGAACGCAGGTGGTACTGCCGAGTTTACCCCCGTCTGGCCAGGCCGCTATTACATTGAAGCCAGCAAAACCGATAAGACGCCCGGTGAACAGGATGGCAAACCCTATCAAGCAGTGTGGCGCTGTGCAACCTATGTGCTTGATGTGGTGGAGCGGTAGTTATGCATTTCCGACTACCCAATTATTTTCTTGCCTGCAACCTTCATAACCATGAGAAGATGGACAGAGACCCCGATACAGTTAGCCCGTACTACCCGGGGAGAGGTAATCCTTTACGCAGATTGTGAGCTGTGGTATAGCTTTAAGTTTGGCCCTTTGTTCCGTTACCTAACTGCCGATGAATTTCACCGGCTGCACGATTCTGTCATGGCCTTCAACTGGAGGCAGTTGCCGACGCACGTTGGGCAATCCATTGATGCCTTAAACTCGTCACCAGCACCTTCCATTACGCTGTTCGGGGCGATCACGCGGCAGGATTTATTTGAGTTGAGAGAGCTGGTCAGCCGGTCGGCCTTGCTTATTACTTCTTTAGCCAGAGCGTACAACGATCAGAATTAATTAGGTAACACAACTAATTGAAACAGTTGTTCCATCAAAAAAACCACCAGCCAAGTGATTCGCGGGTGGTTTTTTTTGGATACTGTGTACGAACAGGCCGTTGAAGCCAATAAAAGCGTATGCAGGCCTCCAGAAGCGATTGCTCTTGGAGGCCTGCGCCATATGGCGTCATAAGATGCCTCTGCGTATCAGGCAACGCCTAACTGGCCAACTCTGTCATTTAACTGTACTGAACTTGACTGGGTACGCTTTTTCTGTTCCAGCTTCCACAGAATAACCCCGCTAACTAGCGACAAGCAAAGAAAAAGTACGTCGATAAACAGGATGTTATAAGCCTCACGATTGAAGGTATTCCAAAACCAGTTACCGCGTAAGAGACCGTCAGCTACAGGAAGAAGAAAGCAGGTCACCATGGATAAAAATATCGATTGTCGATTCACCAAGGCAAGATCTTTCCGAACCAGGAAATAAACACCCAGGGCGAGCCACGAATAAAAGAACCAATGATAGATATCCGATTGTCCCGGTTTATTGAGAAGCAGTAAGACAATCATGGTGAAAGCCGTAACCGGCAACATACTTAGACTGGAGGAAATATACACGTTGGCGGTCCAGAAATTGAAGGTTCGTTTCCGGGCGGGAATGTTCTTGTTATCTCTGGCTACCAGCCAGATCATTACGCCTGAGTTAATGACAATACAACCCAGGATACCCAAAACAAAATAGATCACCTGCAGGGGCCTACCACCAAAATCACCAAAATGTAGGTGATAGATAAGCCCCCTAACCGTCTGCGTATATGAAGGCGCTGCCAGTGGCGTACGTTCCGCTAGAATCGTCTGGTCGCGCATCCGGAAAATGAGTTCCCCCTGTCCGTTCAGCTGGGCATCCGTATGGGGCTTTCCCTGAATTACTACGTGCATGTTTACATCCCCGTAATTTCGAATGGCGATCAAACTGATATCGCTTCTCTGCCATTTCTGTTCGGTCTGGGTAACTAGACGATTAATATCGAACGGGGTGCTCAACGGCTTGTTGGCATACGCAAATTCCGACTTTACTCCGTACCCCAGATCTTGGTAAATCTTTTCTTCATTACCCTTGTAAAATAACTTCGTGTAGGGGATGATGAGGAAGGAGTTAAAGATTAAGACTATGCCCGTTACTGCGAACACGAGCTGATACGGAAAACCAATCACCCCCAAGACCGTATGCAGGTCCGTCCATATAGTCTTCCGTTTGCTCCAAGGTCTAAACGTAAAGAAATTAGATACTAATTTGTCCCAGTGTAATAACAATCCCGTGATAAGGGCAAAGAGAAAGATAAAGGAGACAATACCAGCCAGCATATACCCAAAGGGTACGCCGATACGGAACGGAAAGACTTGGTTCAGTTGCGCTAAAAAGTGCAACCGGTACAAGAATTCACCGATAGTATAGCTGGAAGCGTAATCAGCTTCCTGCTGTTTGCTGAAATCATAGGTAAAGAATGCAGAATCATCATCTCCCCCCCGTCCTCTGCCCCGGCCGCGTCTCCCTTCCGGCTTCTTTTTGGGCTTCTTCAGTTTTTGTACGATCGGATCGTGCGAGGCAGTCATCGAAACGTATACGCCCGTCTGATGCCGCTGCAGGGTCAGGTCAAAATCACGCCCTTTGAGCGTATGATGTTTAGCGAGTGAATCAAGGATATAGTTGAAATCCTTTTTTACCACCGCTTGATTGCTTGAATAAGACTCATTTTTCTGCCACGAGGCCAGGTCGTCCTTAAAGAATGAGAACGAACCGGCAAAGAACATGACATACAAAATCGCGCAGATGATGATGCCACTAATCGTATGGGTGTTGAAATAAATATTGTATTTCCTGTTGTTCATGATCAGAACCGATTCAAATGAAGTAAACACCTGAACATATCCCTATCAATACCACATAAATGGCCCAGGTCTTCCAGGCTTGTGGGATCAGATAAGCAACCAACAAAAGCGTTGCCCATAGCAGGTAGCCCGTTATGAACGAGGTCACCATAACGTATTCCTTGGGAAAGATGCGGGTCAGGGCAGCGTGAAAACTTACGGTCACTAAGTATCCACCCACCGATCCCGCCAGTAGCTTGGATAATTTTATCCAGGGCGATTTGGTTAGGTATTTTTTATTAGCGGGCATAACTAAACAATTATTTCTAAAAGCACACAAGAAACATAGATCGCTGCAACTCCCGGTATACGCAGGTAATTAAACGGCTCGATTACTACCGACAGACAACCAACGGCCATTAGCCCTACAAAAAAGCCAAATAGGCCGCTCGCTAAACCCCATTCAAAGACAAAGCCCGCGCAGGCCACCAGCCATAAAGCCACCCCAATAAGCCGGGTTTGCGATTTGTTCGCTATCGCGTAGGTGCCTAAACCGCCCACGGGCTGACGTTTAGGAGCCGTGATTTGCCAAAGGTAAAAGGCGACAAACTGTATCAAGTATAAGGTACTGATCATAATCCGTTAGGCCAGTTGTGATTTATAAACTACAGAACCGGAAGATCCCAGGGTCTTCCGGTTCTGTACCACCAAAGTAGTTTATTTCAGATTTTGTACGGCGGTCACGGTACCACCCTCTACTTTCAACCCCCGGGTAGCCGTTTGGGTGCTGGCGTCAATCTTATAGATGTAGGTGGTGCCATCCTTTAAATTAACACCGATATACCCTGTTTTACCGTCCTTAGGCGTGTAGTTATTGGTAGTCAGGTTAGAGATGGTGGCCACGTCGGGCATGCCCGTAACGGCTTTATACGTTTTATCGACTACATTCACGATACCCACATGACTGCCCGCCGGGAATCCAGAGGTTTTCTCAGCCTTTGCCACTGCGTTCACGATGTACGTGTTGTTGCCTACGTACAGCCACGAGGTAATACTCATCCCACCGCTGGCGGCTTCCACGTCGAAGAAATAGCTTTGATCAAACTCGGTAGTCCCTGACTTGATTTTCAGGATAGCCGCGGGCTTGGTCGAGGAAAGCTTGCCCCCGGTGGTGGCAGCAGCGGGAGAATAGCCGTAGATGTCCCCGTTTTCCTGAACCGAGAGGCCGTCCGTAAAATATTTGCCAATAAAACTAGCCCGCTTATCCGTGATTACTTTGTCAAGTTTCATGTCGGCGTAGTTGAAAATAGCAATGGAAGCCTGATCGGGATAAGCGGTGTTGAAGCTTCGATCGTTGATCGTTTGGTACGGAGCAAACACTTTTGTACCCACTTGTTTGAGCCAGGTAAAGTGAGCCAGCTCGCCCAGTCCGGTCAGGTCGAGGGTATTCACGGTACCTTCTGAGGTGATGGTCAGGCTGTTCGTGTTGACTTTGTACCAGCTCGACGTTGGTGCCGTCAGACTCCGTGAAATTTTCATGAGCAGCAGATCCTCGTTAACCGGCGCAAAGGCCTGGACGGTCTCGGTCTGAAAATTGGTCAGTTTGGTTAGCTTACCACTCTGAATGTTATAGGCGGTAACGGCTCCGGGATTACCCTGCCCGTAAAGCATACTAAAGAACTTGCCGTTGTGGGTTACGTAGTAGCGGTACGTTCCATCCTGCTCTACCCCATTGCCGGCCGTTGAGATGGTACCGGTTTCCAGGTCTTGAGCCGTTAGTAAATAATCCGCCACGCCTGTGGAAGCGGCAGGACTAACCGCTAATATATAATTACCTGGATTTTCGAGTGCGGGTTCATTTTTGTCACCACACGAAGCCAGAATGCCAGCGGCAACGGTTAGAGCGAGAGTCGATCTAAATTTCATAGAAGTTAATTGTTAAACGAATTAAAGAAATAGCGTAGGTTGACGTAGAAGCCCCGGCCGGGTTTCTGCAGGCTGAAGTTGTCGTACAGACGATTGTCCGTGATGTTGCGTGCCTCCAGTCCGATATTGTACTTTCCATTCTGCAGACTATATACTGCATTCAGATCATGACTAACCTGTTGGGGGATGCTTAGCTTGTCGCCCCCGCGGCTGGGCCAATACAACCAGAAAGAATGAACGTACAGCAGGTTATAGCCAATATTGAGTACGTTTCCTTTTTGTCCGAGATTCCTTAGCGTGAGGGAGGCATCCGCGTTGCCGAAGAAATACGGCGTATTGGGCATTTGGTCTTTATAAACCGGGCTTAAGACCCGGTTGCCGTTGCTGTCAAAGACATACTGTTGTCGATTCTCCAGGTGCTGATACGTGAGGGTTGCGCCGGCCGAAAAGAAGCGTTTGTAAGAGTACCGGATTTCGCTTTCGCCACCGATGGTAAACACGCCGTCGAGGTTATCCAACACCAGAGCCGATTGATTCTGATTGAATCGGGAATAGATATAATTATCGGAGTATCGGTAAATGGCGTTGGCATTGATCAGAATGCGGTGCGCTTCTTTAGCCGCAAAATTGTAGCTGAACCCGGCGTTTATGTTCTGGCTTTGCTCGGGTTTGAGGGCAAGATTGCCCTGCACTAATTCCACATCGCCAAAAAGCTCGTTGGCTTCGGGCAACCGGTTGGCTTGCTCGTACGACGCTTTCAACTGAAAAGCTGGCGTCAGGAAATAACTGGTGGCTACCCCAAAACCAAGTTTATTGAAGGTGGTTTGTCCGGGCGTATTCTGATATAAATATTTTCCAAAAATAGAGGTACTCCATTTATCTTTTTCGTCGTAGGTATAGCCAAAGCCTAATACGTTTTTATTAAGTCGGGGCCGGACAGGGCCCTGGGTGAAGCTTTCGTTGAATGCATCCGTGCCTTTTCGGTAAAACGTACTGAAGACGTTACTCAAAGCAATGGCCTGTCGGTCCGATAGTCTGTAGTTAGCGGTAGCGGTTAACAGCCCATTGTTATTGCCATATTTCGACAGACTCCGGCCGCGGCCTTCCCCATTTGGATTCGGCTTTGAATTACCGTACCAGTCAAATCGGGCTGACAGCGTATCGATGTTCTGTTCCTTACCCAGGTTGTAATTCGCGTTCAGCGTCAAATCGAGGCCTTTGATCAGATCTGTTTTACGGTATTTAAACGTAGGCATGATAATATTGCCCCGTCTGTGCCAGCCACCGAAAACCGCAACCATTCGGGCCCCCGTTTGTAATTCTTTGTAATTTTTTCCGAGAGTGACCCCAAAAAGCAGTTGGTCGGCGAATTTTTTTCCTACCACGCCTACATTGGCAATAACCGTTTCGTTGTGGTACGTGTCGTGAAAACGCCGAACTACAGCACCGGGAGTGTAAGCTCCCGTATAGATATCGGCGGCATCAACGGTTACTTTATAATTGTTATCCGAGTAGTTCTGGAAGGCATTTAAGCGCACCGTAAAGCCCCCTTTGGTCGTAAAAGCCGTATTGACGACACTGCGATGCGTATTGAAAGAGCCGTAGGAATAGGAGGCATCCACATAATTCCGGTTTCGGTTGCCGGTAACGATGTTGATTGCTCCCCCCAGAGCATCCGAACCCAGCCAGATTGGAACAACTCCTTTATACACTTCAAGCCGTTCGGCGGTATTAATCGGGATGTTGTTGATTTGAAAGGACGAGCCGAAATTGTCCATCGGAACTCCGTCAATGAAGTAACGGATACGATTGCCGGAAAACCCGTTTAAGGAAAGATTGAAGTTGGAGCCCACCCCGCCTGATTCACGGACCCGTACGCCGGAAACCCGATCTAGTGCACTGCTCAGATCAAGCGTGGAATTATACAGTTGCTTGGCATCAATGGCGGTAACATTGAACGACTG
>Ga0325400_1005534_pt1 | contig 11918 bp, 5 predicted proteins | sample PopdelMetagenome_2_FD_205662 | JGI IMG/M metagenome (GOLD analysis project Ga0325400, IMG submission 205662) | Populus deltoides microbial communities from Bellville, Georgia, United States - Xylem-PdKOR-R1 | ecosystem: Host-associated > Plants > Phyllosphere > Stem > Wood/Secondary xylem...
AGATTCAAATCTGCCTTGATTTCTTCAGAATCTTCAACAAGGTTGAATATGAAAAACTGAAACTTCTGATGGAGCATGCTATTATTTAAGGTCAAATGCTTGCAGGTATCACTAGTGTCCACGTGATCATTAACAATTTAGACACACAAAAGATTCACCTGTGCCACACTGAAAAAGTTCATCTCAATCACCTGAAAAGAATGTCAACATTGTGCATCAGGAGCAAAGGGGGGCACAAGAAGGCATCAGCCACACATCCTCTCCTAAACATATTCAAGTAGTGCTGGTCTTGTTTAGGACCCCAGAAATTTTATCGGTGTTAAACCAATGACTTATAAGCCAATTAAACAATTTCAATAAACTATCTGCAACTTCTAAAACTAGAGCAAGTAATTTCCATAATGTCTTTCGAAGATTAACTAAACAACTAGAATATTTATTTTACGTACAAACAATGGAAAACTAAGGAAACATGAATGGACCCGCACAAGTGAGGAAGGACCAACTATTTTCTCATAGTAGAACTAAACAAGAAAAATAACATGAGGAAAAGATTTGCATCTGAACATAAAAGGAAGCATCCGCGACAGCTTAATGCTATTGAAAAATCCTTCAAAAACTGAATACTGTAAGAGGATGAAATGAATTATTGCTTTTCACTAAATGCCTAGCTAGCAAAGTTTACATTTCCATATGATGATAGCAGGCAAATGATGGGTGAAGAACTTTCGGGCTTAAGCGTAAAGGATTTGCAGAATTTGGAGAACCATTTGGAAATGAGTCTCCGGCGTGTTCGCATGAAAAAGGTTTGAAATTCCTAAAACCCCAGTGTGCAGTAAATTTCCAAGATGTGGAGCACATTCATCTCACTGATATTGATATTGATTTCATCAGGACCAAATTTTAATGGATGAAATACTAGAACTAAATAGAAAGGTAGGCCTGTAGACAAAAGCTACTAACTTCCTTTACATAAGTTTTTTAATTCAAGTAGCTGAACTTGATGTATCTGTTGCAGGGAAACCTCATTCACCAAGAAAATATGGAACTCTATAATAAGGCAAACCTAATTTGTCATGAAAATCAAGAATTGTATAAGAAGGTAGAAGTTTGAGTATGCAAAAACTTATTTGCAAAATGTCGATTCAAACCATCAATACCTTATTCCTGAATGAAATTGTAAGGTGTTTTATTCCATCCTCATCAGCATGTTTTCACATCCCAGGTTTATGGAACCAGAGAAGTAAATGGAGCAAACAGGAATTCCCTTCTCACAAATGGTCTGGGCATGAGAGAGGAATCACATGTACCTGTCCATCTCCAGCTTAGCCAGCCACAGCAACAAAACTATGATACACCAGCAAGAGCTACAAAGTTGGGGTATAATTTCGTCCATACAACAAGTACTTAATTGTGAACTATCAATTACTTTATCAGTCTTTGATGCCAAACTTTTGTCCCCTAAAACTGCAGCAGACTACAACTGCATTAGCGAAGAAGTTGTGTGATGCATCGTCACCAGGAATGGGTATTTAATGGCCCATAAATTAAAAGACCATGCTTCTATTATTGCACAGTGGTATGCGAGCCAATAACCATTAAGAGAATACTTTGGTTAGACATGACCAATGGAAAAAACTTCTGCACTGTGATGATCAAGGCAGCTACTTGTGAAAAAAATGAGATAACTGTAATAAAGAGAAGTGACATTGCACTGCGTTTTTAACACATTTTTTAAAATGACTTTAATCTTCAAAAATGGGTGGGCAGAATTAGAAGTCATGCATTCTACCATAAACAATTTTATTTAGGATGTCATTTGATGGACTCGCAACATACCGATATCACCAGGTAGGTACTTCAGGAAAATAGTAATTTGCTGACAGGGAAGCAAATTTAACAAGATACTTCAGAAATTTGTGGGGACATATACTGCATGCTAACTTTGATTTCAACCAAGTTTAAACTTAAGAAAATCATTGACTGCAGTGGCATAATAGTCTACCTTGCTCATTTCATAGGACCAATTACAATCATAGAACAACTCCCTTTCTATAAAATAAAAAGTTTCCAGAGAGAACAACACAATACCCTTTGTTGGTCAAATTTACAGAGGAGAAGATAAAAAGAACATGTCAACAACCACTTAGTTACAGGAAGGAGAGGGTGCAGGGGCTCGATAATGTGTGTTTTTAATGTTAGAAGCAGTGTTATGGCAAGTAGACTGGATAAAACCTAGGAAGTTTCTATGAACCATTACTAGCAAAACTAAATCACGCCACGTGGAATGTGGAAAAAAATATGTGCTGCTGTTATTCCTAAAGAAAACCTTTCTGTATGATACCAACTACACTTCTGATGCAAAATTTGAATGACGGAAAATTCAGTGATTCCAAAATGCAAAAGCCCTCAGATGTGATAGAAGATGCACCTCCATTATATGCCTTTTGGTCATACAAAATTCATATGGCTAAAGTGAAAGGAGAAGAATTCTTTCATCAATAAAAACATTAAGTTCCAGATGATAACTCGGATGCCAGATATGAAGGAGCAGCTGGGGCCTGGCTAATATCATCTCCTGTTCAAGGTTGGATTCTGATGTTGTCAGTTCAGTTTTGTAAGAAAGTTTAGCAGAGCACAGAAAACAGGTTTCCCTTCCAAATGACACACAACTGAGAAGAAAATCAAAGTTTTGGAATAATTTGGAAAATAAGATTTCAGAAACAGGTTAGTGGTGGTTGTTAAGTCCCCTACAAACAGATATTACAGATTCAGGTTTGTTCTCATCTAGGACAAAGATGTATATAAGAATAAGAGTGTAAACTCTTGATTTCTAGACCTTAAATTCTAAAGGATCATTTTTTTTATGAATATTCTTCGTTTGAAAATATTTCAGTGGTTCATTTTCAAAAAGTCTGTTGATGTTCTCCAATATTTTCCATCCAACTAACAAATAATAGTCTAAAAATAGTTATTTGGAAGGTTTACACATATTCATTTCTAAACAGTAAAAAGGGGAAATGAAACAGAGACATAAACCTCGTTAAAGTTATATTTGGCCAGAAAATTGAGTTAATTCCTATAGGGAAAATTTCTGAGAAAGAGTTGAACAAAAGTTGAATCACTTTTTGATACGAAGTCAGGTATTAGCTGGTGGAGCAAGAAATGTTTTGGCATGGTCATACAACTTCTCGCAATTTACCATACCAAAATTATATTTTTTTTATGTAAGAACTTGGTAAGTTTTCAACAAGAAGAAAAAAAAATAACAAATTTTATAAAAAATAAAATAAAAAATCCGATGTGTCCAATATATATTAGATGATAAATTGATGATGTAAAAAGAAAGTTTTTGTCATGGAAACTATAAAAGACTAATGAGAAGAACAACAAGAAGAATATAAGAGTTTGATGCTAGAAGGAGAATAAGAGAAAAGGTGCAGTGTAAATAACAGTAAGAACACGAAACTATGTCAAAAGAAATATATAATTAACATTTCTTGATATCTCATATAAGATTATGACTGTGAAATGCAATAAAGACGAGAACAAGTAAATCTATCATTTCATACATGCATGATTATGTATGAACAAGTATTTTTCTCTTTAACATAAATAAAGAATTTCTCAATATAGAAACAAAAATAATTAGTGCATAAGAATAGTGTCCCCTCTATTAGCATATGTTTTTCAAAATTGGGAGCTCGTATCCATGCTTGGCATTCATACCATGTCGGACTCCAATATATTTCATAAAAATTCAATGCATGTACACATGGTAGTTATTTGACTTTTGAAACAAACAACTAAACAAACACTCAAGAATTCAATTTACTTCATAAAATAAAAACACTAAGGTGCATTATGGTTAATTGTGTTGTGTTGTGCTTTGAAACAAAGCAATTAAACATCATTGATAATAAATTGTGATCTCATGTTGTGAATAAATTTATTGTTGTGCTATTTGAATTAAAATGAACATAAAGGGCATAAAATTAATATAAGGTTTTTAATAACTAAATTAATTATTAAAAAATTGACATTACTATTTTAAAGTTGAAATATGATATTCATTTAATTTAAATTTTAATAAACATTTATTTCAATTTAAAAATCTTATAAAAATCATCTTTTTATATATCTCATATTATAATGCATAACAAGATGAAATGCATAAATAAAAACTAAATGCAAGTTCATTTAAATGAAAATTATACTCTCTCCATCCCAAGGAGATTGTGCTACTTTCATTTTTGTTTGTCATAAAATGAATGTCCGATCAAAACATTTAATTCATGAAATTTTTTTGCAGTACCCCTAATTAAAGTCCATTTGTAAGGTATCTATAATTAAATGTAAGATAAAAGATGAAAATTATACTCCTTCCATTCCAAAAAGATTGTCTTGCTGTCTATTTTTGTTTGTCCCAAATGATTGTTTGATAAGAACATTTAAGTCATATTTTCCTAATTCATAAATAGATGAGTCTTTTACTAACATTTTTAGTTTCATTAAAATTAAAAAAAAAAGTAATTTGATTGGTATCACCCATGATTTTATCTTATATGTGATGCAAAGTATCACAAATTTTGGAAAGAACCAAAATTCTAAATTTGATGTCGGATGATCTAGCATTTCTTCATTCATTCCCATCCAATCAAGAAGGTTTTTTTTTTGTTTGGTTCTGGTATCGATTCAAGATTCAATATCAACTTTCTTTCTAAGACCAAAATGGAGAATTCTCCAATCCAAATATTTCTATACGAGCTTTTTTTCTTATCGATAATATCATCTTCTGCTAGATGCTTATTGACAGAGATACCTCCCAACATATCAAATAATTTGCTTTTATCTATTCTATAATTATAAAAAATCTCTTGCTTATTATTTAATTGGAATGGTAATTCATAAATAGATGAGTCTTTCTTATCTTCATAATTAATGGATTTATATAATAAAATATTATATCTATAGTATTTTTTAAAATTATCTTTTTGGTTAGATAATGAATCTTCTTCAAAATTATTTTTTTTTTCACAATGAATTAATTGGTCTTTTTTCATATAAATTCCATTTATTTAAATCTTTATTTTGAATCATATGTTGTTGATTCATTCTATTTTTCCATTTTTGCGATATTAAAATAGACTATCTGATCTAAGATAAATCATATTTATATTGATAATTACTTCTTACCCAATTTTTTCATTCATTCATTGCAGAATTTCTAAAATTTATATCATTTAATTTGCACTGAAATCTTTCTTAAGACTCCAAAATAATCTTTTATTTCATTCTTAAGAAAAAGAGAAGCTCCATGATAAACAAATCTCAACTTATATAGGTTAATAACTTGGACTTGTGATAATTAGTAAAATACATATACTTATGCCAAGGAGGTTACGTTATAAAAAATCTTTGAGTTCTTATTAAAATTACTATAATTAAATGCCTTTTATAAATTACTATAATTAAATGCTTTTTTTATAATCGAGATAAAGTGAATTAGTGTATTTTGATTTGTTTTATCAATTTTTTGTGATTATATTTTTTATTTTACATATAAATGTATTTGTTAATCATTTTTCTTGGTGGTTCAAGAAAAAACTGTACATTGATCCTCAGAATATTAATGATAGCAGGAAGGATATTTATATATATCTTTTCAATCAAAAAATTTATAAAAAAATATGATTTACGGACTAATTGAGCATTGTTTCTTTTTAATATCTGTAAAATATTTTTTGATGATTTTAATTTTAATCTTTTACAATTGTAAGTTGTTCTGTCAGATCAATTGCTCAAGACCTTTGGTCTCTATCCAAACTCGATGAAAAAAATAGGATCACTTATTATGGACTTGTTGAGAATGATTCTGATCTAGTTCATGGCCAATAAGAAGTAGAAGGCGCTATAGTGAAATCCTCATGGATAGAAAAAGATTGCATTCAGTTTGATAATGATCGAGTGACATTACTTCTTCGGCCCGAACCAAGGAGTCCTTGGCCCTTGCGAACAACTTGATGCACCATCCTCCTTCAACCTTTTAGCGAAATGCAAAAAAAGGAAGGAAAATTCATGGACCGACCACGTTGTCTCCACCCCGTATGAACTACGAGATCACCTAATGCACAACTTCGGCATCCAGGGGTCGCAGAGCGACTATAGAACCTTGTTCAATAACTAGAACGCATTATCTTTCCGCTCCCAAGTTGGGTAGTAAGGGTCGGAGAAGAGCAATCACTCATTCTTAAAACCAACATTCTTAAGACCAAAAAGTGAGGTGGAAAGGGGGGGGAAAGCTCCCTGTTCAAAGATCATTTTTTTCTTTTCTTTGTATTTTTTTCTATTTGATTTCTTATTGTCTTTGTTCTGGCATTCAGATCTTTCATTTTTTTTTTCTGTCAGTGAATAGTTTATTCAATCCATGGATTAAATTAAAGTGGAAAATTTATAAATAGTCCGATTATTGATTAGTGAGTTTTTTACATTAAGATTATAGAGAGAGGTTTACTACATCTATAGAGGCATACATGTATTCGATTATCAATAGCCTATGAAGTGGTTATTCAAATATCTTTAACCAATTGTGATTATGCACATCTGATCTTACTTGGTATTAAAATACTTTATTGGGGGGCTAAAAAACCAGGTTGGGGTAGAGGCCCTAAGACTCATCATCCAGTTAGGTTAAAAGCTGCTTTGAAAGTAAGGGGCTAATAACTTCAGTTATAACTAGGAGACAATTAGACTCATCTTATATAGGCTATTGCAATTAACGAGTTAAAAGATGTTGCTCGTGACTGGGTATCGAGAAAAGTTGGATTTGAAGCCTTCACATGAGAAAGAAGCCTAGCAAGCCCGATATTTCGAAACCTCTTATTCCGATCCTTAGGCTGACTATGACTACTCAAAAATCACATAAGAGAAGCAAGGTAATCGAATTGCCCAAGCTTAGGACAATGAGTGTCCAGAGTAACTTGTAAAAGGGTAAAACCAAAATTAGAAAGAATCGACTAAAAAGTTTGTTCCGTAGGCTTTCATGAACGGGCTCATGACTTTCAAGGTCAAAATCATTTGAAAGAACATTCTTCACACTTCAAAGAAAAGACAGAGACAAGAAGTAAGATTGAAATTTAGTTTATGCAAGCAATGTCTTTTAGCCGAGCCTCGTAGTGGTATGCTACTTCACGTAATTCATGTAATTTTCCACTTTATCATTATCAAACTAGACCTTTGCTTTTGAACAGGGTTTAAGGAGGAAAAGACTGGCCAGAAAGCCATTCCTCTGCTTGCAAATGTTGGACCCCTTGGAATGATGGAAATCTGAGGAACAGAGTATAGAGAGAATTCCATATGTGGCTTCCCATCAGACTATTCAGACCAATCGAAAGCGTTGCATAAGAGGGATGTGGGTTAGTGGAAAAAATCCAACCACATAGGACCAACATCTAACAGTATAAGCTTGGAGGTCTTGGGCTGAAAAGGTTGCCTTCTCTTGTGTTCTCTTCAAGATTTCAAGAAGACCAAGGCCATAGGCCCTGTACACATGTTGTAATGTACAGGAAAGAGGCCCTGTACACAGGAAAGAGGACTTCACGATTTCAAGAAGCACGAGGTCTAGTCCAAGGAAGCAGGACTTCATATTACTATTATAATTTGATTTAAGGTACCAAACGTAAATGGATTGTTATTAAGGTGTGCTGATAATAGTTGAATGCATTTTTTATTTTATTTTTTTGGAGAATAATTGAATGGTTGAAATGGTAAAATAGCTATACGGTAAATAGATGTAGAGCATAAAAAGGATATTGCGGCATGGTAAGCAATAAAAAGGATATAGTTTTGTAATTGAATGGTTGAAGTGATAAGATTGGTTGCTTACTAAAAAATGCAATAATCTTCCAAGAGATTTAGACTATTGCCACTCCTACAAATCTCCATATCATTTGCTTTGAGACATGTTTAATACGTGTTAAATTTAAAATTATGGCATGGCATAAGCTATTTGCGTGTGACAAGGCTATGCAATTAGAAAGTCAGTAAAGAACTAAAGTGAGAGTTTACAAAACTACAGTTAGAAGGGTTATGCTCTACGGTAGCAAGTGCTAAACAGTGAAGAAGCAAAATGTTCATAAAATAAAACGGGAATGATATAGATTTTGGTAGGAACAGAAAAAACAAAAAGAACAAATTGTCTAGACTGTATTTTACGTGGTTCCCATGACAAACTTGATTTTAAAGAATCAAGTTCTGCCTTATGAGATTAATCATTCACAAACACAGTGATCATAGAGCAATAAATGTCATAAAATAAGGTGAACTGGTGGAGATCTAATGAAAGATCGGTGTGTAAGAAGCTGACAACCATGTCCAAATTAATATATGACTCAATCAATCATATTAAAAACTGAAATCAAAGTAAAGCAGCAACACAACAGTTTAAACTTCAAAAATGAACCTTGCTACACGCTGTACGGACACAGGCAAAAAGAACATGATACTTGAGTACTTACCTAAAAGTGAAAAGCATCTCGCTTCCAATCCAACTCCGTTGCTACTCTAAATATCTTCTGCAAGTGTTTCAAAATAAGAAAAACAAATATCAAAAATAAAAACAAAAGGACAAAAATAAAAATAAAAGGATATACACCAGACGAAAAAAAAAAAAACCATTCTTCTTCGTTTAACTGCCGAAAAAATCTCATAATTAACAAAATGGGAGTTTGCAATGAGTATGTAATGATGTCAAAAATTTTGGTTTTGCTTATTTTTCTTGAAGTTTCTCAGCAAACAAAAGGATCGACGCATTTTGTTGATCCGACACGATACATACCCAACGCATGCAACATTGAAAAGGCACAAATAAGAACAAAATTGATAGTTCCTAAATCATTTAAACGACAACTTACTGTGAAGAAAGCAGCATTTGATCGTGAATATCAAGCTGACAAAAGGTTTAGAAAGAGCCAAGTGAATTGTGTAGATCAGAAGTGGATAAAACTGAGATCAGAAGAGAAATTAGAGCAAATCTCCGTGGGAAAATCGGAGCGAAACAAGAATTAGAAGCTTCAAGTAGATTAGAAGAGATCTGCTTCGTTTAAGGAGACATGACAATTTGCGTTGAAGAAGAAAGAGGGACGTTGGAGGCGGGGGGAGGGGCTATGAAAATATTTTATAGCCAAGTATTTGCAGAGGTAAGGCACCGTTTTTAAAGTGTTTTTTTTAAAATAAATAAATTATTATTTATTTAAATTAGTATTTTTTATATTTTTAGATAATTTTAATATATTTATTCAAAAATTAATTTTAAAAAATAAAATAATATTTTTTTTAAGTAAAAACTAAAAAGCAATAGTTAACGTAGTAATAATAAACGAGAGGTCTAACCGGAGATGGCCCACTCAAGTGCTTTAGGGATGCTCCCACCCAATCTATACACGTAAGCAAATAATCCGGTGTACTTTTTGCTTAAAGATAGAATGAAAAACAAATTCAAATGTCTAGGAGGTTCAGATTCTCCTAAAATGGTTTTTATTCGTTTTGGGGACAGATGCCTTTTTATTGTGGGTAGCACATTGGTTTACTATTCAATCGGCGCCCAGTTATATCTTCACGGCGCGTTATGATCATGCGCGCTGCAACCAGGTAGAATCGCAGGTTTTAGATTTTTTTTTTTTTGGGATGGTTTTTTAACAAGTTTTTTTATTATTATTTTTAGATTAATTTTTTATATTTTTATTATTTTAATGTACCAGTGCTAATAATAAATTTAAAAAATATATATTTAATATATTTTAAAATTAAAAATATTTTAAAAATTAATTTTTATCACGCTGTAAATAACACTAATTGTTTAGAATAACATTCTCGAACAGTCACCAATCCTTTAAAAAAATAAACCTATGTTATTGAGAGAGATTATAAAGTTTAAATGATGTGTCAATTGTGGGGGAAAAAATAATTTGCCTTTTAATGACAACTTGAATGCAAAATACCATAAAATAAAGTATAAAATTTATATAAATAAAAATGAAATTGCATATACTAAAAAAAAAATTACTCAACCATACAAAAGTCCATTCACATAGTTTACATATCAGTATATATTTAACAAACATCATATTAATATTTATTTGATGAAATCTAATACAGCCATATGATAAGAAAAAATTTAAGAAATTACATATTTGAATAATATAATTAAATGTAAATACATTGAAATCAAGAAAGAATTCAATCTGAAACCCAGCCCGACCCAGCGGGTCGACCGACTCAAGGCTGGAACCAGGCCTGGTTGAAGAAAAAATAGAGGAAAGAAAAACTCGGTGTGACCCGGTGACCCGGCAAGACCCGGTCAAAAACCCAGTTGCAACCCGTTAACTTTTTTTATTAAAACGACGTCGTTTTAATTTAAAAAATTGACCCGGACGACCCGATCAAAACCCAGAACCCGGGTCTTGGCCAGGTCAGGTCTGAAAACTATGAATCAATCTATTAGCTTTTCCTTCTTGTATGTAGCTCTGATCAAAACTCGGTGACTCGATCAAAACTCAGAATCCAAACCTTAAACCGGACTGAATTTGAAAATTAGGAATGAATCTACTAGCTTTTCCTTCTTGTATGCAGCTTTGAGATGGAGGCTTCTTGTATGCAGCTTTGAGATGGAGGCTAGTACGTTTCCGCTAAATCCTGCAATGTGACTTGAACCAGAAAAATAGCAGAGAATTTCATTTTAAAACCGTTATTCTATTGTTGTTAGTCCTTAATTCTTGCATTTTGGAGATTTTTTTTCTCTAATATAGTAAAAAAATAAAAAATAATATAATATAAAAAATATTTAAAAAAATAATACAATTTAAAGAACCGCAATAATATCTGCGATTCGTTAGTAGTAAGTATCGTCATGTGTATTTGTTTTTAATGTTTATTCATGTTTTTATTCTAATTGTTTATTTTTTTAAATAATAATAAAATATAATCTTGAATATTTTATTCAAATGATATAGTATTATAAAACTGAATGGATATTGAAAAAGAGATAATTATATATATATAAATCATATCTAAAAAACCAAAATCTAATAAATAAAAATATTTATATAGATGAAAACAAGAAAAAACCAATAAAAAAGATTGTAGTTGTTTTATGACCTGTCACCCAAATTAGGATTCAGGAAGAGAAAGTGGAGAGAGAAAAGAAAAAAAAACAAATGTACAGAGCGACTGACAAATAGTGTTCTGACAACAAGATATGTGCGGGATTTTTAAATTTAAAAAAAAAAAAGAAAGGAACACTTACGTGCAAGAGTCCCTCGTTAAGAGACGCAAACTTTTCTTCCTTTAAAGAAAGCACAGCAGCATAAAGCATTATTAGGTCGTGTCAAGAAGAGATTGGTAAAATGGTTAGTTTTCTCGTCCTACCAGCTTCGATCACTCAAAATCTGTGTCGGCAAGGAAGCAACATCCTTCATGCCAACCACGTCCCTCGGCATGAAAAGAACAGTGCATGGTGGATGAATCGGGAAGCCCTGCTGTGCTGGCTCTACTTTATGTAAAGTTGAACATGTATCAAACGGTGTGTTGCGTAGACTCGCGTGATCAGCTACATGTGCACACCTTCTTCTCTCTCTTTTTTTTTTTTTTTTGTCAACGATGATGATTGGCTGGCAGATTAATGCTATTTCAGTGGTGGCTACTTCAAAGGGAATTTTGTTCCAAATTATGGTTAATATACACCTTTTTAGTTATTAAAATTAAAAGTTGGATTTAATCCTTTTTTTCATGAAAACTTTTTTTCAGTTTATTTTTCAATAAAAACTTTTTAATATGAAACATTGTGAATGAATAAAATATTAATCTCAAAAAATTCTTAGCCTAGAGCACTCTTTCTGACAACAAATAATATTTTGTTTTAA
>Ga0325400_1005537_pt1 | contig 11917 bp, 3 predicted proteins | sample PopdelMetagenome_2_FD_205662 | JGI IMG/M metagenome (GOLD analysis project Ga0325400, IMG submission 205662) | Populus deltoides microbial communities from Bellville, Georgia, United States - Xylem-PdKOR-R1 | ecosystem: Host-associated > Plants > Phyllosphere > Stem > Wood/Secondary xylem...
GAAGTGAAGCTGCGAACACCGTGGCCGTAAGGGTTTTCGGTTGAATCCGTGAAGGCAATGTTATCCCCGAAAAGATTGGTCAAGACCTCCGCAGCCGCGGCTGAAATAACGCTGTGCCCGCTGGTATATTCCGGAAAGGCGGGCGTTTGTAGAAAAGGCGTCCATTTGGGATCAATAAACTTATTGATGACCGTTTCGGGGCGGATGCGATTGCTACGGTACTTCTCATCCCAGCAGCTAATGAATCCATCCGATAGCGCAAAGGAGGTGAGCGCATACGCTTCGACAGTCTGCGGGAAATTCGCTTTTTTCTGACGCGCGGCCGTAGCGGCAATGGCCAGCCAGTGACCACCCGGCGTCATTTTCTTGGAAGCATACGAAACGTGACCGGCAACGTTCATCACAAAGGCGTTGTCATCCCAGAAAAAGGCCGCTTTTTTCTGATCTTCCGATAAGTGGTTACCCAGGGTATACACTTCCTCGACCACTTTATGAAAAGGGCTGCCTTTGGTCATGTTGTAAGGCGCGGGTGCGGGCGGCATGAACTGCGAGCAGGTGTCCATCACCCAGCAGCGAATCTTCATCCACTGCGGTTCGGCAGCTTCCATATAAGCCGGGGGCGTCGGCACCCACGTACCTTCCTTATTGGTGACGGTATGCTTGAAACCGCGCGTTTGCTTGTAATGATCTTTTCCGGCAAACTCCAGAACGTGTTTCGCCACGGCTTCACCGTAGGCCATCGACCGGTCGTAGACATCACTGGGAATACCCATTTTTTTGTACTCCTCGTAAAAAGTCTTTTCGTACTCATCGAACATATCGCCCGAAAACGTCAGCGTGCGGCCTACCGTCAGGAAAGCCCGGGTGCTGGCCAGTGGAAAGCAATATTCCTGACCGGCTTCCGGCTTTGGCGATTCGTTGAGACCTTTCAGTTTACCCGCCAGCGACGCATAAGTCGGCTGACCGGGGAGCATAGCTTCGTAACCCGCCAGGTTCGAATAGCCGTAGATGCGGCTCGCGACCGGGGGCGAAAAAATGTCGTGGATAATAACGTCGGTTAACTGCTTAACGCAGCGATGATACCGTTCAGGATTGGCGGCCTCGGCATTGTACTGCTCAGGAGTGGCTTTGGGCTGACAACCGGCGACCATCCAAAGTCCGCCTAGTATCCATGCCCACAGGATTCGCTTTATCATGATGTACTTTAGCTAGTGGTGGTCAAGAGGACTACAAATTTACCTTAAAAAAAGCATACGTAAATGCCTGACCGTTAATTTGTATCATACTTTAAGTCAATCTTAATCAGGGTTTACGGACTGCAACCAGTGGTTTCACGGATTTATTCTGAAAAATCTGTACCGTTGTGTCGTTCCGGGCAATCATCCACAGCGGACCCGCCGGGGTGCCTACTTTTTTGATGTCCCGTACTTCGCCATCCAGGAGAAAGCCGCTTTCGATGGGCGAGAGCGCCGTAAACTGATTAGCAGCTTTTCCGGCCCGGCCCCTGTTTTTAAGGATCAAGCCAAAGTTGGCGTCGTAACGGCCCTGGTATGTACTCACGCCGTAGAAGTTGCCCCCGGCCAGTACGTCTGCGTAACCATCGTTGTCAACATCGTCCACCTGGAAGGCGAACAGTTTGGATACCTGTGCCAGCGTAGGCAGTGGGTGAACCACAAAATGCCCGGCCTGATTTTCCAGATAAACCGACGCAAACTGATTCACTTCGTATTCGATGGCGCCTTTCAACTCGCCATCCGCAAAGATTTCATCGATTGGTTTACCCGCGAAGGATTTGTAATCGTTGAACCGCTTATTGATCACACTGGGTATCTGCTTCCCCAGCTCGTCCTTGAAAGCGACTGAATACCAGTGGCCATTCCGCTGGTAAGCCAGAATCTGTTCAACCTGCTGGTTGTTATCAATGTCCTTAACCCACATTTTGAGGGCCGGCTGAGACTGCTTGATAAACTTGTTATTAAGCCCCAGGTTACCGGCTACTAGGTCCATATCACCGTCATGGTCGAAATCAGCCGCGGTCAGGCACTGCCAGAAACCATTCAGGGGCGTTTGGTCCGCCGTCAGGTCTTCCACTTTGGTGAGTTTGCCTTTCTGGTTGCTGTAGAGCTGGATAGGCATCCAGTCGCCGGCCACGATCAGGTCTAAATCCTTATCGTTATCGTAGTCCACCCAGACCGCATCCGTCACCAGACCAGCCTTACGAAGTTCCGGCGCCCGTTGATCGGTCTTGTCCACAAAGCGGGGTTCTCCGCCGGGGCCTTTTCCTTCGTTAATCAGAAGATACGAATTCGGTGTTGTGCCGTAGGCATAGCCCACTACCCGGCCGCCAACGAACAGATCAAGATCACCGTCGCCGTCAATGTCGTGGGGACGAACGCAGCTTTTGTTATCGAACATCGGCGGCAGACTCTTTTCACTGCGGGTAAAATTGCCCTTGCCGTCGTTCAAATAAAGCCGGTCGAACTGCTGGGTCATTTTGTTGTAAAACTCATTCCCGCCGGAGACGACGTATAAGTCCAGATCTTTATCGCCATCGGCGTCGAAGAAGGCCGCATCCACGTCTTCGTAAACCGAGTCCTGCCGGAAAGCGGGCTGCACCGAAGGCAGGAACCGGCCACCGGCCTGCTGCAACAGCAGACTCCCCGCCTGCCACTTGGCTCCACCGGCGTAAATATCATCCAGACCGTCGCCGTTCACGTCGCCCACAGCCAGCTTTGGTCCTTCGGTGGAAGCCAGAAATGGCATTAGCGGCTCCCGGACAAAATCGTAGTAATCCTTGTTTTCCTGATGCTGGTAGGCAATTGGCGAGCGGTCAGTGATCTCTTCAAACAAGGCTGGAGTCGGTGGTGAAGTAAACGAATAGTTGTAAGCGTCCTGATGCGCATTCGTCTGCTTTAAGGTCAGCGTCTGGCCGGTTTTGACGTTTGTCTGCACCTCCATCCGCTGGTTGGGCCAGATGACAATCAAGGAGTCCACAGCGGTTAAATTCCCCAGCCCGAAATTCAGAACCGGCTCCACGGACGATTCAAAACCACGGGTCGGCATCAACTGCTGGAGCTGCAGGCCGTTTTTTGTTTTCAGCACGACTTTAGCCCCAACGCCAAACGTATTGGCGCCCTCACCGGTCAGTTTCACTTTCAGGTAATGATTGTCGGGGAATAAGCTATTGGCGTTGTTCTGGTAAACACCGGCCGGATCGTCAATATTGTTGGTAATCAGGTCTAAATCGCCATCGTTGTCCAGATCCGCGTATACGGCACCATTGGAAAATGTGGGCGTTTCGAAACCCCAGGCCGTTGATTTGTCTTCAAACTGCAAACTGGGCGTTCCTCGGTACAGGTAGTTATGCACCTTGCCTTCGGGCATGAGCTTGGTCGCCCGTTCGTCCAGCGAGTTTGAGGTTTCCATGGCGTACCGCAGAGAGTCGTCAGCCGCAAATTTTACGTAATCCAGGTTGTTCGGTCGGTGAACAATCCCGTTGGCAACGAACAAGTCTTTAATCCCGTCGTTGTCGTAGTCGGCCAGCAGCGGTGACCAGCTCCAGTCGGTAGCCGCCACGCCCGCCATCGCCCCAACGTCCATAAACTTCTTCCCCGATACATTCACCTGCAGGCAGTTCCGGCTGTACTGATGCATGTAACCGTAAGCCAGCTTGTAGTAGTAAATGTCAAGCGGATCTTCACCCAGCGATGATTTTTCGACGACTTCATCTTCCGGGTACATATCGAGGGTCATTACGTCGGCAAAACCATCGTTGTTAACGTCGGCCACATCGTTACCCATCGAAAACCGGCTGGTATGCTTAAACGCTTTTTTGACGCTTTCCGTAAAAGAGCCATTCTGGTTGTTGATGTAATAGTAGTCGTCTTCGTGGAAGTCGTTCGAGATGTATAAATCTTCCCAGCCGTCGTTGTTCAGATCAGCAACAGATATGCCTAAGCCATAGCCCATAGCGGCCCCGAAGATCCCGGCTTTCTCGCTTACGTTGGTGAACCGGGCGATCTTCCCCGCGGGTGTCCTGCCGGTTTTGGTTACCAGCTGATTTTCGTACAGATAATCACCCGACTCGTTATTGCGCAGGTTACGGGCCGTTACACGATCATAACTGCGGGACGTGTGCACGGCATGATTCAGCAGGTAACAGTCGAGATCGCCGTCGTGGTCATAATCGAAGAAAGCCGCTTGGGTGGAGAAGCCCGTAAAGTCGAGTCCGTAATCAGCCGCTTTTTCGGTGAACGTCGGTACGCCGTCGGGACCCTTACCGTTGTTGATATAGAGTTCGTTGGCACCTTCAAGACCCCGGAAATTACCAACGGCGCAGACGTAAATATCGAGGAGTCCGTCGCCGTTCACGTCCGCCATCGTTGAGCCGGTCTGCCAGTCCGAAAACCCTTCAACGCCGGCTTTGTCGGTTATATCCTCAAACTTGAAATTTCCTTTATTGAGGTATAGCCTGTTCTTCCCCTGGTTCGAGACAAAGTACAGATCGGTTAACCCATCATTGTTGATGTCACCCGCTGACACACCGCCCCCGTTGTAGAAGTACAGGTAATCGAGAATGTTTAACTTCGCCGACGGAACCAGACGATTGACAAAACCAACGCCGGTCTGGGTTGAATCGAGGGATTGGAAAAGCGGCTTTTCTGACTTGAAGGAATTACAGCCAGCCAGCAACACGCTGCCAACCAGCATCAATAAACCAATTCGTTTCATCGTAGGTGAGTCACTGACACATATCTGCCTGGATAGCGTCACTATTTTATTGAGTTACAGCGGTTTTTGAGCCGTTTACAGGGGGTGTTTTAAGCGTAAATACCTGGGCGCGGTCGTTATTCTTGGCCAGAATCAGTTGGCCCTGCGCCAGCCGTTTCATCCGCCGGACCTGACCCCGCACAAAGAAACCGGATACCGCCGGGTTAATCGACGTATACTTTACCGAATTGCTGCTTTTGCCTTCGTTCCGCAAAACGACCCCGTAGCTGGCATCGTACCGGCCAATTTCGGGAAGAACATCGAAAAAGTTACCGGCCAACACCAAATCCGTTCGGCCGTCGCCGTCGTAATCCAGAAACGTCGCGTTACACATCGGCGAGAACTGCGCCTGAGCGGGTAGCACCTGCAGGGTTAGTCGGCCTTTTCCGTCATTCACCAACAGAACGGAACTGCTCATGAACGATTGCTTAACGACGGCCTGCTTCAGCTGAGCTTCGTCCAGAATATCGTCCATCTTCTTACCCGCGTAATCGTTGTATTTTATGTACTTTTTCTTGATGCTGGGCATTTCTTTCTGCAAGTCATGTTTCAGTACCATCGGATACAGCTCCCCCGTTTCATCGGCACAGTTGATGATTTGCTCCATCGTGCCATTGTGGTCAAAATCGCCCGTGTACAGTTCGGCGGGTATTGTTTGCGTTGCCCGAATGCGCGAATTGAGCCCCAGGTTACCCACGACCAAATCGAGATCGCCATCCCCGTCGGCATCCCCTGCGGTTACGCAGTTCCACCAGCCGTTGGTTTTCAGCGCTTCCCCATTGGCGCCAGCGATGGCCATTGCCGGCGATTCGGCCAGCTTGCCGCGCTTATTTTCAAACACACGGATCGGCTCCCAATCGCCGACAACAAGCAACTCCGGGTACTGATCGCCATTCAGGTCTGCCCACGTAGCGGCCGTAACCATACCCAGCTGGTCCACTTCCGGCAGGAATCGCTTTGTGTAATTCTTAAAGTTTCCCGTTCCGTCGTTAGTCAGCAGATAGCTGGCCGGATTGATGCCGTATTGCCCCGGAACCATCCGTGAGCCAACAAACAAGTCCGTATCACCGTCGTGATCATAGTCGGCAGCGGCCACGCATGAACCGCTCGCTTTCAGGTTAGGAAGGTTCGTTTCGGAACGCGTAAAGCCGCCTTGGCCATCATTCAGGTAGAGCCGGTCCAGTAGCTCATCCGCATCGGCTCCAAACTCATTACTGCCCGATACCACATAGAGATCGAGATCCTTGTCGCCATCGGCATCGAAGAGAACCGCGTCCACTGCTTCATACGTAGTGTCCTGTTTAATAGCCAGTGGTGTCTTGTCCGTAAATTTACCGCTGGCCTGCTGAACAAACAGCCGATGTGCCTGCCCGTTCGCTCCGCCGAAAAACACATCGTCCAGACCATCGCCGTTGACATCGCCGGTAGCCAGTGCCGGACCCTGCGTGGAGAGTTGCTGCTTCAATAACGGGTCGCGATTGTAGTCGACAAAGGGGCTTTCCTGATGCGCAAAAGTAAGGCCCGAGGCAGGGGTGTTGTCCTGAAAGATTGGCTTCGGGGCAAAGACCGCTGGTTTCCAGACCCGATTGGCGTCCTGTTGACGAATCGTTACTAATTGATTGGCTTTAGGGTGCAGGAGGATCTGCATCTTATCGTCGGGCCATATCACCACGACTGAATCAATTTGTGGCTGACTGCCCAGGCCGAACACCAGGTTCAAATCGACGGATGACTGGAATCCGCGATTCGGCATTTGCTGTAACAACTGCATCCGCGAGCCCGTCGAATCGCTCGATTGATAGACCAATACTTTGGTCCCGATAGCGTCCTGGTTTAAGCCCTGGCCTTTCAGCTTTACTTTGAGATAGTTCGTTTTACGCTTCTCCGTCGATTTATTTTTGTAAATGGCGACCGGTGAGTTGACGTTGTTTACGATTAAGTCCAGGTCGCCATCGTTGTCTAAGTCACCGTAAGCGGCCCCGTTCGAGAAATCAGGTTCGGACAAACCCCAGTCCACGGCTTTGTTGATGAACTGTAGGTTGCCCTCATTGCGAAAAGCGTAATTGGGGACGGCTTCGGAGGGCGCTTTGTCCATGAACTCCTTGAAGTTAGGACCGCCCTGCCGCGCGATTTGGGCCATATTCTCACGATCACCCAGGAAGTTGATGAAGTCCTGGTTGGTTACGTCTTTGGCGATGCCGTTAGCAACGAAGATGTCTTTCAGGCCATCATTGTCCATGTCGAAGATCAGGGCGCCCCAACTCCAGTCCGTGGCATGGACACCTGAAAAGCGGGCTATGTCGCTGAAGACCGGTAAGCCCTTGTTTTCCGGTTGATTGCCTTCGTTCAAATGCAGCATGTTCTGCATGAACTGGTAATGAAAATCGCGGCTTAGTTTCAACTGCTCCAGTTCGTGACTTTCAAACGTTGAGGTTTTCTTCAACCGCTGGTCGCTGCCGGGAAGCATATCGGTTACAAAGATGTCGAGCTTCCCATCGTTGTTGACGTCGGCCACATCCGCCCCCATCGACGACAGGCTAATGTGCGGCATTGCGTCTTTTATTGATTCGCGGAACGTACCATCCTGGTTATTGATGTAGAGATAATCCCGTTCGTAGAAGTCATTGGAAATGTAGATGTCGGGCCAGTTGTCTTCATTAACATCGCCGATTGTGATGCCTAGCCCAAAGCCGATCAAGCTCCCGTAAATGCCTGCCTGTTCCGACACATCCGTGAAAACGGTATTCCCGGCGGCTTTGCCTTTGCTTTTCTCAACCGTCCAGTTGCGGAATAATTTATGACCGCCCAGTGGGTCGCGCTGATCTCGTATGTTGGCATAGGCCAGCCGCTCAACGGGCAGAAAACTGTTGTTAAGCAGGTACATATCCAGATCACCATCGCGGTCATAGTCGAAGAAAGCCGCGTGGGTCGAGTAGCCTTTGTCGGCCAGACCATATTCGGCGGCTCGTTCCGCAAAGGTGGGTATCCCGTTGGCGTCGTTCCCCTTGTTAATGAACAGCTCATTGGCCCGATCGTCACCCGGCTGATTACCGGCATTGCAAACGTACAGATCCAGGCGGCCATCGCCGTTGACATCCACAAACGTAGCGCCGGTACTCCAAGCCCGCTTCCCGGCCACTCCGGCCTTGACCGTCACATCCTCAAATTGAAAAGACTCCTGCCCGGTGGCCGTTTTGTTTAAGTACAGTTTGTTATCACCCATGTTCGCAATCAGGAACACGTCGGATAGCCCGTCGTCGTTTACGTCGCCAATGGCAACACCCCCGCCATGATAGAAATTGCGATAGTTGAAGACATTAAGCTCTTTGGAATCAGCAACTGAATTGGTGAAATTGATGTGCGTTTCGTCAGGCGATAATTTTTGAAACAGAGCATCGGCTGACTGCTGTTGCCCTAGCTGGCAACCAGCCAGTAAGCCCGCCATCAGAACAATCAAACTAATACGCATTAGCACAGGTAGATGAGAAACAAACGTATTGAAGCAAAAAGTACAGAATGTATTCAGGAAGTTCTGACAGTTTAGGAACTACAAATATAACGATTCCTCAGGGTTGATTAGTCCTTTTTCATTAATTAATTAGCTTTTAATTAGCCCATAAGCCAAAAAAAGCAAGCCCCGTAGAGCTTGCTTTTTTGTTCGAATCCAACTGGATTAATAACCTGGGTTTTGCTTCAGGTTGGGATTGAGGGATATCTGGTCGCGCGGGATTGGGAACAACGTCCGGTACTCCTGCGAAGCCCCTTTCAAACGCCATGCCTTCGTATACTGACCAAAGCGGATCAGATCCTGACGACGGTGCATTTCCCAGGCCAGTTCGCGTCCGCGCTCGGCCAGCATCTCATCCAGCGTCAGCGTAGCCGCTGTATAATCGGGCATGCCCGCCCGCGCCCGAATGATGTTCGCATCCGTAACGGCTGCTGCTGCGTTTCCAAGACGCAGGTTAGCCTCCGCGCGCATCAGGTAAGCATCGCCCAGGCGGTAGATGATAAAGTCGTTATCCTGCCATGAATCCTGAGCGAAGTTGTTCCGCTGAATCTGATATTTTGCGTTACGAGCACCCGCCCTCCGCCCTTCGGCCCCCGCCGGATAAGAGAGCGTGTTCACTTCGGGCGTGAGAACCACTGGTTGTCCATCATCAACTAGAGGGCTAACGCCATCCGCCCGGTACTGAGGTCCTACAAGCCACATTTTCTTACGGGCATCTTTGTCATCGAACGAGTTATAGAACTCCGTTACGGCGCAGAAGCCATTCCAGGGCTGCTGGCCTAAGTTGTAGGTCAGCTGGTGCAGATAGTGAAGCGTCTGCATCTGAGGACGGAATCCCGTCCGCTTGGTGCTGCTAAACGGCGTAGCCAGGATAATTTCGGGCGAGCCCTGGTTTTGCGTTGAGAAGTTGCTCAGGAAGTCAGAAGCCAGCGTGTACTTACCTGAATTGATAACATTATTCAGGTGCGTAATCGCGTCCTGCCAGCGTGGCGTGCCCGTATAAACCTGCGCGTTTAAGTACAGCTTCGCGAGGATCATATCGGATACGTACTTATTAATACGACCATAATAGGCACCTCCTACGGTGCTGGATAAAGCCGAATAATTATCCAGCAGCTCTTTTTCAACAAAGGCAAACACCTGCGCCCGCGTGCTTTGCTGCGGAGTTGCCCCGCCCAACTGATTAGCAATAATTACGTTGCCGAACAGGTCCATAGCCTGATAGTGGAAGAACGCCCGTAGGGTTTTCAACTCGGCAACCGTAGTCGTATCACTAAGTGTTCCAAGCTGCTGATTGATGGCCGTGATGTTGTTGTAGCACCAGTTCCAGCGATCATTGAATACACTGTTATCGGTAACCGGATCCCAGGTATGAGTATAGTAACGTACCCATTTATCACCGTCTTTCCAGTCACCTCCCCGCGTAGGCACGACCTGTTCATCGGTTGTGGTGTTCAAATCAGTCATATTACTCCAGTAGTCACCAAGCCCGGTGTAGAGGGGGCCAATGAGAGCAGACTGTTGAGCAGCAGTAGAGCCGAAATTCCCCGATGTAGGAATTACGTCAAACGTTTTTTCGGTCAGGTCCGTACAGGATTGCCCGGCTATTAACAGCGCGGTACACCCCATTAGAACTCTTAGATTTATACTTTTCATGAATTTTTGAATTAAAGCTTTACGGAATTTTTAGTCTCCTGGCTGTGCATTCACGAATCAAATTTAAAACGTTAATCCAGATCTGATTCGTGAATGCGTAATCTTAGAACGTCAGATTCACGCCCAATTGGAACGTACGCGTCTTAGGGTAAAAACCGGCATTTGCATCATCCAGACCAACTGGATTGGGAGCCTGGCCAATGGGCAGGTTCCCCGTCGTTACACCACTTGAAGCCGGGTTCGACACCAGACCGTTTGTGTTGTTGGTAGACAAGTTACCCGCTGCCTGTAATTCAGGATCAATACCTTTATAACGCGTAAGGACAAACAGGTTGTTACCGCCTACGTAAACACGAGCACCCGAGAAATATTTGTTTGCCCGAACGGGTACGTTATAACCAATCTGCCAGTTGTTCAGACGCACAAACGTACCGCTCTCAATCCAGTTCGTTGAGAGAACGTTAACGCCGTAGTTAACCGGCAACGAGGTTACATCACGCAGCATGTTTGTCTCCAGAATAGAACCCGGAATCAGGTAGTTCGAACGCGTGTTGTTCAGGAGTTTGTTACCGAATACGCCACGCAACAGGAAGTTCAGGTCAAAGTTTTTGTACCGGAACGAGTTGATGAACGAGCCATTCAGGAACGGCTGGGGATTGCCCTGATTGATTGGATTACCGTTGGCAACGGCAACGGCAGCGTCCGCATTTGCTATCTGCGTTACAGGAGTATCACCGGCGCCTGGTTTGAGCAACGGTTGTCCATCCGCATTATAGCTACCAGTAAAAGTTGATACGTTATTAAACTCGCCTAGTGGACGACCCACTGTCAGAATCGACGCGTACACATCGGATAAGCCCCGGCCACCAAATGGGTTGAACCGCACCTGGCCAATGTTGAACTGGTCGTTAGACAGCGATACGATTTTATTCTTGTTGTAAGAACCCACGATGCGGGCATTCCAGTTGAAATCCGCTTTCTTGATGATGTCGCCACCGAACGAGAGTTCAACCCCGCTGTTTCGCATACTACCAATGTTAGCCAGAATCGTGTTAGCGAAATAGTTTACACCGTCGGCCGGTACGTTGATATTATAAAGCATGTCGTTGGTCAGCTTATTATAATATTCAATCGATCCCGAGAAACGGCTGCTGAACATCTGGAAGTCGATACCGACGTTCGTTTGCCCTACGACTTCCCATTTCAGGTTGGGGTTCGCGTTCTGCGTGATACCGTAGCCCGGTAAGAAGTCGCCAACCGTACCATCATAGTAGGTACCTTTCTGACCATACAGCTGAACGGACGTGTACGGGTTGATCCCTTCGGAGTTACCGGTCTGACCCCAGCCTGCCCGCAGTTTCACGAAATTAAACACGTTGGTTTTGGGGAAGAATGACTCGTTGGAGATGTTCCAGCCAGCCGCGATTGATGGGAATACCCCCCATTTGTTGTTCGCTCCAAATTTAGAGCTACCGTCTCGGCGCACCGTACCCGTAATGTTGTATTTATCGCCTAAGTTAACCGTTGCCCGGCCGAAGAACGAGATTAGCTTGCTCTGGTTTCGGTAGGAGTTTGCGTAGGTATTACTTGGGTTGATCAAGGTACCCCCGCCAAGACCTAAGTTGTTAAAACCGGTGGATGTCGTCACGAACGAATTGTTGGCAGCCGCGAAACCGTCATTGTCTAACTGTTGGTACGAATAACCACCCAGTATAGAGAAGTTGCTGGTTGTCCCGAAGCTACGGTTGTAAGTAAGCGTCGTTTCGAGCAGTTGGTTCAGTGTGTTGTACTGACGACGTTCGGCCCGACCGTTGTTACCCGCGTATGCTTTGATGGCCGGGTTCGTTACGTAGTTGTTGTTGGTCTGATCGTTCTGCAACTGACCGTTTACGCCGAAAGTTAACCCATCAATGATTTCGTAGCGAAGGTTAGCGCCTACGATAGCCGTGTTACGCGCACCGTTGTTGGTTACGTTTTCAAGCA
>Ga0325400_1005539_pt1 | contig 11915 bp, 8 predicted proteins | sample PopdelMetagenome_2_FD_205662 | JGI IMG/M metagenome (GOLD analysis project Ga0325400, IMG submission 205662) | Populus deltoides microbial communities from Bellville, Georgia, United States - Xylem-PdKOR-R1 | ecosystem: Host-associated > Plants > Phyllosphere > Stem > Wood/Secondary xylem...
TGCCTAGCTGCTGTCTTTTCGTTTCTTTTTCTTTTTTGGTCTGACTATTTGTTTGTCTCAATATGCACGTATCATACCCGCATGGTACAAGAGTATATTAAAACTTACATACATACATGATTTTTCTCAATTGCTTGTGCATTTTGAAAAAAAATATTATATTAAAACTTAATTAATCTTTCTTATCATTTACTGAATGATTAGTTTTTCTTTACCAATTAACATATCCAGAAATCCAATCAGATTCTTCTTTCATCATATGTGTCCAAAGCATGGTTTTGAATTTCGGTTTGGCCCGGCTGGTCGATCCGATATCCGGACGACCTGTCAGGTTGAAGGAAAAAAAAAACTCGGTATAATCTAGTAAGACCCGATCAAAAACCATCTTATAACATGTTAGCTTTTATTTTTGTTTTACTAAAAAAATATCATTTTAATTTAAAAAAATTAACCCAAACAACCCGGTCAAAACCTGAAATCCGTGTCTTAGATCGGACCAGCCACTGAACCTGATTTAAAAAGTATGGTCCAAAGGTCTATTATTTAAAGATAGGAAAGAAATTATTTTTTAAAGTATTTTTTTAAATATATTAATTTTTTTTTAAAATTTTTTTATATTGAATAATTTAAAACAAAATATAATTGTACCAGACTAGAATTTCCTAAATATTTTTTCCATCGGATATCCGACATTTTCATCGTTTTTTTTTGTTTTGTTTATTTCTACTCATATACTTTCCAAACCAAACCATTACAAAACCAAACCACCGTGCGTGCCCCTTCTCACTTTCTATCTCTGTACCAGACAAAACACATGGTTAAACCCTTCTCACATCTCTTTAAATTGAAAGCGCTAAACTTCTCCCCCTTCTCATGCACTTAAACCCTCCATTCTTGATTTTAACGACGCCAAAATTTAGTCTTTATTTTGTTGGTATGTCTTCACTCTCCACAGCTTAAACTTGAATTGATTGCTAGTTTTGAATTCTTGAAAGAACAATAAAACTAGGGTTATTTATGATTCTTTGTTGTTTAGGAGTTGTATCACTCTCTGATTAATTAGAATTCGAGTTGTGGGTTCATGTGATTGTAGTGAATCTTGTTTATATGTTTTTTTAGGTTATGAATGCCGAGGGTTGGTGAATTAAATGTTTGGACTTTTTTTAAAGTAAAATTTGGAGGTTTAAGAATCTTATTTGGAGGATTTCAGGAAGATCCAGTTCGTTTAATTTTGATTAGTGGCATTGGTGTCTTTCTTTTTTTTTTTGGAATTTTTTTCCTTCCGTATTTGGCTATGAATTTTGATAAGCAGCAATAGAACTCGAGGAAATGGCAACACGGGACTGATAATTTTGTAGGAAATTATTTTATTTAAGCCCACAAGTTAGTTGCTTTGAGAAAGTGAGAAAAGAATGCTGTGATGAGTAAGACTTTTTTGATGCATCTCAATGGAGTTTGTAGGTAAGTTCTGCTGGTTATGTTTTGAGATTTTAAGGGTAAAGGTATTGAATCGTGACATTCTTTAAGAATGGGATCATTACATTACTATTTAAGGCAGAGTCATTTTAAAATTTAGATAAAGGATATTGTTGGTCAGTCGATCGATGGCAATTAAGCTCCCAAATTTGCACATTTGATGCGAGGAACAATTCAAATGATATTGAGGTTGATCTTAAGATTTAATTACACGTGCCTGCTTTCCGTTTCTGGAAATACTGTTGCTATATTAGTTTAATATGGTACTGCATCAATTAACTAATGCAGCGGAAAGCTGTTGGTTACTGCATTTACATTCTCACACGTGGTTATTTTTTAGATGTTTGCTACATTTGGGAATTTGGAACTTGCAGGTATCTGTTTGCAATTTTAAGGAATACCCCAATCGGAACTTCATGGTTTTATTGTTCTCCTAGCAAGATTCATTTTTTTCAAGTAAACATGTTTTTCTTTCCTATCACTGATAATTGTTTCATGGATTGCTTTATTTGTCTTTATACCAGTCAAGTAACACTGTTTGGTTTCTAGAAACACATGAGATGGAGGGAAACTTAGGTTGGAACAATTTTTCCGTGACACTGATTTGATTACTTCTATGTTTGTAACTTGATTTGTGATTCTTTTGTTTATCTTTCAAAAATCATTTAATTATGGCTTTGGCTGCCAAGTGATGTTTTTTACCTTCTATTTCATTGCATAGATATTTGACTCTTCTGTTAAGGGTGAGTTGTTTTCTGAAAATATAATGAATTTCCCAATAATGCAATACCATTAATGTGAAGCTTAGAAAAAGTTGACTAGGTAGATGTTTCCAGAGGGTATATAGGGAACTGATGTAATTCGAAGAGTCCATTATAAACACATCAGAGCTCCTCAACTTTTCTACTGTACCTTGCAAAAAAACCATTGAATGGGAAGTACCTTGACATTCCACAAATATCATACTGATGCTCCCCTTGCCTTAAATTTCCTACGTAGATCATCTTTCATGAACATGTAGAGGCGACCCTCCATGGTCTGAATGCATGTTTGCTTGTAGCCTCTCCAGGTTAATGTATCAACCTAAACAATAAAGCTCTAGGAAGAAATAGAAGGCAAACAATACAAAGTTTAACGATGTAGGTCTTCAAGAGGTTTAATTGATTTTTATTTTCATCTGAATAACCTAGTCAGTTTCATTTTATTAATAGGCATTGTAGAATGGGTTGCTTGGCTCATCGAAACTGGAAAAAATATACTGTCAAGTTATGAGCAAAAAGCTCAGCTTTTATCTGTGATTCCTTGATTTTCATCTTATTCAGTTTCCTGAAAATAAGCCAAAATTTTCTTTCCAGATGTGGAAAATGGTTGATTTAAATGGAAAATGCTTCTTCATGTCTAAATTATATGGATGAGATATTATTTTTTATTTTTCTTGACAGCCTACATTGTATGCCACAAGCACAAGTTCAATATCTGCTGTCTTCCTTTCCATGACTAGATGTTTTTCGATTTTCTATTTTGTAGCAGTAGTTCATCTGTTTGAATATAATTATTTTTTGTTCTACCTACCGTCAGAAAATCAACTGTGTTTCTATCAATGTTATTGAACTTGTTTTATCTTTCCACATGTGCTTCTTGATATATTATATACTGTGGTTTCTCTTGTTGCCATATTGGAAAATACTAATGTGATGGTAATTTTTGCTGGTTTAGTCATTGTCTGATACACGCCGCATCCATAAATGGCCAACAACCCTCAATTCTCTGGAATGCAGGTAATGTTCAAATATATATATGCACTTTTCATTCCTTATGGGTACTCAAATCTTGACTACTTGCTACTTTTTGGGCATTCATACAGCAAGAGACCTTGAATTTTTTAACATGCCTCCATATTATTTTTTTATTTGATGTTATGGATTGTTTACCACTGTTTTCCAATCTGTGTTTGATACACCAAAAGCATTCTCTTAACTAGTTAAGTATTTTGGAAAATAATATCTGCCATGTCATGATTCAGACTTTTCATTGCATATCAATCTATCTTGGATTAGTTAAAAAGACACAGAGGAAATAAATGTAAGATGACAGTAATGTTTAGCATGTTGAATCTTAAAAAGTAATGTTGAAATTTACATGTCTTAGTGCAGCCACTCTTGTTTGAGATGGTGCTGTCCATGCTCAGAATTTTTTTTTCATTTAATTTCTTTTTCCTAGACCCATTGTTGAAGAAATAAACATCCAACAATTGTGCAGGAGTTTTTTTGCACAGCATCTCAAGGTTGATATGTTTAATGGTCATGCCAAGGTTTTGTTTATGTTTTGCATGGAGGCTTGCATCACTTTCTCAAATGTTCTTTTAAAATTCCTGATGGCTAATGATTGATATTTCACGTGTTGTAATTAATGCTATTATATGAAGTGTTTTGACTTATTTGAGTTTCAAAAAAGTAAGTATTCAGGACCCACGGTGCTACTTTATGTGTTTAGACATGGCACTTATTGTTATTTTTTTTATTTGACATGTCGTCACATAGGATTAACTTGAAAGACCCCACCCCATTCCTAGCTTCAGAATCATCATGTTGCCCAGGCAATAAAGGTTTTGCTGCACTTATCTTCCATATGCTAAAACGTTAGAGAAATCTATGTTGTGCTAAAGAAGTGTAACAAAATTATATGTTATGGTATAAAATTAAATGTTAGTGATTTTGTTCTTATCTAATGAAATTATTTCTTTCATACAAAAGAAAAAAAAAGGGTTGGTGGATACTAGATAAGCAATAATTTCCTAATTCCTTTTCTCTCTATTACATCCATTATTGAGATATGTTCAAGGTTCTGTATCTTGTAGTTCGTTCCATTTGCCTTGAAGCTTGTGGCTATATTTATTAGAAAAAAAAAGAAGAAAACTCTTGAATTTGCCACTTGTTATTAAAACTGGTTTTGCTGGCAATTTCCCTTTATCTTTTCCTAATATTGGTTTTTTTTTTTTAATTATTGAAAAGCCTCTCCAGCCTCCTCTGGTTGGCCCCATGGATCATCCTCAAAATTTTGCTCCGCCACCACCAATGCCCATTCAAGTAATGTTTCTGACCTGAAAAAATTTACAGATCACCTATTCCAATTACTTCAAATAGATCTGGAGAAATATTTTTCAATCAATTGTTGCTGCAGTTCCGACCGGTTGGTCCAGTGCAGCCATCACAGCAATTCATTCCTGTGAGTTCTCCACACTTTCAGCCTGTAGGCCGAGGTGTCACAGTGATGAATCCAGGATTGCCTCCCCAACCCCCACAACCTCAATTTCCTCACCCAATGCAGCAGTTACCAGCTAGACCTAACCAGCCAAGCCTTGGTCCACCACCACCTCAGGCAATTCCATTACCAAATGCTCAGCCAAACAGGCATGTCATGTCTGGATCTCCATTGCCTCCACCAAGTGTTCAAACTCCAAACAGCTATATGCCTGGTTTAGGTGGCCCAGGAGTGCCTCTATCTTCATCGTATACTGTAAGATACTGGGAATTTCCTCATAATTGATTTTTATGAGTTTGATTGATATCTCAAGTATTTAATATATTGAATCTGATTTTGCAGTTTGCACCGTCTTCATATGGTCAACCACCTGTAACCTTTAATGCTGTAACTCAGTTTCAGCCCATGCCTCAAATGCATGCACAGCCTATTCCCACTGGAGGACACCCTGCATCATCCATGAACCAGAACACTGCACCAGTTACACCTATACAGCGCAATGGCGAACAATCTTCAGTTACCACTACTAATGTTCTGGTTGGAAGAACCCTCTCATTTTCATCTCTTTTTTATGTTGTTGCTCTACATTACCTTTTCTCCTTTGCAATCTCAACAGTTCTTTATGTGTCTTATCTTGGTGTTGGCACCGCATAAATTTCCAGGCAACAAGTATCCAGCCTAAGCCGACTGAAGAAGCCTCGACAGAGTGGAAAGAACATACATCTGCTAATGGAAGGAGGTATGTGGTTCCTTGTGGTGCTGGTGATTGTAGGTGCATAATACAACACTGTCAGATTAGTTTATTGGGTTTTATTTGTTTTTGGTATAAGTGGGCAGTGAGCGGTCTACCCCGACTTGAATCACTTCTTGTGATAATGCATTGCTGTTAACTATTCATTTTGATGTTGAATTTACTTTTATGTTTATTTTATTACTCTTTTTTCCTGATATCCAGATTTTATTACAATAAGAGGACAAGGCAATCTAGTTGGGAGAAGCCTTATGAGTTGCTGACGCCAATTGAGGTGATTTCGAGTTGCTGCTGTTGTTTAGCCTCTTGAATTATTCATAAGTTGTAGCTTTATGGCTTAAAAATTTTGTGGAACTGTGTGTTTATGCATCCCTTCATGTCAGCACAATTTGCTTGGGCTTTAATATGACAGTTACTTGTTATATGGATTTCTTCCCCAATTGCAAGCTGATCACTCGGTACATTTTATACAAGTTTGGTAAATGAAACCTGCCTCTCTAGCTCACCATTAAGGTTGGGTTTTTTTTTTTTCTCAAGCAGGCAACCATTACTTTTGACTTTTTGTATCTGATGTTTTGTTTTATAAGATTGGTAAACTTGGTCCAAAAAGATATGGTCCCATGAATTGACAATCGCTAATAGTGTTTTGAACATTCTGACCATCACACAGCCTAATCTTTTTAGTAATTGGAGGAAACTTTGCTGCTGCTTCTCCTGTTTCTTTTCTTCTTCCATCTTCACCATTTATCTATAATTTTTTTTTGCTCAACACAATCATTTCTCTAGACATTTGAAAGAAAAAGGAAAGGTAATTCCTTTATCTTTTGTCCAAAATGTTTTTTCAAGTAAATCTCTCCCTCCCTCTCTCTCTCTCTCTCTCTGTCTCTCTCTTCTGCTCTGCTTGCTTGCCCGGTTTCTCTTTTTGATCATTTGGATTATGCTTGCAAAATGACTTTGCTTTTTGAATGCTTTTCCTGTACTAATTAGCAATGCCTGATACCTAGGCTATCAGTATATCACATGGTTGAGTATGATGTTTTTGTGTAGCTCAGTAAATATCCTTTGGAAAAATTGTGAGTTTAATGTGCTTTTGATATATTTGAAGATGCTTATATACTCTCCCATAATTCCCCACTATTTCGAGTCCAATTCCCACACATGTGCTTTCAAGGTATTCTTGTGATAAGTATTTCCGTGGTATCATAAAAGTTTTTCCTTGTTATCTTTTCTCATTAGGCTGAATGGTACATGAACTCCCTTTTGATTGTTGTTATATTAAAAAATACCTTGTTATGACTCCCATAGCTTTAAAGCTGCTGACAGGTACGGGCTGTGCTACTCTATGAGAGGTAGGATATGCTGTGGGTCTTTGCTGCTTGCACTACCTACTTTATAGCTTGAATGGTAGTAATTCCTGTCATTCGTGTTACTTACCGATTGTTATGGATTTATTTGAGTGAAACTGTTGTGTTACTTGGTTAGTATGCACTAACAAGAAAACTTCTTGACATGTTTGACCATAAGAAAAACATCCTTACAAGGCCTTAAATGTCTGCCTGATATCCTGAACTCCCATACTAGGCCTTAAATGTCTTTTTTTATCCTGTTCCTCTAGAAAGAATTCATTATTCCTCTAATTTCATTAAACCAATTGCAAAAGAAGGAAACACAGATTGTTTTTTATTAGATTACTTGAACATGGATGCTTTTTATGATGGTTTCTTAGACTTCTTGGAATGTATGATACTGTTGGTTTCCTTTTTTTTATTCCTTTTTGGTTTTTGCACGTGTTCATTATTCATGAAAGAAGCATGTTGGTGTAGTGAATATAGCTTAGTGAAAACAAAGCATTTTGTGGAATAATGAGAAAGTGAGAGGTACTTGAAGTGGGATTGAAGCTTGGGTATCACTGAAAGCACTTATCCCCCTCCATGCTGTTCCATCCTTTATTTTGGGAAGAGGGTTTTAAGCATTTTATTGTTATCGAATTCTGTATAAGAATTATCGAATTCTGTAAATGCTTTCTGAATAAATTAAAGCAAAATTAAATTTTCTCTGGGACTAAGCTTTCTGTTTCATAAGTATTCTTATTTGAGTACTTCATCTATTTATCTTTTCAAAGTAGTACTTATCAGATGGTGTTTCTTTTATTCATTGATTTATTTATTTTACCAATATAGAGGGCAGATGCATCAACTGACTGGAAGGAGTTTAAGAGTCCTGATGGACGAAAGTGTGTAATTTAATCTACTTTCCTTGAAGCTATTTATTCATAATCTTTTATATGGAGATACTCTTTTCAGTAAAGCGAGTAAGCAACTAAGCTATTTTTATGTTTTGGGTGCTGTTCTGTCCATGAATCCTCTAGATATTACTACAATAAAGTTACCAAGCAGTCAAAATGGGAAATCCCTGAAGAATTGAAGGTTTCTCCTGCACCAACCTCTTTTCTTTTCTTTTTCTTTTTAAATTTTATCTTTTCTTAAAAGAAAAACTTGAATATTTATTCCACTATTGTTTTAAATACTTGCTTCCAGTTGGCCCGTGCACGAGTAGAAAATACATCTACCATGGAAAAACAATCAGAAGTCTTTACAAATTCTCAAGCCTCTACTTCTGTTCCTCCATCCACGGATAAGACACCATCAATTGTAGATGCTTCTACAGCTCAAGGGGCACCATCGAGTCCGGTTCTTGTTATACCTGTTGCTGCTGCTGGTAATTCACAGTCGCAGTTAGCTTCTGAATCATCGACCTTACCTGTCATGTCATCTTCCATGACGACCAATGCAGATGAAGTTCAGACAATTGAGATTCCTGTTGCTGATGTTCCAAAAAGTGCTGAAGTCACTGCCACAGCGGTGAACACCATAACTGCACCAATGTATTGTATTCTTTACCTATTTTATAAGAAACAGAGTAGAACTTATCTTAGGTGCACTTATTTGTTCAATTGTTTTAGGAACAACTTTTCAGATCAAGATAAACCTAGTTCAGCAGATGAAGCTCCCGCACAAGACAAAGAGGTAGTTGTCACCATTAAGATTATCAGTCTGGAAACATACACGACTTGCTTTACTAGCAACTTGATGTGGTTTATGCCTTTCAGGAAGCTGAAAAGGAGGTGGTCATAGATGAAAAGGTTAACAATGTTCCATTGGAAGAGAAAGCAGTTAATCATGAGCCCTTACTTTATGCTGATAAGCTGGTATGTATTTTATAGACTCAAGTTTCTCTTATTGTGCCTTCTCTGGTATTAACATTTTGACTGTAAATTTATCCTTCCCCCTTTCTAGGAAGCAAAAAATTTATTTAAAGCACTTCTGGAGTCTGCAAATGTTGGGTCTGAATGGACATGGGACCAGGTAATTCAACACATTGTATGTGATTCTCTGTCTCCTGCATTTGGAAGTTCCTGACTTTGCTGCTGATTATATCAGGCCATGAGAGTAATAATTAATGATAAAAGATATGGTGCATTAAAAACACTTGGAGAGAGAAAGCAAGCATTTAATGAGGTAAATACTTACAGTTGGTGTTCTTTAAGTTTTAACCCAACATTTTATTCTTCCTAAAAAAAATTGCAATTCAATAATTTGTTTGATGCTTTCTGGAACCAGTTTCTAGCTTTTTATCACGCTTACATTAAAAATGTTATTATCATGATACTAACTTTTTGTTTCAGTTCTTGGGTCAAAAGAGAAAACAGGAAGCTGAGGAAAGGAGGATTAAACAGAAAAAAGCACGGGAAGAATTCAAGAACATGCTAGAAGTAAGTTTTTTGAATTTCTTTCTTCGATCATGTCTGTAAAGATGTGTGATATTTCTATAAGAGTTTGCTTTTCTTTTGTTTTGACATGAATCCTTTGCAGGAGTCCAAAGAGCTGACAGCATCAATTAGATTGAGGTTTGCATTTTCTGATGTCATTTACATTTTTATTTCTAATTCATTTGCCACTTGCTACTTATAGAATGGTTGTTTTCTTAATAATTTCTCTTTTGTACTTGAATGCTTGAAATATTGCTTAGCAAAGCAGTGACTTTGTTTGAAAACGATGAGCGGTTTAAAGCTGTTGAACGGGAAAGAGACCGTAAGGATCTGATTGAAACCCACTTGCAGGAACTTGAAGAAAAGGTATATTTTGCTAGCTTCATTTTTCTATCCTCTATTTATAACATCCATCCTAATAATTTAGTACACTATTAGTAATGTACATTTGTTGATGCTGTGTGATTCACTGTCGAATCATCTGAGATGGCTTTACATGAGCAACAAGAGCAATAGAATCTAGAGGACATGACCTGATGTCCAGGGAGATATCTCACTGTATTATTGTTACCCAGTGGCCAATACATGTAGACAATGCTCTTATATATGCTCTTTGGAGTTTGTTATTATATAAATATTGTGGTCACAGTAGCCTTTATGTTCTGCTGCATACTTGTTCCTGTTTGAAGTCTAGTAACTGACTGTAGCAATATATGAAGTTGCGATTTGAAACTTTAATTGGGATTTTGACTAGGAACGAGCGAAGGCACAGGAGCAGCGCAAGAGGAACATCATGGAATATAGGCAGTTTCTGGAATCATGCGAATTCATTAAGGCACTCTTTTCACAAAGCTGATTTCATTTTTTCAGGTTTCCTTTGGCAATGCAACTTCTTACTTATCCATCATTTTCCCTCTGTAGGCAAGCACCCAGTGGCGAAAAGTACAAGATCGGTTAGAAGCTGATGAAAGATGTTCACGTCTTGAAAAAATTGATCGCATAGAAATTTTTCAGGTGCTAATCTTCATTTAGAAGTAACATTTCTACGAGTATTGGGAGCTAATTTTACAACGGTGTCTCAGGATTATTTACATGATTTGGAGAAGGAAGAAGAGGAGCAAAGGAAGATACATAAGGTGCTATTATCTGTTAGCCTTTGTGAGGACAAAGTATTTTGATTTGTTTTATATGATATTCTTATACCCATATTGATGAAAATAGGAAGAACTGAGAAAGGCAGAGCGTAAAAATCGTGATGAGTTCCGCAAGCTACTTGAAGAACATGTTGCTGCAGGCACTCTTACTGCCAAAACTAACTGGCGTGATTATCACCTGAAGGTTATTAACCTACCTTGGTTTTGTTTTAATAAGCATCTGTGTGTGTGCGCGTGCGCGTTCCATTTTATTATTGGGAATTGTATATTTGGTTTTGTTAAGCAGAGTATTGTTTCATGTTGGGGGATGCATTTTCATATTTTTACTTTAATTTGTCATTCAGGTTAAAGATTTACCTGCATATGTGGCTGTTGCTTCAAACAACTCAGGTTCAACTCCAAAAGATTTGTTTGAAGATGTCGCTGAGGAGCTACAGAAACAGGTAATTATACCATGTGTTTTAGGTATCATGATAATTGGCTTTTTCATCAAGGAAAGCATGTTGACTTCAGCAAAATATGCATGTTGAATTGAGCAAAATATACTGTTATGAACTTTAGATTTTGTGGGAACTTGTTTTATTTTGTTTTATTCTTGATGTTTCAGCATTTTCTTTGTTATACCTGCTATAGTTGTCTTCAGAATTAACTCTGATGTCCACAAATGTGGTTTATTAGTTTATATAGCCAATTAGTTTTTTGAAACTAAATAGTTTAGTATTGAGATATTTTTCCTTCAATGAAGTTGAGCCCATGGAATTTGGGTTTAAATGTAAGAGACAAGCAGCAACTTCTCTGCAGTGAAAACCCAGAATGTCTAGCTACCTGTTTTACATGATTACTATACTGTTTATGGGAAGGTCATAAATTGATTTAAATCTCGACAATTTTTGGTTGGAAAATCGATTTTCTTTGATTTGATGTTCTGGTGCTCACAAATTTGCAATCCTGTTTGTTTTTACAGTATCATGAGGACAAAACTCGGATAAAGGATGTTGTAAAGTTGAAAAAGGTATAACCTGGAAATGTCATCTTCTTTTCATTTATCCTGTTCTCTTAGATGTCTAATATACTTTTAACTTTCAGGTTCCGTTGGCATCAACCTGGACACTTGAAGATTTGAAGGTTGCTATTATCGAGGATGTTGGCTCTCCACATATTTCAGATGTGAACCTAAAGGTGCTGTATGTTCTCATAATAGTTAATGCTTGTTTCTTAAGGTGACTTGGCATGCTTGTCTTTTACAAGGTCATTTTCTCCATGTTTCAGTGGATTACATGTTCCTTTTGAGTTTCTTCTATTATTTGTAATCGGAATTTCTGGCATCTGATTGAAAAGACAAAAAAAAAAAAAAAAAGGAAAGAAAGAAAGAAAAAGAAAAGGAAAGGAAAAAGAAAGAAATGGTTAGAAATTAGAATTTTCGCTGGGTTGTGTATTGTCCTTGTTTGATGTCACCAGACTGTGCTCGGCAATTGTCTGAATGTGATCAATTGGACCAACAATG